>Ga0209415_10002708_pt1 | contig 33105 bp, 31 predicted proteins | sample PeaSoiSIISIP2007_FD_187696 | JGI IMG/M metagenome (GOLD analysis project Ga0209415, IMG submission 187696) | Peat soil microbial communities from Weissenstadt, Germany - SII-SIP-2007 (SPAdes) (version 2) | ecosystem: Environmental > Terrestrial > Soil > Wetlands > Peat | place: Germany... | reverse complement strand
CGCTGGCAGGACTATGTGCTGCTGCTGAAGCCGCGCGTGATGTCGCTGGTGATCTTCACCGCGCTGACGGGACTGGTCTGCGCCGGAAAGCCGCTGAACCCGGTGATGGCGGGGATGTCGATCCTGTGCATCGCCGTCGGCGCCGGCGCGTCGGGCGCGCTCAACATGTGGTTCGACGCCGACATCGACGCCAAGATGCGGCGAACCCGGAACCGGCCGGTTCCGGCGGGCCGGGTCCAGGGCGCCGACGCCCTGGCGCTGGGGCTCACGCTGTCGCTGTTCGCGGTCGGCATGCTCGGCGTGAGCGTGAACGTGCTGGCCGCGGGCCTGCTGGCCTTCACCATCTTCTTCTACGCCGTGGTCTACACGATGTGGCTGAAGCGCTCGACGCCGCAGAACATCGTCATCGGCGGCCTGGCCGGCGCGCTGCCGCCGGCGGTGGGCTGGGCGGCGGCGAGCGGGACCGCGCCGCTGAACGCCTGGCTGCTGGTGGCGATCATCTTCTTCTGGACCCCGCCGCACTTCTGGGCGCTGTCGCTGACCACCGGCGACGACTACGAGCGCGCCGGCGTGCCGATGCTGCCGGTGGCCAGGGGCGAACCGGCCACGCGGCTGCAGATCCTGATCTACAGCCTGATCCTGGTTCCGCTGGCGCTGGCGCCGGCCTTCACCGGCCTCGGCGGCGTGGCCTACCTCGCCATCGCGGCGCTGGGCGGTGCGGCCTTCGTCGCCCTGGCCGCCAAGCTCTACATCGGCAAGGACCGCGCCGACGCCAAGCGCCTGTTCGGCTTTTCGATCTTCTATCTGTTCGCGCTGTTCGCCGCCCTGCTGGTCGAGCATCTCGCCGGGCTGAGGCCCTTGGCGCTGCTGGCGCAATTGGGATGAGCGATCCAAACTCCGAGAACGCGGAATTCCGCAAGGCCCGCACCGGGCGCAACATCGCCCTCTTGATCGGCCTCCTGGCGTTCGTCGCCCTGATCTTCGTCGTCACCATCGCGCGTCTGGGGGGCAATGTCGCTTCCAACGGCTTCTGACCCGCATCTGACGGCCCGCAACACGCGGCTGGCGCTGCTGTGCCTAGCGATATTCGCCATGATGGTCGGGGTCGCCTTCGCCGCCGTGCCGCTCTACCGCGCGTTCTGCCAGGCCACCGGCTTCAACGGCACGGTGCGCCGCGTCGCCACGGCCCCCACCGCGATCGGCGCCGGCGTGGTGACGGTGGCCTTCGACACCAATGTGCGCGGCCTTGCCTGGCAGTTCAGCCCCAACGTGCCCAGCCAGACCGTGCGGCCGGGCGCGACCAATCTTGCGTTCTTCAAGGTGACCAACACATCGGACCAGCCGCTGACCGGCCGGGCGGTCTACAACGTCACCCCCGATAGCGCCGGCGGCTATTTCTCCAAGCTGGAGTGCTTTTGCTTCAAGAATCAGACCCTGGCGCCGCACCAGACCGCCGAATTCCCGGTGGTTTACTACGTCGATCCCCGCTTCGGGCAGAACGACGACACGCGCGGCATCCAGCAGATCACGCTTTCCTACACCTTCTACCCGGCCCAGCCCTTGGCGGCGAAGCCAGGGCAAGGCTATAGCACCCCTTAAAGTCAGAGAGGCTCCGACCGCGAATGGCCCACGAAGGCGTCAAGCACGACTACCACCTGGTCAATCCCAGCCCGTGGCCGCTGTTGGGCTCCGTCGCCGCCTTCGTGCTGACCGCCGGCGGCGTGATGTGGTTCAAGGGCGTTTTCGGCGAGCCCAAGGGCACCTGGTGGATGCTGGCGCTGGGCGTCGGCCTGGTGCTGCTCACTATGCTGCTGTGGTGGAGCGACGTGGTGAAGGAGGGCAACGAGGGGGACCACACCCCGGTAGTCTCGATCGGCCTGCGCTACGGCATGATCCTGTTCATCGCCTCCGAGGTGATGTTCTTCGTCGCCTGGTTCTGGATCTTCTTCGAGATGGCGCTGTTCCACCACGTGCGCACGCTCTCGCCGATCGACGACGTCGCCACCGCCTGGCAAACCTGGCCGCCGAAGGGCGTGGAGACCGTGCCGGCGTTCGAGTTGCCGCTGGTCAACACCCTGACGCTGCTGCTCTCCGGCACCACCGTCACCTGGGCCCACCACGCGCTGCAGAGCGGCGACCGCAACGGCGCCAAGATCGGCCTGTTCCTGACCATCCTGCTGGGGATGCTGTTCACCTCGATCCAGGCGTTCGAGTATCACCACATCCTGACCGACCACCTGTTCTACCCCCTCGCGGCGGACGCCGCGGACTTCCATTCCGGCCTTTATGGCTCGGCCTTCTTCATGGCCACCGGCTTCCACGGCTTCCACGTGATCATCGGCACCATCTTCCTCAGCGTCTGCCTGATCCGGCTGCTGGGGGGCGGGTTCACCCCGACCAAGCATTTCGGCTTCGAGGCCGCCGCCTGGTACTGGCACTTCGTCGACGTGGTCTGGCTGTTCCTGTTCACCTTCCTCTACTTCACCTTCGGCGCGGGCTGGGGGAAGTGAGCGCAGCGTGAGCGCCAGATTCCTATGAAGGGAGGCGGCGCCGCGCCCTTCATCGCCGGCGCCCTCGGACGCTGCCCCAACTGCGGCGAAGGTCCGCTGTTCAGCGGCTTCCTGAAGGTCACGCCGCGCTGCGCCAAGTGCGGCTTCGAGCTGGCCAAGGCCGACAGCGGCGATGGCCCAGCCGTGTTCGTGATCTTCATCGCCGGCTTCATCGCCGCCTTCGGCCTGCTGTTCACCGAGGTCGCCTACCGCCCGCCGCTGTGGCTAGAGGCGGTGATCTGGCTGCCGATCGCCGCGGCGCTCTGCTTCGGGCTGCTGCGCCCGCTGAAGGGCCTGATGATCGCCGCCCAGTTCGCCAACAGAGCCTCACAAGCCGGCCGGGATGACCTCTAGGCCGCGCTTTCCGGTCGGCCTCACCTTAGCGGTCGCCATCGTCTTCGCGGTCACGGTCAGCCTCGGCGTCTGGCAGCTGCGGCGCGCGAACTGGAAGACCCACGAGCTGGCCCGGATCGCCGCGCTCAAACACGCGCCGCCGACGCCGATCGACGCGGTGCTGTCGCGTGTCGTCACAGGCGAGGACGTGAGCTTCACCCGCGTCGTCGCCAACTGTCTGCCCGGCCCTGCAGCGCCCGCCGAGTTGCACATGATCAGCGACAACGGCGAATGGATCGCCCGCACGCTGGGGCCCTGCCATCTGGCCGAGGCCCCTTTTGGGGGCATCGTCGTCGACCGGGGCTTCCTGGCGTCGAGCCGCGGTTCGCCGAACCCGCCGACGCCGACTTTGCCGATGCCGGGGCGCGTCGTCGGCGTACTCTACAGCCGCGCCGAACCCCCGGCGCTCGGCCTGACCCACCCGGCGCCTTACACCCTGGTCGCCGAGCAGGAGACGCCCCCAGCGCCCGGCGTCTCGCCCGCGCCTTATCCCGACGCCACCGACAATTTGCAGTACGTCGGCGCCTACTGGCTGACCTGGTTCGGTCTTGCCGGGGCGGTGGCGGGCGTCTATGCGGCCATGTTCTGGCGCAGATATCACCCCAAGCCGAACCCCCCGCGATGAACTACGTCTCCACCCGCGGCGCCGCGCCGCCGGTCAGCTTCCTGGACGCCGTGCTGACGGGCCTCGCGCCCGACGGCGGCCTCTACGTGCCCGAGACCTGGCCCGCCCTGAGCAAGGCGGAGATCGCGGCTTTCGCCGGACGGCCCTACGCCGAGGTCGCCGCCGAGGTGATCGGCCGCTTTGCCGAGGGCGAGATCGCCGCCGCCGACCTCGCCGAGATGTGCGCCGACGCCTACGCCAGCTTCAGCCACGCCGCCGTGGCTCCGCTGACCCAGTTAGCGCCCGGCCGCTTCCTGCTCGAGCTGTTCCACGGACCCAGCCTCGCCTTCAAGGACGTGGCCCTGCAACTGTTGGCGCGGCTCTACGACCACGCGCTGGCCCGCCAGGACCGTCGCCTGACCATCGTCTGCGCCACCTCGGGCGACACCGGCGGGGCGGCGGTGGAAGCGTTCCGCGGCCGCGCCAATGCGCGCATCGTCGCCATGTTCCCTGAGGGCCGAATCTCGGCGGTGCAGCGGCGCTTCATGACCACGGCCGAGGACGACAACGTCGCCTGCCTCGCCGTGAAAGGGACCTTCGACGACTGCCAGTCGATGCTGAAGGCCATGTTCCGCGACGCCCAGTTCGCCAGGGCGGTCGACCTCTCGGGCGTGAACTCGATCAACTTCGCCCGTATCGCGGCCCAGAGCGTCTACTACTTCACCGCCGCCGTCGCGCTCGGCGCGCCGCATCGCCAGGTCGCCTTCGCCGTGCCGACCGGCAACTTCGGCGACGCCTACGCCGGCTATGTCGCCCACCGCATGGGCCTGCCGATCGAACGCATTATCGTCGGCGTGAACAGCAACGACATCATCTGCCGCGCGCTGGCGAGCGGCCGCTACGCCCGCGGCGAGGTGACCCCCACCGCCAGCCCGGCGATGGACATCCAGAGCGCCTCGAACTTCGAGCGGCTGTATTTCGAGACCACCGACCGCGATCCGCTGGAGACCGCGCGGGCGTTCGAGGCCTTCGCCGTGCAAGGCGCGATCGACGTGCCGCCGCGCAGCCTCGCCGCCATGCGCAGCCTGTTCGCCGGCGCCGCGATCAGCGAGGCGGAGACGGCGAAGACCATCCTCTCCACCCTCAACGAGACCGGCGAGCTGGTCGATCCGCATACCGCTGTCGGGCTCGCCGCCGCCGCGCTGATCGGACCGGCCGCGCGCACCACGCCGCTGGTGACGCTGGCCACCGCCCACCCGGCCAAGTTCCCCGAGACGGTTAAGGCCGCGACGGGGATGACGCCGCCGCAGCCGCACAACGTCTCGGGCCTCGCCGGACGCGCGGAACGGTTCGACACCATCGCGGCCGACGTCGAGGCGGCCAAGGCCTATGTGCGCGAGTTCGCCAAACGATGAAGGTCCACACCCTCGCCAACGGGGTGCGCGTCGTCGCCGATCCGGCGCCGGGGTTCGAGACCCTCGCGCTCACCGTCGTCGCCGGGCGCGGCGCGCGGGCCGAAGACCAGGCGCAGGCGGGGTGGGCGCACCTGCTGGAGCACATGGTGTTCAAGGGCGCCGGAGAGCGCTCGGCGCGCGACATCGTCGAGGCGATCGAGGCCGAGGGCGGGTCGATCAACGCCGCCACCGGCTATGAGCGCACCAGCTTCCAGGTGCGCGGCCTCGCCGGCGGGCTGCGGCTCGGCATGGAGGTGGTGGCCGACCTGATGCTGCGGCCGACGCTGGCCGCGGCCGACCTGGCCCAGGAGATCGGCGTGATCGCCCAGGAGATCGCCGAGGCGGCCGACACGCCCGACGACTTCGTGTTCGAGCTCGCCCAGGCCTCGGCCTTCGCCGGACAGCCGCTCGGACGCCCGGTGCTGGGGACCGAGGCCAGCATCGGCGCGGCCGATCCGGCGACGCTGGAAGCCTGGCGCGCCCGGCTCTACGCGCCCGGCCAGCTGGTGGTCAGCGCGGCCGGGGCGATCGACGAGGACGAGCTGCTGGCGCTGGCCGAGCGCCTGTTCGGCGCCGCCGGGACGCTCGACACGCCGGCGCCGGCCGCCGCGACCTTCACCGGCGGCCCGGCGGCCGAGGCGCGCAAGCTGGAACAGGCGCACCTGGTGCTGTTGCTGCCCGGCGTCGGCGCGACCGATCCCGACTACTTCGCCGCCCGCGTGTTCACCGAGGCGCTGGGCGGGGGCATGTCGAGCCGGCTGTTCCAGGAGGCGCGCGAGCGGCTGGGGCTGGCCTACGCCATCGACGCCTTCGCCGAGTCCTACCAGGACACCGGGATGATCGGCGTCTACGCCGGCTGCGCGGCCAAGGACGCCACGGCGCTGGCCAAGGTGGTCGCAGCGGAGTTCGGCAAGCTGGCTGAGGGCGTCGGCGCCGCCGAACTCGCCCGCGCCAAGGCGCAGCTGAAAGCCGCCCTGTTCATGGCCCGCGAGTCGCTCTCCGCCCGCGCCGAGCAGGGTGCGGCGCAGCTCTTGGTGTTCGGCCGGCTGCTGAGCACCCATGAGATCGCCGAGGCCATCGACGCGGTGTCGCCGAACGACTTGCGTCGCCTCGCCGGCCGTCTGGTCGCGCCGGAGCTGTCCGCCCCTGCGGTGCTCGGGCCCAGCCGGGCGCTCGGCGCGGCCGACGCGTTTCACCGGGCCATGTTCGGCTAGTGTGCTGGATTTGAAGTTCGCCCGATCATGGGGTCGGCCGCTAAGCGAACTTCAAATCCAAGAAGCACACTAGGGACATAACTCCGCTAGTGTCCTGATCGCTTCCGAAGTTCGTCGGAGCCCGCCACATGCGACTGCGATCTTCGGAAGCGGGACACTAGGCTTGGCAAACCGGGCAGAACGGAGGCAAAAGGCGCCATGGCCCTGCTGGATTGGATTTCATCCGACCACGACCTGCGCCTCTCGGGCGACAGCGTCCGGCTTCGACCCCATCGCAGCGGCGATTTCGACGAATGGGCCGCGCTCAGGACCCGCTCGCGCGCCTTCCTGCAGCCCTGGGAGCCGACTTGGCCGGTCGACGACCTCACCCGTAGCGCTTGGCGCCGCCGGCTCTCGGCCTACGCCCACGACATCGAGCGGGGCCTGGCCTATCCGTTCCTGGTGTTCCGCCAGAGCGACAACGCCATGGTGGGCGGCATCACCCTCTCCAACGTCCGCCGCGGCGTCGCCCAGATGGGCTCGATCGGCTACTGGGTCGGCGAACCGTTCACGCGGCGCGGCTACACCGTGGCGTCGGTCAAGGCGGTGGCGCGGTTCTCGTTCGAGCGCCTCGGCCTGCACCGGCTTGAAGCCGCCTGCATCCCCAGCAACGAACCCTCGCGCGGCGTGCTGCTGAAAGCCGGCTTCACCCAGGAGGGACTGGCGCGTGCTTATCTGAGAATTAACGGTATCTGGGAAGATCATCTCCTGTTCGGACTCGTTTCGCCGGCGCCGGCGAGCGAGCACAGGGGTGAGGACGTGCTGGTCTAGCTGGGGCCCGCAGCGCCTGCCCGTTGCGGGGTGAGGTCATGGCGGCCGCCGACAGGCTGGTCTGGGATGCGACGACCGTGCTCGAAGCCCTCGGCGCCGCCGACGTGGCGCTTTGGGTATGGGAGCCGGAGCGCGACCGTCTGCGGCTAAGCGGCGCATCGCGGGCGCTGGGCCTCGGCCCGCTGGCGCCCGAAGCCGCGTCCGCCGCCGTCCGCGCCCTGGTGCTGCCGCAAGACCGCGCCGCCGCCGAGGACATGCTGCGCGTGCGCGAACCGGGCTCGGAAGTCTCGGCGCGGCTGCGGATGCGGGGCGCCGAGCCCTGCCTCTGGCGCGGCGTCTGGCTCGAGGAGGGTCTGCGCGCGGCCGGCGTCGTCGCCCGCGAGATGCGCTTTACCGCCTCGGAGCGGGACGCGCTGACCGGATTGCTCGATCGCCGCAGCTTCATCCTCAGGGCGCGCGAAAAACTGGCGACGCCCGGCGGCTACGAGCTGGCGGTGGCCGACCTCAACCGGCTGCGCCGCCTCAACGAGGCGCTCGGCCACGAACGCGCCGATCTGGTGCTGGCGGCGCTCGGCTCGCGCCTGGCCGCCGCGTTCCCGGACGGCTCGCTGATGGCCCGGATCGGCGAGGACGAGTTCGCCGTGCTCGCGGCCATCACCAAGACGCCGGCGGTGGAGACCCTGCGCGCGGCGCTGGAACAGCCGCTGCGGGTCGCCGGCTTCGACATCCATCCGACGCTCTCGATCGGCGAGGTGATGGTCGAGGGCGGCGACGACGCGCCGGAAGCAGCCGAGCTGCTGCGCCGCGCGGAACTGGCCATCGAGGTTTCCAAATCCGCCGGTCGCGGCGCCCCCGCCGCCGCCTACGGCCGCGCGCTGGAGACTGACGGACTCTCGCGCCTGGCGCTGGAGGCCGACCTGCGCGGCTCGATCGAGCGCGGCGAGATCATGGCCTTCTTCCAGCCGATCGTGCGGCTCTCCACCGGCGAGCTTTCCGGCTTCGAGGCGCTGGCGCGCTGGCGCCACCCGCGCCGCGGCTTTCTGGCGCCCGACGACTTCCTCGGCCTGATGTCGGAGATGGGCATGATGGCCGAACTCGGCGCGTTCATGATGTCCGCTTCGGCCCGGCAGCTGGGCGCCTGGCGGCGCGCCCACCCGGCGGTCGACCACCTGACGTGCTCGGTCAACCTCTCCACCGGCGAGATCGACCGCGACGGCCTGGTCGACGAGGTCGCCGACCTGGTGCGCGACAACGGATTGCGGCGCGGCTCGTTGAAGCTGGAGATCACCGAAAGCGACATCATGCGCGACCCGGACCGCGCGGCGCAGACCCTGCGCTCGCTGCGCGACGCCGGCGCCGGCCTGGCGCTCGACGACTTCGGCACCGGGTTTTCGTCGCTGTCGTACCTGACCCGTCTGCCCTTCGACACGCTGAAGATCGACCGCTACTTCGTGCGCACCATGTCGGCCAACGAGGGCTCGGCGAAGATCGTGCGCTCGGTGATCCAGCTGGGCCAGGACCTGGCGCTGGAGGTGGTGGCCGAGGGCGTCGAGAACGGGGTCATGGCCCGCGCGCTGCTGGACCTCGGCTGCGACTACGGCCAGGGCTACGGCTACGCCCCGGCGCTCTCGCCGCAGGAAGCCGAGGTCTATCTCAACGAGTGCTACGCCGACGGCGCCGCGCCGGTGAAGGCCAAGGGTTAGCTCAGCGCCCCGCCCATCCTACCCGGAGGCGCGCTTTTCGCCGCGCTGGCGCTGAACGACCTCTTCCGCCAATCGGCCATTGACCTCGGCCATGTGGTCGAAGCTGAACTCGAACGAGCCAAGCCCTTGCGACAGCGAGCGCAGCTCGCCGATCAGGTCGTAGCGCTCCGCCCTTGGCAGGTAGGCCTCGACCACGTCCCACCCCGGCCAGCCCTCCCTGGGACCAAAGCCGAGCACCTGTCCGCGCCGGGCCGACAGCAGCGAGGTGACGCTCGAGGTGCAGGTGGAGGGAACGTGGAACTCCAGGCGCTCGATCGGCTCGAGCAGGGCGGCGCCGCACCGGCGCAGCCCCTCGTCCATCGCCAGCCGGCCCGCCTGCCGAAACGCCATCTCCGAGCTGTCGACGCTATGGTAGCCGCCGTCGGTCAGCGTGACGGCCACGTCGACCACGGGAAAGCCGAGCGGTCCTTTTTCCATAGCGTCGCGGACGCCCTGTTCGACCGCCGGGATCCATTGCTTGGGCACGACCCCGCCGGTGATGCGCTGGCTGAACGCGAAACCCGAACCGCGCGGCAGCGGGCCGATCTCGATGGTGACATCGCCGAACTGGCCGTGGCCCCCGGTCTGCTTCTTGTGCCGCGCATGGTGGCTGACGCGCCCGGTGATCGTTTCCTGGTACGGCGTGGCCGGCGAAGCGGTCGCGACCTCGACACCGAACCGCCGCTTCAGACGCTCAAGCGTGAGTCTCAGGTGGGCCTCGCTCTGGCCGCTCAGCAGCGTCTGGTGGGTCTGCGCCTCCTGGCTGAGGCTGAGCGCCGGATCTTCCTCGATCAGCTTGGCGAGCGCGCCGGAGAGACGCACGTCGTCGTTGCGGACCTTGGCTGAGATCGCCCATCCGTAGACCGGCGGCCGCGCCGCCACGCCGCACGATACGGCCCGAGCCTTGCCGTTGAACGACAGGAACTGCCCGGCCCTGGAATGGTCGATCTTGCCGATGGCGATCACATCGCCAGCCTGGGCCTGGTCGATCTTCTTCAGGGCGGCGCCCTGGATCGCGAACAGCCCGCCCGCTCGGCTTTTCTCGCCATCGGGCAGGATGATCTCGGCGCCGTCGGCGAGCGGGCCGCCGAGGACCCGCGCCAGCGCCAACTTGCCGGCCTGGCCGGCGTAGGTGGTCTTGATCACATAGGCGCCAGGCCCTTCGAGACCGAACCGCTCGGCGGTGGCCTGGGGCGAGCCGGTGTCGTGCCGGATCGCCTTCAGCAGCCGCTCGACGGCGAAGCCTTCCGCCGCCGCGCCAAACAACACCGGCACGATGACGCCCTCGTTCAGCTCGCGAACCAGGTCGGCGAACACCAGGTCGGTCTCGGGCGCCTCGTCCGAGACCAGCTTCTCGAGCAGCACGTCGTCGAAATCGGCCAGCTGCTCGAGCATGTGGAACCGCGCGTCCTGCTCGTCGACCAGGACCTCGTCCGCCGGCGCGAAGGTCTCCGGGCCGCCACCGTTGCGATAGGCGTAGCCGCGCTCCAGCGGCAGATCGATGACGCCGGTGACGTGATCGCCGGTCCAGGTCGGCAGCTGCTGGGCGACGACCGGCGCCGCGCTCACCGCGCCGAGCGCGCTCAGCAGTTCGGCCGACGGCGCGCGGGCCTGGTCCATCTTGTTGATGAACAGCAACCGCGGCACGCCGAGCCGCTCGAGTTCCCTCAGCAGCGGCTGCAGCAGGATCGCCTTGGCCGGGTCGGGCTCGGCCACCACGATGACGAGGTCGACCGCCGGCAGGGCAAGATCGCCCTCGGCCGCGAAGTCTACCGCGCCGGGGCAATCGATCAGCACGTAGCGGTCGCCCATGTGGTCGAAGCCGGCCACGTTGAGCTCGACCGAGTGGCCCCTGGCGCGCGCCTCGGGGGTCGCGTCGCCGACCGTCCCGCCGCCGCCGGTTCGCTGCGCCTTGCCGCCGGCGGCCGTCAGCATGGCCTCCATGAGGGTCGTCTTGCCGGCGCCGGTCGGACCGGCCAAGGCCACCGCGCGTACCAGGCTGGGGGCATGGGCGGCCATGGCAAACTCCATCGCTTCGCCGCCGGGTCGCCTCCGCTGGGCCGACCCACGCGTCTGCTCATGCTTTACCCGTGAAACGCCTTAGGCAAGAGGCGGATGCAGTCGGCGGTGTTGGCGGACGAGATCGCCCGCCACGGCGCCACGCTGAAGGACGCCGGCTAGGCCCGTCCCGTCAGGCTCGACAGGCGCTCTGGCGAGACGCCGATCTTGGCCAGCGCCCTGGTCCATTTGCTGGCGTGGTCGTCGCCGAAGATCAGGCTCTCGTCCGCGTCGCAGGTGAGCCAGGTGGCCCCGAGAATCTCCTCTTCCAGCTGGCCTGGCCCCCAGCCGGCGTAGCCCAGCGCCAGCAGCGAGCGGCGCGGACGGCTGTTGTGGCCGGCGATCGCCTCCAGCACCTCCGGCGTCGCGGTCAGGCTGACGCCCGGGATCACCGGCATGCTCGACGTTGGCGAGCAGTAGTCGTCGGTGTGCAGCACGAAGCCGCGGTCGCGCTCGACCGGGCCGCCCATCAGCACGAGATCGTCCGGCAGGGTGATCGAGGAGTTGGCGCCGGCGATCTTGAGCCGTTTCAGCACGCTGCCGATGCTGAGGCCTTCCACCGGTCGGTTCACGGTCAGCCCCATCGCGTGCTCGGCGTTGTGGGCGCACAGGAAGATCACCGCCCGCTCGAAGCGGGGATCGCCGATGCCGGGCATCGCCACCAGCATCCGTCCGGTAAGGAATGGCTCTTCCGAGTCGGACATCGACCCATGATCGGGCGGCGTTGCGGCGCTTTCAAGCCGCAACTGCGATGTGGCCGCTTGGCTCAGACGGCTGCTCGTCCTATGTGCGGCGCAAGCCCGCAGGAGAGAGCCTCATGACGATCAAGGTCGGCGACACCGTCCCCGCAGCCACGTTCACCACCTTCGGTCCCGACGGGCCAGGACCGCTGACCACCGACCAGCTGCTCAAGGGCAAGAAGGTCGCGATCTTCGCCGTGCCGGGCGCCTTCACCCCGACCTGCTCGGCCAAGCACCTGCCCAGCTTCAAGCAGCACGCGGCCGACCTGAGGGCCAAGGGCGTCGACACCATCGCCTGCGTTTCGGTCAACGACGTGTTCGTGATGAAGGCCTGGGGCGAGAACCAGGGCGTCGGCCCGGACATCCTGATGCTGGCGGACGGCAACGGCGACTTCACCAAGGCGATCGGCCTGGAGCTCGACGGCTCGCGCTTCGGCATGGGCCCGCGCTCGCAGCGCTATTCGATGATCGTCGACGACGGCGTGGTGAAGGAGCTCAACGTCGAAAGCGGCGGCGAGTACCGGGTCTCGTCGGCCGAGTACATGCTGGAGCAGCTGTAACGGCGGGTTCCGGGGACAGGATACTTATCCCGTTCCCGGTTCAGAAATCAGCCAGGGGATAGGTATCCTGTCCCCGGAACCTTCCGGGCAAGGCCAAACTTCAGGTCAAGCGGCTCGCTTACAGGCGGGGGCAGGGGTGACAACCCCTGCTTTCGCCGCACCGCCGCCGCCCGCGCGCGTCTGCGCCTCGCTCAGTTGCCAGGGGCCCGTTCGAAGCGGCGCGCGGTCTTGCTCAGCACACCTTGCATGTTGGCGGCTGTCACGTCGCCGAGGTAGATTTCCAGGTAGTCGACGTGAAGGCCCGCGGCGTTGGGCGCCATGCCCTTGTCGATCGAGCGCTGCAGAGCGAGCGGCGGATCGCCCGCCGCGCCCATCACCGCGCTCGGCACAGCGCCTTCCGTGCCGCCGCGCATCATGAAGCCGGTGGTGATCTTGCCGTTGTAGCTGATGATGAAGTCGGTATCGTCCCCCGACTCGATCGCCGCCTGGCCCGCATGCAGGTTGTTCGACTGGATGGCCAGGCGCTCGCCCAGCACGTATTTGGCCATCGCCACGATCCACGGCCGCCACGCATTGCGCTCGGCCGTGTGCGATCCGCCGCCGGGCGCGGGCAGGCCGGGGCCTAGCATCGGCAGGTTGGGGGCCGAGAGCGAGACGCACTGGTTGGGGAAGTCGGCGTTGAACTCGACGAAGGTCTGATTCCAGGCGTCCAGGTACTTCTTGGCGGTGTAGCCTTGGGCCACCCAGGCGGCGAGTTGGCCGGGCGGCAGCGTCATCTCGTCCGACTCCGAAGTCGGGCCGGCCGCCCCGATCATCCGGAACGCAGGCGACGCGCCGTAGCGTTCGGCGACCTTGCGGACGAACGTGTACCAGCGCTTGAGGTAGGTCTGGTCCCAGGGCATCGGCAGCGGCAGCGGCGTGCCGTGCTCAGGCCCGTACGTGACGTTGAACACGCGGGTCCGCACGCCGTGCAGCGCCCAGGTCGGCGTGAAGAAGCCGGGGAAGACGGCCAGGTGCACCCACTGGCGAGACCCCTCGGCCGCCTTGAAGATCTTGTCGAGCGTCGCCCACTCGAACTGGCGCTCGCTCGGCTCCAGATCGGACCAGCGCACCTGCACCATGATCCCGCGGATCGAGGGGCTGTCGATCGCCTGTTGGATCTTGCTCCAGGGCGGGTTGCTGTCGAGCGGCACGACGGCGGCGATGCCCTCGGGCGTCGTCTGCTCGCGCCTGTCGCAGACCGGCGAGGGTCCGCTGTGTGGACCGCCATGCGCAGGCGCGCTCGTCAGCATCACGCCGACGAGCATGGCAAGAGCGCTTGCGCGGAGACGCAGACGAGTGAGGCGCATGGATCGAAGCTCCCCCGCGGCCCGCGAGCCCGCCGCCCGCGTCCGGCCGAGCCGCACGGTGCGCCTTGCCGCCCGCTGAGAAAACCCCCTCGATAAACTGCTGACTTGGCAGCGGCGCGGACGGCAGCAATGGGTCGAAAGTCCCAGTTGGAGTCATGCCCGAAAGCGGACCCGGGCCGCCGCCGGCTCATGAGCACGACTCAGGCCCCCAGCGACTCCGGCGTCGCGCGGAACAGGTCGACCGAACCCTGGGTCACCGCCGAGGTGAGGCCGGGCGCCTGAGCCAGCACCTGCTCGGCAAACACCCGGGCTAGCCCGATCTTGGTGCGGTAGAAGTCCGGATTGGGATCGCCGGCGGCGAGGCGGCGGGAGGCGGCCAGCGCCTGCTTGCCCAGCATCCAGCCGCCGACCACGTCGCCCAGTAGTTTGAGGTAGGGCGTGGCGCCGGCGAGCGCGTCCGGCTGGGCGTGGCCGCGGCGCTCGATCAGCCAGCCGGTGGCCGACTGCACCGCCGCGAGGCCGGTTTCCAGCCGCGCGCCGATCGTGTGCAGCCAGGCGTCGTCCGCGCTCTTCAGCTCGGCCGCGGTCGGGAAGATCTCGTCGACCAGCTCGCGCACCGCCTGGCCCTTGCCCAGCGCCAGCTTGCGACCCATCAGGTCGATGGCGTGGATGCCGTTGGCGCCCTCGTAGATCGGCAGGATGCGGGCGTCGCGGTAGTACTGCGCGGCGCCGGTCTCCTCGATGAAGCCCATGCCGCCCTGCACCTGCAGCGCCGCCGAGGCGGCCTCGACCCCCATGTCGGTCGACCAGGCCTTGGCGATCGGGGTCAGCAGCTCCTGGCGCAGCATCGCCGAGTCGCGGTCGACCGGATTGCCGGCGGTGCGGGCGAGATCGGCCGCGACGGCGGTGGACAGGCAGATGCCCCGCGCGGCCTCGATCTTGGCCTTCATCAGCATCAGCGTGCGGCGCACGTCCGGATGGTCGAACAGGCGCGAGGGATAGGTCCCGGTCCAGGCCGAACGACCCTGTTTGCGTTCGAGCGCATAGTTCAGCGCCTGCTGATAGGCGCGCTCGGCGATGGCCACGCCCTGGGTCCCGACCTGCAGCCGCGCGGCGTTCATCATCACGAACATCGCCGCCAGCCCGCCGTTGGGCGCGCCGACCAGCTCGGCCTGGGCGCCCTCGTAGAGCATGACGCAGGTGGGCGAGGCGTGGATGCCGAGCTTGTGTTCGATCGAGCCGCAGGTGACCCCGTTGGCCTCGCCCAGCGAGCCGTCGGGGTTCACCTGCCGCTTGGGCGCCAGGAACAGCGAGATGCCGCGCGAACCGGGCGGGGCGTTCGGCAGTCGGGCCAGCACCAGATGGACAATGTTGTCCGTCATGTCGTGGTCGCCCCAGGTGATGAAGATCTTCTGGCCGGTAAGGCGCCAGCCGCCGTCGCCGTCCGGCTCGGCGCGGGTGGTGAGCGCACCCAGGTCCGAGCCGGCCTGCGGCTCGGTGAGGTTCATGGTCCCGGTCCATTCGCCGGAAACCAGCTTCGGCAGGTAGAGCGCCTTCTGGCTCTGGTCGCCTTTCTTCTCGATCGCCTCGATCGCGCCGAGGGTCAGCATCGGGCAGAGGCCGAAACTGAGGTTGGCCGCCTGCAGGATCTCGAACACCGCGATCTCGAGCGCCTTGGGCATGCCCTGGCCGCCGAACGCCGCATCGGCCGACAAGCTGTTCCAGCCGCCGGCGGCGAACTGGCGATAGGCTGCGCCGAAGCCTGGCGCGGCCACGACGCCGCCGTTCTCGTAGCGCGCGCCCGCCGCATCGCCGGTGCGGTTGAGGGGGGCCAGCACCTCGGCGGCGAACTCGCCGGCGGCGTCCAGCACCGCCGTCACAGTCTCGGCGTCAGCCGTGGGGAACGCCGCGCCCAGGCGGCCAAAGTCCGCGGCCTCTTCGAGGGCGAACGTCAGGTCGCGAACCGGAGCTTTGTAGGTCATGGCCGTCCCTTACCGCTTGTTTCGCCGTTCTAGCGTGCCGACCGCGCAAGGCCAGCCGTTACGACGAAGCGTCCGACGATCACGGCTTCGTGATGAGTCGGAACAAGCGCGGCTCAAAACCGTCACGATCGCCACATCCCCTTGCCTTACGCGGGATCATCGTCTGAAAGGGCCTCCATGACTGGACGCCGTTCGGGCGCGCTCGTCGCGCTCGCCCTCGCCATCCCCCTGGCCGCCTCGGCGGCGACGCCGGGAACCCCCGACTTTCCCGGTGGCCGCTACGTGCTCGACCCCAGGCACGCCAGCCTGATCGCGCGTGTCACACACATGGGCGTTTCGCTCTATACGCTGCGGTTCGACACCCTCGACGCCAACTTCGAGTACGATCCGGCCCGGCCGGAGGCGACCCGGCTGACCGCCAGCGTCGATCCGGCCTCGCTCGACGTCAACGCCGACTATGGCAAGCAGTTCGCCGAGGAGTTCCTTTCCGCCAGCAAGTTCCCGAAGGCCACCTTCACCGCCACCCAGATGCAGAAGACCGGCGACAATCAGGGGACCATGACCGGCGATCTGACGCTGATGGGCGTCACCAAGCCGGTGACCTTCAACGTCACGCTGATTGGTGCGGGGCACGAGGTGCTGCCGATCCCGTTCGGGCGTCATGCCGCCGGATTCGAAGCCACCGCGACGATCAAGCGATCCGACTTCGGCTCGACCTACCTCAACAACCTCGTCGGCGACGAGGTGACGCTGCAGATCGAGGCGGAGTTCGAGAAGAAATGACCGCCGCCGCCCAACCACTCGCATCGGCGCACGCTCCGCGCTCCACCTATTCGTCGGTGGCGATCGGCCTGCACTGGCTGATCGCGCTGGCCATGCTGACCAACATCGGGCTCGCATGGTACTTCGGCACGCTGCCGCGCGCCGCCCAGGTCACCCCGGTGCAGCTGCACAAGTCGATCGGCATCACGGTGCTGTTGCTGACCCTGATCCGCATCGGCTGGCGGCTGGTCAACACGCCGCCGCCGTTGTCGGAGACGATGCGTCCCTGGGAGAAGTGGGCGGCCAGGGCGAACCATGCCGTCTTCTACCTGCTGATGCTCGCCATGCCGCTTTCCGGCTGGGCGATGGTGTCGGCCAGCCCGCTGATCAAGGTGCACCCGACCGTGCTCTACTGGACCATCCCCTGGCCGACCTTTCCGTTTCTCCCGGCCGACCCGGATCAGCTGCACGATGCGCACAAGCTCTTCGGCACGACGCACGAGCTTCTCGCCTGGGTCGCCTACGCCACCATCGCCCTGCACGTCGCCGCCGCGCTGAAACACCAGTTGATCGACCGCGACGACGTGCTGGCGCGGATGATTCCGCTGCTGCGCCGCAAGGCCGGCGCCGCGACGTGAGCGCGCGCGCCCCTCTGCTGCTCGCCGCCGCCCTCGCGCTGACGCCGGCCCTGGCGATGGCCGCGCCGCCAACCTGGGTCGTCGACAAGGCCGCCTCGCGGCTCACCTTCGCCTCGTCCGTCAGCGGCCAGGCCTTCACCGGCCGCTTCGCGCGCTGGGATGCGGCGATCCATTTCGACCCGAAAGACCCTGCCCACTCCGACGTCGCCGCCACCATCGACATCACCTCGGCGTCGACCGGCAACGGCGATCGTGATGCGGAGATCCCGGACCAGGATTGGTTCTGGACCAGCCACTTCCCGCGGGCGAGCTACGTTGCCCGAAGCTTCCAGGCGGCGGGACCCGGCCGCTATGTCGCCGTCGGCGTGTTGACCATCCGCGGCGTCGCCAAGCCGCTGAACCTGCCCTTCGCGCTCGCGATCAACGGCGCCGCGGCGCACATGACCGGCGCCATCACCCTGAACCGACTCGCGTTCGGCGTCGGCCAGGGCGAGTGGGCCGCGACCGACACCGTGCCGGCCAATGCGACGGTGAACATCGACCTGACGGCGCATCGGACGCCATAGCGACGGTGCAGGCCCAAGCCGCGGCCGACGCCCTGGCGGCCGGCGATCTGATCATCCTGCCGACCGAGACCGTCTACGGCCTCGCCGCCGACGCCGCCAACCCCGCGGCCGTCGCCCGGCTCTATGAGGCCAAGGGCCGGCCGCGGTTCAATCCGCTGATCGCCCACGTGGCCGACTGGACGATGGCGGCCCGCGTCGCCGCTCTGGACGAGCGCGCGCGCCGGCTGGCTGAAGCGTTCTGGCCGGGACCGATCACTTTCGTCGCGCCGATCGCCGATCCGTCGCTGGTCTGCGATCTCGCCAGGGCCGGACTGGACACCGTCGCGGTGCGATCGCCGGCCCACACCGTGGCGCAGGCGGTGATCGCCGCGTTCGGCCGGCCGATCGTCGCGCCCTCGGCCAACCGCTCCGGCCGCCCCAGCCCCACCACGTTCGCCGACGCAGTCGCCGAAACCGGCCAGGCCGCGGCCGTCGCGCTCGACGGCGGCGCCTGCGCCATCGGGTTGGAGTCGACCGTCGTCGCCCTGCTGGATGGCCCGCCGCGCCTGTTGCGGCCGGGCGCCATCACCCGCGCCGAGATCGAGGCGCTGGTCGGCCCGCTGGCGGAAGCCGAGGCCGACGCCCGACGTTCGCCCGGCCGCCTCACCCGCCACTACGCCCCCAGCGCGCCGTTGCGGCTGGACGCCGAGGCGCCGCGGCCCGGCGAGGCCTACCTCGCGTTCGGCCCCGCGCCGGCCGGCGCTGCGGTCTTCATTCTCAGCCCGACCGGCGATCTGCGGGAAGCCGCCGCGCGCCTGTTCTCCGCCCTGCGCGCCGCGGACGCCCTATTCCCTGCCGCGATCGCGATCGCGCCGATCCCTGAGCGAGACCTTGGCGAGGCCATCAACGACCGGCTCCGCCGGGCGGCCGGCTATGTCGGCTGAGAGCTCGACGAGCGCGTCTCCTATCGCCTGTGTGATGGTTTTTCCGGTCAGCCGGGCCAATTCACGGGCCTTTCGCTCGACTCTGGGATTCCTGATCGAAAGGGTCATGTCAGCGTTCCAAATGTCCGCGAGCTTAGATTGGCCGGACGCCGGTCCGAAGGCTATTCTGCCGCCATGACCATCCCCGTCCCCGCCGATGTGATCTCGCGGCTGAAAGCCGTGCTGGGCGAGGGCGGCTGGAGCCAGGACCCCGATCGGCTGGCGCCCAAGCTGGTGGAGTGGCGCGATCGCTGGAGCGGGACGACACCACTGCTGGTGCTGCCGCGCAGCACGGCCGAGGTCGCTGCGGTCGTCGGCGTCTGCGCCGAGTCCGGGACGGCGATCACGCCGCAGGGCGGCAACACCGGCCTGGTCGGCGGCCAGATCCCCGACGGCGAGATCCTGCTCTCGCTGGAGAAGATGCGGGCGGTCCGCGAGACCAATGTCGACGACGACGTGCTGATCGTCGAAGCGGGACTGACGCTGGCCGAGGCGCACGAGGCGGCGGCGGCGGTGGGGCGCCGGTTTCCGCTCAGCCTGGCCTCCGAGGGTTCGTGCACCATCGGCGGGCTGGTCTCCACCAACGCCGGCGGGGTCGCCGTGCTGCGCTACGGGACCATGCGCCAGCTGGTGCTGGGCCTGGAGGCGGTGCTGCCGAGCGGCGAGGTCTGGGACGGGCTGAAGCGCCTGCGCAAGGACAACACCGGCTATGACCTGAAGCAGCTGCTGATCGGCGCCGAAGGCACGCTGGGCGTCGTCACCGCCGCGGCGCTGAAGCTGTTCCCGGTCCTGCCCTCGCGCGCCGTGGCCATCGCCAGCGTCGAGAGCCCGGCCGACGCCGTCGCGCTGCTGGCGCGGGCCAAAGAGGTTTCCGGCGGCGCCGTCGAGAGCTTCGAGTTGATCGGCGCCCTCGGCATGGACCTGGCGATCCGCCACATCCCCGGCGCCCGTACCCCATTGGAGAGCCGGCCGCCGTGGTTCGTGCTGATCGAGATCGCCAGCGGCGAACCGGGCGCCGCCGAGGCGGCGATGGAGCGGCTGCTGGAGGCGGCGATGGAGGCGGGGCTGGTGACGGACGCCGCCATCGCCCAGACCGAGACGCAGGCCAAGGCGTTCTGGGCCCTGCGCGAGAACCAGTCGGCGGCGCAGAAGAGCGAAGGCGCGGCCTGGAAGCACGACATCGCCGTGCCGGTCTCGCGCATCGCCCAGTTCCTGGAAACCGCCGGCGCCGCTCTCCAGGCGCGCTGGCCGGGCGTGCGCATCGACGCCTTCGGCCATGTCGGCGACGGCAACATCCACTACGACGTGCTGGCTGCGCCCGGCGGCGATGCGCCGGCCCACAACGCCCGCCGCGACGAGGCCGCCCGCCTGGTGCACGACATCGTCATGAGCTTGGGCGGCTCGATCTCGGCCGAGCACGGGCTCGGGACCATGAAGACGGCCGAGGCGCTGAGCTACAAGAGCCCGGTCGAAGTCGCCGCCCAGCGGGCCGTGCGCGCAGCGCTCGACCCCAAGCGGATCATGAACCCGCGCGTGCTGTTCTGACCGCCGCCTAACCCGCCAGCGGCTTGCTGGTGACCTGGAAGCCGACGATCACCGGCGTCGTCCCCCCCGGCGACTTGAACAGCGCGGTCTGCGCCACCAGGGTGCGGTCGCCATAGCCGTAGTCGATGGTCAGCCGCGTGGTGGTGCCGGTGCTGTCGACCTTGGCGTCCCAGTCGTTCAGGTCGATCGAGCGGGCCGGCTCGTCGGGGATCAGCGAGCGGAACATCGCCAGCTGCTCCTCAGACGTGGGGTTCTTCAGTTCGTGGGCGAGATGGGTGTTGGCGTTCAGGTCGGCGCCATTGCGCACATCCTCGTAGAACTGCCGGGCGATCACCTCGGCGCTGGGGTCGAGCTGCGGCGGCGCCGCCGGCTTGCACGCGCTTGCCAGGAAAATCAGCGCCAGGGCGGCTGCGAATCGCGGCATGGCGATCCTCCCTCTTCGCGGCGGAGCTCAAGCCGCCGCGGCCAACGGTCCCACAACAAGGTTTCTAGCTGCTTGACCACGCGCCCCCGCCCGCGCCATGCCGGGGCCAGCGGGCAAGGGAGATCGCCGGATGGCCGGAGCGCGGTTCAGTCAGATCAATCTCGTCGCGCACGACGTGCCGCAGACCCTGGCGTTCTACCGCCGCCTCGGACTCGAGATCCCGGCCGGCGGAGTCTGGGAGATCGGCGGCCACGCGCACCACGCCACGTCCAACACGGCCGGCGACGTCGACCTCGAGTTCGACAGCCGGCGCTTCGCGCAGGTCTACAATCGCGGCTTCGCGGCCGAGCGGGGCCGGGTCGTCATCGGCATCGCGCTGGAGAGCCGCGAAGCGGTGGACGCGCTGTGGGCCGATCTGCTGGCCGAGGGGGCGCAGGGCCTGCAGCCGCCGTACGACACGTTCTGGGGCGCGCGCTACGCCATCGTCGAGGATCCGGACGGCAATCCTGTCGGCCTGATGAGCCCGGTCGACCCCACGCGCCGCAGCGCCCCGCCGGAGCTGTAGGTGGCGGTCTATACCGATATCAGCGACGCCGAGCTTGAGGGTTTCCTAGCCCGCTATGACCTCGGCACACCGATCTCGTTCAAGGGCATCGCCGAGGGGGTGGAGAATTCCAACTTCCTGCTCGAGACCGACCGCGGCCGCTATTTCCTGACCATCTACGAGCGGCGGGTGCGCGGCGAGGACCTGCCGTTCTTCCTCGGCTTCATGCAGCACCTGGCGCAGCACGGCTTTCCGAGCGCGACGCCGATCGCCGCGCGCAACGGTGAACTGCTGGGCGATCTGCGCGGCAAGCCGGCGGCGATCGTCTCCTTCCTGACCGGCATCTCCGTGCGCCGCCCGAGCCCCGATCACTGCCGCGAGGCCGGCAAGGGCCTGGCCTGGCTGCACCAGGCGGGCGCGGGCTTCGCCGGGCGCCGCGCCAACGATCTCGGCCATGGCGCCTGGGCGCCGTTCTTCGCGCCGCTGCACAGCGAGGCCGAGGCGATGAAGCCTGGCCTTGCGGCGGTGATCGACGGCGATCTTGCGCATCTGGCCGCCGCCTGGCCCTCGGGCCTGCCCGAGGGCGTGATCCACGCCGACTATTTCCCTGACAACGTGTTCTTCCGCGAAGGCCGATTCTCGGCCGCGTTCGACTTCTACTTCGCCGCCTGGGACGCCCTGGCCTACGACATCGGCGTGGCGCTTAACGCCTGGTGCTTCGAGCCCGACGGCAGCTTCAACGTCACCGCCGCCCGCGCCTTCGTCGCCGGCTACGAGAGCCGCCGGCCGCTGTCGCCCCAGGAGCGGACGGCCCTGCCGATCCTCGCCCACGGCGCCGCGCTGCGCTTCTTCCTCACGCGCCTTCACGACTGGCGCGCGACGCCCGAGGGCGCGCTGGTCAAGCCGAAGGACCCGATGGAGTACGAGCGCAAGCTCGCCGTGCACCGCGCCGGCGTGACGTTGTTCGAGGCGCCGCCGTGAGCGACCGAAGTGGGACGACCGTCGGCATGCCCAAGGTGGTGATTTACACCGACGGCGCCTGCCGCGGGAATCCGGGCCCGGGCGGCTGGGGCGCGGTGCTGATGTTTGGCGAGCGCGAGCGGGAGATCTGGGGCGGCGAGGCGGCCACCACCAACAACCGCATGGAGCTGACCGCCGCGATCGAGGCGCTGAACGCGCTGAAGCGCCCCTGCCAGGTCGAGCTGCACACCGACAGCAGATACGTGCAGAGCGGCATCACCGAGTGGCTCTCGCTGTGGAAGGCGCGCGGCTGGCGCACCATGAGCAAGGGGGCGGTGAAGAACGACGACCTCTGGCGGCGGCTGGACGAGGCGCGGCTGCGCCACCAGGTCGACTGGCGTTGGGTCAAGGGCCACGCCGGCCACGAGCTCAACGAGCGCGCCGACGGCCTCGCCCGCCGCGGCCTCGAGGAGATCGAAGCCAGGCTTTGACTCCAGGGGTTCCACCCCATGGACGCGCGGCGCGCTTCTTGCTCTGATCGAGCCCATGACGGGAGCGATTGCGCCGATCCGGCCCATCCGACTGATCCGGCGCCAGGCGCCGCGACCGGAGACCGGTCCGCGCGATGATGTCCAGGGCGCCGTCAGCGTCTCGATCACCGTACAGGCGGCCGAGCCCCATCCCGCGCCGACGCAGCCGCCGACCAATGTCGACGCGCACCTGATCGCCCAGGAGGCGCGCGTCCGCGGCCTGCGCGGCGGCCAGAAGGTGCTGGACACCGCCCGCCACACCTACCTCGAGACCGAATGGTCGGGCGTGAGCGATCGCCGCCTCCAGGTCGGCCGGATCACCAAGACCGACGTCTGAGCGGGGCTGTCGTCGCTCCTGCCGCGCACAGCGGGGAGGTGGCGCGAGGCTAGCGTCGTGCGGAGATGGCCTCGCCGGACGTCGTCAGGCAGGTCTATGATCACGCGCTCGCCAACGATGCGATCTGCGATGGCGCCACGGCATGCGTCTTCAAGATGGGGTGACAGGGTCGGCCGCGGCCCATCGGATCGAAGCGCTCTGGCGCAGAGCCAGAGGCGGTGAGCGACGTCCGCTGACCGGCGCCGACCGCACGCTCGACCGCATCGCCCTCAACACGCTGGGCGTCTCGACCGAGGAGCTGCGCGAAGTCCTGCCGCGCTTCGACGCCCTGGACGACCTCCTGGCCTGGTCCGACGCGCGGGCCGGCGGCCTCGACCCTGAGGCGGTGGGTCGGTTCGAGGCCGTGGTGGCGGGCGCGCCGGCGCCGGGGGCGGTGCGGCGACGCATCGAAGCCCTCGAGGCCGCCGACCCCGTCCTGGGCGAGGATGAGCTGCGCGCCTGGAACGAAGACGGCTATGTGATCGTCCCGGCGGTGATCACGCCCGACGAGGTGCGGGCCTTGGCTGAGGTGGTCTGGGCTTGCGTGGACGCCGACCCCGGCGATCCGGCTAGCTGGCGGCTCACCGACCACGGCATCATGGTCCAGCTCTTCCAGCATCCTGCGCTGACGCCGGCCCGGACCTCGCCAAGGCTCCTGAAAGCGTTCGCGCAGATCTGGGGCACGGCCGACCTCTGGACCAGCCTCGACCGGGTCAGCTTCAACCCCCCGGTCCGACCGGGCGTCGAGTTCCCTGGCCCGCGCCTCCACTGGGACATCAGCCTCGCGCCGCCGGTGGTGTTCCAGGTGCAGGGAATGATCTACCTCACCGACACGACCGCCGAGCAGGGCGCGTTCGAGGCGGTTCCGGGCTTCCACAAGCGTATCGACGCCTGGCTGGAGAGCCTGGGCGACGGTGTCGATCCCCGCCGTGTCGACCTTTCGGCGCAAGCCCGGCGCATCGCCGCGAACGCCGGCGATCTCATCATCTGGCACTCGGCCCTGCCGCACGGCGCATCGCCCAACACCGGCGATCACCCGAGGCTCGCGCAGTACGTCACTCAGTACCCGGCCAGCCTGCGCGCGGCCGAACACTGGCGGTGATCGGCAGGGGCATGGGGGTTTGCCGCCAATGAACGCCGCCGATATCCGCACCCGGCTGGGCGTGCGCCCCGTTATCAACGTCTCGGGAACGATGACGTCCCTCGGCGCCTGCGTCGTGGGGCCCGAGGCGGTGGAGGCGGTCAGCGCCATCCTCAGCGAGTTCGTGGAAATCGACGACCTGCAGCGCAAGGCCAGCCGCGCGATCGCCCGGCTCTGCGGCGCCGAGGCGGGCTTCGTAACCGCTTCCTGCAGCGCAGGGATCACGCTGGGCGTCGCCGCCGCCATGACGGGCGGCGACCTCGCCGCCATCGAGCGTCTGCCCGACACGACGGGCCTGAAGAACGAGGTCGTGATCCTCGCGGGCCACATGGTCTCGTACGGCGCCCCGGTCGAGCAGGCCATCCGCCTCGCCGGCGCCCGCGTTGTGCCGGTAGGCCAGGCGACCTCGGCCCACGCCTACCAGCTCGCTGGCGCCATCGGCGAGCGCACGGCGGCGGCCGTCTATGTCGTGTCCCATCACACCGTGCAGTACGGCATGCCGCCGCTGCCGGAGTTCGCGGAAATCGCCCACGCCAGGGGCGTACCCGTCATCGTCGACGCCGCATCGGAATATGACCTGCGCGGCCCGCTCGCCGCCGGCGCCGATCTCGCGCTTTACTCCTCGCACAAATTCCTGGGCGGCCCGACCGGCGGCATCGTCGCCGGTCGCCGCGACTTCGTTCGCGCCACCTTCCTGCAGAACAGCGGGATCGGCCGCGGCATGAAGGTCGGCAAGGAGGGCATCGCCGGCGCCATCGCGGCGCTGGAAGCCTGGGAGCGACGCGACCATGCCGCCGTCCGTGCGCGCGAGACGCAGGTGCTGCATCTGTGGCGGGACACGCTTCAGGGGCGGCCCGGCGTGACCGCCGCCATCGTTCCAGACCCCACCAACAACCCCCTCGACCGACTGCACGTGGCCGTGGAACCTAGCGGCGCGCACATCACGGCCTGGGACCTGGCGGACCGGCTTGCCTCGGGCAGCCGCCCCGTGATCGTGCGCGACCACGAGATCGAGCACGGCTACTTCCTGATGGACCCCTGCAACCTCCATCCCGGCGAGGAGACCATCGTCGCCGCGCGGCTCGTCGAGGAACTGGACCGCGCGCTCGCCTCGAACGAGATCATCGCCACCGCCGTGTCCGCCCGCCGCGCCCGGCGCACGCGCTCGCGTCTGGCCTGGCCGGACTGACGGCGCAAAGTATGTCGGACGGCCGACCGGCGCTTTGAACGTGTGGACTGACTGGCTAGACCCGCAGCCGCGTCGCGCCGATCGCCACGACCGCCAGCAGGGCCGCGACCACCAGCAGCGCAGCCGAGAGGCTCGTCGCGCTGGCGACCAGCCCGATCGCGGCGGGTCCGGCGAGGATGCCCGCGTAACCCAGCACCGACACCGCCGCCACCGCCTGGCTCTCCGGCATCGCGCTCTGGCGGCCGATCGCGGTGAACAGCGCCGGCACGATGTTGGAACAGCCGGCGCCGACCAGGGCGTAGCCGATCACGGTCGAGATCCAGCCTGGCCCCAGGGTCGCGACGACGAGCCCGGCGGCGGCGACCCAGGCGCCGATGATCACCGCGCGCCGCAGGCCGAGCCTGGTGACCAGACGGTCGCCGACAAGCCGTCCGTTCGTCATGGCGACAGCGAAGGCGGCATAGCCCAGCCCCGCCGCGGCCGGCGCGACGCGGCGGACGGCTTGCAGGAACACCGCGCTCCAGTCGAGCGCGGCGCCCTCCGCCAGGAACACCACGAAGCAGAACGCCCCGATCGCCAGCACCACGCCGCGCGGCGGCGCGAACGGAGCGGCGTGGTCTTCGGCCTTGCGCGGCAGCAGGCCCGGCGCCGCGGCCGCCGTCGCGAGCGCCATCAGGATCGCTGCGGCCTGGGCGAGGCCCGGCAAGGTGACGTTCAGCACCAGCAGGCCGCTCACCGCGCCGGCGCCGGCGAAGCCGCCCAGGCTGTAGAGCGCATGAAAGCCGGACATCATCGCCCGGCCACTCTCGCGCTCGACGACGATCGCCTGGATGTTGATGACGCAATCGAGCGAGCCGATGCCGACGCCGAACGCAAACAGCGCGGCGGCGAACAGCGGAACCGAGCCGACGGTCGCCAGCAGCGGAAACGCCAGACAGACGACGACCCCCGCCGCGATCAGCACCCGCCGACATCCGACTCGGGCGGCGAGCGCCCCGGCCAGCGGCATGGCCACGATCGAGCCGAGACCCAGGCAAAGCAGCGTGAGCCCAAGGGCGCCGTCGTCGAGCGCCAGCCGCTGCTTGGCGAACGGCACCAGCGGCGCCCATGCCCCCGCCGCGAAGCCGATGACGAAGAACATGATCCGCGTGGCGAGCTGCTCGCGCGCTCCGGCGGACGGTGCGGTCAGTGGCGGCGCGCGAACCTCGCCCTACTCCGCGGCCGGGCGGTGCGAGGCCATCACTGTCGCGGGCGCCGGATCGCCGGGCAGGTCCTTCGGCGTGATCAGCGGGCGGAAGATCGGGACCAGCCAGGCTTCGAAATCGTCGACGAACTCATAGACCACCGGCACCAGGATCAGCGAGAGCACGGTGGAGGTGATCAACCCGCCGATCACCGCCACGGCCATCGGCTGGCGGAACTCGGAGCCCTGGCCGATGCCCATCGCCGTCGGCAGCATGCCTGCCATCATCGCCAGGGTGGTCATCACGATCGGCCTGGCGCGCTCGCGGCAGGCCTCCATCAGCGCATCGTGCTGGCTCGCGCCCTCGCGCTCGCGCTCGATGGCGTATTCGACCAGCAGGATCGAGTTCTTGGCGGCGATCCCCATCAGCATGAACAGGCCGATCATCGAGGGGATCGACAGCTCGGAATGCCACAGCAGCAGCGCCACCATCGCCCCGGCGATGCTGAGCGGAAGCGCCGAGAGGATGGTGATCGGTTTGAAGAAGCTGCCGAACAGCAGCACCATCACGCCGTAGACGAGGCCGATGCCGGCCAGGATCGCCACGCCGAACCCGGCGAACAGCTGGTTCTGCGCTTGCTGGTTGGAGAAGTTCTGCTCGTAGATCACCCCTGGCGGCAGGTGATTCATGATCGGCAGCTTCTTGATCTCGGCGTAGGCGTCGCTCAGCTTCGCGCCGTTGGTGAGATCGGCCTGCACGATGATGTCGTCGCGGCGGTTGTAGCGGGTGATCTGCGCCGGACCGGCCTCGAAGTAGATGTCGGCCACGCTGCCGAGCGTGGTGAGGCCGCCGCTCACGGTCGGCACGCGCAGGTTCCTCAGCGTCGGCAGGTCGCTGCGGGCGCTGTCGGGCAGGCGCACCCGGATCGGGATGCGGCGATCGCCGATGTCCAGCTTGGCGACGTTGGCGTCGATGTCGCCGACCGTGGCGATGCGCGCCACCTGGGCGATGGCGTCGGAGCTGACGCCGAGCCGCGCCGCGTCGTCGGGCCGGGGACGGATAATGATCTCCGGCGCCGGCGGCGAGGTGGCCGGGCGCGGGTCGGCCAGGGTGTGCAGGCCGTTGATCTGCTGCTGCAGCTGCAGCGCCGCCTTTTCCAGTCCCTCGCCGGTGTCGCTGGAAAGCGGTATCTGCACCGTCGCGCCGCCGAACCCCTGGTTGGCGAAGGTCACACGGGCGTCCGGGATCGCGTGAAAGTAGGGGCGCAGCCGATCGCGGATCTGCGGCACCTTTGTGGCCCGGACGGGCTTGAGCACCGCGACGGCGACGCCGCCGGTCACGCCGGAGTCGACCACCGAGCCCGGCCCGCCACCCCCGCCACCCCCGCCAATGGCGGTGAAGACGTGCGCGGTCTCCGGCTGAGCGGCGAGCAGCTTGGCCAGCGCGGCCAGCGCCTGTCGCGTGTCGTTGATGGTCGAGCCGGACGGGGTGTCGGCGTCGATCTGATAGTAGTTCGGGTTACCCTCCGGCTGCAGACCCTTCGGCACCACCGCGATGGCCAGGAACACCGACAGAAAGAAGATCAGACCCCCCGCGATCACCGAAAGGATGCGGTGGTCCAGCGCCCACTCCAGCGACTTGACGTAGATGATCGGCAGCGGGGCGCGCGGCTTGGGCGCCTTGGGCTTGAGGAAGTAGGCGGCCAGCAGCGGCGTCAGCAGCCGGGCCACCACCAGCGAGAACAGCACCGCCACCGAGACGGTTAGGCCGAACTCCTTGAAGAACTGGCCGGGGATGCCGGGCATGAACGAGACCGGCAGGAACACCACCACGATCGCCGCGGTGGTCGCGACCACCGCCAGGCCGATCTGGTCGGCGCCCTCCATCGCGGCCGCATAGGGCCGCATGCCGACGTGCACCCGTTTCTCGATGTTCTCGATCTCGACGATGGCGTCGTCGACCAGGATGCCGATCACCAGGGTCAGCGCGAGCAGGGAGACCAGGTCCAGGCTGAACCCGACCAGGGCCATGAAGGCGAAGGCGGGGATCAGCGAGACCGGCATGGCCACCGCGGTCACCGCGGTCGCGCGCCAGTCGCGCAGGAACAGCCACACCACCAGCGCCGCCAGCGCCATGCCCTCGAGCATGGTCTCGCGCGTCGCGGCGAAGCTGCCGCGGGTGGAATCGACCTGGGAGACGATCTTGCGCACGCAGACCTTGCTATGCACCGGCGCGCCGGACGGACCGCAGGTCATGTCGTGCAGCGCCGCATCGACGGCGTCCTCGGTGCGGACGTCGCTGGCTTCCTTGTTCTTGGTCACCTGGAAGCCGACCACCGGCCGGCCGTCGAACTTGGCCTCGGAGCGGATCTCGCCGGTGCCGTCGCCGACATCGGCCACGTCGGCGAGCTTGACGAAGCGGCCGCCCGCGCCGGGCAGGGTGAGGTTGCGGATCTGGTCGACGTTGGTCGCGGCGCCGAGCACGCGCAGCGTCTGCTCGCGCCCGCCCACCTGAACCCGGCCGCCCGCCGCGTCCTCGCTGACCGTGCTGAGCGCCTGGCTGATCTGCGGCGCCGTCACCCCCTGGGAGGCCATGCGCACCGGATCGATGGTGACGTTGATCTCGCGGTCGACGCCGCCGATGCGCGAGACCTGGCCGACGCCCTCGACGCCTTGCAGCAGGCGCGAGATGTCATTGTCGACCATCCACGACAGGTCGGCGTCCGAGAGGCTGAGGCCGGGCGCGGGCGAGACGGCGTAGGTAATGATCGGCTGGTCGTCGAAGTCGAACCGCGAGACCGTCGGCGGGTCGATCTCGCGCGGCAGCTGGTTGCGCACATTGTCGATCTTGGCGCGGACATCGTCCGTCGCCTTGATCATGTTGGTGCCCAGATTGAACTGGATGCGGGTCGACGACTCGCCCTGGCTCACGGTCGAGGCGACATCCTGCACGTCGGCGATCCCCGCCAGCGCGTCCTCCACCGGGCGCGTGACCTGGGTCTTCAGCTGCGACGGCGCGGCGCCCGACTGGGTGACGTCGACGATCACTACCGGGAACTCGACGTTGGGGTAGTTCTTGATCGGCAGGCTGAAGTAGGAAAACAGGCCGACGATCACCAGGGCGATGAACAGCACCGCCACGGGCGTCGGGTTGCGGATCGCCCATGCCGAGATGCGCAGCTGCTTACTGGTGATCATGGCCCATCGGCCTTCCCTGACCAGTCAGGCTTCACATAATCCCCATCTAGAATCTGGGAAGCCGCTTTCGCCACGACAACCGCGCCGGCGGGCGGGCCGGAGAGCAGTTCGACGTAGCCGCCGCCGCGGTCGCCGGTGCGCACCTGAACCTGGCGGACCTTGCCGTCCGAGCCCACCACCATCACCGAAGCGCCGTTGGCGTCGTAGCGCACCGCGGTTTCCGGCAATGCCAGGACAGCGCGCGACAGGTCGGTGAAGCTGGCGCGGGCATAGCCGCCGGCGCGGATATCCGCGCGCACCGGCAGGGTGATCCGCACCTTGCCGAGCCGGGTGGCGGCGTCGATGCGGGGGCTGACCAGGCGCACCACGCCGTCGGCGGTGCTCGAGTCGGCGAGGGTGACGGTGGCGCGCAGGCCCGGCCGCATCTTGTCGAAATCGCCCTCGGCGACGTCGGCAAACAGCTCGATCTCGCCGGCGTCGGCCACCACGAACCATGGGTTGGTCCCGGAGGCCCCGGAGATGTCGCCAAGATTGACGTTGCGCTGGAGGACGAGGCCGCTGACCGGCGCGCGCAGCACCATGTGGTCGAGCCGCACCTGCACCTCGTGCGTCGCCGCGGCCTGGGCGCCGACGCCGGCTTTGGCGGCGGTCGAGGCGAACCGGCGCGCCTGCAGCTGCTCCTCGGCGATGACGCCCTGGTTGTCGAGGTCGGCGACGCGCGCGGCTTCCCGCGCCCGCTGGTCGGCGTTGGCCTTCTGCTGGGCGAGCACGGCGTCCTGCTGGTCGAGCTGGGCCCGCAGGATCGAGCCGTCCATCTCCGCCAGCGGCTGGCCGGCGCGGACCCAGGCGCCTTCGTCGACGTAAAGCTTCGACACCCGATAGCCGGTCAGGTCCGGGTTGACCGCCACTTGGTTGCGCGGCGTCAAGAGGCCGGAGGTGACGATGCCGCCGGCGATCGGCCGCAGCTCGATGCGCACGACACTGACGGTCCTGGCCTCCTGCTGTCCCTGCGCCGGCGTGTTGGCGGCCGGCGCATTGCACCCGGCAAGCCCCAGCGTCAGCGCAAGCGCCACGCCCAGCACGACTTGGCCGGCGGCCGCGATTGTCCGTCTCGTCGTCATCGCGTCCGTCTTCATGGCGACCTTGCGGCCGTCTTTGTGGTCTCGTAGTCCCATCCGCCGCCGAGCGCCTTATAGGTCTGCACCGCGCGCCGCAACGCTTGCACCCGCTCGGCGGTGAGCTCGGTGCGGTCGGTGCGCCAGGTCTGCTCCGCGGAGAGGACGGCGGTGATGTCGTCGACGCCGGCGGCGAAGCGGATGCGTTCGGCGTCGTAGGCGCGCCGGGCCCGGGCTTCGCCGTCCTCCAGCACCTTGATGCGGACTTCGTCGGACGAGAGCTCGACCAGCGCGTTCTCGGCGTCGCCATAGGCGTTCTGCACCGCCTGTTCGTAGGCGACCACCGCCTGCTCGGTGCGGGCGCTCTGGGCCTTGGCGTCCTGCAGCAGCCGCGGAATGTCGAGCACCGGCTGGTCGAGGCTGACCCCGAGCGACCAGTAGTCGGTCTTGTTGGTCTGCTCCTGCGGGAAGAACAGCAGGCCGGCGATGCCCTGCGCCACGCCGACGCCCGGCACCATCTGGCGGGCGATGCCCAGCGCCGGCTGCAAGGTCAGGTTGGGGAACATCTGCTCCTTGGCGAGCTTGGTCTTGAGCGCGGCCGAGCGCATGCGCTCGTCGGCCTCGCGCACGTCGGGGCGACGCGCCAGCAGCTCGCCCGGCACCGCCTGCGGCAGCGGCGGCGGATCGGGCACGTCGGCGGCGAGCGCCAGGTTCTCGACCGGCTCGGGGCCGCGGCCGACCAGGATCAGCAGCAGGCGCCGCGCGGCGTGCTCCTGCGCCTTCAGGTTCTCCACCTGCGACTTGGCCTGGGCGGCGTCGCCGGCGATGCGGTCGGCGTCGGACTGGGGTCCAAGACCCCGTTCGGCCTTGATCGTGGTCGAGCGCAGCAGCTCGTTCTCGATCCGCAGCGTCTCGTTGGCGTCGTCGAGCTGGATCGCCAGCCCTCTGGCCTGGAAGTAGCTGTCGGCCACGTTGGCCACCAGGCTCGCCCTGGCGCTCTCGATGTTGAAGCGCGTCGCGGCATAGTCGGCCTTGGCCGCGCGGCGGGCGTCGGCCAGCGCGCCGAAGAAGTCGAGCTCCCAGCTGACCTTGAAGTCGAGGTGATCGTCCTCGGTGACGCCGCCGGTCGGAAACAGCGCCGACCCGCCCCCGCCAATATCCTTGGTGACCTGGTGGTTGGCGCCGCCGGTCAGGTCGCCGGTGGGCAGGGTCTGCAGGATGTTGCTGTTGCGCGTCGCCGCCGCCTCGTTCAGCCGCGCGATCTGGGTCTTGACGTCGGGGCTGGCCCGCAGCGCCTGCTCCTCCAGCCCGTTGAGCTCGTCGTCGCCGAAGATCACCCACCAGCGATCGAGGGTCAGGCCGGTTACGTCAGCGGTCCCGGGCGGCGCCTCATAGGCCGCCGGGAGGGTGAGATCGGGCTTGCGGGCGCCGGACGCGCACGCCTGCAGCGCCAGCGCCGCAGCGCCGGCCAGCAGCAGCATTGCCGTGCGGCCATTCTTCACCGATGGCCCCCACGCGAAAGGCGGTCTTCGAATCATTGGAGAATAAGGCAAACCTCGCGCGCAATCCCCCGAGCGCGGGCATGACATAGTCCTGACGCCATTCGAATTCACGCCCTTTAAGTGGTTAAGTTACCGCCTGCGGCGAGATGGCAACATCCCAAGGCTGGCGCAGACGCGGATCGCAAGTTGTTACGGGAGCGGACCATGGCGGGCGGAATCGGGGTGGGCGACATCCGGATCGGCATCGGCGGCTGGACCTTCGAGCCGTGGCGCGGGGTGTTCTACCCGAAGGAGGTCAAGCAGAAGGACGAGCTGGCCTACGCCAGCCGCCATCTGACCGCGATCGAGATCAACGGCACCTACTATTCCACCTTCAAGCCCGACAGCTGGCGCAAATGGCGCGACGAGACGCCGGACGGCTTCGTCTTCACCGTCAAGGGCTCGCGCTTCACCACCAACCGCCGCGAACTGGCCGGCGCGGGAGAATCGCTCGAGCGGTTCTTCGCCCAGGGCATGGCGGAACTGGGCGATCGGCTGGGGCCGGTGTTCTGGCAGCTGCCGCACACCAAGAAGTTCGACCCGGAGGACCTGGCCGGCTTCTTCAAGCTGCTGCCGAGGACCCTGGGCGGGCGGCCGCTGCGCCACGCGCTGGAGGCGCGGCACGACAGCTTCTGCACCGCGGAATACGCCGCGCTGCTGCGCGAACACGGCATCGCCAACGTCTACGCCAAGCACGCCAAGTACCCCGAGATCGCCGACCTCTCGACCGACTTCGTCTACGCCCGCCTGCAGACCGGCGACGATGCCTGCGAGACCGCCTACCAGCCGCCCGAACTCGACGCTTGGGCGGACCGCCTGAAGACCTGGGCCACCGGCGGCGCCCCGGACGGGCTGCCGGTGATGGACAAGGCCCACAGCCCGCCCACAACCCCGCGCGACGTGTTCGCCTTCATCATCCACGAGGGCAAGGTCCGCGCCCCCGCCGGCGCCATGGCGCTGATCGAGCGCTGCGCGA
>Ga0209415_10002707_pt1 | contig 33106 bp, 37 predicted proteins | sample PeaSoiSIISIP2007_FD_187696 | JGI IMG/M metagenome (GOLD analysis project Ga0209415, IMG submission 187696) | Peat soil microbial communities from Weissenstadt, Germany - SII-SIP-2007 (SPAdes) (version 2) | ecosystem: Environmental > Terrestrial > Soil > Wetlands > Peat | place: Germany... | reverse complement strand
TTGCTGGCGATTGCCCTGGCTCTATCAAGTTCCTCAAGCGCCGGCGGGCGCATCCGCGCCCTTGGCTATCCTCGCTGTGTGCCTTCGGCACGCGCTGCGGCGCGCTCAATGCGCTAACGCGATGAGATATCGGTTGCGTGAAACAGCCGTCGCGCGTTCAAGCGATTACCCTGGAGCGCGTGCAGCGGTTGCCATTTAAGGTGTTTTTCTTCCTTGAACTCGGGGTGGCGCTATGGTCGAATGATTTGGTATCAATTCTTGATTGTTTGATGACCCTGATGCCTGCTTTCGCGATCCCCTCCAGTGTTTCCTCGACCGCTCTCGTAGCGGTGGTGGTGGTACTTAGCGTGGTGACTGTCGCGCCGTAGCGGGGAACAAGGAAACGAAACGTTTTACCCCCGTCGGCGCTGCCGGCGGGGGTTTTTGTTTTCGGACATCTCCGCCAGCAATCGCCGACCCTTCGAACGAAAAGGAGAGTCGGAATGGATTTGTCCGGAGCCCAGCTGTTGGTCCGGTTGCTCGAAAACCAGGGAATTCGCACGGTTGCTGGAATTCCCGGTGGCGCCGCATTGCCACTCTACGATGCCTTGGCCGGAAGCAATCGCATCCATCATGTCTTGGCGCGTCACGAGCAAGGCGCCGGTTTCATTGCCCAAGGCATGGCGCGGGTCAGTGGAACCCCTCATGTCTGCATCGGCACCAGTGGTCCGGGGGCGACCAATCTGGTGACGGCGATCGCCGACGCCAAGCTCGATTCGATCCCGTTGGTGTGCATCACGGGACAGGTTTCCTCGACGATGATCGGGACCGACGCCTTTCAAGAGGTCGACACCTACGGCCTGTCCCTTCCGATCACCAAGCATAATTACTTGGTGCGCGAGGCCGATGCGTTGCCGGATGTGGTGACCAACGCCTTTCGGATCGCCATGTCCGGCCGGCCGGGCCCGGTGTGGATCGATGTCCCGAAAGATGTGCAGACCCAGCGCGTGCGTCTGGACCATTTGCCGGATCCTGCCATGCCGGACGGGGTGGGTGCGGTGGACGACGCCTTGCTCGACGACGCCGCGCGCATGATCGAGCAAGCGGAGTCTCCGGTTCTCTATTTGGGGGGGGGCGTTATCGCCTCCGGAGCCGCCCTCTCGTCCGTGACCTTCGCCGAGCAATTGGGATTGCCGACCACCATGACCTTGATGGCGCTGGGCGCCATGCCCCACGACCATCCCCTGTCGATCGGCATGCTCGGCATGCACGCCGCCCGTTACACCAATCACATCCTCCGGGAGGCCGACCTATTGATCGTGGTCGGGGCTCGCTTCGACGATCGGGCGATTGGCAATGCGGCGAGATTTTGTCCCGACGCCAGAATCATTCACATCGATATCGATGCGTCCGAACTGGATAAAATTCGGACGGCCAATATCGGCGTTCGCGGAGACGTGCGCGCGGTGATGGATCGTCTCTTGCCCCGGATCACCCCGCGCCGACGGGGGAAATGGCTGTCGCGCGTCGAGGGATTGCGCAAAGCGTTGCCTTTGCAACGGCCCGATTTGGGCGATCCGCGCAGTCCTTACGGGCTGATTCAGGCGGTGGCGGATTGTGTGGGCGATGACGCGGTGATCGTGACCGACGTCGGTCAGCACCAGATGCGGGTCGCACAAGCCTATCCTTTCCGCCGTCCTCGACAATGGCTGACGTCGGGTGGTTTGGGGACCATGGGATTTGGTTTGCCGACGGCCATTGGTGCGGCGATGGCCGAGCCGGAGCGAAAGGTGGTGTGTTTTTCCGGGGATGGCAGCTTGTTGATGAATATCCAGGAAATGGCCACCGCCGCTGAAGAGAATGTCGACGTCAAGGTGGTTTTGATGAACAACCGATCCTTGGGTCTGGTCCGTCAGCAGCAGGACCTGTTCTATGGCCGGCGGATTTTTGCCGCGGATTACCAAAAGAGTCCCGATTTTGTGGCGATCGCCCACGGTTTCGGCTGGCATGCCGTTGATCTGGATGACGCGTCCAGGCCTCAAACGGTATTGGCCGAGGCCTTGGCCCGTAGCGGACCGGGTTTGATCCACTGTTCCGTCAATGCGGCGGACGGCGTTTTTCCCATGGTGCCGCCCGGCGCCGCCAATACCGAAATGGTTGGAGGTTGAAATGGACGCTCTTTCGCACGAGGACAACCCCATTCCGTGTGGCGGCAAAGCCGTCTTGGAACTGGCGGTGCGGAACCACCCAGGCGTGATGAGTCATGTTTGCGGTCTTTTTGCCCGACGCGTCTTCAATGTCGAGGGCATCGCCTGCTTGCCGGTTGGCGACGGCCGGGAAAGCCGGATCTGGCTTCTGGTCAATGATGATGTCCTCTTGCCGCAAATGGTGCGCCAGGCGGAGAAACTGGAAGACGTCCTTTCGGTGGCCCGTCATAGCGGCGACCATCCTCTCTTTTTCGGCTTGGCGGAGTTTATGCGGCAGGGGGAGGGGAAAACTGTCGGCAGAACGAACCGATTCTGATGCTTTGTAGAAGTCAGTATTGACGCTATTCTATTTCAAATAAAAAATTCATTCGGCCGCGACAGATGTCGAATGAAGCGATAGGGAAGAGGTGCGTATCCAGTGAAGACCCGCCAGTCCAACAGTGGATGGTCAAACGAACTGTCGATTAAATATCGATGTGCGCGGCTTGTCGCGACGGTTCTGCGACCGGGAAGAGTGCTTCCGGTCACGGTGATCATTGTGGGCCTGTGGTGCCTGATCGCGTGGTTTTTGGCGGATGCTCTGGGTGAAAAGCGTGAAAGGCAACTGATCGAGCGCGAAACCGAGGTGGCGGAAAACAGTGCGGCGACCATCAGCGCCAATATCGGGCTCGCTTTGGCGCATCTCAGAAGCATTCCGGCGATGTTGACCAAAGATCCGGCGGTGATCGCCGTGCTGGCGCGATTGGGGCCCTCTGTTCAGGCGTCGCCACTGCCGGAGTACAATCGGCGCGAGATTTGGTTGGCGGAGCCGGAACTGAAGGTGCTCGGCCAGCGCTTGGGCGAAATCGTCACCGAAGTCGGGGTCAATCAGATCTGGGTGATGGATGCGGCCGGTGATTGCATCGTCTCGGGAGGATTCCCAAACGATGCTTTGGCGACGGGGGTCAATTACGCGGATCGGGAATATTTTCGCGCAGGGCTCGGCGGGCAGAACGGTCAACAGTTCGCGGTGGGGCGAACCACCAATTTACCGGGACTATACTATTCCTCTCCGGTGATCATGGATGGCCGATTCCTGGGAGTCGTCACCGTTAAGATCGAGATGAGCAATGTCGCGCAATTGGTCAAAGATCCCAATATTTTCGTTTCCGACGAATATGGCGTGATCATCCTGGCCGGCGACAAGAGTTTGATCATGCGTTCGATGCCCGGCAGCGGCGTTGCCGACGTGCCGTCGGAGGATATCCAGAGCCGCTACAAGCGAACGACGTTCGAACCCATTCATATGACGGTGGCGGGGCGGGCCGGCCACTCCCATCTCGTCTGGTGGAATGGTGAACCGACCCCTTATGTCTTGGCCGATCACGGGCGCGAGAACGAGATCGTGACCATCCATGTCCTGCGCAGTCTGCGGGCGATCGAAGGTCTCCGGCACGAACGGCTGTGGGTGTTTGTTGCCTTGGCGATGACCGGAGGCTCGTTCCTGGTGATGATGGCGAGCGTCGTGGTCTATTTGCGCGGCAATATCGAACATGCCCGCGAAATCGGGAATGCCAATGCCGAGTTGGCGGCGTTGAACGCGATTTTGGCGGAGCAAGCCAACACGGATCCCTTGACCGGTTGCGCCAATCGTCGACATCTCATGGCGGATCTTGAGGCCGAGCGGCGCCGGGGCGATCGTTATGAGAGTCCGTTCAGCGTCGTGCTCTTGGACCTCGATCATTTCAAGGACATTAACGATCGTTACGGACATGCCGCGGGAGACTTGGCGCTGTGTCATTTTGTCAGGGTGGCGGGGGCTGTCTTGCGGTCTACCGATGTCTTCGGGCGCTTCGGTGGCGACGAATTCGCCGTTCTGATGCCGCAGACCAATGCCGGCGACGCCGCCGCGTTGGCGGATCGTATCCGTAATGCCACGAAGGCCTTTCCGGTCATCGTCGCCGGAGAGGCGATCTATCTGGGGGTCAGCGTTGGGATTGCGCAGTGGCGAGCCAAGGAGGATGACTCGCTGGAAGTGCTGTTGGGACGCGCCGACGCCGCTTTGTATGCGGCGAAAAACGCCAGATCGAAAAGTGAGAGCGGTTCGGCGTGACGTCGAACCGCTCTAGGCTCTGGGGCGAAACAGTCGCTCCACCGGCAGGCTCAGGCGCCGCTCGGGCTTAGGGCTGGTCGTCAGTTAACCGATCATGGGGAAATCCGACAGGAACACCCTCTCCCACAAGGGGAGAGGGAATCGCCTTTATCTTGTAAAAATAGCAACTGACGACACACTTAGGATTCCGTTCGGCAAGAACGGCGTTATTTTCGAGTGACTTTTTAGTCGATTCCGTTTTGAGCGACTTCGGTTTCGTCCGGGATGCTTTCGAGTTTCCGGTGATAACCGGCGCCATAATAGCTGGCGAGCAGGAAGGCGAACCAGCACGGCGCCACATAGAGGGCGACGCGGTTGTTCTCGTCGAAGCTCATCGTAATGACGACGAAGACGAGGAATGCCAGAACGATATAGTTGGCGAGAGGATAAAACGGCATTTTATAACGAAGATTCGCCACCTCTCGCGGGGTCAGGGCGGCTCTGTACTTCATTTGCACGATGACGATGATGCCCCAGACGAACAACGTGCCCGAGGTGGCGATGCTGGTCACATAATTGAAGACTTGGCCTGGCACCAGATAGTTCAGGATCACGCCGATCAGCAGCAACGCCGTCGATACAAAGAGAGCATTGGCGGGGACCTTGCTGCCGTTGAGTTTTCCGAAAGCCGCCGGCGCCTTGCCTTGCAGAGACAGGTTGTAGAGCATGCGGCCGGTACTGAAGATGCCGCTGTTACAAGACGACAGGGCGGCTGTCAGGATGACGAAATTGATGATGCCGGCCGCTGATGGAATCCCCAGTTTCGTAAAGGTGGCGACGAAGGGGCTGCCGATGGTTCCCAACTGATCATAAGGGTAGAGGGACATGATGACGAACAAGGTCCCGATATAGAATATCAGAATCCGCCAGAAGATCTTGTCGATGGCCCGCGGCAGGCTTTTTTCCGGATTTTTCGCTTCTCCGGCGGTGACGCCGACCAGTTCAATGCCGATATAGGCGAAGCTGACCATCACCAGCGAGAGGGAAAATCCGGTAAATCCCTTGGCGAAGAATCCGCCGTTGACGGTCCACAGATTGGAAATGCCGACGGCCACACCACCGTTGCCGAGACCAAAGACGATCATGGCGCCACCGAACAAGATCATGGCGACGATGGTGACGACTTTGATCAGGGCGAACCAGAACTCGAACTCGCCGTAGGCTTTGACCGAGATGAAATTGACCGCCGACATGCAGATGACGGCGGCCAAGGCGGGTATCCACTGCGGAAGGTCGGGTTGCCAGAAATGCACATAGACGCCGACCGCGGTGATCTCCGCCATGCAGGTCACCACCCAAGCGAACCAATAGGTCCAACCGGTCAGATAGCCGAACAGCGGGTTGATGAAGTGGTGCGCGTAAGCGCTGAAGGAGCCGGAGACGGGATGGGCGAGGGCGACCTCGCCCAAGGCGCGCATCATGAAGAACATGACGATGCCGGCGACCAGATAAGAGAGCATGAGCATCGGTCCGGCAGTCTTTATGGCACTGGCAGAACCGTAGAACAGTCCAACTCCGATAGCACCGCCGATTGCGATGAGTTGAATATGTCTTTCTTTTAGTCCTCGATGGAGTTCTTCCTTTGGAATTTCATTGGCCATGACTGGCATCTCCTCCCGAAAAGGTTCATTTTTGACCCGTTGGTTTTTGATGTGTTGCCAGCAGTCGGCCTACACCGTTCAGGGATCCTGAACGGTGTAGGCGCTTCTCTTCTTACAGGAAAGACTTTGGTTCGGTAAATTTCAGGCCGAGAGCCTCGGAGACTGCCTGATAGGTGAGTTTTCCGTTGCAGACATTGAGGCCGGCCAACAGATGCGGATCATTGCCGAGGGCGCCTTTCCATCCCTTGTTGGCCAAGGCCAGGGCGAAGGGCAGGGTCGCATTGGCAAGCGCGAAGGTCGAGGTCCGCGCCACGGCGCCAGGCATGTTGGCCACGCAATAATGAACGACGCCGTCGACGACGAAGGTCGGTTCGGCATGCGTGGTGGCATGGCTGGTCTCGAAACATCCGCCCTGATCGATGGCGATGTCGACGAGCACCGCGCCGGGTTGCATTTTCTTGACCATATCGGCCGTGACCAGCTTTGGCGTTGTCGCTCCGGCGACCAGGACGGCGCCGATGACCAGATCCGCGTCAATGACCAGACGCTCAATCTCGGCATGTGTCGAGAACGCGGTGCGCAGGGACGTGCCGAAGCGGTCGGTGGCACGACGCAGCGCGGGCAACGAGCGATCGACGATCGTCACATTCGCGCCGGTGCCCAAGGCGATCAGGGCCGCGTTGGAGCCGGCCACGCCGGCGCCCAAGATCACAACATTGGCTGGGGGGACGCCGGGCACGCCGCCAAGCAGGACGCCGCGTCCGCCACATTCTTTTTCCAGGCTGGCGGCGCCGACTTGAATGGACATGCGGCCGGCGACTTCCGACATCGGGGTCAGCAGCGGAAGGGAATGGTCGGCGGCGGTCACGGTTTCGTAAGCGATGCAAACCGCGCCACTCTCGATGAGGTCGTGCGTTTGTTCCGGATCGGGGGCGAGGTGCAGGTAGGTGAAGAGAATTTGGCCTGGCAGCAGCTTCTTGCGTTCGGCGGCCAGCGGTTCCTTGACCTTGACGATCATCTCGGAGGTGGCGAACACTTCGTCGGCCGTATTGAGGATTGCGGCTCCAGCCTTTTCGAAATCGGCGTCGGCGATGCCGGCCCCGAGTCCGGCGCCCTTCTCGATCGACACTTTGTGGCCGGCGGCGACCAGTTCACGGACACCGGCAGGAACCAGTCCCACCCGATATTCGTGAACTTTTGTTTCCTTTGGAACACCGATCTTCATGGCTTTCACTCCTGATATGGGCAATTTCTATTATTATATTACGCAAATGCACGGCGAATGTCCTTGTGATGTGACGTCATTTACGGGTATATTGTGGTATAAAATACGGAAAAATTCAAAATGTCTGAAAGAATATTCGATCAATTCGCGTTTGATGCGAAAGACCGTCATATTTTACGTCTTCTGCAAGACGATGGGCGCATCAGCAATGCGGAATTGGCCGACAAGGTCTGTTTGTCGCCGTCGGCCTGTTTGCGCCGCGTCCAATTGTTGGAGCAGGCCGGCGTCATCGATCGTTATGTGGCTTTGCTGCGTCCCACGGCGATGCGGCGTGGCTTGACAGTGTTCATCGAGGTGAGCCTGGAACGCCAGACGGATGCGGCCTTCGATGCCTTTGAGCAGGCGGTCGGGCATTGCCCCGAGGTGATGCAATGTTCGCTGATGGCCGGCGATACCGACTATCTGTTGGAGGTCGCGGTTGCCGACAGCAATGATTATGAGCGTTTGCACCGTCAGGTGCTGGCGAAACTGCCCGGCGCGGCTCGCATCCGGTCGCGCTTCACCATCCGCAGCGTCTGTAAACGGACGGCTTTTCCGGTGGAATGACGGGACCTTCGGCTATTGGGTGCGGATACCGGAAATGAAACGGTCGACCTCATCTCTCAAGCGAATGGACTGTTGCGCCATGGCGTCCGCCGAGGTCAAAACCTGATCGGCGGCGAGGCCGGTTTGGCGTGCCGATTCGCTCACCGACAGGATGGTCTGCGACACTTCGGCTGTCCCGGCGGCGGCCTGCTGCACATTTCGGGCGATCTCCTGGGTGGCTGCGCCTTGTTCCTCGACAGCGGCGGAGACCGATGCGGTGATGCTGCTGAACCCTGAGATCCGGCCGGAGATTCCGCGGATAGCCTCCGCCGCCTGCTGCGTCTGAACCTGAATATCGGCGATTTGCGCTTGAATATCGTCCGTTGCCTTGGCGGTTTGGGTGGCAAGATGTTTCACTTCCCCGGCGACGACGGCGAAGCCTTTGCCGGCTTCTCCGGCACGGGCGGCCTCGATCGTGGCGTTGAGTGCCAAAAGATTGGTTTGCGCGGCGATGGACCTGATGAGGCCGACGACCTCACCGACCGTCTGGGCCGCCGAAGCGAGGCCGGCGACGAGGCTGTCTGTTTTCCGGCCATCTTCCGCGACCTCGAGCGCGAGACGCGAGGCGTCCGTCGACTGTCGAGAGATTTCCGAAATCGATGACGACAACTCTTCGGCGGCCGATGCGACGGTCTGCACATTGGCCGATGCCTCATCTGAAGCGGCGCCGACGGCGACGGCTTGTTCTCCGGTTCGCGACGCGGTCGCCGACATGGATTGCGCCGTCAGTTTCATCTCGCCGGCAGCGGTGCCGAGGCCATCGACGACTCCTCGCACACCCGCTTCGAAGTCGTCGGCCAGACGGGCCAACATTCGTTTGCGATCGGCCTCGGCGGTTTGGCGATCATCCTCCTGTTGGCGGCGTAACTGAGCGGCCTCGGCCATGTTTCCCTTGAATACCGCGACGGCCTCGGCCATGGCGCCCAGTTCGTCGCGCCTTTGGCGTCCAGGGATATCGATTTCAGTTCGGCCGGACGCCAGGATGCCCATGCTGTCGCGCAAGGCCAGGATCGGACGGGACATGCCGCGGGCGACGAGAAGAGCCAGGGTCGCGCCGACGAGCAGAACCATGACGGTGCTGCCGATCAGCCAGCGGAGTGAATTTCTTTCGGCCATGGTGAAGGCCGAGATATCCTTGACCAGTTCGATCACACAAAGCGGTTCGCCAGCGAAGTTTTTCAGTTGGTCGAGATAGATTTCCACCGGCCGACCATCGAGAATCGCTTCGCGCATCACCGTCTGACCGGCAAAGGCGCTCGCCAACTCCTCGGGGGTTGCCAGTGTCTTGGCCTCGAAACTGGCGCCGAGGGTGGCGAAACCCTTGGTTGTCGACCGATGGACGGCGAAATCAACATTGAAACGCTTTTTGATGCGATCGACGAATCTGGGGCCGAATTCCACACCGACGTCGAAGACGCCGACGATTTTTCCGTCTCGGATGATGGGCGAAGCCCCGAAGATGGCGACCGAGGCCACCGAAGGTTCGATGCCGCCGACGCTTTCTCCGGTCTGGTAAGCCTTGGCGATGGTTCGTCGCCGGGCGGTCAGATCGTCGCCAAACAGACCTGGATTGTGGATCCGGAGGATGACCACGCCGGGCGGTTTTGAGACGGTCCAGGTGTCGACGCCTTGCATCTTTGCGGCGGCGAAAGCATCTCCAAGGAGAGCGGCGAGGGCAGGCCGATCTTCCCCTATGGCGGCGTCGCCGATCGCCGACAGTCGCGACATCGCCGCCGATACCGCCAAGGCTTTCTGGCCTTCGCTCTCAAAGGACGTGAGCACGCCCTGGTATTGGATCTCCATTTGCTGTCGTAGCCCGAGCGCGGTGATTTTGTTCTGATTGACCAACGCCAGCGTTCCCAGGAGGGCGCAAGTTCCGGCGATGATTGTCAAGATGGCCACGACAAGGCGACCGGCAATGGTGTGAAGGTGACGCATGGGTCCAACCTCAGGCTACTGCGGTCATTTGCCGAACCGCTTGGGACGCAGGGTGGACTGTAAGGCGTAAGGGAGAGAGACAATATCCCCATTTGCGGACAGGGGTATGCAAATAGGCCGGAGGGGCCGGCGTAGCGCGCCTCGCTTTTGGTGGCGCTGGTCGTTCGGTACGGTCGTCTTTTGTGGGCCACAACGTGCGGCTGGCGGGCAAACAGACTGCTTGCCGCCCGATATCTCCTATTCTAACGTATCGGTGCGCTACAAGGTTGCTCCGCGAGACGGTTTGACGCCCGGCAACGCAGATATGGTATCAATTTGAGAGGACACCGTGATGCAGATGGACGTGGACGATCTCGAAGGTGGCGTGACGCTGATTCGCCTGACCGGCGATCTGGACATCAAAGGTTCGGTCGATATCGACATAAGGTTTGCCGCGCTGACCGGGGCACGCAAGAAGATCGTGGTCGATATGAGCAAGGTCGGCTTTCTCGCGTCCATCGGCATTCGCACCCTTCTGGTCGGCGGCAAAGCGGTCGCCCGTCAGGGCGGCAAGATGGTTGTCCTGGACCCGACCGACTCGGTTCTCAAGGTCTTGCAAACCTGTGGCGCCGATACGGTGCTGACCATCGCGCATGGAACCCCCGACGCCCTGTCCGCCGTGGGCGCGCCTTAAGGAGGCTGCTATCTCTCCTCGATCGGGATCCTTAGGGGAGATTTCTGACGATGGATCGGTTTCTGTCCTTCGTTTGCGCGACGATCTGGATGATTTGGTGCGCGCCGAGGCGTGGCTGGCCGATCGGTTGAGAGGGCTCGCCTTGCCCGATGACATGGTCTCGGCCATCCGGATCTGTGCCGAGGAGGCTTTGTCCAACGTGGCGATCCACGCCTTCGACAATGACGGTGAGGATCATGCGATTTTGCTGCGCCTCACCGTGTCCGAGGCCGAGGTGATCCTGGTCGTCGAGGATGCGGGTGCGGCGTTCGATCCGCTCGCCGCCGAGCCGACCGCGATGCCGCTTGCCATCGAAGATATCTCGATCGGCGGGCAAGGCCTGGTTCTGATCAAAGCGTTCGCCGGACGTCTGGACTATGAGCGCAAGGCAGAGCGCAACATTTTCACCATGGCCTTCGCGCGGCCGTGCCGGAGTGGCTTCTGACTCTCGAAAAGGGCAGAATCCCTTATTTCGCGGGTACCGCGATTACTGTTTGTCCTTGCTTGTTTCGCGTTCGATGAAGGCGATTTGGTTCGGATTGGTGATCGGGACGCCGGCCTTGGCCGCGGTTGCCAGCGCTGCGTCCTTGTCCTTGACACCCAATGCCACGAGAGCCACTGCCGTGGCCCGTGGGCCACCAGCGCAATGAAGGAAGACCGGGCCTTTGGCTTCGTCCAATACTTTTTTGAAGGCCGCCGCCTGCTCCGGCCGAGGGTCGTTTGGATCGACCGGGATATGGTGGTAGTCCAGCCCGGCGGCTTGAGCCAGGTGCCCCTCCTCAGTGGGCGAAAGCGGTTGGTCGGCCTCGCCGTCGCGCCGCATGTTGACCACTGTGGTGAAGCCTTCGGCCTTGAGTCCCTTGACCTCGTCCGCGGTCGGTTGCCCAGCCACCTCGATTTTGTCCGTCAACTTGCCGCGTTTCATGGCCATTCTCCTGAGTTATGCCCCGCTTCGCAGCAATATGAGATGACGTTCTCTGCCAGGACGCGGGCATGATGAACATCATGTTCGCGACAGCGCGCTTCAAGTCCCCCGGCGTTGCCAACGACGCGGGTCGCGACTGGCGTGGAAGCAAGCGAAAATTTCAACTTCGCCCGACCGGATGCGGAAAAATAGGCCATAAGGAAAATGGCGAAAACCAACCCGGCGCGTGTCGCCGCGAATGACCGGGAATTGTTGAGGATTGTCGCTAAGGCGGTAAAGGATGGCCTCGTATTCATTCAGAAAACGGGGTCCGATGCCGGGGGCTTGCGTGTCGTACCAATCCAAGGCGGCGGCAAGGTCGGCCTCGGCCGCCGACGTGACGCGAACGCGCATCAACGATAGCGGCGACGTAAATCGGCCAGCACCTCGGCCGCGTTCCGGCCCTGCTGAATATCCTCGTCCAATGTCGCGAGGCGGCGGTCAAGCTCGGTCTCTTGGGCGGTGGTCAATGGCACGGCCTCGGTATCGATGCTGTCCCATATCTCGCCTATCAGGTCGAGCCGCTCGCGGGTGGAAAGGTGGCTGTAGTCGAGTGTGGGCATGTTTAAATCATCTCCACGGGCAGCGGTATCGTTGTCCGGCAAGGGGCGTACGAGTTCGCTCATGGCATGATTATAGGCACGGCGCAGTGCGATTTCCAGCGTGGCCGGACAAGTCGGCGGTGGACAGGAGAACCTCTATTCGATTGACCATTGTGCGCCCAAGTGCGTCATTCAAGAGCATAGTCGCAGCGTCCGAAAGCTGCCGTTGATTTCCGTCTCTGGATTCAGGGCTTGGTTCCCATCGTCGGATAGACCCTCCATGATATAGCGCACTTGAAATATAGAACAGAGTTCTACATATTGGATTTGCGGGACGGGCATGGGAGCGGCCAGCGATTGAGAATCTACAAGAGCAAGTGGTTTGTCCGGTTTGCCAAAAAAGAGCGCATTGCCGACGCCAAACTGCGCGAAGCCATCGAGAACGCCGAGATGGGCCTGGTCGATGCGGATTATGGCGACGGCTTGATAAAGCAGCGCATTGCCCGCCCGGGCGAGGGCAAGTCGGGCGGATACCGGTCGATCATCCTGTTCCGAAAGGGCGAACGGTCGTTTTTCATCTATGGCTTTGCGAAGAGTGACCAGGACAACATCGATAAAAGTGACGAACGTGATTTCAAGGAATTGGCCGCCATGCTGCTGAACGCCTCGGACGAGCAGTTGGCGGATCTGGTGGAGAGCGGAAAGTTTCAGGAGGTTCAGTACGATGGCCAGAACTAGGGCTTACAAGAGCGACGTGAAGGCGGCAATCCACGAGACGGCGCTGGACCTGCATGAGGCCGGGCTTATTGACAAGCACACGATGCGCCGGTTTGACCAATCCTGCCTGACGCCGGTCCGGAAGTTCGCGGCCGAAGAGATCCGCGCCCTGCGCGAGCGTGAACAGGTCAGCCAGACCGTGTTCGCCATGTATCTCAATGTCACCAAGGATTCGGTAAGCCAATGGGAGCGGGGAGACAAGCGGCCCGCTGGCCCGGCGTGCAAGCTGTTGTCCATCGTCGCCGAGAAGGGCCTGTCGGCTATCGCCTGAGCCTTGAGGGTACCATTCTCCAGGTCGCTATTGGCCAAGAGGAGAACGGTTATGGGACATTCCGAATATGATCCGGGTGTGAAAGATCAGCGGGCGTGGAACGCTGGCCGAAAGATTGGTGCCAAGCGCGCGTTGAAGCCGCAGCAGGTCTGGGCTATCAGGTTCTGGTTGGATCAGGAGCGCCGGCTGCGTGACCGTGCGATGTTCGATTTGGCGATCGACAGCAAGCTTCGTGGATGTGACGTCGTCAAAATTAAGATCGGAGAGCTTGTCAGTGGCGGCGGCCGTGTCCGTTCAAGAGCAATCGTTATTCAGCAGAAGACCGGTCGGCCCGTTCAGTTCGAGCTCCTTGAGACGGCCCGCAACAGTATTCTCGCCTGGTTCGAACGCCGCGGCGGCGCGCTCGACGACTTCGTCTTTCCGAGCCGGATTGATCATGCCGACCACATCAGCACCCGTCAGTACGCTCGTCTCGTTGACGAGTGGGTCACCGGGATTGGGCTGCGCCGTGAGGACTATGGGACACACTCGCTGCGCCGGACCAAGGCGTCGATCATCTATAAACAGACGGGCAATTTGCGTGCCGTACAGATCCTGCTTGGTCACACGAAGATCGAGAGCACTGTCCGGTACCTCGGCGTCGATATAGAAGATGCTCTGCTGCTCGCCGAAGGCACGGAAATCTGAGGGTTCGAAGAACTCCTCGATTTCAGTGTCGGGGAGTTCCGCCCGCGGCCAGCATGCGCCCATTATGGTCGTTGGTGGGCATGATCGCGGCGCTCGATAGCGGTCATTGATCGCGGGACTGGCAGGCTGGAGGCAGTCGTTGCGCTCGAAGCTGCGAAAGAACCTTCGACGAGTTTCAAGTGCGCTGCCGTTCGCTGAACCGTCCCTCAAAACCCCGAGGGGGGCACCAATCTCCGATGGATCTCTTTACTCTGTGGAATCACGCGGGATGAGGTGCTTTTGCAAATCGGCCAGCTGATCGATCTTCTGTGTGATCAGCGTCAACAGGGCTTGCGGAATGGTGCCGTAGTCGTACTGGTCCGGCCGACCGCCGGGAATCGGGAAGATATAGTCGCCCGGCCAGACAAACTCGTTCAGGTCGGTGACCTTAACCCAGGATTTTGCCTGATCGAGATTCAGGTGGTCTTTGACCCGGCGGGGCACTTCAATTCCATGGGCCGGGTTATCCGGTTCGTTGTGGGTGATGGGCGCCACAGTAACGACTGTCCCGCCCCTCCGGTCGCTGACCGTCAGAACAATCACGCAGGGTCGACGTTTTTCACCCTCCGGCAGGCCGGCTTCATGCTCATGGCTCCAAAGGAACTCATAGCATATCACCAGGCCAGGATAAGGCCTCGGCAAGGGCATGTGGCGTTCAGTCGTTCATCAATTTGTCGAGATGGGCGAATTCATCGGGCACACGCGCCTCACGCAGGGCCCCCCTTTGAACGTCAGACAGGTCGCCCGGACGAAGATGCCGGCGCGAAGCCGCGGCGCGAAGCCGCTGGTATTCTTCAAAATCCTCCGGCGACACGAAATATCCGGTCGGCTCCCCGTGATTCACGACCTTAATCGGTTCACGGCGAACCTTGCGCTGGAATTCTCCAAAGTCCTGTTTGAAGTCGGTCGCGGTCGCGGTCAACACCGGCTGCTCCTATTAACGGTCATTTTGATCAAAATAACCGAAATAGCCGAAATCTTCAAGACCACTGAGGGAGAAGGCTACCGCTGCACGGTCATGTCCAAGGAGAGGGGCTGTCCTGGTCGGCGACGACGGCTTTCCCGAACGATTCCCATGCCGTCCCGACATTGCAAGCCGCATCGGTATCGTCTTGTCGTCAGGATCTGAAGTCGACTTTCGCTTCGCCCGAGTCGGACGGCGATTTTGGGCCCATGTCCGTCATATGGCCTATACGAATCGAAGCGCCCAACCCGTTAAAACCTCTGCGTCGTGTCACTCGCCGATGGGTGGGCGAAAGACCAAGGCCAGGCAGGTGATGTCGTCGGATTGTTCGCGCTTGGCGGCGAAGGCGTCCACGGCGCTGACGACACGCTCCACCACCGCTTTCGGTGATTCGGCGCGCGAGCCTTCGAGAATCGCTTCCAGTCGGGGTTCCCCATATTGTTCGCCGTCGGGCGAGAAGGCCTCGGTAATGCCGTCGGTGAACAGAAACAACAGATCGCCCGGCGCCAGGCACGCCTCTCTCGTCTCATAGCGGGGCGTATCGACCATTCCGATCGCCACGCCATGCGCCGGCAGCGTCTGCAGCGGGCCGGCGGACGGGAGCAGATAGGGCGGGTTGTGGCCGGCGTTGACATAGCGAAGAGTGCCGCTGGCGCAATCGAGAATGCCGAAAAACACCGTGACAAACATGCCGGCGTCATTTTCTTCGGCCAGAATGGCGTTGGCCCGCGCGAGAATTTGCGCGGCGTCCGCACCCGGCGTCGCCACGGCCTTTACGGCGGTGCGAAACATCACCATGAACAGGGCCGCCGGCACACTCTTGCCCGAGACATCGGCGACGACGACGGCAAGATGGTCCGGATCGATCATGAAATAGTCGTAGAGATCGCCGCCGACGTCGCGCGTCGGCCGCATGACGGCATGCAGGGATACGGCCTTGGCGGCTGGGCTGCCTGGGTGCCACGGCGGCGGCAAGACCGACTGTTGAACGCGCGTCGCGATCGCCATGTCGTGTCGGCGCACCTGCTTGGCCTGGACCTCGCGAATCATTTCATCGAAGGACTCGCCGAACGACCCCAGGTTCTTGGCGGCGGCCGTCAGCGCCTCCAAGCCTTCCGTGTCCATCTCGTCGCGCTTGAGCGCCCGGGCGGCGACGGAGAGGAGGGCCAGCGGTTGATTGACGGTGTTCAGGCGGCGTCCGAGATTGGTGATGATCGCACGGCTGGCGGCGGCGCTGTTCGTCAGGATATCCAGCACATCGGCGCGGTCCAACCGCAACAAGCGGGCTGGCGTGCGGGCCACCACCGTTGCCGTGCGGGGCGTGTCGCCGAACACGCCGATTTCTCCCACCAATTGCCGGGGGCCCAGCACAGCCAGCTCGACCGTTCCGATGCCGAGATCAACCAGGACGTCGAGTTCTCCATCGACGATCACGAAGGCGCAGTCTCCGGACTCGCCCCTTTGAAACAGGACGGCGCCGACGGCCAAGTCGACCGTCTCCGCTTTGGCGAGAATATCCTGTCTGGGCTTTTCCCCCAAATCGCGGAACACGCTGTTTCCCGCCAGTGCCGCGGCCGCTTCCGCCAAGTCGATGTTCTCTGCCACGACGCCTCCCGTATGCTCAAGCAATCATTGCCGGAAATCCTGGACGTGTCACGGGTCCAGGAGGCGTTAAGCAGGGCAATCGGGCGAACGCGCGGGTTGCCCTGACCTGTCAGGCCGCGACGGTTGGCCGTTTGGGCAGGCCACCGCTTTTCACGATGAAACCCGCCACTTCCTCCAGTCCTTCGCCCGTTTTGAGATTGGTGAAAACGAAGGGCCGGCTGCCGCGCATGCGTCGGGCGTCGCGGTCCATGACCTCCAGATTGGCGCCGACCATGGGCGCCAGATCGATCTTGTTGATGACCAGAAGATCCGACCGGGTGATGCCCGGTCCGCCTTTGCGCGGAATCTTGTCGCCGGCGGCAACGTCGATGACGTAAATGGTGATATCGGCCAGTTCCGGTGAAAATGTCGCCGACAGGTTGTCGCCGCCGGATTCGACCAGAATGATCTCCAGGCCGGGAAAGCGCGCGTTCATGTCCGAGACGGCGGCGAGATTGATCGAAGCGTCCTCGCGGATCGCCGTGTGCGGGCAGCCGCCCGTCTCCACGCCCATGATGCGATCGGGCGGCAGTGCGCCGGAGCGGGTCAGGAACTCGGCATCCTCCCGGGTGTAGATGTCGTTGGTGATGGCGGCGATGTCGTAGGTGTCACGCAGTCGTTTGCACAACCGATCCATCAAAGCGGTTTTGCCCGAGCCGACGGGACCGCCAATGCCGACGCGAAAGAGAGAGGTCATGATCTGAACAGCCTTGTATATTGCGTTTCATGGCGCATGCTGGCCCAGTCGACCGTGGGACACGCCGTCCCCAAACGGTCGAGCGAGGCGCTGCCCGCGGCCAGAACCACCTCCGGAATGACTTGGGCCATCGCCCGGATGGCGCGTTGCCCGTCGGTTTGCCCGAGAGGGATCAGGCGAACCGCCGCAGAGACCAGATTGGCTGTCACCGCATGGAGGTAGGCGCTGAGAGCCGCTTCCTGTTCGATCCCGGCCGCCGCCGCCGCGACGGCCACGGCAATGGCATAGGGCGGAGTGGGCAGCCGTGCCAACCAGCGGTCCTGTCCTTGAGACGGCCAGCTTGATTGCAGCGCCGTGACGAAGGCTAGTCCCTGCGCTCGCGACTCGAGGGCGGTTTCCGCCGTGCCGCGCCAGGCATTGGCCAGGTCCGCAATATACGCCAGTCTGTCCGCATCATCCCGTCGCACGGCGCGGTGGGCTTCCAGGAACAAGATGGAGTCAACCCAGGCGCCGCCATGGCGCAAAACGGTGGAAATCCACGCGGTAACGCCGGCAAGGTCGCCGAGCAGGCCGCTCTCCACCGCTTGTTCCAGCCCATGCGAGTAGCAGTAGCTGCCGACGGGAAAGCCCGGCGACAGCCAGGACATCAGTTGGAGCAGGCCGATATTGTCGGTGGAGCCGGCCTCGGAGGCATCAGGCATGATGTTCGTGTCCTCCGGCCGCGTAGGCGCCGCTTTCGGCGTGGAAGGCGGCGTGATGCCGCAAAACGCGTCCACCCAGGGCTTCGATCATCGGCAGCAGGACATGATCGTCCTGGATTCGCAAACCGCCACCCGGCAGGATCTGCACGGAGGCGTGGCGATTGCCGATATGCCAGGCGATGCGGACCAAGGTTTCCGCGTCGTCACAGGTGATATCGGCAACGGATTCGGTGGCGGCATGGACGGCGATCCAGCCGCCGTCGGCCAGACGCAGCCCATCGCCATCGGCCAGCAGGCTGGCCTCGGGAAGATCCAGGAGAAAATCGCTGCCGGAATCATCGGTCATGACAAGGCGCCGCCGATGCCGCTCGGCCCAGACGAGCGTGATGCTGCTCCGGGCCAGATCGACCGGCCAGTTGCCAGTCCTGTGGAGGGAAATGGCTCTTTGCATGGCTAAAACAGGAAATAACGCTGGGCGAGCGGGAGTTCGCGCGCCGGCTCGCAGGTGAGCAGTTCGCCGTCGGCCCGGACTTCATAGGTTTCGGAATCGACTTCGATATGCGGACAGGCGTGGTTGTGCACCATGGCCGCCTTGGTCAGCCCCCGGGTTCCGGACACAGCCAGGATTTGCCGGCGCAGGCCTAGCCGGTCGGCGATATCGCCCTCGACCGCCGCTTGGGAAACGAAGGTCACGCAACTGGCCGCCAGCGCGCCGCCGAAGGCGCCGAACATCGGACGGTAATGCACCGGTTGCGGTGTCGGAATCGAGGCATTGGGATCGCCCATGGCGGCCGAGGCGATGGTGCCGCATTTCAGCACCAAATCCGGCTTGACCCCGAAGAAGGCCGGTTTCCACAACACCAGATCGGCCAGTTTTCCCGCCTCGACCGACCCGACATGCGCCGAGATGCCATGGGTGATGGCCGGATTGATGGTGTATTTGGCGATGTAGCGTTTGACCCTTAGGTTGTCGTTGGCGCCTTCGCCGGGAAGGGCGCCCCGCTGCCCCTTCATCTTGTGGGCGGTCTGCCAGGTGCGGATGATGACTTCGCCGATGCGGCCCATGGCCTGACTGTCCGAGCTCATCATGCTCATGGCGCCCAAATCGTGCAGAATATCCTCGGCGGCGATGGTCTCGCGGCGGATGCGGCTTTCGGCGAAGGCGACATCCTCGGGGATGCGCGGGTCCAGATGATGGCAGACCATCAGCATGTCGAGATGTTCGTCCACCGTATTGACGGTGAAGGGCCGGGTCGGATTGGTCGAGGAGGGCAGTACATTGGCGATGCCGCACAGTTTGATGATATCGGGAGCGTGGCCGCCGCCGGCGCCTTCGGTATGAAAGGCGTGGATGGTGCGGCCCTTGAAGGCCGCGACCGTGTCTTCGCAGAACCCCGATTCATTCAGCGTGTCGGTATGGATGGCGACCTGGACATCCATCTGATCGGCGACCGACAGGCAGTTGTCGATGGCGGCGGGCGTGGTGCCCCAATCCTCGTGCAGTTTGAGACCGCAGGCGCCGGCTTGCACCTGCTCGATCAGGCCGTCCGGGCGGGTGGCGTTGCCTTTGCCGAAGAACCCCAGATTGATTGGCAAGCCTTCGGCGGCTTGCAGCATGCGCGCCAGATGCCACGGCCCCGGCGTGCAGGTGGTGGCGTTGGTGCCGTCGGCGGGGCCCGTGCCGCCGCCCAGCAGGGTGGTGACGCCCGAATGCAGAGCGTCGTCGATTTGTTGCGGGCAGATGAAATGAATGTGGCTGTCGATGCCGCCGGCGGTGAGAATCCGTCCCTCTCCGGCGATGATTTCGGTGCCGGGACCGATGATGATGTCGACGCCCGGCTGAATGTCGGGATTGCCGGCCTTGCCGATTGCCGCGATGCGTCCGTCCTTGAGGCCGACGTCGGCCTTGACGATCCCCCAGTGATCGACGATCAGCGCATTGGTGATTACCGTATCGACCGCGCCTTTTGCCCGCGAGATCTGGGATTGTCCCATGCCGTCGCGAATGACCTTGCCGCCGCCGAATTTGACTTCTTCGCCATAAATCGTGCGATCGTCCTCGACTTCGATGATCAGATCGGTGTCGGCCAATCGCAGCTTGTCGCCGGTGGTCGGGCCGAACATGGCGGCATAGGCGCGTCTTTCGATTTCGTAGGCCATGTTCAGTCCCTTCCACCCAGAGGTCCGTTGACGAGGCCGTTGAAGCCCCAGACGATCCGCTCGCCGGCGAAGGCGACCAGGGCGACGTCGCGGCTTTGTCCCGGCTCGAAGCGCACGGCCGTGCCGGCCGGGATGTCCAGGCGAAAGCCTTTGGCCTTGTCGCGGTCGAAGGCAAGCGCCCGGTTGGTTTCGAAGAAATGGAAATGTGATCCGACCTGGATCGGACGGTCGCCGGTGTTGGCCACCGTCAAGCTCAGCGTCGCGCGGCCTTCGTTGAGCAGCAACGTGCCGGGAAGAGTGAAGAGTTCGCCGGGAATCATGCGGGCCTCATCTGATCGGAGCGTGAACGGTCACCAGTTTGGTGCCGTCGGGGAAGGTCGCCTCCACCTGGATTTCGTGGATCATTTCGGCGATGCCGCTCATCACCTGGGAACGGTCCAGCACCTTGGCGCCGTCTTGCATCAATTCGGCGACCGTTCGTCCGTCACGGGCGCCTTCGACGACGAAGTCGGTGATCAGCGCCACGGCTTCCGGATAGTTGAGCTTGACGCCCCGTTCCAGTCGGCGGCGCGCCACCATGGCGGCCATCGCCACCAATAGCTTGTCCTTGTCTCTGGGTGACAAATTCACCGGCGTCCTCCTCTTTGTCTTTTTCTAAATGTACCACAGTCTGGGGAGAGACTTCGGCAGATGGGCCGCCGCCGCCCGCAACTCGCCCCAGGCGTTGCCGAAAGACCGCCGAAGAGACGGGGTATCTTTGCTCAGCCAACGGGCAATCAAGATACCATTGACGACGGTTGCGCCGAAACGCACAGCGGGATGATCGAGACTGGAGCGCAGGATCGGCAGAAAGGGCGCCGGGTCGTCGACGACCAAAGCCAGGGTCGCCATGGCGTGGCATCCGTCAAAGCCGGCCGGATCGTCGAGATGCCGGGCGATGTCGCCGTCCAGATGCAAAGCGTCGGTCCAAACCAGCCGGCCGTCGCGCTTGATCCGCCAGGCGTCGTGGACCAAGCCGCTTGTCATGCGTTCTCCCCGCGCCGTGCGACCGAAAATCAGCATTTCCCCGGCCAGCAGGCGCCCGCCGGGGGCAACCTCGATATCGGTGCACCGCCGCAAGCGGGCGTTGTCGAACAGGATGGTTTCCTGGGGCAGAAATTCCAGCCATCCATCCCGGCCAACCGTGAGATGAACATCGATGACGCCGTCGGCGCCGTTTGAGCGATAAATTTTTTCGGCGGCCTGGGCGACGAACAACCCTTGCGCTCTCTCTCCCACCTGGAGATCGACCGAAAGGCTGTCGCCGCCGACCAAGCCGCCGGACGTGGTGACCAAGGCCGCGGTGACGGGATCGCCCTCGGCGGCGATGGGGAACAAGACGCGCAATGGCGAAATCTGCCGCAGATCGGCGAGAGTGGTCCGATCCTCCTGGTGGATCAGGCGCACCTCGGCGGCGCCATGCATGCCGATTGTCGAGGGCCGCGTGTCAGACGGTGAGATAACGGCGAACATCGGTTTCCACCAGATTTGCGGCCGGTCCGGCCAAGACGACTTCGCCGCGGTCCATCACGACGAAATCGTCGGCAAGGTCGCGCGCGAATTCGAAATATTGTTCGACCAGCACGATCGCCATGCTGCCCCCGCTCGCCAGCATCTTGATGATACGTCCGATGTCCTTGATGATCGAGGGCTGTATGCCTTCGGTCGGTTCGTCGAGAATCAGCAGGCGCGGACGGGTGACCAGCGCCCGCGCGATGGCCAGTTGCTGTTGCTGTCCGCCGGACAGATCGCCGCCGCGCCGGCCCAGCATTTCCTTGAGCACCGGAAACAGAGCGAAGATTTCGGACGGAATGCTGCTTTGGCTGCGTGGTAGCGGGGCGAATCCGGTTTCCAGATTTTCTTTCACCGAAAGGCGGCCGAAAATCTCGCGGCCTTGCGGCACGAAGCCGATGCCGCGTCTCGCCCGTTCATAGGCCGGCAACGCGGTGATGTCTTGATCTTCCCAATCGATGTGACCGCCCTGGACCGGTTGCAGGCCCATGATCGCCCGCATCAGGCTGGTTTTGCCGACCCCGTTGCGGCCGAGCACGCAGGTGATCTTGCCTTTCCGGGCGATGAGCGAAACGCCCCTGAGGGCCTGACTGGCACCGTAGAAGAGGGTGATGTCGTCAACCCTCAGCATGATGAAGTCCTTATCGCATGAGGGGGAAATAGAGGCCACAGATGAACGCAGATATCGCTGTGCGGCCACAGATAGACACAGACCTGTTTTATTACCTTATCTGTGTCTATCTGTGATTCTATCTGTGCCCATCTGTGTATTTTAATCCATTTTGTGGGAAGGGTAATCTTCAGATTTTTCATCTCGTCCTTACCTCCCCAAATAGACTTCAACGACACGGGGATTGGCTTGTACGGCGTCGATGCCGCCCTCGGCCAGGACCGAGCCTTCGTGCAGGACGGTGACCTTGCCGCCCAGCGAGCGCACGAACTCCATGTCATGCTCGACCACCACCAGGGAGCGGGTGCCCAGGGACTGATCCTTGGCGAGGTCGAGGATGAGCGTTGCGGTGGCTTCGGTTTCGGCGTCGGTCAGCCCGGCCACCGGTTCGTCGAGCAGCAAGACGCGCTGGTCCTGCATGAGCAACATGCCGATTTCCAGCCACTGCTTCTGACCGTGCGACAATTGGCGAGCCGAAAGCTTGGCTTGCCCGGTCAGGCCGATCAACCGCAGCACCTGATCGATACGATCGCGGGAGTCTCCGTTCAGAAGGAAAAAGAGGGTGGCGAATGTACCGCGCGGGCCTTTCAGGGCCAGTTCCAGATTGTCGAAAACACTCAACTGTTCGAACACCGTCGGCTTTTGGAATTTCCGGCCGATGCCGAGATTGGCGATGGCGGCTTCATCAAGGCGGGTCAGGTCGATCTGTCCGTCGAACAGCACGTCGCCGCTATCGGGGCGCGTCTTGCCGGTGATGACGTCCATCATGGTGGTCTTGCCGGCGCCGTTGGGGCCGATCACTGTCCGCAACTCTCCCGGCGCGATGACCAGGGAAAGATTGTTCAGCGCCTTGAAGCCATCGAAACTGACCGTCACGCCATCCAGATAGAGGATGCTTCCGGCGGCGGCGTGAGCGCTGCCGCCGGGTTCGTCGACGGGAAGGCCTTCGTCAGGCATGTTTCTCCTCCTGCGTTGGCCGAGGGGGGGCGCGTCGCTTTCGGAGGCGCGCCGCCAGCCCCATCAACCCCTCCGGCAACAGGAGGGTGACGGCGATAAACAGAGCGCCGAGGAAGAACAGCCAGGCGTCGGGAAGGGCGTCGGTCAGCCAGGTTTTGGCGGCGTTGACGGCCAAAGCGCCGAGGATGGCGCCGACCAGGGTGCCGCGTCCGCCGACCGCCACCCATATGGCGATTTCGATGGAGTTGGCCGGCGAGAATTCCGAAGGATTGATGATGCCGACCTGCGGGACGTAGAGGGCTCCGGCGATTCCGGCCAGGGCCGCCGACAAGGTGAAGGCGAACAACTTGGTCGCCGTCACCGAATAGCCGAGGAATCGCACGCGGCTTTCCGCATCGCGCATCGCCATCATCACCCGGCCGAGCTTCGAGGCGACGACAAAGCGGCAGATCAAGAGCGCCAGCCCGAGCGCGATCACGGTCGCCACGTAAAGACCCATTTTGGTGCCTTGGTCGCGAAGATCGAATCCCAGCAGATCCTTGAAGTCGGTCAGGCCGTTGTTGCCGCCGAAGCCCATTTCGTTGCGGAAAAAGGCCAGCATCAAGGCATAGGTCATGGCTTGCGTGATGATCGACAAATAGACCCCGGTGATACGCGAGCGGAAGGCCAACCACCCGAAGACCAGGGCGAGGACCGCCGGAACCGCCATCACCATGAGCGCGGCGAAGGGGAAATGGTCGAATCCAACCCAGTACCAGGGGAGATCCTTCCAGGCCAGAAAGACCATGAAGTCGGGCAGCAGGGGGTTCCCATAGACCCCTCTGGTGCCGATTTCACGCATCAGATACATGCCCATGGCGTAACCGCCCAGGGCGAAAAAGGCGCCGTGGCCTAAGGAGAGGACGCCGCCGTAGCCCCACACCAGATCGAGCGCCAGAGCGAGCAAGGCGTAACAGAAATATTTGCCAAGCAAGGGCACCATATAATTGGGCAGATGCAGGGCGGAACCGTCGCTCAAGGCCAGATTGAGCAGGGGGATCAGGCCCAGCAGGACGACGCCCGCGATGGCGAAGCCGACCCAGAATCGCTTGTCTTGCGGGAGCAGAAGTCGGGTGAGCAGGGAATTCACGGCTGCCATCTCCTCATCCCTCGACCGATCGCCCTTTGAGGGCGAACAGACCGCGCGGGCGCTTTTGGATGAACAGGATGATGAAAACCAGAACCAGGATTTTGCCCAACATGGCGCCGGCGTAGGGTTCGAGGAACTTGTTGACGATGCCGAGACTGGTGGCGCCCAACAGGGTGCCCCACAGCGAGCCGACACCGCCGAAGACCACCACCATGAAACTGTCGACGATATAGCCTTGGCCCAGATTGGGGCTGACATTGCCGATTTGCGAGAGGGCGACGCCGGCGATTCCGGCGATTCCAGACCCGAGGCCGAAGGTGAAGGCGTCGATGCGTCCGGTGCGAATGCCCATGGCGGCGGCCATGGGGCGGTTTTGGGAGACGGCGCGCATCTGCAGACCGAAGCGCGAATAACGGAGCAAGGCGGCCAAGGTGCCGAGAACGGCCAGACAGAAGATGATGATGACCAATCGGTTCCAGGTCAGCGTGAAGCCACCGCTCATGTCAAGGCCGCCGGTCATCCAAACGGGATTGGCCACTTCCTTGTTGGAGGCGCCGAAAATCGAACGGACCAATTGCTGCAGGATCAGGCTGATGCCCCAGGTCGACAGCAGTGTCTCCAGCGGCCGGCCATAGAGAAAGCGGATCAGTCCGCGTTCCAGGATGATGCCGATCGAGGCGGTGACCAGGAAGGCGACCGGCAAAGCGACGACCAGATAAAAGCCGATGACGCTGGGCGGCAGCCAGGCGCGGAATGCTTGCTGGACGACAAAGGTGGTGTAGGCGCCCAGCATGATCATTTCGCCATGCGCCATGTTGATGACGCCCATGACGCCGAAGGTGATGGCCAATCCGATGGCCGCCAGCAACAGCACGCTGCCGAGAGACAGGCCTTGGAACAGATTGGCGCCGAGATTGAACAGGGTGAGGCGAAACCCAATGGCGGCCATGGCTTTTTCGGCGGCCTTGCGGACCTCGGCATCGGTTTCACCATCGAGCAGACGTCGCAACTGACCGTCGACATTGGGATCCGAGGACCCCTGCAGGGCTGTGATGGCGGCAAGGCGTTTTCCGCGATCGGGAGATTGCAGATCGAGCGTGCCGAGGGCTGTTTCGAGCACAGCCCTGACCGAAGGCTCCTTCTCAGTGGCCAGCGCGCCACGCAATGCTTCGGCAACGCCCGGAGTCCGGCGTTCGGTCATCGCCAGGACCGCCTTGCGTCTCGCCGCCGGGTCCGGGCTTTTCAAGGAAAGCTGCCCGAGGACACCGTCGAGAATGCCGCGAACCCGATTGTTGATGGTGATGTCGGTCAGATCGTCCGCGTTGATGTCGGTCAGAGTCTCTCCGGTGACGGCGTCCTTGTAAATGCCGTCTTCGCTATAGACCACCGTCTGGTCCGCTTTCGCCGAGAGCCGCCCGTCCAGCATGGCCTGAAGCGCCGGCGCCGCGCGTCCGTCCCCCAGGGCGCCCAGCGTTTCGATCGCGGCGATCTTGTCATCATAGCCATCGCCGTTGAGGGCCTTGATCGCCTGGGCGAAATCGTCTTCAGCCCGGCAAATCGAGGGCAACAACGCGACGAGGATCAGGGCGAAACGCAGGATCTTCAAGGGATGCCCCCATAAAATACCGTTTCTTTTTCGTCATCCCCGCGCAAGCGGGGATCCATACCGCTGCTGGATTCCCGCGTTCGCGGGAATGACGAGACGTTAGGTTAGGCTTCGCCGCGAAGGCTTTACTGGTACTTCTTGTAAGTCGGTTCGGTGCAGTTGCCGCAGACCCAGGGGAAGGTCCAATCCGCGACCTTGCCTTTGTCGTCGGCGATGAAGGGGCTCCAGGCGTCGGCTTTGATGACGCCCTTGGTTTTCCAGACGACGTTGAACTGTCCGTCCGGCTTGATTTCGCCGATCATCACCGGCTTCGACAGATGGTGGTTGGAATTCATCACGGCTTCGCCACCCGTCAGATTCTTGACCTTCTGCCCGTAAAGCGCTTGGCGCACCGCGTTGACGTCGGTGGTGCCGGCTTGCAGAACGGCCTGGGTCCACATCTTGAAGCCGATGTAGGTGGCTTCCATCGGATCGTTGGTGGTGCGCTTGTCATTCTTCACGAAAGCGTGCCACTGCTTGATAAAGGCGTCGTTGTCCGGCGTTTTGACCGATTCGAAATAGTTCCAGGCGGCAAGATGGCCGACCAGATTCTTGGTATCGATGCCGGCCAGCTCTTCTTCACCGACCGAGAAGGCGACCACGGGGATGTCGGACGCCTTGATGCCCTGGTTGGCCAATTCCTTATAGAAGGGAACATTGGCGTCGCCGTTGATGGTGGAAACCACAGCGGTTTTCTTGCCGGCCGAAGCGAACTGCTTGATCTTGGCGACTTCGGTCTGCCAATCCGAAAAGCCGAACGGCGTGTAGTTTTCCAAGATGTCGGCGTCGGCGACACCCTTCGAGTGCAAGAAGGCGCGCAAGATCTTATTGGTCGTGCGCGGATAGACATAGTCGGTGCCTTCCAGCACCCAACGCTTGGCTTCGCCGCCGTCCTTGCCCATCAGATATTCGACGGCGGGGATGGCTTGCTGGTTCGGCGCGGCGCCTGTGTAGAACACATTGTTCGAAGACTCTTCGCCTTCATATTGCACCGGATAGAACAAGAGGCCGTTGTCTTGTTCGAACACCGGCAGTACGGACTTGCGCGAAACCGAGGTCCAACAGCCGAAGACCACCGCGACTTTGTCCTTTTCCAAAAGTTCGCGGGCCTTTTCGGCGAACAGCGGCCAATTGGAGGCGGGGTCGACGACGACCGCCTCGACCTTCTTGCCCAACAATCCGCCTTTTTTGTTGAGATCGTCGACCATCATCAGGACCGTGTCTTTCAGTGTCGTCTCACTGATCGCCATGGTGCCGGAGAGGGAGTGAAGCACGCCGATTTTGATGGTGTCCTCGGCAGCAAGGGCCGCATGGGAGGAGACGGTGGCCGCGAAAATTGCGCCCGCACCGGCTATAGCCCGCATCAGTTTCATGGGTGTCTTCCTTGGCAAGTCATGAACAATGACCAGGGTTACGCAATTTGCGGGCCAGCCATTTAGGGTCTGGCTTTTTCGACTGAGCGCAGCCCTGGGGTTCGGTTCCAACCGGACATCGGCGTTTTTCCGTGGACGCGAAACGCTGAGGGGGTAAGGCATTGTTGCCTGACGTTGATGCATTTGCCCAAATTTTGATCACACAAAATTAGGGTGTGTTTTTTTAGGCAATTGACGGGAAAATTTACGGCGATAATGTTGTCATTGGGCAAGCAGAGCTTGGGCGAACCAATCGGGTCGTGGCGGCCGCCACCCGTCGGTTCTTGTCGACGAGGGTTCGGCAACGGAGGTGTGAATGCTGCATTACTACACCTTTGAGTATGGCGCGGTGAGCCAAGGCGACGCTCTCCATGTCTATTGCAGCCGCGATCGAATGATCGGCCTGGTCGTGCGGACGGTGAAGCGGGACGGCTCTAGGCGTGATGGGCACAGCCGTTTTTTTGTTTGGGGCGACGGTCTGGGTGGCGCCGAATATGAAACGGAGCGCGACGCGCGGGCGAGCCTCGGAGTCTCCGGTCGGTCGCACGGCGTTGCGATCGCTACGGGGGTGGCCCTGTCCGCGCCGTCCGACTGAATCGCTTGAACGGGATGAAAAAGACCGTCACGCCGCTCCGGATTGGTGACGGGTGAAAGCGGCGGCGTTCTGCACAGATGGACGTTCGTCGATCTTTCGGATCGCTCTGCGAGCCACCATCTGGATCGATATGAAGCAGCGATATCTGCATCAGCGCCGCCCTGTGACAACGGTTTCGATGTTGGCGTTGCTTGTCGCCTGTGGTTGTGCGACGGCCGCCGAGCCGGAAAGCTTGAGCTTTCAGGTTTCTTGGGGAGGCCTCGACGCAGCGGAGATTTCCTTTGTCGCCGAACAGCAGGGCGGCCGTTATCACGGCCATCTGTCGGTTCATACGCATGGAATGACCCATTGGATGACCAATCTGATGATCGAGTCCGACACGCGGGGCGTGATGACGGCGGGTGGCTTTTGTCCCGATGCTTTCAGCCAGACGACCAACTCGAAGGACACGGTGCGGCAAGTGGTTTTGCGCTTCTCGGGGCAGTGCGAGGTGGCGGAAACGGTGCTGGACGAAGAACGGCGAGACGATGCGTCGCTGGTCACGCCCGATCCCGACGACGAACCGCCAGTCGTGCCTGAACAGGCGCGCCACCATGTGCTTGATCCGGTGAGCGCGCTGTTCGAAATCGGCCGACGTGGCGTGGCCGGCGAGGGGGTGTTTGTCCTTCCCGTTTTCGATGGGAGGCGGCGCTATGATCTGCTGGTCGAAGCGGTTGGTCCGGGCCGGCACGATGTTGGCGGGGCATCTTACGAGACCCTGGACCTGCGCGTCGTGGTGAAGCCCCTGTTCGGCTTCAAACCGCGGAAGAAGGACTTCTGGCAGGATGCCGGATTCGAGATCTATGTCGGACGTGACATTGGTTTGCCGGTGAAGATCGCTTCCACCAGTTTCTTCGCCGAGACGATCATTGGACTGAACGCCTTATGCCGTGGCCGTCTCTCCTGTCCGCCGTCATAAGCGGACGGTTACCCCATCTGATTGATCGACGGCGTGGCGTCTCGTCCATTTGCCGATCCGCCGTTATTTGCGGGCAACGGCAATGTCTCGTAGCACATCGACTTCGGCCTGTCTTTCTTGCAGGCGGTGGTGAACGGCGTCTCCGATGGAAACGATGCCGACGAGATGATCCTTTTCGATTACCGGCAAGTGGCGGATGCGCCGGTCGGTCATGATTTCCAGCACCTTTTTGATTGTTTCGAGCGGGGAACAGGTAATCGCAGGGCTTGTCATGATGTTGCGGATCGGCATTTCGAGGGCGCCCTTGCCATAGTCGGCAATGGCCTTGACGATGTCTCGCTCCGAGACGACGCCGACAACGTGGCCTTTGGCGTCGCAGACGACGGCGGCACCGATCTTCTTGTTGGACACCAGTGACGCCAATTCGCTGACCGAATGTTCCGGGCGGACGGTGAATACGTTGGCGCCCTTTGCTTTCAAGATCGATTCGACGTTCATGATCGGACTCCGTTTGATGCGGATGCGCGCAATAAACCTGCCGTGATGCTCGGGCATGATTTCGAATGTTTTATAAGATGGGGTGTCGCTGACCAGAGAGGAAGGTTGGTTTTCTGGTGATTTTTTGCCGGTGATTGGGGGCTCGTTGCGACCAGGGCATCTGAATGCCAAACGAGGATCAACTTTGGGGTGATCAGCTCACCCCAAAGTATAAATTTTAGACGTATTGTATAAAATATGGGCAATTCCTGCGGATGATGCGAAATTTGCAAGTAGATTATACATATATTTTACAAAACATTTCTTCTTTGCGTTCGGCGGTGGTGCTAATCTCAATGTATGGATAATAATTCCGCCGGTTTCCGCGAAAAACATCACGGATCACCTCATAAATCCGGTCTGATCGTTAAGATTTGTGATCAGATGGTGGGTGTTTTGACCATCACCCTTGAGTCGATCCGGCTGGAAAATAGTGTGGATCTGTCCGCCGGCGTCTTCGATTTAACGCTCTATCCGGTCGACGAGAACGGCCAAGCCCGGCTGGGGGATGGTATCAAGGCCGCGGCGAGTGTCACCGGCAAGGACAACCGGTCGATCACGCTGGCATTCAAGACGTCGACCTATCCGCTTTCGAAACTGATCATACGGACCCAGGCTTCGCAGCAGGGCATCAAGCCCTATCACCTCAAGATAGGTCTGTGATTGGTTCTTTAAATATTTGTAGTTATTTTCACATATAGACAATTTTATCTATTTGTCACAAATGTGAATCAAAAGCTTCAAGCGAATTTCACCCAGCCCACTCACCAGACTTGACTATTTTACGACGGTTGACCTCGTCGCTCTGCTCCTCGTTGGGTGGAGGGGCGTTCGTGTCGGGTGGAGTGTGCCGTGGAATATGAAATCGGGGATGCCGCTTCCGGAGGCGTTCTGACGTTGTGTGGGCGGCTGACTTTTCAAGAGAACGAAGGCTTTCGCCGGATCGTTGACGGTCTCGCCCGGCAACCGAAGACGTTGTTGACGGTTGATGTGTCTCAATTGGATTTCATCGATTCCGCAGGTCTTGGCATGTTGCTTTTGTTGAACGAAGCGGCCGGTGGGCATGTGACGGTGTCGGGCCCGCAAGGCCAGGTGAAAAGGCTTTTGACGGCGTCCCGATTCAACACATTGATGCCGGTTATCGGCTAGATTAAGGAACATTTCGATGACTGAGGGCGTCAGAGCTCCCACGGCTGAGTCTCTGCTGGGAAGCAGTGCGATGACCGCAGAAGCCGACTGGTCGGAGCGCGTGGCTTGGCTGCGCGCGTGGCGGGATGGAAGCTTTCCGGTGCTGTCGAATATTCCGGTCGGGCGGCGAATCCATCTGCTGTTGCTTCTGGCGCTGCTCGCGGCGGCGGTTTTCGGCGTGGTGTCGCTGCAGGGCGAACGGAAAATCGGACAGGCTATGGCCGAACAGGACTCTTTTCGCCGCCAAGGCGATCTTGTCGCCGATGTGCGTGCCGAAGCGCTGGCCATGCAAACACTCGAACAGGAGTTCTTGCGGACCCGGCAGCCGGAAATGGCCGAGGCGCATCGGCGATCCGCCGCGCAAATGGCCCTCTCTGTCAAGGAATTGGCAGCCCTTCCCACCGCTCGTTCGGTGGCCCATGACATCGATGCTCTGGTCAAGGAATTGGAGGCGCTTTCCCGGCAGTTCGAAGCCGTCGTGGCGACGGAGGAGACGTTGGGATTGACCGAGGATCTGGGGTTGCGCGGCAAGTTGCGCAAATCGGTCAAGGCGATGGAGTCCGAGCTCAAGATGTGGCCCAATCTCGACGCCATGTGGAACAAGATGCTGGGGATGCGCCAGGCCGAAAAGGATTTCATGCTCTATGGCGGTGACGAGCATCTGGGCAAGCATCGCAAATTCGCCATGGAGTTCGATCTCAAGATCGATAGCTCGGGACTTGGGGCTTCGACAGCACAAGGGTTTCGCACCTTGTTGGCCACCTATACCGACGACATGGCGGCTTTCGCCGAAGCGTCGAACAATCTCGATAGCGCGGTCGAAGATCTTCGTGGGCATATGAATGTGCTGAAACCGATGATCGGGACCCTGTTCAGCTATGCCCGTGACGGGTCCGTTCAGGCGAGCCGGGACCAGGCTGAAACCCGTGCGGCCATCAATCGTCATACCGAAGAAGCCGGCGTCCTGGTGCTGCTGGCCTTCTTCCTGCTGTCGCTCTTGCTGTCGCGGAGCATCGTCGCTCCCTTGCGGATGATCGAAGACACCATGCGCCGGTTGGTCGGTGGCGAGCATGCGGTGTCCGTCCCGGGGACCACACGAAAGGATGAAATCGGCGACATGGCCCGCGCCGTCGGCGTTTTCAAGGAAAATGCGCTCGCCATGGTGGCGCTCCAGCGGGAACATGATGATTTGATGCGCCGTGCCGAAGCGGAAAAACAGGCGGCGATGGCTGAACTCGCCGATCAGTTCGAAGGCACGGTGAGCGGAGTCGTCGAATCCGTCTCCAGGGGATCCCTGTCCATTGCCGATACGGCGCGCCGCATGGCGGATCGGGTCAGTCACACCGAGGGCAGCCGGTCCTTGCTGGTGGCCGAAGCCGCGATGAAGGCCGATGACAGCGTGCGCGCGGCGCGCGAGGCGGCTGACGAATTGACGGGATCGATCAAGGAGGTGACGCGGTTGGTCGACGAATCGTCGGCGATTTCAAAGGTCGGCGAGCGGGAACTCGATCATGTCGATCAAAGGGTGGCCGAACTGTCCTCGGCGACCCAGGAGATCGGCGCCGTTCTCGAATTGATCAACAAGATCGCCCGGCAAACCAATCTTCTGGCCTTGAATGCGACGATCGAGGCGGCGCGCGCCGGCGAGGCCGGCCGCGGATTTGCCGTGGTGGCCGGCGAAGTCAAGAATTTGGCCGATCAGACGGCGCAAGCCACCGGCAAGATTGGCGGCCAAATCACTGCTATTCGCCAGGCGGCCGATGGTACGGCGCAAATGGTCGACAGCATCGGAGCGACCATTCGCCGGATGGCCGAGATCACATCCTCGGTCAATGGCGCGATGGCGCGTCAAGCCAACGCCACCGATCGCATTGGTCATTGTGTCGACATCGTCAGCAAGGACAGCCGGACGGTGGCCGAAGGTGTCGTCGAGGTCACCCAATCGGCAGCCCGCTATTGCGGTTCGGCGATTCGCGTGTTGTGGGCGGCCAATGATTTGACCGAACCTGTCCAGGTCCTCCGCCAGGAGGTCGCGTCCTTCCTGGCCAGGGTCCGCGCTTAAACGAGGGCATCCGGCTTCGGTGAGGGGGCGTGCGGCGCCTCGCGTCGGCGCAAACATAACAATTATTACAACCTAATCCCCAAGAATGCGGTTGTATGCATAAATATAAAATTCACTTGGGTTGCTGCAAGAAGTATATAGTTATTTTTAATTAATTGAGGGATTATATTTGTACTTTTATCTGGTTCACATTGAATTATAGATGGTGAAAATTTAGTATAATCAATTGATAATATTATTTCCTCGTCTAGACCCTCTGTATCTATCGAGAGAAAATCGATCCCATCACCCCAATATTCTTTTAGAATGTCATTGATATGCCGGTTTTTGACGGTGATTTCTCGGACGTTATCATCTGGCACGTTGTGCAGGTTTAAGTTGGCTGGTTCCATCGTTGATAGTGCGTTGGTTCCGCCGGTGCAATAGAACAGCGTCTCTTCGTCGGATCGAGCGGATACGGCACAATTTACGACAATATCGTTGGGGCGGGCGTTCGCAAGTATGGCGCAGAGCTCGGG
>Ga0209415_10002706_pt1 | contig 33110 bp, 25 predicted proteins | sample PeaSoiSIISIP2007_FD_187696 | JGI IMG/M metagenome (GOLD analysis project Ga0209415, IMG submission 187696) | Peat soil microbial communities from Weissenstadt, Germany - SII-SIP-2007 (SPAdes) (version 2) | ecosystem: Environmental > Terrestrial > Soil > Wetlands > Peat | place: Germany... | reverse complement strand
GCACAACGGAGCCTCGCTCGGGGGAGACGCTTAGAGTTCCTGCTAGTTTGGAGGGCCTCGCTGGCCCTGTGCGGGCTCCGGCGCCGAAGCTCCATCCATCGGGCCCGCAGCGAATGGAGGCGGTTAAGACCGAAACCGGTAAATCCGAGGCTCGCAGGTTTGAGGCTCGTAAGTTCGAACCGCCGCCCTCGCGCGAGCGAGTGGTTCCCGCCGGCCGATCGGTAGAGCTGCCTCCGCCACCGCCGTTGACGGTTGCTTCGAGGCCCATGCGCGCGCCTTTGCTCCCCACTCCCTTGCGGCGAGATCTGGCGCCGCCTCCGCCGCCGGTGCAGATGGCGCCGGTGCAGATGGCAATGCTGACCACGCCCGATCTTACGGCAACGGGGCCCGGCAACGCCGATCCGCCGAAGCCCGATTTGGCCGGTCCGGAAAAGACGGCGGCGAAAAGGGATCTGGCAGCGTCCGTTCCATCGCCGGCGGCGAGGGAATCGCTCCCGGCGAAACGCAACGTCAATGGCGATCGATCGATGGCGCGCGCGCTGGGATTGAAGCTGGGGCGGGTGGTGCTCGATCCGGGCCATGGAGGACACGACGTGGGCACGCACGGCCCCTCCGGCCTGTATGAAAAAGATGTGGTGCTCGACATCGCGCAACGGCTGGGATCCCTGATCGAGGACCGCATGGGCAGCGAGGTAATCTATACCCGCTCCGACGACACGTTCATCCCGCTCGAGGAACGCACTCAAATCGCGAACGAGGGCAAGGCGGACTTATTCCTTTCGATCCACGCAAACTCTTCCCCGTTGCGGAGCGCCGCCGGAGTCGAGACCTATTACCTGAACTTCACCACGTCGCGGGCGGCGATGGATCTGGCATCGCGCGAAAACGCCAGTTCGACCCGCTCCCTGTACGACCTCAACGAATTGCTGCAGAAGATCGCTCTCAAAGATAAGATCGATGAATCGAGGGAATTCGCGCTGCGTCTTCAGACCTCGCTCTACACCGTTTCCGCCAAAGGCAATGCCGCGGCGCGGGACCGTGGCGTGAAGAAAGCCCCCTTCGTGGTGTTGATCGGGGCGTCCATGCCCAGCGTTCTGGCCGAGATCGGGTTTCTCACCAACTCCGGGGACGAGGCGCTGCTGCGCCGGCCGGAGCACCGTCAGAAGATCGCCGAGGCGCTTTACAAGGGCATCGCGGCCTACGCCGACACGTTGAGCCACTTCCAGGTAGCCAAGCGCGACTAGGTCTCGGACCGTGTTCGGAGCGCGGCGGCAGCGATGTCTGCCTTGGCGCCGCCGCACCCCTTGCGGGCTACCATCCACAGTTTCCCGCTTACCTTATCCCACACAATCAGGATGGGGTGACACTCATTCAAGAGCTTCAAGAAATTCACGTTCAACCCGAAAAGAACCACGAGGCCATTTCAAAAAGGCCCGCCGGGCCACGCTACGGCCGCTCCAGGCGAGGAGAAGCGCATGAACGGGTTGCGGAGAACTGTTGCACTGTCAGCGATGTGCGGATTTCCGGCCCTATTTAGGAGCTCGCCCGCACAACGGAGCCTCGCTCGGGGGGGACGCTTAGAGTTCCTGCCAGTTTGGGGACCGCAGCCTGGTCTTCACGGGGAAGGGCACCATGTCAAAGATGCTCGCCTCTGACGCCGAAGTGGTGGCGTATGTGACAAAGACCAAGGGCGCGATCGGATACGTGAGCGCCGCAGCCAGCACCGACGGCGCAAAGGTCCTGGCGGTGAAGTGAGAGATCCGGCATGGCTCGCCTCAGCATCACGACCAGAATCTGGCTGAGCATCGGCATCTTCGTCGTTGGCTTCATGCTCTCGACTTTCCTCGAACAGGTGGAAGGCTTGAAGACCGAGGACGGTCTGCGGATCACCGCCGATGTGCTCTTTCCAGCCGCCGGCAAAAGCGGCGAAGCGGACGCCGCGTTCAAGACCATGGTGAAGGAATTCAGCGACGCCGTGGTCATTGAGGATCTATCCGCCCTCGGCCGCGGCAAGGACCAGGGGCGACACGCCATCGAGTGCTTGACATCCGTGGCGTCGATTCAGGGTCTCTCCGGGGACCGGGCCGCCCGGACGCGCGAACTGGCCCGCGGGGTCGAGCAGTTTCTCGGCGAGGCCGAAGCAGCCTATTCGGAAGCCCTTGGAAAGCCCAACGGGATGACGCCGACGCTGCAGGGGAGAATGGGCGAGCTGGCGTCGCAAACCGTGTCTCTGAACGATTCGCTGCAGCGGCTGGACCGGCAATTCTCAAGCGACCTCAATCTGCATTTGAGAGACCTTCAATTCCGCTCCGAACGGGCGCGCTGGCTCATTTTGGTGATGTTTGGCGCAACCCTCGCGGTTGCCGCGGTGCTGGTTAATGTGACCATACGCCGCGCGATCACAGGCCCGCTCTTGCGGACCAACCAGGCCCTCCAAGCGGAGATCGTCGAGAGGAAACGCGCCGAGGAGGAGGCCGAAACGGCCAACCGCGCCAAGAGCGAGTTTCTGGCGAACGTGAGTCATGAAATCCGCACTCCCATGAACGGAATTATCGGGATGACCGGCCTCGCTCTCGACACGGAACTATCGAGCGAACAGCGGCAGTATCTGGGCATGGTGAAGGCCTCCGCGGACTCGCTTTTGAACATCCTCAACGACATCCTGGATTTTTCCAAGATCGAGGCCGGCAGGTTCGAGATCGAGGCCATCCCCTACGACCTTTTTGCGACCCTCGATGGCGCCATCAGACCCTTGGCGTCGCGCGCGCAGGAGAAGGGCATCGAACTCATCTGGCACGCGATGCCGGAGGTTCCCGCCGATGTGATCGGCGATCCAGGCAGGCTGCGCCAAGTGCTGACCAATCTGATTGGAAACGCGATCAAATTCACGGATCACGGGGAGATTGTCGTTCGCGTTCAGAAGGAATGGCAGATCGAAGGCGAGGCGTGCCTGGAAGTCTCGGTGAGCGACACCGGAATCGGCATCCTGGAAGACAAGCAACAAGGCATCTTCAACGCCTTCGTTCAGGCGGATGGCTCTACCTCCCGCCTGTATGGAGGGACCGGGCTTGGGCTTACCATTCCCTTGCGGCTGGTGGAGTTGATGGGGGGACATATGCGGGTGGAGAGCACACCCGGAAAGGGCAGTATCTTCCACTTCACCCTGAACCTTGGGCTACCCCAAACTCCCGTTCCGACGGCTGTCCCCGCGCCACGTTCGTTCCTCGAAGACCTCACCGTACTGGTGATCGACGACAACCTCACCAACCGGCGGGTTCTGGCCGAATTGCTCACGGCCTGGCGCATGAAGCCGACGACGGTGGACGGCGCAAAGCAGGCGCTCCAATCGCTGGAGCAAGCCGCGAATCAAGGAACGCCGTATTCCCTGGTCCTGCTCGATTCGCAGATGCGGGAGACGGACGGCTTCACTCTTGCGGAACTAATCAAAGACGATCCGCGGTTCATGAGTATCCCCATGATCATGCTGACCTCCTGCGGCATGCGGGGCGATGGTCTGCGATGCCGCCGATTGGGGATCGCCGGATACTTGAGCAAGCCGGCGAACCAGGTGGATTTGCTCGATTCCATCCTGCGGATCTTCGGCACATCCTCCCCGGATTCCGGACCAGCCGCGCTGGTGACCCGCCACCAGCTGACGGAGCATCGACGCTCGCTCCGCATTCTGTTAGCCGAGGACAATGCGGTTAACCAGCGGTTGGCCGAACGTTTACTGGAGCAGCAGGGACATCGCGTGGTGGTGGTAGGGAACGGCAGGGAGGCCGTGAACGCCGTGGAGGATGAGCGCTTCGATCTGGTGCTCATGGACGTGCAGATGCCGGAGTTGGATGGAATACAGGCTACCGCGGCAATCCGCGAAAAGGAGAGAGTGAGCGGGCTGCATATTCCGATCGTCGCCGTGACCGCCCACGCCATGAAGGGAGACGAGGAAAGGTGTCTTGCGGCCGGAATGGATGGCTATCTGTCGAAACCGATTCGGGCCGAGAGTTTAACCAAAGCCATTGAGGCAATGGTCTCCGGGGCGTCCGCCCATAGGCAGGTGAGCGCGGTTTCGCCTGCCAACTCATATGCCAACGGCTTGCATCGGTGAGCCGGCAAGGAATTTTGGCCGCCGATCTTCGGGCAGGAACCCGTTCCTGGCGGCCCTAGAGACCGGTGGAACTCAGAACAACGCGCAACCGCAAAGTGCTCTGGGAATCATTCGGAACACGTTATCCGGCGCCGGAATTAGCATCTCCAATTCCTGCCGCTCGCCATGTGAGTCGAAAAGGGAATCGAAGGGACGGGCTGCCCGGTCCACGGCCGCTCCCCATGGCCGGTGAACTAGTCACACTGAAGTCTGCCGCCGTCGATTCGCTTGTGGTCCCGGTCTCCTCAGTAACAGCCCGCAAAACGGAGCGCGGCGGCAGCGTTACTTGGCTTGTGTGATGAGGGTGCCGCCGCACCCTTTGCGGGCTATTTGGAGTCCGTGCAAACCGGGCCCAGCCATTTTGACGTGCCGGTAATGTTCATATTCATGGTCTTACCGTTGTCGGTGGCCCCGGCCACGACGGTGAACTTGATGGACTCTGGACTCAGCGCCTCAATGGTCATTGTGCCGGTCTGCTTGTTGCCGTTTCGATCGCACGCCATCTGAAGCTCTTGCTTGGTACGCGAGGAACTCACCAGCGTGGTCTTGCAGCTCTGATCGTTATTCAGCGGCAGTTTGGTGAGGTCTTCCTTCTTGACGCAGGTCTTGCTGGTGGTGGTCTGGGGTCCACCGCCGGATAGTTTGAGGACCGCTTCGAGTCTGGCGCGCTGCTCAGGCGGGAGCTTGGCGAGCTGCTCGGGCGAAATCTGCGGCATCTGTTTGCCTTGCATGCCGGCAATCTGGGTGGTAACGGTCGCCTCCCACTGGCCTGGTTTCACATCCATGGGGACCGGGTCGGCGGCCCAAGCAGCCGGGGCCGCGAGAAGAAGGATCGCAAGGGAAAACTTCATAGTGTGTTAAATCTCCGTTATGCGGGCAATGCGGAAATGACGCATCACTTCTGAGCAACCGCCCGCAAGACGGAGCGCGGCGGCAGCGTTACTTGGCTTGATAAAGGCGCCGCCGCACCCTTTGCGAGCTTCAGTCTATAACGTACCACCGGGCGGGCCGTTACCGGCGGGAAGCGCTGTCTTTCTCGAAGTCGAAACGGGTTTCCTAAGTGACAGCCCGCAAAACGGAGCGCGGCGGCAGCTTTACTTGGCTTGGAATGAGGGTGCCGCCGCGCCCTTTGCGGGCTCCGTGGTGGATGGGGATTCCGTTTCCTTGCGATTCTGCGCATGCAGCGCCAGCAGGTTTTCGGTTGCGCCGCCCCCTCGCATTTCGTTGCGGCCGTGTGCGATCGCCAGGAGCAGATTCGAAGTATCCGCGTCATCCGGGTAGAAAGCCGCGCCCATGCTGAAACGGATCTTCCCGGTCTCGATCCACTGAGGGAAGCTGCTCAGCACCGTGGCTTGAAGGGTTTCAATCTTATGGCCGAGAGTTTCCCGCTTCATCCCGGGAAGAATCATGGCGAACTTGTCTTCTCCAATTCTCGAGACATGATCGTACCTACGGCAGCCGTTCTTGAGGAGGCAGGCGGCCTCGCGCAGCCCCCAGTTCGCGTCGGGATGAAACGTTTCCGGCTGGAGCGAACTGAGGCAGGCAAACTCCACGATGGCGACGGTCAAGGGTTGATTTTGACCTTTGGCTCGGATCAGCTCGAGGTCCAGCGCCTGCGTCATCGCGCCGAGAGCCGGCAGTCCCGTGGCCGAATCCATGCTGGCGCGTTCTTGAAGCTCCCGCACCTTGATCGAGTTCTCAATCGCAGTTCCGATCCGCGGCGCAATGCCGGTCAGGATTCGCAAATCCTCGGCGGTAAAAGAATCCCGGTCCCGCCGGTAATACGCCAGCACCCCGGCCAGACCCCCGCTGCGCGGGAGAGGAACGGCGAGCGCGGCCTTCAGTCCGTTTTTCAAGTCGCTGTTAAATCCCCGCTCAACCGCCGGATTTCCGTTGACAATCGGTTGCTGGTTTTGCGCTACCCAACCCACCAGGCCCTCGCCGGCAAGCACTGCGGAGCTGAGCATCTCTTTGCTTTCACCCGCCGAATGGGCCACCGCCAGCCTGTCCCCTTGCGGGAGGAAGATCGCCATGGCTTCATTCGGAATCAGCGGACCTAAGCCGCTTTCCACACGTTCCAGAATCTTTTCGAGATCGAGCGATGAACCGAGCCCGTGCATCAACTCGAGCAGCATTTGCTGTTCTCTGCTGGCGGCCGCGATGGTGTTCACGAAATCGCTTCCGCCCGAGGTCGCACCCGCGAGCGCCCATAGATCGAGCCCGGCGTCGGGGGCTCTGCCGCGCTCGACCTTGACGTTCTTGGAGAGTGTCACGCCTCCCTGATCGATGGCTCTCGCGCTCTGTTCGAGTTCGCGGTAGCGCCTGCCGAGCACTTCGACCACCCGTGGGTCCAGCCCCTTGCCGGCCTCGGCTTCAATCAGTTTCATTGCCTCGTCAAGAGGCAGGGCGCGGCGGTATTCGCGATCCGAAGCGAGCGCATCCAGATAGTCCACGGCGCTTAGGATTCGGGCCCCGATCGGGATGTCGTCTCCTTTCAGGCCGAAGGGATAGCCGGATCCGTCCCATTTTTCGTGATGCGCGCGCACGATGGGCGCCACCGGGTAGGGAAATTGAACCTGCTCCACGATCTCCGCGCCGACGATGGGATGGACCTTCATCTTGGCGAACTCTTCGGCGGTCAGCTTGCCGGGCTTGGTGAGAATGTATTCCGGAACGGCAAGTTTCCCAATGTCGTGCAACAGGGCTCCTGCCTGGAGCGCCTCCAATTCGTCTTCCTTGAGGCCCAGCTCCCGGCCAATGCCCAGAGCGTATACCCGCACTCTACGCAAGTGCCCACGCGTGTTCAAACTGTCCTTGGCTTCTACCGCCAGGGCCAGCCCTTCAATGGTTCGAAGGTGGAGAGCGGCCATGTCTTCGGCCGTCTTTTCGCGCATCTCCAGGTTCGACTTCTGCACCCGGTAGTATTGGTAAGCGAGGTACACCGCCGGCAGTACCAGGAGGAGCGTCTGGGGGGAAACGGCGCCGGAGGCGGCCGCATTGGCCACGCTGGCGATGGCCGCCGACACCACATAGTAAGGCACGAGCCAGAAGTAGAATTCCTTCCAAAACTGTCCGAGCCTCTGCTGCCTATTCTCGCGGCTCGCCACCGCCACGGGGAACGTGTTCGAAAAAAATAACGCTAGGGAAGCTCCAAGAAGGCGAAACGCCGGGCTCTGCACTGAAATTGGAATGAGCGAGCGGTAGACAAAATCGGCTGTGGCGATGGCGCTCGCGGCCACGCAGACGCCGAGCAAAAGGCTAAACCCCCGCGCACGCGTCTGCCGGTTCAGCAGACCCTGGGCCAGTGCGGCGCTCGTCCCCACGATCACCGCCTCCGGCAAGCTCAATTGGAGGATGGCGAGCAGGATCACCGGGACATTCGCGGAGAGCGGCGGGCTGTTGGCGCCCGAGATTCTAAGCTGAATCGCGCTGCAGGCGAGCGCCATCGAGATATACAGCAGAAACAGCGTGGGTTGCGGCCAGGACCAAACCGTGGCGGAGGAAATGAGCTGGAGCAGGCCTAGGGAGGCCATGACAACGGCAACACTTTTCATCCTCCGGGACATGAACATTCATCGGCGGTCTGGCCATAAGACTTTAGAATGTGAGGTTTCGGGCTTCTGAGGGATTCAACGGAGCCTCGCTCGGGGAAACGCTTAGAGTTCCTGCTAGTTTGGAGAGCCTCGCTGGCCCTGTGCGGGCTTCTACGTAACAGCCCGCAAGACGGAGCGCGGCGGCATTGTTGCCTGGCTGAAATGATTGCGCCGCCGCACCGTTTGCGGGCTAGTAAGCGAGACCTCGGCCGGTGCCGGGACAGGCCGGGAATCCCCCGGCAATCCCCCCAACCCAAGCCGCCCATCAGCGCAATCGTGTCTTTGGTCTGATCGAAGGGCGGGATACACGCTTGGCGGGTTTGCGTTCGATGCGCATCGCTTCCCGCCGCTCCAGATACTCCGAGAACCGCAGCGGGAAGTCCGCTCCCTGGTTCAGTTCCCCCTGAACCGCCTTCTGGTACTCGAACAAGACCGCGCGCTTGGCGGAGCCGCGCAACTTGCAGTTTTCGATATCCAGAATGATGTCGATTTCCCAAGGTCGAAACTTACCGCGGCGCATACCCCCGCGAAGGAGTTCCTCCATCAGTAGATTGAATTGCTCCAAGATTGTGTCGCCGTCAGGAGACCCGCGCATACCCATACCAGACGATCCATCGTCTCGATAGCTTTGGAACGTTAGACCGCTTCTGATCCAGCGTAGACCCGTTTCACGCGGCAAGTAACAATGTTCCCGAAAGCTTGATGGATGCGAAGACGACTACGCTCTCTCCGAAACTGGTCCAGCCGTCAAGCCGGTTATTTTATCAAAGTGGCGATTCCGGCGAAGCCGAACGCTGAATCGTGGATGAATCCGAAGGGACAAATCAGAAGGGCATTCCCGGGCGATCCCGACACCATCGGAGCGTAGCCGCGCTGGGGCTGCCAGGCGCGGGAGCGACCAGACCAGCTCACTTTTCAGCCCTGCGGATCCAACATCAGCAGGGATCATTTTCAAAGTCCGAGGGGGCCCCATTTCAATCGACTCACCGCCTTGTTGACGTCTTCGAATGGCGGTATTTTGTCACAAAGCGTCCGGATCAGTTGACGGACTCGTCGAACTGTTTCGTATCTCAGGAGCAAGGGATCTATGCAATGCATCCCGTTCCACTTCTCGTTGCCACGCCGCGACCCTTGCGGCCGAAACATTCAAGTACGCTAACAATCCATGGGCGGCTTCAGCGCCGTCGACCGCTTCGTTTCAATAGGAGGCCGACATAAGATCGTTGATTGCCCTCTGCCCGATCCCGGAAATCCGGCCGAGCGAGACTTCGGGCGCGCCGATCATGTAGGCTTTGCCCGCGTCCGGACCCGATCCGCACTGGACTTTGATCGCGTAGGCCGGAGGCTCGGCCGCCGAGGCACTACCGGCCTGTTGCGGTCCGCCTCCACCCAGCAGATGCGACAAGGCCACCGACGTTGGACTCCACTTGGTCCAGCCGGCCTGCGGCACCTGACCCGCGTTTTGCCGGCAACTTGGTGGAGCGGAAATAACCCAACGAAACTTCCGACTCACAACACTAATTGCCTCCCATGTACCGCCGCAGGTCCTCCGGCCGGAAGCAGCGCGACAACGCGGTCTCGCGGGTGATCCGGCCGCCGCGGACCATCTCCGCCAGGCACTGCTCCATCGTAATCATTCCTTCGCTGCGGCCGGTCGAAATGGCGGTGTAAATCTGGTGGTCTTCGCCCTTTCGAATCAGGCTGCGAACGCCGCTGGTCGCGGTCAGAATCTCCACGGCGGGATATCGGCCCTCTCCGGTCGAAGGAACCAGTTGTTGCGCCACGATCGCAAGCAGCGCCAGAGAGAATTGCTGGCGGATCTGAGGCTGGTTTCCTGACGGAAACGAATCCAGGATTCGCGACACCGCTTGCGAAGCGTCGTTGGTGTGCAAGGTGGAAAGCACCAGGTGCCCGGTCTCCGCCGCGGTCAGCACGGTGGCAATGGTTTCCGGATCGCGCATCTCGCCCACCAGGATTACGTCGGGGTTCTGCCGCAGAATGCAGCGGACCGAGCCGGCGAAATCCGGGGCGTCCTTGCCCACCTCGATCTGCTCGATGATGGAATTGCGATTGGCGTGAACGAACTCCACCGGATCTTCGATGGTGACCACATGGTCGTGCCGGTGCGTATTGATTTCATCCACGATCGCGGCGAGCGTCGAACTCTTTCCGCACCCGGTCGGGCCCGTGATGAGGATGAGGCCCTGCCGCGCCTCCGCCGTCAGGCGGCGCAGTATGGATGGAAGATGCAGAGACTCCAGCGTAGGAATCTTTTCCGGAAGCAATCGCACGCTGCCCGCCAGCATGCCGCGCTGATAATGCACATTGGCGCGAAAACGGCCAATCCCTTCCCGGCTGAAACACAAATCCGCGGATTTATTGCGTTGCAACTCCTGGTTCTGCCCCGGCGTCAGCAAGGGGAGCAGCAGGTTGCGCGCGTCGTCGGCCCCGAGCGGAGGCCCCCCGCTTCGTGAAAGCGCTCCGCCGATACGCATGGTCACCGGTGCGCCGGCGATCAGCAGCAGGTCGGAGGCTCCGCTGCGCACCGCGTGCGCCAAAAACCGGTCGAGCGAAGCCGGGTTGGGGGGAGCCTCCGCGCGGGGATCCTTCGCCCCCGGGGCCGATCGGTTCAACTCCGCGACGATCTGCGCCAGTTCACTGTCGTAGCCGGCTTGGCCGTATTCCGCTGGATCGTAGTCCGCCAAGAACCCAGTATGGCAAAGGGAAATATTGCCCGGGTGAGACCCGCGAGCCGGTCAAGTCACCATTGACTCGGACCTGTTGAATCCAACCCGTGGCCTTTCACAACGCCTGCCTCACGGTCTCTTTGTAACAACCGCTCCCTCACACAGTCACGGTTGGGTTACCGAAGCCGCGACTGTGAAGGAGCGGTTGAACGCACGGCCGCGATTTGTCTCGCCTACCCAGGTGTATAATCGTTCGCTGTCAGGAGACAACATTGGCGGAAATGAAGATTGATCGAGTGAACAAGAAGCGGGAATTGCTGGATCGACGGGCGTTTCTGGGTGGTGGAACCCTGGGAGCGAGCCTCTGGATCGGCAGCGCTTGGAACCGAGCCTTCGCGGTTGACGCGAACGGTGCGCAGGCCGGTTCCGTTGTCCAAACCACGGCGGGCAAGATCCGCGGGAGTGTTCAGAGCAAGGTGAACGTCTTCAAGGGCGTTCCCTACGGCGCGCCCACGTCAGGCGCGGGACGGTTCATGCCGCCCACGAAACCAGAACCGTGGACCGGCGTGCGAGACGCGCTGGCGTTCGGCCAGAAGGCTCCACAGAACCCGGCAGTCCGTATCCCCGAAGTGCTAGCGGTGTTTCGCAAAGACGAACCGATGGGCGAGGATTGCCTTCGCCTCAACGTGTGGACCGCCGGTCTGGGAGGCGGGCACAAGCGGCCGGTGATGCTATGGCTCCACGGCGGCGGCTTCGACACGGGATCGGGCGCGTCCACTTACTTCGACGGAACCAATCTGGCGGCCAAGCAGGATGTGGTGGTAATTACGGTGAACCATCGCCTGAATGCTTTCGGATTCCTGTATCTCGGCGATCTAAACGCGAAGTATGCCGACTCGGGCAACGTGGGACTGCTCGACATCGTGGCTGCCCTCGAATGGGTGCGTGACAACATCAGCGCCTTTGGCGGCGACCCGGGCAACGTTACGATTTTTGGGGAATCGGGCGGCGGAGGCAAGGTCAGCACGCTGATGGCGATGCCGCCCGCGAAGGGGCTGTTCCATCGCGCGGTGGTGGAAAGTGCATCTGCGTTGAAGGGCATTCCGCGTGCCGCGGCCGCCAAGTCGACGCAGGCGCTGCTCGCGAAGCTGGGCCCCAAAGCCGGCCAGGCGGACGAACTGCAAAGGCTTCCGATGGAGCAGCTCTTGGCAGCCATGGAGGGCACCCGAGGACTGAGGCTCGGGCCGGTAGTGGATGGCCGTTCGTTGCCGTCCGATCCATTCGATCCGGGCGCGCCCGACGTCTCCGCTAACGTCCCTCTCCTGATCGGCACTAATGGGACGGAGGTCACCTTCATGCCGGAAACGCCGCTCGATCCGATGGACGACGCGGCTCTCCATCATCAGGTCAAGCAAAATGTCCGGATCGGCGATGCCGAAGCGGACCAACTGATTGCCGTTTACAAGAAGGCGCAGCCGAATGCCAGCAACCTGGACGTCTACTTGTCGCTTGCTTCCGACAACTGGATGCGCGTGAACGTGATCGCCGAGGCTGAACGCAAGGCGGCTCAAGGGAAAGCTCCGGTTTACATGTACTACTTCGACTGGCGGACGCCGGTCCGGGATGGGAAGCTCAAGACGCCGCACACGCTCGAGATCGCGTTCGTGTTCGATAACGTGGATCTTGACAAAGAGATGACGGGCACTGGCCAGGATCGCTATCCGCTGGCCGCCAGGATGAGCCGCGCCTGGACCGCGTTTGCCCGTACCGGCAATCCGAATCACAAGGGTTTGCCGAACTGGCCCGCGTACACCACCGCCACGCGCGCCACCATGATACTGAACAACGAATGCAAAGTAGTAGACGATCCTGGACGCGAAGAGCGGCTGGCGATGGCGGCCATTAAGTCGCGCCAGGGGAGCTAACAGTCCGGTGCAATCAGTCGCGACAGAGGGCCGTGACGGAGTGTCCGCGACGGAGTGCGGTAGAGCAACCTGTTGCTCCGAATCCCATTGTGATAAACTCACCCCGAGTCGGGCATAGCCCCCAAAGGGTGCGGCGGCGCCCTCGGTAATGCTGCCGCTGTGCTCCGTCTTGCGGGCTGTTGCGCAGAAGCGCAAAGGGTGCGGCGCGCACCGCATAGGAGATCAGGAACTGTTTTCGCGCCGCGCTCCGTTTTGCGCGAGTTACTTAAAAGCTGAGAGGAGATCTTCATGAATCGCAGAAACTTTGTTCAGATTGCCGCGGGAACGGCCGCCATCGCGTTTCAAGTGGAGCGAGCGTGGGCCGCCCGCAGCTCAGATAGCCGGAAGCCGGAGGAGGTCGCGGCGGACGAGGATTTCTGGAATCAGATCCGCAATGAGTTCACGGAGGACCGCAATGTCGTGAACATGAACAACGGCCACGTGAGCCCGGCGCCGCGCGTGGTGCAAGAAGCCATGCGGCGGTACCTGGACTACATGAACATGGGTCCGTTTCACACCATGATCCAGGTGCAGAATCGGGAGATCGAAACGGCTCGCCGCCGGATCGCGGAGGTCGCCGGATGCGACTCCGAGGAGATCGCGATCACCCGTAATTCGAGCGAATCGAACGAAATCGCACAGCTCGGGATCGACCTGAAGCGCGGGGATGAAGTGCTTACTACGACGCAGGACTATCCGCGCATGCTTACCACTTTCCGCCAGCGCGAGCAGCGCGAAGGGATCGTGCTGAAAACCGTCACATTCCCTGTCCCCGTGCCGTCGCCGGGCATGGACTATCTCTACAAGCGTTTTGAAGAAGCTGTGACGCCGAAGACCAAGTTGATCCTGTGCTGCCACATCACCAATCGCACCGGCCAGATCTTCCCGGTCCGGCGAATCTGCGATATGGCCCACGCGCGTGGCATCCCCGTGCTGGTGGATGGCGCTCATGCGTTCAATCATTTCCCGTTCAAACTTTCGGACCTCGATTGCGATTACTACGGAGTAAGTCTGCACAAGTGGACTTTCGCTCCGGTGGGTACGGGATTCCTGTACGTCAAGAAGTCCCGCATTAAGGAGACCTGGGCCATGATGGCGTCGGGTCCGCGGCAAGAGAACAACATCCGCAAGTTTGAAGAGATCGGCACGTATCCGGCCGCCAACCGCCTGGCCATTGTCGACGCGCTGAATTTCAATGAGGACATTGGGATTGAGCGAAAGGCCGCGCGCCTGCGCTATCTGAGGAATCGCTGGTCCGCGCGCCTCGCGGAGATTCCGAAGGTTAAGATCCTGCACAGCCCCGATCCCCAACAATCCTGCGGCATCGGCATGTTCTCCGTGGGCGATGGCGCGGCGTGCCAGAAGCTGACCCAGGCGCTGCAAGCCAAGTACAACATCCTGACGGCTGCCATGCCGCTCGAACCCGAATACAGCGGAATTCGCGTCACCCCGAGCGTCTACACGACCATCAGTGACGTCGACTTCTTTGCTTCGTCGGTGGAGAAGGAACTCAAGGGGTAGCGGAAAAACCGTGAGAAAACGGGACGGCCTACTCTGTCCTAACCGGCCAGCTTCACGCGGCCTCCCAGGGATTGATGGTGGTTGCTCCGGTCCCCTCGAAATCCTTCGTGTTTCGGGTAACGATGGTCAGCTCGTAGGAAAGGGCAGTCGCGGCAATCAATGAATCAACCGTGGGCAAGGGGCGCCCGGTGCGCGATCCTTGGGCGGCAAGCGAGGCCCAGCGCATGGCAACCCGCCGATTCACCGGAAGAATGCGGCCGGAGAACCATGCCTCCAGGTCGTGCGCCAGCCATTGTTCAAGTTGCGTACGCCGCTTACTCTCGGCTAGCAGCTCTATCCCTTTTTGAATTTCCGCAAGCGTCAGGATGCTTACGTGTTGGGATCGGCGGTCCGTGGCCTCAAGCCAGCGCTTGACGCCGGAGTCCGGGCCTTCTGGCCGGTTGTATTCGGACAGCACATTCGTATCGATCAGGAAACCGCTCATCCAAGATCAACCGGGCGCGGAAGGTCTTTGGATCGCCTCAGGTCGAGGTTAGCTCCGGCAAAGGGGGAACTGAGGAGAAGGTCGGAAAGATTGTCGAACCGCTTGGGCGCGGGGCGTGGATGATCCGCGGCAGCTAAGTCAAGCTCCAGAACCTCCAAAGCATATTGCTCAGCCGAGACGCCTCGCGCCGTGGCTTTGGCTTGGAGGGCTTGGGCGTCCTCGTCGGGAAGTTTGATCGTCAAATTCATAGCGGCCTCTCTCTTTTTCCAGCTTAACCGCTGCGATCAATCTGTGCGAGGCGGCAGGCACGTATTGCTGGGTGCCGACCGGGACTTATTTCAGCTCTTCCACCGGGACGTCGAAACGCGCCGTGTTGACGACGCCCTTGCGCTGGAACTGCACCCAGACCCGATAGGTCCTGGCGCGCGGAAAAAACGCGCTGAATTCCAGTTGAGGGCCGCCATCCGCGGCGAACGGGTGGGTGTGGATCAGATCGATCAGGTCGTCGCTCGCGATCAGCATATGAGCCCACGCGCCCAGATACTGCTGGAACCCCTCCACCGGCCCGACGTGCAGATAGAGCATGGTCTTCATCCCCGCAAGCGGCTTCGCTGGTTCGGTCGAGATCTCCACCTGCATGTTCTCGGTGTTCTTCGTCGAATAATCGCGCTCCAGCTTCACCGGAGCGGGAGGGGTCCCCGGAATGATCACGCTCTTGGCGATCAACTGCGGCGTTCCGCCATCCGGATAAACGTCCGCGAGGACGCGAAACAGTCCCGGCTCCGGAAACTTCATGTCGTAGGTGAAAACTCCGCGCGGCCCAGGGGTCGGATGCTCGTGCACGAAGTACTTCAGATCCTGGCTGACCACGAACAGATGGAACAGTTTCTCGTGCACCACTTCGAAGTCGGTGACCGGAGCGCCGTTCCACGGATTGCGCACCGTGAATTTGAGATTGGCCTTTTCGCCCGGCTTGGCTCCACGCGGCGTCATGACCAGGTCCATCGGATATTCCACCTGATCCGGAATCCCGGCAACTAACGTCATCCCGCAGCGGGGACAAATCCCTGGCCGATTGGATCGAACGTCCGGATCCATGGGGCATTGGTAAATGACGGGGCTCGGCGCGCTCGCCTGGACGCTGGTCTGGCCATTGAGACCGGCGGCGAAAAGCAGAACCAGAAATCCGGCTAGTCTGTGCACACCGAAATGCTCTCACAGCAGTCCGCGAAAGACAAGACAACCTTCGTGTGCGATGCCGTCGTCTCCGTGGCCGGACGCAAGCGCCTGTGTTCAGAGCGCCGCCCCGGAGCGCATGCAATACTGAAAGGTTTCGGAGAAACACGAAGAGGCGCGTATCCAGACTGAAGAACACAAGCGGCTGATCATCGCCATCGACGGTCCCGCCGGCGCCGGCAAAAGCACCATTGCCCGATCGCTGGCCAGCCGTCTGGGATTTACGTACATCGACACCGGCGCGATGTACCGGGCGGTCGCGCTGTGGGCCTTGCGGGCGGGTGTCGCCCTGGACGATTTGCATCGGCTCGAACAACTGGCGCTCGCGGCTCGTATCGAATTTGCCCCCGGAGGGACCATCCGTCTGAATGGCGAGGATGTGACGGCGGCGATTCGTGAACCCCGCGTGAGCGAGGCCGCCTCCCGGGTTTCGCAGGCCCCCGGCGTCCGCCGCGCCATGCGCGAGGAGCAGCGCCGCATCGGGAGTTCGCAGTCAGTGGTCATGGAAGGGCGCGATATCGGCACCGTGGTCTTTCCAGAAGCGCAGGTAAAGATCTATCTGGACGCCGACCCCGGCGTTCGCGTGGAGCGTCGCGCAGCGGAACTGGGCGCGGCCGAGCAATCGCTCGATCGCGTTGCGCGCGAGATCGCCGAGCGCGACCAGCGCGACCGCTCGCGGACCGAGGCTCCGCTCACCCAGGCGCCGGATGCGGAATATCTGGATACAACCCGCCTCTCGCCGGCCGAGGTGGAGGAGGCAATTCTGAAGCTGGTACGGGACCGCACCTCGAATGGAAAGGAGCATCGTTGATGGATAGTGGAGGGATGGACAGTGGGGGGAGTAACGGTTCGGATCTTTCGATGACGCCGGATCTCTTAGTAATGAAGTTTGGCGGCACCAGCATGGGCTCGGCCGAGCGCATCCGCGTGGCCGCCCGCCTGTCCGCCGCGCAACATGCACGGAGGCCGGTAGTGATCGTCGTTTCGGCGATGTCCAAGGTCACCGACCTCCTGCTCGACTCGCTTCGCAAGGCCGAGGCGGGCGATGAGACCGATCTCGATGCGAATCTCAGGAAGCTCACCGAGCGCCACGTCGAAACCTGCGAGGAACTGATTCCGGCCGGCCGGCGCGAAGCCGTGCTCGATGGTGTTCATGGCTTGATCGGCGAGTTTTCGAGAATCGCCCGCGGCATGATGATGCTGGGCGAGCGGCCGCCGCGCTCGATCGACGAGGCGATCGCCATTGGGGAGCGGCTCTCGGCGCTGATGATCGCCGCCTACCTGGAATCGGAGGGCATCCGCTCCACCGCTGTCAACGCCGCGCAGTTGATCGCCACCGACGCGGTGTTTGGCAATGCCACCCCCTTGATGGAACCCACCCGCCAGCGCACCGTGGCCCTGTTGCGGCCCATGCTCCAGGAACATGTGCTGCCGGTGGTGACCGGTTTCAACGGCTCGACGCTCGACGGACGCCCCACCACGCTCGGCCGGGGAGGCTCGGACTTCTCGGCTTCCATCCTCGCATCGGCCCTTGACGCGACGGAGCTCTGGATTTGGACCGACGTCGACGGCATCATGACCGGCGACCCGCGGCTAATCTCGGATGCCCGGGTCCTGGACGCCATCACCTACAGTGAAGCGGCGGAACTGGCCTATAACGGCGCCAAGGTTCTGCATCCGCGAACGCTTGCGCCGCTGGTGGAACGCCAGATCCCGGTGTGGAGCAAGAACAGCTTCGCGCCCGAAAAGCCTGGAACGCGGATTGTGCCGGTGGTGGACGTGGCCGGGGGGCCGCACGCCGTCACCTCCATGGCCGATGTCGCGCTGGTGTCGATTGAGCCTGCCAATTCCGCCCTCTCCGGCACCAAATTGATGGCCCATGCTCTGGAGGCGCTGGCGAGAGCCAACGTGGAAATGCTGGCGATCACCAGTTCCAGCTATCGCCAGAACTTCTGTTTCCTGGTCCGGCAGTCGGAGCTGCGGCTCGCCCTGGAGAATCTCGAGGAGACCCTGTCGCTCGAGCTCGCGCACGGCTATGTCAAGCCGATTCAGGTAGACCCGAAGGTCGGGCTGATCGCCGTTGTGGGCGAAGGGATGCGCGGCACGCCGGGTCTCGCCGGGCGAATTTTTACCGCCATTTCCCGCCACGACATCAACATCATCGCCATCGCCCAGGGATCGAGCGAACTCACCATCGCGATCGTGGTCAGCCGCGACGGGCTCGAACAGGCTGTGCGCGCGATCCACCAGGAGTGCGGGCTGGGGAAGAGGATTTAGCGCACTACCCGGGAGGAGCCCGGGGGGAAAGAAAAGGTATAATCCGTATAGGAGTATTTGCGCCTGTTCCATTACCGGCGCGAGGGGCTAGATCACCCCGCTGGCCCTTTTTTGAGACGGCCTGTTTTGAATCTGGTCTAGCCTGAAGCAGGAGCTTTCACAAGATTATGTTTGACTTGTTCCGCAGCCGCGATAAGGCGGTCCGTTATTTGCTCGGTGGGCTACTGACCGTCGTTGCGCTCTCCATGGTTACCTACCTGATCCCAGGCTACGGAAGCACCAGCGGTCTTACCGGAGGGGACGACCAGGTCCTCGCCGACGTCGGCGATCTGAAGGTCACCGTCCCGGAGATTCAGCAGGCCATTGAGCGGTTGACCAGCACCGGCCAGTTGAATCCCGAAATGGTGAGCGGTTACCTGCCGCAATACGTCAATCAGGTGATTCAGCAGCGCGCCGTGGCTTACGAGTTCCGGCGTCTGGGACTGACGATTACAGACGATGAGGTTCTCTCCGGGTTGATGTCCATCCTCCCGCAGTTCTTCCAGAACGGGGCGCTGACCTCCAAGGAACAGTTGGAAGCATTCCTGGCTCAGCAGAACATGACCCTCCAGGACGCGGTCGACCAAATGCGCAGCCAGCTAATGCTGCGCAAGGTCCAGAACATGGCTTTGTCGGGGGTCATCATTTCGACCAAGGACGTGGAGCAGGCGATCATGGAAAAGCACCAGAAGGTGAAGATCGAGTACATCCTGTTCACGCCCGCGGACTTCCGCGATCGGGTAAAGGTGACGCCGCAGGATCTGCAGCAGGCCTACGACCGGAACCGGACGCAATACATGCTTCCGGAGAAACGCGCGTTCCAGGTGCTGGTGATCGATCAGGCCAAGGTGGAACAAACCATGACGGTGTCGGATGCGCAACTGCGCGCCGCCTACTCGGCTTCGATGGACAGCTACCGGATGCCGGAGCGGGTGAAGGTCCGCCACATCCTGCTCAACACCGTAAACAAACCGGATGCCGACAAGAAGCAAATCCTGGCCAAGGCGAACGATCTCCTGAAGCAGTTGAAGGCCGGCGCGGATTTCGGGGAACTTGCCAAGAAGAACTCGGAAGATCCCGGATCGGCGCAAAATGGCGGGGATCTAGGCTGGGTGGTCCGCGGGCAGACGGTTCCGGAGTTCGAGCAGGCCGCTTTTTCACTCAAGCCCAAGGACCTGAGCAACGTGATCACGACGCAGTACGGTTACCACATCTTGCAGGTGATGGAGAAGGACGCCGCCCGCGTGAGACCGTTCGAGGAAGTGAAGGCCGATTTGGCCGATTCCGTGAAGAAACAGTCGGTCAACGACAAGATCCAGACGCTCGCCGATTCGGTGCACGCGGCGCTTGAAAAATCGCCCGAGTCGGCCGCCGAAATCGCCAAGCAGTTCGACGTTGAATTGGTCACCGTGACGAAATCCGAGCAAGGGGAGGCGATTCCCAATCTGGGGACGTCTCCGGAGATCGACGCCGCCTTGACCGGCATGAAGAAGAATGACGTCTCGCAGATTCTGACGCTGCCGGCGAATCGCATGGCGGTGGTGGTTCTGAACGGCAGAACTCCGCCGATGCAGGCTGAACTCGCCGAAGTGGAAGGCCGGGTCCGCGAGGTGCTGATCTCGGAAAAGGCGCAGGCGTTGGCGAACGACGCGGCCAAGCAAGCGTCTGCCAGGATCGGCGCGGGCGAGGATATCGAAAAAGTCGCGAAGGCGATGAAACTTACCTTGGTCAAACCGCCGGAATTTGGCCGGAGCGATTCGGTGGAAGGCCTGGGGGTGGCGGGGGGCGTCCCGGAATCGTTCGTCAAGCCGGTGGGCACGCTGGTGGGGCCGGTCATGGCCCAAAGCCGGCTGGTTCTCTACAAGATCCTTGAACGGAATCCGGTCGATCCAGGGCAGTTCGCCGACGAACGCGACGCGACCCTGTTGCAGCTCCGGCAACAGCGGGCGATCGACCGCAATGAGTTGATGCTCGACAGCGTGGTCACCACGCTGATTTCGGAGGGAAGACTTAAGACCCACAAGGATACGCTCGGCCGGCTATTGGCGTCCTACACCCAGCGCTAGGCCGCGTTCATGCTCCATTTCCTGCTCGAGGCCTGGCGAAGCCTGACCGATCCGGACCAGCTGATCCGGTTGCTTTCCCAGGTGATCACGGGATGGTTCGGCTACGCATTTCTGGCGGGAATTGTTTTTGCCGAGACCGGCCTGCTGGTCGGTCTGTTCCTGCCCGGCGATTCGCTGCTGTTTACCGTCGGTGTCGTCTCGGGGGCCGGCGAGATCGACATCGTCCGGATCTGCCTGCTGCTTACCGTCGCATCCGTCCTTGGCGACCAGAGTGGATACCTGCTCGGATACCGGACCGGGCCGCGCATTTTTTCGCGTCCCGATTCGCGTCTGTTCAAGCAGGAATACGTGGCCCGCACGCAGGCCTTCTACGAGACACACGGCGGCAAGACCTTGATCTACGCCAAGTTCGTTCCCATCATCCGCACCTTCGCGCCCTTCATGGCGGGAGTGGGCCGCATGCGCTATTCGCGATTCGTCTCTTTCAACGTCTTCGGCGGAATCGGGTGGGTGTTATCGATGACGCTTGCCGGATACAACCTGGGCGGCGTTCCGATCATTCGGCGGAACTTTGAAAAAGTTGTCATCGGAATCGTGCTCGTGAGCGTCCTTCCGCTGATTCTTCAATACTTCCGTTCGCGGCGCGTAGCCGTGCCGGCCGCATGAAGAATGGGCCCCCCTCCCCGGTGCAGAGAGTCCTGTCATACCAATCGCTTTAGTACCGATTCCGCTGTCTTCGGAAAGTCAGCTCCGGGAACGCGTCTAAAACCGGCCCAAAAGCTTCAGGGGTAAAGCATTTCCGCCCTTCCGTCGATAAGCGTCACGAGGAGATAAGTTGACGCCGGTACGGGACCTTCACGCGGAGCATCCTCCCTACGGAGGCTCCGGACGAACAGTCGCCGGGGCGGCCTCAACATCGATCCCGCTATGAGTAACCAGTCGGATAGAATTCGCGCGGCGCTCTTCAAGTCCGATGTCCCGCACCCTACTGAGGAACTCGCCCGCACAACGGAGCCGGGCGCGGCGGATCAGACCGAGTTCCTTCCTCATTTGGTGGGCCACGCCGGCCCTGTGCGGGATTCCGATGAGCCGGGCGTTCCCACGGCCTCCGAAGAACGAACCGAAAAACGGACGGAGGACGGAATTGACGGGATAGCGCCGGCTCGACCAGCCATCGCGGTAAACGACGAGAACCTGGCAGCGCTGTTGCGGCCTGAGTCCCGTCCTCGCGCGCCCATGTTTGAGCGTATGGAAGAAGTGGAACCCGCGCTCGGGTTGATAGCAGCGAACGACGAAACCCGCATCGCGACGCCATGGCAGGGAACGTCCGCGCCCATTGCTCCACCCGCTCCGCACGTTACTCAACCCGCTGCGCACGTAACTCAACCCGCTGCGCTTGTAACTCAACCCGCTGCGCATGTAACTCAACCCGCTTCGCAGGGCACGCCGCCGGCTGGACCGGGGATTCAGCCCGTGAACCGCGGCGCAAAACCTGACGGGTTCATCACGAGGACTTCAAGACCGTTTGCGAAACCCGGGGGCCCTATGGTCGATTCGAGCGCGCCCGTCGATGCCCCTGCGGCATCCGTCACCGGACCCGCTGCAACGCCCGTCGGCCAACCCGTTGGACCTGGCGACAAACCCGCTGCGCCCGTCAATAAATCCGCTTCGCCCGTCAATAAACCCGCTGGACCTATTGATAGACCCGCTTCGCCTGTCAATAAACCCGCTTCGCCTGTCAATAAACCCGCTTCGCCGGCGCATCCCAGCTTCGCGGTCAGCGAATTGGCTCCTGAGAAGTTCCAGGAGCGTTATCCGAGCTTTGGCGTGAGCGGCGCCGTGGAATCGAAACCCACGCGCACGAGTCGAACGCCGCTGATCCTCGGCGTGGTGATCGTGGTGGCTGGGATCTCGGCATATGGGTTGCGGGACCGCTGGATGCCGGCGCCGAAGCATGCCGCCCCTGCAGCGGCGGTTCGCTTTCCGCTTCAGTTGGAACTGCAGCCACAGGCAAACGGACTGATCAACATCCGCTGGAACCCGGAAAGCCCGCTTGTCACGCAGGCGCGCGAGGGACGAATGGTAATTACGGAGCGCGACCAACCGCCCAAGACGGTAGCGCTCCAATCCGAACAATTGAAGACCGGACATCTATACTTCCAGACCTCGGCGGATAGCGTCGAGTTCCGGTTGGAGGTGGTCGACCGTTCCGGCGGGGTGTCTCAAGAGTCAGTTATGGCGTTGTCGTCCGCATCGGGAACGCCTGCTCCCGGTGCATCGCCACAGTCCGGAGCGGCCCCCGGAGCGCCGCAGAGCACGGCCGTGAGGACACCGAATACTCCCGGGACGAACGCTGTTCCAGTCCCGGCCCAACCTAAGCCCAATGTCCGAACCTTCACCATTCCTCCGCCGGCGCGGCCAAACGCCGAAGAGGGGCGTGTGATTTTGCCGGAGCCACCACCGGTCGTTACCGGCGGATCTTCTGCCCCGGCGGTGGCAATGCGTTTACCGGACGCAGTCGGAGCTCCACAGGCGCGGCCACAGGCTCCGCCGCCCCAGCAGATCAAAGTCGGCGGCGCTGTCCAGTTGGCGAACCTGATCCGGCGCGTCACGCCGGTCTATCCGGAAATGGCCAGGAAAGCGCGCGTGCAAGGAACCGTGCGATTCTCGGCTGTCGTCGGAAAGGGCGGAACAATTCAGGATCTCAAACTGATCGGCGGTCCGTCCCTGCTGGTTCAGGCGGCTGTAGACGCGGTCCGGCAATGGGTTTACCGGCCCACTCTGCTGAACGGGGAACCGGTGGAAGTCGTCACTCAAATAGAAGTGAACTTCTCGCTTTCCCAATAGAGCGGCGGCTGTCCCGGAACTCGCGGTCTCCTACTTGATCTCGATGATGATCGCCCGCGGTGAGCCGTTGACCGCTTCCTCGATGTCCACCTGGCCACGCGGCACGAAGCGCGCATCCTTGAACGCAACGGTTTTCGTTTCTTCACGGCCATCCGCCATCCTGGTAACCAGCGTCCCGCCCTCGACGAATACCTCGACCGAATCCCGCTCATGGACATGCAGGGGAAGCGGTTTTTTCGCCGGCCAGGTGTAGTCCCATTCGACCACCCGTGCATTGTCGAGGACATCCTTGGCGCCTTCCCGCGGAAACGCCGGGTTCATACCAGGCTTGGGTTCGAACGGCGGCGGCGTGTAATCCTTCAGGTCCACCATGATGGCCAACCGCTCGGGATCGCCGGGTTTCCCGAACGCCGTTTCCCGATGCGTGATGCCCTTGGGTTGGTAGTACGGCCTCGGCACATCGAAAGGCTGTTGAGGTCTGGGATTGGTCGCCACCGGAGCGTCAGGCCCGGTCACGCTCACTTGGCCGAACCGCAGGTAGACGCCCGCCATGTCGTAGAGATGCCGATGGACCGGCGGAACGGCGCCTATCTTCCAATTTACTTCCCAGATGGTGACGCGCTCGTTGTCGAACAGCTTCACCGTCCCCTCCCTCGGGAACGCGTGCGGATAAGTTTGGGCAAGTAATAATCCCACGCTTCCCGCCAAGGCGAAGGCGCCCAGGCATACCAGCAACGGCCGATGAGTGCGAACTCCGAATGTCTTTTTCATGTAGGTCTCCTTGCTGCGGTCGGCCAATCCCGAGCATTGTGGGGCAGGCAATCTTGCCTGCAGCCGGCTTTCAAGCCGGCCTTCTTTTGGTGATCATCGTGAAAGCGCGCCACCTGAAAGGCGGCTGCAGCCAAAATTGGCTGCCCCACTAAACCCACAGTTGCAGCGCGCACTTCAAAGTCAGGACACTAGCCCGTCTGAGTTACGATAGCAGTTCGTGCCGGCCTATGCCACGCCAGCCGGCATGGAGATGGACGATTCGGCGTTTCGGCCGGGCAGCCGGTCTCTTCGCCCCGGGGGAGTGCGGGCCTACCGTCGCGGCTCCGGTCTTGTCATGATAAGAATCGTGCTCCGGTTTGCATTCGCCGCCACCTGTTTCATTGCTGCTGCTGCCGCTCCCGCCTTCGGAGCGGAGCACTGGGTGGAGTATCGCTCGGGTCCCTTCCACGTCTACAGCGACGCGGGAGACCGTCCGGCGCGCGAGCGGTTGAATGAAATGGAGCAGCTTCGCTTCGTCCTGGCGCAGACCCTCGGCAAGCAGGATCTCACGACGATGTGGCCGATCGATCTGGTGCTCTTTTCGAATACGAAGGAGTACGCTCCCCACGCCCTGCCGCAGCCGCTCTCCGATGGCGGTTCCGCCACGCTCGCCGCATGGACCGCCGATATTCCTCTTGCTCGCGATGCGGTATTTGCGCTCACCCGCCTGCTGCTGGATGACAACACCAACCGCGTCCCCGAAGAAATCGAGACGGGGCTGTGCGATCTCTTCTCCACCATCAAGGTGAACGGGCCGAAAGTCCTGCTCGGTGCGCCGCCGCCCGCGGGCGAGCTACCGGCGGACCGCATGCGCGCCTGGGCGAAGGTGCAGTTGCTCGCAAGCACGCCCGATTACAGCGGCAAGTTCCACATCTTCCTGAACAATCTGCAGCAGGGCGGCGATCCGGACGCGGCCATTCGCAATGCCTTCGACCTGACGCCGGAGAAGTTCAAGGCGGCCGTGGATGCGTATGTACAAGCCGCGAAGTTCGAGGCCTCCCCGTTCTCCGGCCGCGCCATCAACTTGAATCGCGATTTCGTCGAGAAGCCCGCGGCTAGCGCCACCGTCGAAGCGCTGTTTGAGGAATTGAAAGCGGCCGGTAAGACGTTCCCCCCCGACAGTCCAAGAGGCCTGCTGGCGAAGGGGACGCCGGAGTCGCTCGCTCTGGCCGCCAAGGCGAATCCGCGCTGGGGGGAGCCCCATTATCGTATGGCCGCCCTGCAGACGAATTCGGTCGCAAAGATTCAGGAGCTCAAGACCGCGACCACGCTCGAACCGCGCAAGGCCGTGTACTGGCAAGCCCTGGCCGAGGCCGAGATCGCAGCCGACCAGTACGCGGATGCTGAAAAAGCGTGGACCGCGGCCGAGCGTACCGCGCCTACCGACGCGGAGCGGCAGCGCATTCACCAGACCCGCCTGGACATGGACGACAAGCGAGCCGCGTTCGAAACCTCAGAGAGGATCCGCATCGCGACCGAGAAGGCCGAGGACTTGCAGCGAATCAAGGACCAGGCCGCGGCGGAGGTGCACGAGGCCGAACGGGCCGCTAATGAGCATCTGGCCGCCAACTCGACGCCCGTGAAGCCGGGATCAGCGGTGCCCTATTCTTCTGTCGACGGAGCGCGCGAGAGCCGTGCTGGGGAACCTAATTCGCCGGGCGAAAATATCTCAGGGAAGCTGACGCGTGTCGATTGCCTGAAAGGGCCCATGCGCCTGACTATCCAGATGGACGGAGGCGGTACCATCCGCTTATTGATTCGCGACCCGAACCAAGTCGCCGTCGAGGGCAGCAGCGGCGCGCAGCTTGTGTGCGGTGTGCAGAAGTTCGCGCGCAAGATTACGGTTCTGCACAACGCCAGGGCCGACGCGAAGATGGACACGGTGGGCGACATCACGGCGGTCGAGTTCCCGTGAGGCTTTTTCCCGCGTGACGCCGATTCCCGAGCCGGTTCCATCGAGCGCCGCCGAAGCTTCGTTGCGCGCTCTCGATCCGGCCGCGCGCTCCTCGGCTCCCGTCCCATGGCGATGGGTAGCGGTGGGGATCTTCTTTCTCTCCTCAAGCGTTAACTATCTGGATCGGTTGCTGCTGGCCGCCCTTGGTCCAACGTTGATGCGCGAGTTTCATCTGAACAACTTCCAGTTTGGGCAGATTCAATCGGTGTTTTCCGTGGTCTATGCCGTGATGGCGCCGCTTGCGGGCTTGTTCATCGATCGCGTGGGACTGACCGCCGGGATCATGCTTTCGATGACGGTATGGTCGCTCGCCGGCTGCGCCACCGGTTTCACGCAGAGTTTCCGCGCCCTGCTCGGTTGCCGGACCGTGCTCGGGATCGCCGAGGCGGCGGGGATTCCATGCACCGGCAAAGCCAACGGAACCTATCTCGAGCCCGGCGAGCTGGCGCTAGGAACCGCGTGCAACCAGGTCGGCATCACGATCGGTAGCGTGGCGGCGCCGCTTCTGGTGGCGGCGATCGCGCCGCGATACGGCTGGCGAGCGACGTTCGTGGTCTGCGGATTGCTGGGGTTGCTCTGGGTGCCGCTGTGGTGGATCACGTCGAAGCGCATCCCTGCGCGCGCGGAAACGCGGAAATCGGCGCCCACGGCGGTTGGCTCGATCCTGCGGGACCAGCGGCTGTGGGGGCTGGTGATCGCGAACGCTCTGGTCATGTCCGTCTATACGCTGTGGTCGAACTGGACCACGGTGTACTTCGTCCACGAACGTCATCTCACAGAGATCCAGGCGAACCAGGGTTTCGCTTGGATTCCTCCGGTATTCGCGACTTTTGGTGGATTTTTCGGAGGGTGGCTCGCGTTTCGATGGATTCGCGGCGGAATCGGCGTGCTGCACGCCCGGATGTGCGTGTGTTGGATCGGCGCCGTCATTCTGCTGGCGACGGCCGCCGTCCCGGTGATGCCAACCACCGCCCTCACAGCCGCGGCGATCAGCCTGAGTTTCTTCTGGACGCTGAGCCTGTCGGTGAACATGTACGCGATGCCCATCGATTGGTTTGGCCCGTCGAGGGCGGCGTTCGGCGTGTCGGCGCTCACCTGTTCTTATGGTCTGATGCAGGCGTTTCTTTCCCCGGTGATTGGCGCGACGGTGGATCATTTCGGCTTCAACGCCGTATGCTTGGGGATCGCGGTGCTGCCGCTGGCCGGGATCGCTATCCTGCAAGCCGCGACCCGCGGTGCAAACCAGAGGACCAACCCAGCGGAGCAACCCATAATCACGTGAAGGAGCGAATCAAACGGTGGCTCTTTTCGCTCGCCGGAAAGGACCCGGAAGGAGTCGTCGTCACGTTTCTGAGCGGCGATCCGGCGCTCGCCAAGGCGATGGAAGAAGAGGTCCGTCGTCTGGAACCTTCGCGCAGGCATTTCTCCATCGCCCCGGACGACTCCTACCGTGAAATTCGCAAACGGCTTCGCCCCCACCGGATCGGTCTGGCGGCGGTCCTTTATGCCGCACGTGGAACGGGCGATGACGTCCGTCACCGCGCGCTGCGGCGGGCGGCGCTTCGGCTTGCGCCCACCAAGCTGCTGGCCTACAACGGGCGGCTGGAACGTCACCACCTGAGCCTGGCGTCGCCGATTGCGTCCTGGCTGTTCCTGCGCGGCGTACCGCTCGACCGGATCTTCTTAAAACCGTGGTGGCTTTGCCCTTCGTTTCTGAAGAGGCCGAATGACAGGACGGTTCGGCCGCCTGGTCACCGGATGATCGAGGGCCGGCCGCCGCAACCCGGACGCCGCCGCATAGCCGTGCTGACGCCGTACTTCCCTTATCCGCTATCGCACGGCGGTGCGGTAAGAATGTTCAACCTCCTCCGCGAAGTGGCTCGGGAATTCGACATCGACCTCTACGCATTTACCGAGGGTGAGATCGGCGATGCCGATCTGCGGCCGGTGCTCGACTTTGCGGCTCGCGTGTATCTCGTAAAGAAGCCGCGCTATCGCGAGCCGCGCTGGTCCACGCTTGCGCCGCCGGAGCTGGAAGAATACCGGTCGCCGGAGATGAAGAAGCTGTTGCGGAGACGCGAGACCAATCTGTTTCAACGTGACCTGCTTCAGGTCGAGTACACGTATCTGGCGCCCTACGGCGGAGACATTCTGGTCGAGCACGACGTCACGTTCGATCTCTACGCACAGGTGCGGGCGCGCCGCCCAGGAATCGGAGCGTGGTGGGACTGGTGGCGCTGGCGTAGATTTGAGCGCCGGGCGATCGCAAATTTTCGCAGCGTGGTCGTCATGTCGGAGAAGGATCGAGGGCTGTTAAACGTGCCGCAGACCCTTGTCATCGAAAACGGCGTCGACCTGGGACGCTTCGAACCGCAACCGGAGCATCCCGGCCGCAACGTGCTGTTCATCGGTTCCTTCCGCCATTTTCCGAACATCGTCGCCTATCGATTCCTGACGGAGGAGATATTGCCGCTGCTATCTGGCGCGATGCCGGACGTACGAGTGACCGTGGTGGCCGGCCCGGACCCCTGGCTGCACTGGCGAAATTACACCGGTGCGTTGCCGCCCGCGGCGAATCCGCGCATTCGGATACACGAGTTCGTCGCCGACGTTCGGCCGCTCTACCACGAAGCGAACGTCGTCGTAGTGCCGACGCTCGAATCGGCGGGTACCAACGTCAAGGTGCTCGAAGCGATGGCCATGGAGCGCGTCGTCGTCTCCACCGTTTCGGGCTGCGCCGGTTTCGGCCTGCGGCATGGTGAAACGATATGGATCGCCGATACCGCCGCCGATCTCGCTGCTGGAATCCGAAGGCTGTTGGACGATGACGCCCTTCGAAGCCGGATCGCCCGAGCCGCACGGGCGTATATCGAACGGCGCTTCGATTGGAGGGCCGTCGGCCTGCGGCAGAGGGAGATGCTCCGCGAGCTGCTGGCGGATCCCATCCGAGTGCGCCCTGCTCGGAATACGGATCTTCCGGCCATCGCGGCGATTCAGTCCGCTGCGCCCCACGCGTCCCATTGGGACCCGAAGGAATACCTGGAGTACGATTGCCGGGTTGCGACTTGCGTGGACGCTGGCGCCGAAGCAGGCACGGAAAAATGCATCGTGGGCTTCGTCGCGACCCGTCAAACGGCGCCAAGGGAGCACGAGATTCTGAATATCGCCGTCGATCCGGCATACTCACGGCGCGGAATCGGACGCAGATTGATCGAAACCGTGCTCGCCATTGGACGGGGCGTGTGGTTTCTGGAGGTGCGCGAGTCCAATGTCTCTGCTGTTAAGTTATATACAACACTAGGGTTTACTCCTTCGGGCCGGCGCGAGATGTATTATCACGATCCTGCCGAAGCGGCTATTGTCATGAAGATCGTTTCATGATATCGTCATGGTGCAGTTCGGCCATCGGTGACCGGGCTGCTTTGTTTTGAAATGATCGCCTACAACTACCCACCGAGCCCGATTTATTCCAACCAACTGACTCGGCGTGGCACTCACAAACCCGAAGGAGAGTGTTTGATGGAGAACAGCACGCAAGATGAACTGAAAGCGCATCTGATGGCGACGAGCGAAGAATTTCGTGACTTGGCGAGCCGGCACGCCCAGTATCACAAAGAGCTGGAAGCGCTGGAAGCCAAACTCCACCTGACCACTGAGGAACAGGTGGAAGAGCATCGCCTGAAGAAGCTGAAGTTGCGTTTGAAGGACCAGATGAACGCGATTCTGGCCCGTAGTAGAGCGCAGCAAGTCGCCTGAACCATCGGGTGCGCTGAAAGACGGTTGTTCGTTTTTTAGAAGCCGGGTTTTCGAAAGCCGGACCTTGAATGGTCTAGTGATCGAAGATCCGGCTTTCGTGTTTTAGGGAGTCGAGCGAGGCATCCTCTGGAACATTAGATTCGCCATTTGTTCTCCCTTCGCTAAGGCGCTATAATGAGGCTTCCCCTGCGCACGGAGAACTGTGCGAGCCATGAAAGAAGAGGACCTCCGCATGGACGAAAAAGAACGAGCACGAGCCCTGGGCGCGACGCTTGGGCAGATCGAGAAACAGTTCGGTAAAGGCTCGATCATCCGCCTGGGCGCGCAAGCCGTATCGGCGGTGCCGTCCATTTCCACGGGATCGATTTCCGTGGACGCGGCGCTCGGCGTCGGCGGATTCCCACGAGGGCGCATTTCTGAGATTTTCGGGCCGGAGTCGTCGGGCAAGACCACTGTCGCTCTGCAAGTGGTCGCCGAGGCGCAGAAGCTGGGCGGAATGGCTGCGTATATCGACGTCGAACACGCGCTCGACCCGGCCTACGCCCGCAAGTTGGGCGTGGACGTCGACAACCTGCTGGTCTCGCAGCCGGACTACGGCGAGCAGGCGCTCGAAATCACCAATGCGTTGATCACGTCGGGTTCGATCGACGTGTTGGTGGTCGACTCGGTCGCCGCGCTGGTTCCCAAGGCCGAGCTCGACGGCGAAATGGGCGATAGCTTCATGGGCGTGCATGCGCGACTGATGTCGCAGGCCATGCGTAAGCTGACGGGCATCGTGTCGAAGTCCAATACGTGCCTGATCTTCATCAACCAGATCCGCGAAAAAATCGGCGTGATGTTCGGGAATCCGGAAACCACCACCGGCGGCCGCGCGCTGAAGTTCTATTCCAGCGTCCGCGCCGACATTCGACGCATTGCCGCGATCAAGGAAGGCGAGGCGGTGGTCGGGAACCGCACCAAGATCAAGATCGTGAAAAACAAGATGGCGCCGCCGTTCCGTGAGGCCGAGTTCGACATCGTCTATGGCGAAGGCATTTCGAAAGAAGGCGACCTGATCGACATGGGTGTCGCGCAGAACCTGGTGGAGAAGAGCGGCGCCTGGTATAGCTATAAAGGCGAGCGGATCGGCCAGGGCCGCGAAAATTCCAAGCAATTTCTGAAGGATAATCCGGACGTCTTCAAGAAGCTGGACGCGGAACTTCGGAAGTTACTGGGCCTGGTTCGTACGGAACCCGTCGCGGCGGCACCGGCGCCACCGGCGACCGCGCCGGCGGCAGCCAGGGGCGCGCGGGGATAACCTGCAGCGACAAACGCCTCGTGAAGCGAGCCAGGCTGGACAGGGCCTTGCTGTACCGGCACGCGGCGGATCGGTTGCACACGCGAGCCGGACAGAGCGGGCGTTAAACAAAAGCATGCGCAGAAGCGAAGCTACACATTTCTTAAACGTAGACCTGGATGTGTACTCAAGGTCGAATCTCGAACCATTCGTGACTGCGCTCGGGAGTCGAGTTGATGTACTTTATCTTGGGCGACTGAATCGCATATACGAAACTCACCTTGAGATCAGTCCAGCCTCGCCTTCCGATTTAAGAAACCCGAACATCATCATCCAAAAGTTGGCCGCGATGATTGAATCATTGCCCACCGCGCCGCGCGTGTTATGGGATAAGGCGCACCGTCGGGAATTCAGCATCGGAGTGCAAGGCGGTTTAAAGCCCAACTCATTCAATCTACCGATCGAGCCGAAAACGCTTGCTGCGACTGCGCAGCTGAACGCCCGAATTGTCCTCACGCTGTATGCGCACGAATACTGGCTCCGAGGCGAGAAGAAGAAGTAAACAGCTCGCAGCCCTTCTGTGCGCAAAAGGCCTTAGCGAATCGGGAGATATACAATACTTCCAAGATTTCAGGGGCGGATTTCAACTGAAGACGAAAATTGGGGATAGAGTCCACCCGCGGCGGCGACAGATCGAGGTGGCATGCAGTTCGAAGGCGCCGCTCAGGACAGTCCCCCAATTTTCTCGCTACTTCTCTAGCAGAAAATTGCCAGCAAACAGCGCGTCGATTCCGGATGAATAGAAGCTTCGCACGGCGTCGCGCGGCGTGGAAACCAGCGGATCGCCGAAAAGATTGAAGCTGGTGTTGTAGAGCACCGGGAGACCGGTGGCTTTGCCGGCCTCATGCAGCAGGCGATGATAGAGGGGATTATCCGCTTGGGTGACCGTGTGGACGCGGACCAGATCTTCGCCGAGAATCGCCGTTTCGAAGGTTTTCCGATGTGCCGCCCGCACACGTCCCACCGTCGCCAGTTGACGCGCGTTCGGCCCCACTTCGAAATACTCCGCCGCCAACTCGAGCGGCACGGACGCGGCAAACTTGCGGAAAGGTTCGCGATGCTTGATGAACACGTTCAGGTTTTCCGTCGAGTAGGCATCCAGGGGCGAAGCGAGGATGCTGCGGTTCCCCAGCGCGCGCGGCCCGAACTCCATGCGGCCGTGCATCCAGGCGACGATTTTGTGTTCTCCGAGCATGCGTACCGCCGTCGTGACCAGGTCGTCCGCCGAGCGGAGGTATCGAAAGCGCAGCTTGCAGTTTTCAAGCACCTGCTTGATATCCTCCGAACCGTAGCTGGGACCGAGCAACATGGAGCCAGGGTCAGAATGCCGGGCGTGCTCGCGCAGCTGGCGCCAGACGTGGAAGACCGCACCCAGCGCAGTGCCCGCGTTCCCCGCGGCGCCCTGTACGAAAACGTTTTTCCAGCGCCCACAGCGCTCTAAGAAATCGACCAGCAGGGCGTTGTAGAAAAGGCCTCCGGCGAGGCATAGGTTTTCGCCGCCGCCAGCAAGCGCGAGCGTCACATCTTCGATGGCCCTCTGCAATCCGCGCGAGAGGTGGGGAGCCAGCTCCTTGGGAATCTTCGCGCCGTCGGCAAGCCCGATCTTCTCGAAGAACTTGGCGCTGAAGCCGCCGGTGATCTGGTGCCCGTCGAAGAACGACGGTTCGAGGCGCGCGGAATCGGACACAACCTCCCGAAACAGGCCGGTGTAGCGTTCGTCGCCATAAGTAGAAAGCCACTGGACCTTGTGCTCGTCCGCGTCCGCGCGGAAACCGAGCAGTTCCGTCACCGCGCCATACAGGCGGCCGAGCGAATCCGGGTAGTACCATTCCTTCTCGGCATGGAGCTGGTTGCCGCTCGCCCGCCACCGCGCGCCGCAGCAGAAGTCGCCCGCGTGGTCGAGCGTCAGGACCGTGGCCTCGTCAAAAGGAGACGCGTAAAACGCCGATGCGGCGTGCGCCAGATGGTGCTCCACCACCACGATCTCGGCTTGTGGAAACTGGCTGCGCAGGGCGAGATGAAACTCGGACTCGGGTCCGCGCGCGAACGGCCGAACGATCGCGACGCAGTCCACCTGATTGGGTTTCACCTGCGCCAGTCGCAGGCACTCCTCGACCGATGCTTGCGGGATGCCCGCCTGCCCCAAACCTCGCGTCAGCTTGGTCTCTTCGACTGCGGCTTGAAGTTCGCCATTCTTGAGGACCGCGCTGGCCGCGCTGCCGAGGAGACCGCCTAGTCCAAGAATTACCATGCGTATCTACCGGTCATTTCGATTTCTTCTCGATCTTGGCCCATGTGTCGCGCAGCGTTGCGGTCCGGTTGAACACCAGCTTGTGGCGGGTGGTGTCGGGGTCGACCGCGAAATACCCGAGCCGCTCGAACTGGTAACGGCT
>Ga0209415_10002705_pt1 | contig 33114 bp, 27 predicted proteins | sample PeaSoiSIISIP2007_FD_187696 | JGI IMG/M metagenome (GOLD analysis project Ga0209415, IMG submission 187696) | Peat soil microbial communities from Weissenstadt, Germany - SII-SIP-2007 (SPAdes) (version 2) | ecosystem: Environmental > Terrestrial > Soil > Wetlands > Peat | place: Germany... | reverse complement strand
AATCGATACCGCCAGACTCGCTCATCCAAAGACCCTCGGGAATCCCCCGATTCAACTCAGCCGAGATATGCTCTAGCTTGCGGCGTCATGGAAAAATCAATCGTTTCCGACCCAGGCGCGGCGCGCGCGCGTCCTGAATCGATCGGCCGTGTGGTCAGCGTTACCGGCTCGCAGGCAACCGTCGATCTCGTTCCGCGCCAGCCGGACGACGGTCCGACCGTCGGAAAATTCATCGGCTTGAAGACGGGGAAGGCTGTCGTCATCGGCCTCATCACCGAGATCAGCGAAGAACAGTCCGCCGCGGCGCCCAGCGGCGCCACATCCCGCAGAATGGCGCGCCTCGATCTGATCGGCGAATTTAACACCAACGATGCCGGCGGTGCGTTGCGCTTCCAGCGCGGCTTCACGGAATATCCCAGCATCGGCGACGTCGCGCTGATGCTCACCGAGAATATGCTGCGCCTGATCTACGGCACCGCCGACGCCGATCGCGCCTATATCGGCGACCTGCAGCAAAATCCGAATATACGCGTGCATATCGACATCGACCGTCTGGTGAGCCGGCATTTCGCCATTCTCGGCGCGACCGGTGTCGGCAAGTCGACCGGCGTCGCCATCCTCTTGCAGAAGATTCTGGCCACCCGGCCGAACTTGCGGATTTTCATGATCGATCCGCACAATGAATATGGCCGGTGCTTCGGCTCAAAGGCGCATGTGCTCACGCCGCAAAATTTGCGTCTTCCGTTCTGGTTGTTCAATTTCGAGGAGATCGTCGATGTCTTCTTCGGTGGCCAACCGGAGGTCGCGGAGGAAGCTCAAATTCTTTCCGAGGTTATTCCGCTGGCAAAGGCGGCCTATGTACAGTTGCGCGCAGGTGGCGACCGCCAGATCGCCAAGAAGCGCGACGCTCGCGACTCAGGTTACACCGCCGACACGCCCGTGCCCTATCGGATCGAGGATCTCATCGCGCTGCTCGATGAGCGCATGGGAAAGCTCGAAAACCGCTCGACCCGTGTGCTCTATCACAAACTGATCTCCAGGATTCAGACCTTCCGCAACCATCCGCGTTACGCCTTCATGTTCGAGAATGCGAATGTCGGCGGCGACACGATGATCGAGATTCTCGGCGATCTTTTCCGCCTGCCGCCTCAAGGCAAGCCCATGACCATCATGGGGCTTGCCGGCTTCGCCGCCGAAGTGGTGGACGCGGTAGTATCGGTGGTCTGCCGCATGGCGTTTGACTTCGGCCTGTGGAGCGACGGGGCGGCGCCGTTGTTGTTCGTCTGCGAAGAGGCGCATCGCTATGCGTCTGCCGACCGCAATATCGGCTTCGGCCCCACGCGCCGCGCGGTCGCGCGCATCGCCAAGGAGGGCCGCAAATATGGCGTGTATCTCGGGCTGATCACCCAGCGTCCGGCGGAAATCGATTCCACCATCCTTTCTCAATGTTCGACGCTTTTCGTGATGCGGCTCTCCAACGAGCACGATCAAGCCTTGATCCGCTCGGCAGTCTCCGATGCGGCGGCGAATCTTCTCTCATTCATTCCTTCGCTGGGTACCCGCGAAGTTTTCACGTTCGGCACTGGCGTTGCATTGCCGACCTGCATGCGCTTTCAGGAAGTGCCGGCGGCGCAGCGCCCCGACAGTGAGGCGTCCGGCATTACGCGCGCAGATCCTTCCAGCTCCATCAGCCGCGATCTGATCGCCGCCGTCATCGCCCGCTGGCGGAGCGCGACGATGAGCTACCGCATGAGCGAAGCGGACGACGCGACGGCTCCGCTGGAGGGGGCTGCGACCGCGTCGCCCGCGCAGGCTCCGCCGCTGCAGCCTGCCACGCGCGGCGATACGCTGCGTTCGAGCCTCCTGAAGAAGCCGCTCGATGCCGGTTCTTTGGCCGGCGCACCAAACCCTCCGCCGCGTCCTCGCTAAGCGAAGAGTTCCGGGCGGCAAACCCGCACGGCTTTTTCAGAAGCCGAAAACCAAAACTGACAATAGAAGCAGTGCCGCTGCCGCGATAAGGCCTTGCAGCAACGTTCCGGCGCTGACGAGAGCGAGCCCGCGCAGGGGCGAAAGCCCGCCGCTCCATGTCACCAGCCAAAAATATTCGTCGTTGACATGGGAGACGGTCATTGCACCGGCGCCGACAGCGAGCGTGGCGAGCGCCTTTCCGCTCTCGTCGCCGATTCCGAGCGGCAGCAAAAACGGCTGCACCATACCCGCGGCGGTAATGGCCGCGACGAGGGAAGAACCCTGCAAGGTTTTGATCACTGCCGCGATCAGGAACGGAATCAGCAAGCCGCCGGGTCCGGCCACGTGCCAATCAAGGAGACGTTCGCCGAGCAGCTCCGCCATGCCGGTCTCCTGGCAGAGCCGCTGCAGGCCACCCGCCGCGCCTACGATCAACAGGACACCCGCAACGTTACCGATGACGCGTCCGGTCCAGGTGGAGTCGGCGAGAAGCTTTACGCCGAGCCGCCCGAGACCGAGGGCCATAATGCCGAGTCCGGCCAAAAAGAGAACCAGCGGGCGACCGACTCCAAGCACCATCTCCCGCGCCGTTCCGCCGCCGAGCGGCTCGCTGGGAATGTCGCCGAGCGATTGAAAAATCAGCATCAGGAGCGGAATCGACGTCGCGAGAAGGAGCACGGTTGCGGGCCAGCCGCCGCGCTGCTGCTGGATCGGAGGCCGCTCCTGCGTCGAGCGCTCAACTGCGGCTCTTGGGGCTGACAGCCAGCGGGCCCAGACCGCGCCGCAAGCAACCAGTAAAATCGCCAGCGGCAAACCGAATATGGCGACGCGGCCCCATGGGGCATCGAGTATGGCGGCGGCCGCGATCGGCACCGGCGAAACCAACAGGAGGCCGTGGCTTGCCGAAATCGCAAGCGCCGGCGCGATCGTCGTGGCCTCGCGTTTGGGCGGAGTGTGGGCGCCAAGGGCGCGAAGGAGAGGTGTGAGAATGGCGAAAGCGCTGGCCGGCCAAGCGCCGATGCCGGCGATCAGACCCAAGAGCGTAGCCAACCTCGTAGGTCCCAGCCCTCGCCAACGGTCGATCTTCGCCGTCAGCCACGAGGAAGCCGTCGTGCTTTCGGCAAGGCCGGCGACAAAGCCGGCGGCGACGATCAGCAGTCCCGGCGAATAGACCGTCTGGGAAAACCCGGCGCCGAAGGTCTTGCCGACAAAGGCAACGGAGAATCCGACGGCCAGGCCGAAGGCCATGGCAATGACGACGATCGCGAGAAACGGATGCACGTGACGCCACTGCGTTGCCACGACGATAACGATGACCGACGCAAGAAGAACGAGCGCCTGAAAAAAAGGCATGCCGGACATCGACTATCCAACCTTGCTATTGCGGTGGCTGAGCGGGTCTCATTTACGGATTTTCATTGGCGATGGTTGTTCGCTTTAGTAGTCTGCAATTGATGGTGGGAATCCTAGTCAGAAGCAAGCCGCCGGGCGAGTGGCGGCGTTGCCGCTTGCGCGATCGAGATCGGCATCGAGCCGAGCCTGAAGGACTCGTTTGATGAGCGTCGGTGCAGGCGATTGCCGTCGTTTCCGCCGGATCGGCGCCCTTGTGCTTTTCGTGTTTCTGATCGCCGGCAATCGGCCCGGCGCGGCTGCGCCGCTCGACTTCATTCATGCCGAGGGGACGCACCTCGTTGACGCCGCCGGAAACGGTTTCGCCGTCAAGGGGATCAATCTCGGCAATTGGCTGGTTCCCGAAGGCTATATGTTCAAGTTCATGCAAGCCCGCGCGCCGAAGGAGATCGCCGGCGTCATCGAGGCTCTGATCGGACCGGAAGATGCGTCGCGCTTCTGGACCGAGTTCCGCGACGGATACATCGCCAGAGAGGATATCCGTTTCATCAAAGCGGCCGGGTTCAATACCGTGCGCGTACCGCTTCATTGGCGGCTGTTCGTCGAGCCCGGCGAACGCGGCGCGGACCGTTTCGAAGGGCAGGGCTGGTATCTTCTCGACCGGCTTGTCGAGTGGTGCCGGGAATTCGACCTGCGCGTGATCATCGATCTGCACGCCGCGCCGGGCGGCCAGACCGGCGTGAACCACGACGATGGCACCGGCTTCCCGCTTACGTTCTACGTGCCACGCTATCGGCGCCTCACCGTCGCGTTATGGCGCGAGCTCGCCGAGCACTATCGCGACGAGCCGGTTATTCTCGGCTATGACCTGTTGAACGAGCCGATCTCGCCCTATAGCGATGAGGATTATCTCAATCCAAGGCTGGAGCCGCTTTACCGCGAAATCGTTGCCGCCATTCGCAGCGTGGATTCGAAGCATGTGGTGCTGCTCGCCGGCGCGCAATGGAGCACAAGCTTTGCCGTGTTCGGCCGGCCTTTCGATGCCAACGCCGTGTACACCTATCACAAGTTTTGGGCCAAGCCGACGCGCGACTCGCTCCAGAGCTATCTGAATTTCAGCAATCGCTGGAACGTGCCTTTGCTGATCGGCGAGACCGGCGAAATGACCGACATCTGGAACGAGCGGTTCCGCCGGCTTCACGAGCAGTTCGGCATCGGCTGGTGCTTCTGGCCCTACAAGAGTCTCGACTCGGATACCACCGTGGTCTCGATCCAAAAGCCGGCGGGATGGGATCTAATTGCCAATGCCGCAAGCTCCGACGTCGGAGCGCTCGAGCCAGGCTCGTTGCCGTCTCGCGAGCAGGCGCTGGCTATCCTCAACGCTTATCTGGAAGCAGTCAGGTTTGAAAACGGCCGCATCAACGACAGCTATCTCGACTCGCTCGGTCTTTTGGCGCCGTAACCGGCCCCTTGTGCGGACGTCCCGTTTACACCTGCAAATAACGTTGCCGCACGGTCGGATCGTTCGCCAGCTCTGCCGAGGAGCCGGACCAGACTACGCTGCCTTTCTCGATCACCACGTGGCGGTCGGCGAGCTTAATGAGCGCATCGACATGCTTGTCGACAAGCAGGATGGCCTGGCCCTCGGCCTTCAGCCGCTTGAGGCTCGCCCAGATTTCACTGCGAATGAGCGGCGCCAGCCCTTCCGTCGCCTCGTCGAGGATAAGGAGCTTCGGATTGGTCATCAGCCCGCGTCCGATCGCCAGCATCTGCTGCTCGCCGCCGGAAATCTGGTTGCCCATGTTGCGGCGGCGTTCGGCTAGGCTTGGGAACATCTCGTAGACGTCCTTGAGCCGCCAGCGCGGCGGGCGAAAGCGTGCGGCCGCGGTCGCGATCAGGTTCTCCTCGACGCTCAGCGTCGGAAAAATCTGACGGCCTTCGGGCACCAGACCGAGCCCGGCCTGGGCGATGCGGTAAGACGGCCAGCCGTCGAGTTGCACGCCGTCGAACGTAATCCGCCCGCCGGCTGCGGGCATCAAGCCCATGACGGTCGAGATTGTCGTGGTCTTGCCCACGCCGTTGCGGCCGAGGAGCGTGACCATCTCACCCTCGCCGACGGTGAAGCTGATATCGAACAGCACCTGGGCGGCGCCGTAAGCGGCCTTGAGGGCTTCGACCTTCAGCACAGGCTCCTCACTCCATCTGTTCGCCGAGATATGCGGTCACGACCTGCGGATCGGCGCGCACGGCTTCGGGCAGGCCGGTAACGAGCACGCGGCCGCGAATCAGCACGGAAATGCGATCGGCCAGCGCAAACACCGCCGCCATGTCGTGCTCGACTAGGACCATCGTCATCTCGCCTTTGAGCCGCAGCAACAGCTCCACCTGACGCTCGGTCTCCTCGCGTCCGATCCCGGCCATCGGTTCATCGAGCAGCAGCAAAGTCGGTTGCATGGCGAGCGCAATGGCAAGCTCGAGCGCGCGTTTCTCGCCGTGCGAAAGTTCACCGGCGGGCACGCGCGCCCGATCGGCGATGCCGGTCTGTTCGAGCGCGGCCATCGCCGGCAGATTCAGCGCCGCCTCGTCGGCGGCGCGTCCGACGAACCGCAGACTTGAGCCGGCGCGCGCCTGCACGGCGAGCGCGACATTCTCCAGCACCGAAAATCCCGGCAGGATCGACGTGATCTGGAAGCTGCGCGCGAGCCCGCGCAAGGCGCGCGCCTCGGGCGGCAGCCCGGTCACGTCGGCGCCGGCAAACAGGATGCGGCCTTCGTCCGGCGGGATCAGCCCGGATATCTGGTTGATCAGCGTGGTCTTCCCCGCGCCGTTCGGACCGATTATGGCGTGCATCTCGCCGGGCACGACGTCGAGCGTCACGTCATCGGTCACCACCAGGCTGCCGAAGTTCTTACGCAGTCCTTCAAGGCGAAGCACCGGTTCAGGCATGACCGAAGCGTCTCCGAAGTTGGGCGGTAAGCCCGATCAATCCGCCGCGCGCGAACAGAACCACCAGCACCAGCAGCGGCCCGAAGATCGCCTGCCAAGCCTCAAACGTGCGCGACAGCCATTCCTCGGCAAAAAGATATACGGCGCTGCCGATGATGGCGCCGTCGAGCGTGCCGACGCCGCCGAGGATCACCATGACGATCAGTTCGCCGGATCGCTGCCAGGACATGTATTCGGGACTGACGAACTCCGTCGAATTGCCGAGCAGGAAACCGGAGACACCGCCCAGCCCGCCGGCGATCACATAGGCGACGAGCTGGAAGCGCCGGACGGTGAATCCGATCGTCGCCATCCGGGTTGCGTTTTCCCGGGCGCCACGCAGCACCCGCCCGAAGCGCGAGACGATCAGCGCGCGACACAACAGATACGTCGCCAAGAGGCAAAGGAGCGTGAAGTAATAAAATGAGCGGTCGCTCTTGAGCAGGGCCAATCCAGCGATAGTGTTGCGCGCCGCGATAGTGAGGCCGTTGTCGCCGCCGTAAGGCGCCAGCGAGGTGGCGACGAAATACACCATCTGCCCGAACGCCAGCGTGATCATGATGAAATACACGCCCTTGGTGCGCAGGCAGACGATGCCGGTGATCCAGGCGAGCAGCATCGAGACCGCAACGGCGACCGGCAGCGCGACAAGCGCGTCACCAACGCCTTCGGCGGACAGAATTCCGACGGCATAGGCGCCAAGGCCGATGAATGCCGCGTGGCCGAACGATATAAGGCCGCAATAGCCGACCAGTAGATCGAGCGCGACGGCGGCGACGGCGAAAACCATGATGCGGGTCGCGGAGTCCAGCAGGTATTGCTCCGCGGTCAGCGCGGTGAATACCGGCAGCAGCGCGAAAACAAGAAAAATCACCGTCGGCAGCACGATGTCGCGCTTGGCGCGAAATGCGCGCGCTCCATTGCCGGCAACGAGTGTGGCGCCGGTCATTTCAGCGACCTCGCGCCGGGAACAGCCCGGTCGGCCGCACGTAAAGCACGACGGCCATCAGCACGTAGATCAGCATCGAGGCAATCGCCGGGCCCGCCATGCGCGCGGGCGAGGGCCCCATGACCAGACGGAGAATATCGACCGAGAACGAGCGGCCGAGCGTATCGACCAGCCCGATCAGCAGCGCCGCGAGGAAAGCGCCGCGGACCGAACCGATGCCGCCGATCACGATCACGACAAAAGCAAGGATGATGATGTTGGTCCCCATGCCGGGGTCGACTGAGATGATCGGCGCGATCATGATGCCGGCGAAACCCGCCAGCATGGTGCCGAAGCCGAAAACGATCATGAACAGGCGCTTGATGTTGACGCCGAGCGCCGAGACCATCCGGGCATTGGTGGCTCCCGCCCGCACCAGCATGCCGAGCCGGGTAAACGACACCAAGAGGTAAAGCCCGGCGGCGACCGCGAGGCCGGAAGCGATGATGACAACGCGCCAGACCGGATAAAGTAGCCCATTGCCGATGACGATCGAGCCGGTGAAAAAATCGGGCACCGGGAGCGTCAACGGCGCGGCGCCCCAGATCACCCGCACGGCGTGATTGAGGAACAGAATAATGCCAAATGTGGCGATGACCTGGTCGAGGTGGTCGCGCTCATACAGGTGGCGGAAGACGAGGAATTCGAGCAGCAGTCCGAACGCGAGCGCGGCGAGCAGCGCCAGCACCAAAGCGGCCAGAAAGTTACCGACGATGCTGTAGAACGCCACGGCCAGATAGGCGCCCAACATGTATTGGACGCCGTGGGCGAGATTGATGAAATCCATCACGCCGAACACCAGCGTGAGGCCGGCCGCGATCAGGAATAGAAGCACGCCAAGCTGCAATCCGTTGAGGATTTGGACAAGGAAGAGCGTGCCTGACATTCTTACTCCTCCCCCGCGCAGCGCGGCGGAGCGGGGGAGGGGGACCGCCCGCAGGGCGGTGGAAGGCGCATTCTGAAGACCAACATTCGCTGAGCAGACGATCCACGCCGCGCGCAGGCGGTAGCTGGCGACGCGGCTGAAGTCTACTTCATCGGGCAGTCCTTCGCGAACGAGTCACCGTAGTTCGAGAACACTTTCTTTTCGATTTCGGTCTCGAACTTGCCGTCCGGCCGTTGCGCGACCTTCACCAGGTAGAAGTCCTGGATCGGATAGTGGTTGTTGTTGAACTTGAAGCTGCCGCGCAGCGACTTGAAGTCGGCTTTCTTCAATGCCGCGCGCAGCGCGTCTTTGTTGCTGAGATCGCCCTTGACCGCCTTCACCGCGCTGTCGATCAGCATCGCGGCGTCATAAGCCTGGAAAGCGTAGGTCGCGGGCACCGCGTTGTACTCTTTCAGATAAGCGTCGACGAATGCCTTGTTCTGCGGATTGTCGAGGTTCGGCGCCCAATTGGAGCCGGCGAGCATGCCGAGGGCTGCTTCCTTCTGCGCGGGAAGCGTCGATTCATCGACGGTAAACGCGGACAGGAAGGTGATCGTGTCGGCGAGGCCGGCCTGGCGGAATTGCTTGACGAAGTTCACCCCCATGCCGCCGGGCAGGAAGGCGAAGATCGCGTCGGGCTTGGCGGCCGCCATCCGCGTGAGTTCGGCCGAGTAATCGAGCTGGCCGAGCGGCACGTAGATTTCGTCAAGGATCTCGCCCGTGAATTTGTGCTTGAAGCCGGCGGCGGCGTCCTTGCCGGCCTGATAGTTCGGCACGATGACGATGACTTTTTTCAACCCCGAATCCTGCGCGTACTGGCCCAACACTTCGTGGATCTGGTCGTTCTGATAGGACGTGACGAAGAAGTTCGGATTGCACTCCTTGCCGGCAAAGGTCGAAGTTCCGGCATTGGGGCTGATGAGAATGACGTTCGCTTCGGTGACCGGTTTCTCGATCGCGCCGAGAATGTTGGAGAAAATCGGCCCGACCACAAAATCGACCTTGTCGTGGTCGATCAGCGCCTTGACCTTGCTCACGGCCACGTCGGGCTTGAGCTCGTCGTCGGCGACGACGATTTCCGTGTCGCGGCCGCCGAGCTTGCCGCCCAGCTCCTTGACCGCGAGCGCGAAGCCGTTGCGCAACTGCTGGCCGAGCACCGCGGGCGGGCCCGACAGGGTGGCGATGACGCCGACCTTGAGATGTTTCTGGGCATGCGCGGCGAACGTGCAAAGTCCGAACGCAGCCGCAAACGCAACGAGCGACTTAACCTTGGTCATCTCAAGTCTCCTGAATAAGCTCCGGCAACATTCGGCTTAAATGACGCGGGGCCCCGCATATTCAGCGGTGTTGGCAGATACTTTAAGTGTAAATGACCGGGCTTGTGAAGCCGCATTGTCTTAATAATAATGACCGCCGCTGAGGCAAATTTACGCTGTTGACCGATCGGGCGCGCCGATACGTTGGCGGGTGGGCGTGCGCGTGCTTGTATATCCGCGACCCACGCGTGGAAGGGGAGTGAAGGTGCGATGACTTCAATGACGCCGGGCATTACCAAGGCCGGGACGGGCATAGACGGGATTGTCTGGAACATTCTCGGCCAAACCTACGTGCCGAAGCAGGTCAACGAAAACTCTTTCTCGTGGCACGCCACGTTTCCGCCCGGCACATTCGTTCCGCCGCATATTCATCCGACCCAGGATGAGTTCATCTACATGCTCGACGGACGGCTCGATTTCGTCCTCGAAGGCCGCGATTACGCCGGAACCGCCGGCGATCTGGTGCGGCTGCCGATGGGGATTCCGCACGGCATCTTCAACAAGTCCGACCAGACCGTGAAATGCTTCTTCTGGGTGACGCCGACGCGCAAGCTCTACGATCTGTTCTGGGCCATTCACAGCATGAAGGAACAGAACCCGCCGGACGTCGTGGCGCTCGCGGCCAAGCACGAAGTGATGTTCCTGCCGCCGCCGGCGTAGACGTAAGAGCTATGCCGCCTTGTTGACCTGCTCGCGCGCGAAGCCCGCGGCGGAAGCGTAGCCGCGCACGATCGCCTTGCGCTGCTCGAACGACAGCACGTCGTCGATATTGGAAAAGCCGTCCGGAGCGCGGGCTTCGACCGCGTCGATGACGCCTTCCGGGCCACCGCGCCGATTCATGTTCACGATCTCGGCCGTCGGCGGCAGCCGCATTTGCTCGTAAAGCCACAGCGCATGCACAGGGTGCTCGGCGTCTTTTAAGCGGTCGGCGAGGCAGCGCGCGTCGAGGATGGCCTGCGAAGCGCCGTTCGAACCCACCGGATACATCGGATGTGCCGCGTCGCCGAGCAACGTGACGCGGCCATGGCTCCAGCGCGGCAGCGGGTCGCGGTCGCACATCGGATATTCCCAGAACTCGTTGGTCGCCTCGATCAAAGCGCGCGCATCGACGTAAGGGATACGGAAGCGCTGCACGTTCGGCATCAGGTCCTCGAAGCGGCCGGGCCGCGACCAATCCTGTTTTTGCGGGACCGGCATCGATGCGTCGCCGACGCGGCCGACGACCGCCCAATTGGTCAGCCTCTTGTCGGGCCGCGAGCCTTCGGCGATCGGATAGACGACGAGCTTTGCGGCAAGTCCTCCGGCCACGACCATTGAGCGGCCGGTGAGGAAGGCCGGCCAATCCAGCGCGCCGCGCCACAGCATGAGGCCGTTCCAGCGCGGCGGACCCTCGTCGGGAAAGAGCTTTTCCCGCACCAGCGAATGGATGCCGTCGGCGCCGATCAGCACATCGCCGCGCGCGGTCGCCCGATGTGCGCCGTTGCGGTCGAAGAAATAGGCGGTGACGCCGCCTTCGTCCTCGGTAAACGATCCAAGACGACAATTCAGGTGGATGCGCGACTCGCCGAGCCGCGCGCGCACCGCTTGGTAGATGACGCTTTGAAGCCGGCCGCGATGAATGGAGAATTGCGGGACGTCATAGCCGGCGTCGATACCGCGCGGCTCGCGCCAAATCTCCTGCCCGAAACGGTTGGTGTAGAACAACTCGTATGTGCGGATCGCGACCGCGTCGAGCCGGTCGAGCAGGCCGAGATCGGCCAGTTCCTTGATGGCATGCGGCAGCGTATTGATGCCGACGCCGAGCTCGCGGATGGCGTCCGCTTGCTCGAAAATCTCGCAATCGATCCCGCGCGCATGCAGCATCAGCGCCGTTACTAGGCCGCCGACGCCGCCGCCTGCGATGATCACCTTCATGACGATACCCCACGCAAACGCGTATTAACCCATGAGCCAGTCTGCCGCGGGCGGCGGAAAATGCAATGATTTGCCGCCGGCATGGTTATGGGCCCTGTTAGCGTGCAAAATCCGAGCTCAGAGCCGGGAGAAGAAGCCTATGAGCCGAACAGCGCATTTGCGTCTGCCATTCTTCGACACGGCGCATCGCGCTTTCGCCGAGGAGCTGGACCAATGGGCCGCCCAAGCGGTGGCCGATATCGAAGGCGACGCAGGAAGCGATGCGAAACATGGCGACGTTGACGCAGCCTGCAGACGCTGGGTGCGTGCGCTCGGCGCCGCCGGCTGGCTGCGGCAGTGCGTTCCGGCCGGCTACGGCGGCGCGCATGATCCGCTGCAGTCGCTTTATCTGGTGATCGCCCGCGAAACGCTGGCGCGGCATAGCGGCTTGGCGGATTTCGCCTTTACTATGCAGGGCCTGGGCAGCGCGCCGATCACGCTTGCGGGGTCGAACGAGATCAAGAGCCGCTATTTGCCGCGTGTCGGGAGCGGCGCCGCGATCGCCGCATTCGCGCTGACCGAGCCCGAGGCCGGCTCCGACGTTGCCGCCACATCCACTGCGGCACGGCGCGAGAATGACCATTACGTGCTCGACGGCGAAAAAACCTTCATCTCCAACGGCGGCATTGCCGATTTCTACGGGGTCTTCGCCCGCACCGGCGAAGCCCCCGGCGCGGGCGGGCTGTCGGCTTTCGTTGTCGATGCCGGAACGCCGGGCTTTGAAATCGCCGAGCGCATCGAGGTCGTCGCGCCGCACCCGCTGGCGCGGCTGCGATTTAAGTCCTGCCGCGTTCCGCTCTCGCATCTCATCGGAACGCCCGGCGAAGGTTTCAAGATCGCCATGCGCAGCCTCGATATCTTCCGCGCCGGCGTCGCCGCTGCGGCACTGGGTTTCGCCCGCCGCGCGCTCGACGAGGCATTGTCGCGGGCGACAACGCGCAAGATGTTCGGCCAGACGCTCGGCGACTTTCAGTTGACCCAGGCTGCGCTCGCCGACATGGCGACCGAGATCGACGCGGCGGCGCTGCTCACCTATCGCGCGGCGTGGCTGCGCGACGTGGAGGGTGTGACGACCACGCGGGAAGCGGCGATGGCGAAGATGGCGGCGACGGAAGGCGCGCAGCGCGTCATCGACCGCGCGGTGCAGATGTTCGGCGGCCTCGGCGTGGGCGTCGGCTCGGTGGTCGAGCATCTCTACCGAGAAATCCGCCCGCTGCGCATCTATGAGGGAGCGACCGAGGTGCAGAAGCTCATCATCGGCCGCGATCTGCTCAAGGCGCGAAACTAAGAGGGCACCCCTTTCGCTCATTCCCGCGTAAGCGGGAATGCAGGTGGGCAGCCGTATGGCGATGGATTCTTCTGGGTCCCCGCTTTCGCGGGGACGAGCGGATGCCGCTCACGCACCCGCCAGCATCTTGGCCAGCGTGAAGCCTGAGCCGGCGCCGGTGCCGGCGCCCGGCCAGGTCGAGGCGCCCACCATGAACAGACGATCGACCGGGGTGCCGTAGCGCGACCAGCCGAAGGCCGGACGGAACAGAAAATTCTGGTCGAGGTGGTGGCTGCCGCCGAGGCTGTCGCCGCCGACCAGATTGGGATTATCGCGTTCGAGGTCGGCGGGCGAATGCACCGCACGCGCGAGGATGCTGCCGGCAAAACCGGGCGCATAGCGTTCGATGATGCCGATCACGCGGTTGGCGTAGGCTTCTTTGACCTCGTCCCAGTTCCGGCCGGCAATGCTGCCGGCCGCATCGCCGCGGATGCGCGACGGCAGGACCCGCACCTGGATCCAGAGCACGTGCTTGCCCGGCGGCGCCCGCGACGGATCGATGGCGGTCGGCTGGCCGACGACGAGTCCGGGCTCGGCCGGCAGCAGGCCATCGAGAGCGTCCGTATAGGTTCTCGCCAAGGCCGAAAGCGACGGCGCAAGGTGCACATAGGCAAAGCGCCGCAATTCGGCGCCCGCGCTCCAGTCCGGCAAATCGTTGAGAGCGAGGTGGATCATCATCGTCGCCGGGCCGGAGCGGAATCGGGCGAGGCGTCGCGTCGCTGCCGACGTGGCAGGCACGAGCTGTCCGAACAACACGCGCGGATGCAAATTGGCGATCACGCCGCGGGTCGCCTCGATCCGCTCACCGCCCGCGAGCACGACGCCTTTGGCGGCTCCGCCTTCGATCGCGATGCTTTGCACCGGCGCGCCGAGCCGGACCTCGCCGCCCGCGGCGTCGATTGCCCGAACCAACGCGGAAATGATCGTGTCGGCGCCGCCACGCCCGAGCGCCATGCCGAAGGCCTGATCCGCCATCGCCTCCAGATAGGGGAACAGCGCGCCGCCCGCGCAGTCGGGCGAAAAATCAAGATGCATGCCCCAGATGGCGAGCATGGCTTTGAGTTGTTCGCTCTCGAAGTTTTCATCGAGCCATTCGCGCGGCGATGAGACAAGGAGGCGCGCCGTGTCGGCCACCCACGCGGTCCCGCGCGCCCGCCACGCCGAAAAGGCCACGCGCAGCGCCTGCCACGACGGCAGCGGCGTGCCGAGAAGCCCGAAGATATGTGGCGCGTCCTCACCGAATGCCGCCGTCATGGCGCGCCAGCGCTCGGCGTCTGCCGGACTTAAAGCCGCGATCCGGCTGGCGTTGGCCTCGGAATTCTTTTCCACGCCGAGCCAGCCTCCGTCCGGAAATGCCGTGGCGAAACAGTGTTCGGCGCCGACGAAATCAAGCCCGTGGGCGAGCAGGCGGTCCTTGTGGGCGGCAAAGAACGGCGAGCCGGCGAACAACCCCAAATTCATGGCGTAAACGTCGTGGCGAAAGCCCGGCTGCGTGATCTCGGCGGTCTTGACCGCGCCGCCGGCGATTTCGGCGCGTTCCACAACGATGATTTTCCAGCCTTTAGTGGCGAGATGCAGGGCGGCCGCCAAACCGTTGACTCCGGCGCCGATCACGACTGCATCGTACGGCATCGACCGCTCCCTGCCCGCGCGGGATCGCTTGCCAGCGCAGATATTTCATATCTAAAATGTTCGCGCTAGGCTTGCTGCCGAAGGCATTTAGCTTCCCATTCTTGACCTTCATGAACGAGCGCGACGGAGACACCGCATGACCAGCACACAAGTTCTCAATGATTTTGCCTCGGCGCTCGCGTCCGGCGCCATCGAGGTGGTCGACCTGACCGCGCCGCTCGGCCCGGAAACGCCGCTGATCAAGCTGCCGCCGCAGATCGGCAAGAACACGCCGCCCATCGAAATTCACGCCATTTCGAACTTCGATAAAGACGGGCCGTTCTGGGCGTGGAATTGGCTGAAGCTCGGCGAGCATTCGGGCACGCATTTCGATGCGCCGAACCATTGGATCAGTGGCAAGGACTATAAGGACGGCGGCACCGACACCATTCCGGTAAGGAATTTCGTCGCGCCGGCCTGCGTGATCGACTGCTCGGCGGAGACGGCGAAGAACAGCGATTTTCTTCTGACCGTTGACGGGGTGAAAGCATGGGAAAAGAAGCATGGCGACATCCCGGCCGGCTGCTGGGTGCTGATGCGCACCGACTGGTATAAGCGCAACAGCAGCGAGGCGAGGTTCCTCAACGCCGACGACAAGGGGCCGCATTCGCCGGGCCCGACGGCCGAGACGATCCATTATCTGATCGCCAAGGGCGTCATTGGTTGGGGCTCGGAGGCGGTCGGCACCGATGCGGGTTCGGCAGGCGGCATGGATCCGCCGTTTCCGGCACACACCTTCATGCACAAGGCCAACCGCTACGGTCTCGCCAGCCTCTGCCAGCTCGACAAGCTGCCGCCGAAGGGCGCGATCCTGATCGCGGCGCCGCTGAAGATCGTCAAGGGCACCGGCAGTCCGCTGCGGGTGCTGGCGTTAGTGCCCAAGCATTAGGGTCAGGCCAAAGGCAAATGGCGGTCGCCGACTATGTGATTGTCGGAAGCGGGATCAATGCGCTGGTCGCGGCCGCGCTGTTGGGCCGTAAAGGCCACAAGGTCGTTGTGCTCGAACGCAACGACCGCATCGGCGGCTGCATCCGCACCGAGGAGATCACCGCGCCCGGCTTCGTGCACGACGTGATGGCGACGACCTTCGTCCTGTTCATCACGTCGCCTGCTTATGCCGAGCTCGGCCCCGATCTGGAAAAGCGCGGCTTGACTTTCGCGCACTCGCCGACGCCGACCGCGGTGCTGCTGCCCGACGGGCGGCATGCCATCCTCGCCATGGACCGCAAGACCAACATCGCGGCATTCGAGGAACTCGCGGCCGGCGATGGCGCGCGCTTCGACGCCGATATCGGCCGCGTCGGCGCCGATGCGCCGTTTCTGTTCGCGCTGCTCGGCGGCTCGCTCTGGTCGCGTACGATGCTCAAACTCGTGGCGCGTGAAGCCTGGCGGCGCGGTCTGCGCGGGCTCGCCACCTTTTTTGGCGACGCGCTCGGTAACGCGCGTGGCTGGCTGGAGGCGCGGTATCAATCCGAGCTGGTCCGCGCGCTGTTCGCGCCCTGGGTGCTGCACACCGGGCTCGGCCCGGAAAGCGCCTATTCCGGACAGATGGCGAAGGTCATCGCCTTTGCGCTCGAAGCCGCCGGTGCGCCGATCGTCAAGGGCGGCGCCAAGAACGCGAGCGCTGCGTTCGAGCGCCTGATCCGCGATCAGAACGGCGAAATTCTCCTCGGCGCCGATGTTGAACGAATCTTGCTCGATGCCAATGGCGGCGCGCGCGGCGTGCGGCTGGTCGGCGGCAAAGAGATCGAAGCTGCCAGGGGCGTGATCTGTTCGGTGACGCCCAATCAACTCTATGGGCGGTTGCTGGCGGATGTCGCGCTGGCGGCTGATGTGACCGAGGCCGTCGCGCAATATCGTTACGGCAAAGGCAATATGCAGATTCACTACGCGCTCAAGACCCCGCCGAAATGGAAGGCGCCGGCGCTGGGCTCAGTCGCGCTCACGCATTTGACACCCGGGCTCGACGGCGTGTCGAAGGCCGCGAACGAAGCCGAGCGCGGCATGCTGCCGGTCGTGCCGACTATCTGCGTCGGCCAGCCCGCGGCACTCGATCCGAGCCGTTGTCCGCAGGGCAAGTCGATTCTCTGGCTGCAGCTGCCGGAAGCGCCGCGCTTCATCAAGGGCGATGCGGCCGGCGAGATCGCCGTGCCGGCCGACGGCCGCTGGACGGAAGCCGTGCGCGAACAATACGCCGATCGCGTGGAGGCGATCCTCGCCTCGCATATCGAGGATTTTCGCGGTAACGTGATCGCGCGCAAAGCCTATTCGCCGGCGGATCTTGAAGAGCTTAACGTTAACCTCGTCGGCGGCGACCCTTACGGCGGCTTCTGCGGCATCGACCAGTTTTTCCTGTGGCGGCCGTTCCACTCATCCGTCAATCACCGCACACCGGTGGCGCGGCTTTTCCACATCGGCGCCTCGACCCATCCGGGGCCGGGCCTCGGCGGTGGATCGGGATATTTGGTGGCGAAGGCGTTGGGCTGAGCGCCGGCTGCGTCGCGCGAATTATCGCTTTTTCTTCTTGCTGGTCTTCTTCGCAAAAATCGCGATCCAGTTTTCCTTGTAGGCGGCGGTGACCGGTTTCTGGCCTTCGCCCCGGCTGTAATTGGAAGGCGCAGCGGCGGTGGTCTCGCCACTTTTGGCCGTGGCTTGATCCGCGCCTGAAATGCTCTTGTCTTTCGCGGCGGCCTCGGGTTTTGGCGCGGGGTCTGCTTTTGCTTTTTTGTTATCGCTGGCCATTGATGCCTAAGGGCGCCTACGGCGTTGAAATGGTCTTGAGCGCGCCGTCGAGTGCAATGCCTTTCTCGTCCATCAGGGCGGCGTCGCGCAGCCGCCGCATCCACTCGGCGCCGTCGGCGCGGGGCGCCAGCAGCGGCACGGCGCCGATCACACGATCGAATTTCGAGACGCCGCGCGCATGCGTGTCGGAATAGCCTTTGACCAGACGCCGCGTATTGATGATCTCGACGGCGAGGTCGTAGTTCTCAGGCACGCGCTCGGCGGCGAGCGCGAGCCATGCGTCGAGATGCGTCATCTCGCGCTTGTGGCGCAAAGTCGTTCGCCGGATCGGCTTCAGCGCGGCAAGGAGGTAAAGCATCAGGAACCAGTGGATCGTTCCCGAGCGCACGCGGCGGCCTTTGCGGAACATCCAGCCGAACAACGCCGGATTCGACTCCAGAAAGCGCCCGAGCGGCGCCGGCATGGTGCCGGCGACTTCTTCCAGGCGCGGGTGCATGTACTCCGTGGTGTAGACGATCTGGCCTTCGCCGACGCTATTCTCGCGCTGGACGCGTTCGAAGCGGCTCTTTCGCGTTTTCAAGTCAGCAACGCGGATCACATCGTCATAGGTCATCGCCACGGCGATGTATTTGGCCGCCGCCGCGGTGAGCGCGTAGTTCTTCGCCGCACCGCCGTGGGCGCGGTCAAGCTGGTAAATCTTCGTGACGCGATCGAGGTATTCGCCGGCATAGACCGGATCCTGGAAATCGGTGAGGTGCTTGACGCCGGCGAACAGAATCTTGTGCAGGGCCGAGGGAAATTCCCGCATGCGCGCCAGAAGCGTGTCCAGGTCGGCGCGCCCCGCCGAAGCCGGCACCGGCGCAAAACGCTTGCCGGGGCGGGCAAGCGCCGGGCGGGGTGCGTCGGGCTGCACGGCTTGCTCGTAGGCGGCGCCGAAGGCTTTGAGGCTCGGCTCGATGCCTTTGCCACCGGCCTTGATAATGGCTTCGAAGCTCTCGCGGGCAAACGGCAAAGTGGCCGATGCGGCGAGCGCCCCGAACAGGCAGGCCGAGATGTGGCTGTTATTCTTGTTGGCCAGCGCCTCCATGTCGAAAGCGATGGTGCGCTTGGCCGCCACGCCAGCCGCGTCGACGACCACAGCCGGATCGGCGGTGGCGTCTCCGGGCTTTTCCTTCTCGGCGGTCGAATACAGGCGGTGGGTCGAAGCGATCAAGGTGGTGCGGTCGGGCGTCACCAGCCCGCGCAAGATGGAGCGCCCGGCCTCCATCAGCTCGGATGCCAGCACCACGTCGACTTCGCCCTGCGCCGGCATCAGGGAGAGGATCGGCGCGCGGCCGGCCTTTGGCGGCAGCATCTCGACGTAATAGATCGTCGCGCCGGTGCGCTGGGCGACGCCTGGCACCGAGGTGGATTGCGCGTGCCAGCCCTGCTGTTCGGCAAGCTCCACGATCCAGTCGGCGAGCACGCCGCCGCCTTGGCCGCCCATCGCCATAACCGCGATGCAAATCGGCCGTTCGGTGGTGAACCTGGTCGGCGTCAGCGTCGTCGATAGGTCGTTCATGATGCCGCGGTTCCGCGTCAATCCGCGAAGGCAATCCGGCGGGCCTCGCGGCGGTATTGCAGAAAGCCGATCACCGACCGGCGCAGCCCGGAAAGGAAGCGGTCGAACCAGGTTGGATTGTGGATGATGTCGGCCCGGTAGAACGACGGGCAGAGCACGGCCGCTTCCGACACCTCGCCGCAATTGCCGCAGCCGACGCAATTGTTGTCGATGGCGGCTACCGGATCGTCTTTCAGCGGGTCGTCCGTGTGTTTCACCGAGAGCGACGGACAGCCGGAGAGCCTGATGCAGGCATGATCGCCGGTGCAGACATCCTCATCGACGCCGAAGCGTTCGCGCACCTTGCGCTGCCCGTCGCGCACCGATTTCTGGAACAGCGGCTTCTCGCGGCGCTGCTTGTTGAGCATGCATTCGGAGGAGGCGACGATCACTTTCGGGCCGCCTTCCTTGGTGGTCAGCGCCTCGCGCAACGTGTCGCGCATGCGCGTGACGTCGTAGGTGCGGTCGATGTGCCGCACCCATTTGACGCCGATGCCTTTCACCGCATCGACGATGGTGTTGTTGGTCGAGCGCGCCAGGTTGAGCGCGCGCGAAGACATGATGTCCTGACCGCCGGTCGCCGCCGAATAGAAATTGTCGACGACCATGATCACGCCGTCCTGCTTGTTGTACACGGCGTTGCCGACGCTGCTGGACAGGCCGTTGTGCCAAAAACCGCCGTCGCCGAGGATCGAGATCGGTCGCTTGCCGGCCTTGACGTTGAACGCGGACGATGACGCCGGACCGAGGCCGTAGCCCATGGTGGTGTCGCCGATGTGGAATGGCGGCAGGCTCGCGAACAGATGGCAACCGATGTCGCCGGCAACGTAATGTTGGCCGAGCTCCTGCTGGACAAGCTTCATCGCTGCAAAGATCGGCCGTTCGGGGCAGCCGACGCAGAAGGTCGGCGGCCGCGGCGGTACCGCCTTGCCGAGCGCCTTGATCTTCGGGTCGCCGAGGACCGAGGAGGCGTCGGGCAGCGGCGGCGCGTTGCCCAGCAGCGTTTTGGCGTGCAGCTCGAGAAAAGCCTTGACGCCTTTTAGTACGACCGCCGGCGTGTACTCGCCCGCCATCGGCAGCACGTCCTTGCCGGCGATCCTGGTCTGAATATCGCGGCGGCGAAGAATGGTGTTCAGCGCTTGCTCGATGAATTCGGGCTGGCCTTCCTCGACAATGAGGATCGCCTTTTTGTTGACGGCGAAGGCCGCGACTTCGTCGTTGATCAGCGGGTAGGTGACGTTGAGCACGTAGATCGGCACGGAAGTCTCGCCGTAGACGTCGGCGAGGCCGAGTTGTTGCAATGCGCGCATGACGGAATTGTAGAAGCCGCCCTGCACGACGATGCCGACGTCGGCTTTCTCCGGGCCGAAAAACTCGTTGAGCTTGCGTTCCTTGATGAATTTGACGGCCGCCGGCCAGCGCTGCTCGATCTTTTCGCGTTCGTGAAGATACGAAGCGGGCGGCAGCACAACGCGCTCGGTATCGCGTCGCGGATGCTCCAGTGCGTCGCGCAACGTAAAGTCCGGCCGCTTGTTGTCCTTGGCGATGAAGCGGCCGTGAACGTGGCAGGCGCGGATGCGGACTTCGAGCATCACCGGCGTGTGCGAGACCTCGGACAGTTCGAAGCCGTCTTCCACCGCCTTTACGATCGACGGCAGGTTCGGCCGCGGATCGAGCAGCCAGACCTGCGATTTCATGGCGAAGGGGTGCGAGCGCTCCTGCATGATCGAGGAGCCTTCGCCGTAATCCTCGCCGATAATGATGAGCGTGCCGCCGGTCACGCCGCCGGAGGCGAGGTTGGCGATCGCGTCCGAGGCGACATTGATGCCGACCGGAGATTTGAAGGTGACCGCCCCGCGGATCGGATAATTCACCGACGCCGCGAGCGTCGCCGCTGCCGCGGCTTCGGAGGCCGAGTTCTCAAAGTGGACGCCGAGCTCGTCGAGCACGTCCTTGGCGTCGGCAAGCACATCCATCAGATGCGAGATCGGTGCGCCCTGATAGCCGCCGACATACGATACGCCCGATTGCAGCAGCGCCTTGGTGATGGCGAGAATTCCCTCGCCGCGGAACTCCTCACCGTCGCCGAGTTTGAGATCCTGCACTTCGCGCGCGAACGATCGCTCCGCCATGAAAGCCTCCGCACCGGACCTCGCGACAGGCAAGCGAGTCCGGCCGATTTATTACTTATGAGACCTTCCAATTCGTCTTGCAACGGGCTGCCGGTCGCGCCGTGGCCGACTGCAAATGGTGCCTAAAATTGCGGAAAAAAGCCCAATGCGTCAGCTTGTCCCGGTGTTCCTTTAGGCTTAAAGTAACTGCGTACGATGCCGACCGGCCATGCTCATTAGTGCCGTGTCGAGCGCATGAGTTGCCGCCTCCCGGCGGTCATAGGGGGAGTTTCACATGTTCAACGTCACGCGTCGTCAGGCCTTCGCGGCGAGCGGCGGCCTCCTTGCCACGTTGCTTGCGCCTCAGCGCTTTGCCCTTGCGGCGGCCGGCAACACGCTCAACATCGCCTATAACCTGCCTCTGCCGTCTTTCGACCCGGACGTTGGACCCTCCTCGGTCAATCCGACCATCCAGGCGATGTATCGCTCGATTTTCGATCAATATATCGGCCAGAAACCCAATCTGGCTTTCGAGCCCGGTCTGCTTACGGCCTGGGGCTGGAACGACGACAAGACCAAAGTCTGGATGGATGTGAGAGAGAACGTCGTCTGGCATGACGGCACTCCGTTCACGCCTGAAGACGTCATCTGGTCGATCCAACGCGAAGCCAAACCCGATGGCGGCAATCCGGTGTCGTTCATTTGGGCCGGCATCGACAGTTTCAAAGTCGATGGCAAGCGCATCACCGCCGACGTGAAGCAGTACGATCCCGTCATCTTCAAGTGGATGGCGTTCCTTACCGGCTACGTGCTGCCCAAGGCCTATTTCGAAAAAGTGGGCCCGCAAGGATTCGAGAAAGCCCCGATCGGCACCGGTCCCTATATGGTCGACGCCTATGAGGGCAACGCCTATCTGCGGCTCAAAGCCAATCCGAAATATTGGGGCGGCAAGCCGGCATTCGAGACCGTGGTCTTCAAGTTCGTCCCGGATGCGACGAGCCGCGTCGCCGAGATCGAAAGTGGCTCTTCGGACATCACTCTCGAAGTTCCGTATGAAGAATACGACCGGCTCAAGGGCAAGGCCGGGCTGCAAGGCGTCTGCACGCCGATTTCCGACATCGCCCAGATCTTCATCACCAACGGCGGGGTGATGGACGACAAGAACGTCCGTCTCGCCATGTGTCACGCCGTCGACAAAGAGGCGATCGTCAAGCGGCTGTTGCGCGGCTACGGCGTACCGATTGCGACGCTCGAGGCGCCGGAATACGCGGCTTTCGATCCTTCGATCAAAGTGGCTTACGATCCTGCGCTCGCGGCCAAGCTCCTTGCCGCCAGCGGCTATTCGAAAGAAAAGCCGGTCAAGTTCACCATCCAGACGACGCGCGGCTTCAAGCCGAAGGACTACGAGACAGTCCAGGCGATTGTCGGCATGTGGCGCAATGTCGGCATCGAGGCCAACATCGAGATCTACGAGATCGCCAAGCACTTCGAGTTGCGCATGACGCACAAGCTGGCGCCGGCGGCGTTCTACAACTGGGGCAACGCCATCGGCGATCCGACCACTTCGACCGGCTTTGCGATGTTCTCCAAGTCGCCGCACTCGGCCTGGCATTCCGACGACCTTGACGCCAAGATTGGCCCGCTCTGGGGCGAGAAGGACGAAGCCAAGCGCATCCAGGGCTGGAAGGACGTGGACCGCTACATCGCCGAGCAGGGTTACATCCTGCCGCTGCTGCAATACGCGCAGCCAATCCTCTACAAGTCCGATCTCAAGGTGATTCCGAACATTTCGGGCGCCTTGCAACCGGCGAGCTTGGTCTCGAAGGCCTAAAACATCGCGTCGACGCGGTCCGCCGCCGCGCTGCGGCGCGGCGGCCGTCGACGCGGTCAGTTGCAAGGGCCGTTCATGCTGCTTGCCATCGTCGTCAACCGCTTGGCTATGGCGCTCGTGACGCTTGCGGGCGTCGCGGTCGTAGTGTTCGTTCTGCTGCGCGTGGTGCCCGGCGATCCCGTCGCCATGATGATTTCGCCGGGCGCGGGTCCCGCCGACATCGCCGCGCTCAAGGCCCATTACGGGCTCGATGCGCCGCTGCTCACCCAGTTCTGGATTTGGATCAAGGGCGTGGTCACCGGCGATTTCGGGATCTCGATCACTTTGCATGTCTATGTGACGGAAGTTCTCGCCTCGCGGCTGCCCGCCACCATCGAGCTCGCCGTGCTGGCGCTCATTGTCGCGGTTATCCTCGGCGGCGGCATTGCCGTTGCCGGCACGCTGATGCGGCGCACCGTCGGCGAGGCGGCGATCGATGGGTTGAACTCGATCCTGCTCGCCGTGCCCGACTTCATCTGGGCGCTGGCGCTGGTGCTGATTTTCGCCGTTGCGCTTCCGGTATTGCCGCTCACCGGGCGCATCGATCCGGCGCTGGCGCAGGGCTTCGCTACCAAATTCTACCTGGCCGAAAGCATCATCACCTTCCGTTTCGCCGTGGCCGGCAACATCGCAAGCCACATGGCGATGCCGACATTGGCGCTGGCCTTGCCGCTTGCCGCCGTGATCGTGCGTTTGCTCAAGCAGTCGTTGAAGGAAGCCATGGTGCAGGATTACGTTCTGTTGGCGCGCATCAAGGGATTTCGCGAGCTGCACCTGGTGCTTCAGGAGGCGTTGCGCAACGCGGTCGGCCCGACGCTGGCGCTCACCGGCGTGCAATTCACCTTCCTGATCGGCGGTACCGTGATCGTTGAGCGCATCTTCGCCTATCCCGGCATCGGTAATCTGGCGATCGACGCGGTCATCAATCGCGACTTCCCATTGATCCAGGGCTTGGTGTTGCTGTTCGGATTGATCTTCATCCTCATCAACATTGGGGTCGATCTCACGGTGGCGACGCTCAATCCGCGACTGCGGCATGCCTGAGCCGGAACCGGCACGAAGTGGAACATTGGTCACCAACATCGATAACGGATACCGGCACGCAGCCGCATTCGGTTGCGGCCCGCCTCGCCCGTGATCCCAAAGTCGTTTGCGCGGGCGGGTTCATCCTTTTCCTGATTTTGCTCGCCATTGGCGCGCCGTTGATCGCGCCGAAGGATCCGTTGGCGCAAAATCTGCTGATGACGACGGTGCCTCCGGTCGGCTTCGCCGACGCCGAGCCGGGCTTTCTGCTCGGCACCGATGGGCTCGGTCGCGATGTGCTTTCGCGGGTGATCTTCGGCTCGCGGGTCTCGCTTACCGTCGCTTTCGTCGCCGCCGGGCTTGCCTGTCTGATCGGATCGCTGCTCGGGCTAATGGCCGGGTTTCTCGGCAATGTCGTCGACGCGCTGATCTCGCGGCTGGTCGATGTCTGGATGGCGTTCCCGCCGGTGCTGCTGTCGATCCTGCTGGTCGCTCTCCTGGGCACGGGGTTGCATTCGGTGATCGCCGCCATCGTCGTCATCGACTGGACGCGCTTTTGTCGCGTCGTGCGCACGGAGACGATGGGCCAGGCGCAGATGGATTATGTGGTGGCGGCCCGAACCATCGGCTTTTCGCGGCCGTCGATCTTGTTCCGCGAAATCTTCCCCAACGTCGTGCCGGTGCTGATCGCGCTATTGACCCTCGAAATGGGCATCGCCGTCGTGGTCGAAGCGATCCTGTCATTCGTCGGGCTTTCGGTTTCGTCGGACACCCCAACCTGGGGCGGCATGATCGCCGAGGGGCGCCAGATCGTGCACGAGGCATGGTGGGTGCTGGCGGCGCCGCTGGCGGCATTGTTCGCCACCGTCGTTGCGTTCAACCAAATCGGCGACGGTCTGGCCCGCAGCCTCGATCCGGTGTTGCGCCGATGACCGCGCCCAGGCTGTCCATTGAAGAGCTGAGCGCGATTTCGCTGCGCGACGGCGACCGGCCCATCCTTCGACGCGTGGCTCTCAGCGTCGGCACCGGCGAAGTGCACGGCCTCGTCGGCGAGAGCGGGGCGGGAAAATCTACCATCGCCAAGGCCATTCTCGGAATTATTCCTTCGCAAGTGAAGGTGACCGGCGGACGGATCGGGTTTGAGGGCCGCGATCTTCTATCGCTGTCGGCCGCGGAGTTGCGCGCGGTTCTCGGCCGCGACATCGCGCTTGTTCCGCAGGATCCGTCGACGGCGCTCAACCCGTCGCGCCGGATCGACGCGCAAATGACCGACGGGCTGCGGTTAAAGCGCGGCCTCGCAATGAAGGAAGCGCGTCTTCGGGCGCGGGCTTTGCTCGAAGAGGTGCAGATACGCGATCCGGATCGGGTGCTTGTGAGCTATCCGCACCAGCTGTCCGGCGGCATGCGCCAACGCGTGCTCATTGCCGCGGCGTTCGGGCTCGAGCCGAAGCTTGTCATTGCCGATGAGCCGACCACCGCGCTCGACGTCACGGTGCAAAAGCAGATTCTGCGGCTTATCCGTTCGCTCCAGGAACGTCACGGCACCAGCGTGTTGTTCGTCTCCCACGATCTCGGCGTGGTGGCGAAGATTTGCGATCGCGTGACCGTGTTGTACATGGGCAAAGTCGTGGAGCAGGGGGCGACGGTCGAAGTGCTGGCCGCGCCGCGGCACGCCTATACCAAAGCGCTGCTCGCCGCCAATCCGCGCTACGACCGGCCGGATACCGGATTGGAGCCGACGCCGCCGGAACTCATCGCCGCGCTGCGCGCCGAGATCGCGGCTTTCGACGCGAATGCCGGCACGGGGCCGCGCGATGGCTGACGATCTCCTGGTCGCACGCGGGCTCGTGGTTTCCTACGGCCGGCACGCCGGACCGGCCGTACTGCACGGCGTCGACATCCATGTCGGCAAGGGCGAGACCGTCGGCATTGTCGGGGAGTCCGGCTCCGGCAAGACGACGCTCGGACGCGCGCTGCTCGGCCTGGTCAAGCCCGCCACGGGCTCGGTCGTGTTCGACGGCAACGACATCACCACGCTCGACGAGCGAGCGCGGCGGCCGTTGCGCCGGCGCATGCAGATGATCTTTCAGGATCCGATGTCCTCGCTCAATCCGCGCCATACCATCGGTCGCATTCTGACCGAACCGGTCCTGCTGCATGGCGTGGCGCGCGACCGACAAACGGCGCTCGCGCTGGTGTACGGCGTGCTCGATCGTGTCGGATTGTCCAGGGAGACGGTCGACCGCTATTCGTATGAGCTCTCCGGCGGACAGCGGCAGCGTGTCGGTATCGCGCGGGCGGTCGTGCTGCGGCCGGATTTCGTTCTCGCCGACGAGATCGTCTCCGGCCTCGATGTCTCCACGCAGGCGCAGGTGCTGCGCCTGCTCAAGGAGCTGACCGGCGAGATGCATCTGGCGCTGGCCTTCATAAGCCACGATTTGTCGGTGGTGCGCTCGATTTGCCAGCGCGTCGTGGTTATGCGCGAGGGCCGCGTGGTGGAGGAAGGCCCGTGCGAACGCGTCTTTGCCGCGCCGCAAGCCGCCTATACGCGCATGCTGATCGACGCCATTCCGCTGCCGACGGTCGATCCCGGCTGGCTCACGCGCGGCGCGTCCGTGGAGGCGACGACGACGGCATGATTGCGAAGTCGCGCTACCTGTTCTCCGATTGCTCGCGGACAAGCTTGATGATTGCGGAAAAATCCGCGGCGCTGTGGCCCTGTTGCGCAAAATCCTCGTAGATCCGTGCGGCCTTCGCCCCGAGCGTCGTGCTCGCTTTCACCGAATCCGCGGCCGCCTTCGCAAGCCTGAGGTCCTTGAGCATCAAGGCCGCGGCGAAGCCCGGCTTGTATTCGTTGTTGGCGGGGCTCGCAGGGACCGGCCCCGGCACCGGGCAGTAGCTGGTCAACGACCAGCATTGCCCCGACGAGGCCGAGGCGACGTCAAACAAGGCCTGATGCGAGAGGCCGAGCTTTTCACCTAAAACGAAAGCCTCGCTGACCGCGATCATCGAGACGCCAAGGATCATGTTGTTGCAAATTTTTGCAACCTGGCCGTTGCCGGCTTCGCCGCAATGCACGACGCGCTTGCCCATGCGTTCGAGCACCGGCTTGCCGCGCGCGAAGGCGTGCTCCGAGCCGCCGACCATGAAGGTGAGCGTCGCCGCCTTGGCGCCGCCGACGCCGCCCGAGACCGGGGCGTCGAGCGTTGCGATACCGCGGCTGGCCGCCAGCCGGTGCGCCTTGCGCGCGCTCTCCACGTCGATCGTCGAACAATCGATGAAGAGCGTGCCTTGCCTGGCGACCGGCACGATATCGTTCCATACCGACAATACGTGCTCGCCGCCTGGCAGCATGCTGATGACAATGTCGGCGTTCTCAACGGTTCCCCTGGCATTGGCGGCGATTTGCACCCCGTCTCGGGCCGAAGCCTCGCGGGATACCGGCACAACGTCGAACCCCAAGACGTGCTCGCCCGCCTTGACGAGATTGGCGGCCATGGGGCCGCCCATGTTTCCAAGACCGATGAATCCGATAGCCGGCATGTGCGTAGCCTCTGTTTCAATCCGCGAAAGTCAGTTCGAGCGCGCCGGCCGGCTTAAAGTGCCGGTCGACAATGTCCGCCGTGACGTCGTCGAGCTTATCCGGCCGCCAAACGGGATTGCGGTCCTTGTCGACGATCGTGGCGCGAATGCCTTCGATGAAATCATGTCCGGCAATGCACGCAAGCGCGATGCGAAAATCCTGCTGGAAGCTCTCTTCCAAGCGTTTGAATGATACAGCCGCGCGAACGTTTCGCAATGTGACTTTGAGCGAGGTCGGCGAGGCTTTTTGCATGGTCGCGAGCGCTGTGCGCGCGGCGTCGACAGTGCAGGCGTCCAACCGGCCGATCATGTCTTCCACGTCGTTTGCGGCGTAGCAGCCGTCGATCCATTGTCGCGCCGCCGGGAGTTTTCCGCGCGGCGGTACGACGGACATATCGCCGAGCGTTTTGCGCACATCGTCGGCGGTCCGGCAATCGGCGAGTGCCGCCGGAATCTCAGGAAGCCTGGCTAACGGAATGTTGACGTCGGCGAGCCCGCAATAGATGGCGTCTGCGGCGCCGATGCTTTCGCCGGTCAGCGCTAGATATGTCCCGGCATAGCCCGGCGATCGCGCCAACAGGAAAGACGCGCCGACATCGGGGAAAAATCCGATGCCGACCTCCGGCATCGCCACCGCAGAACGCTCGGTGACGACCCGGTGTGCAGCATGCGCGGAAAGGCCGACGCCGCCGCCCATCACCACGCCGTCCATGATCGCGATCAGCGGTTTCGGATAGCGCGCGATCAGGACGTTCAGGCGATATTCGGTCGACCAGAATTGCGCGGGCAGGGGGCTGCCGGACTTTGCCGCATCGTAGAGCGCGCGGATGTCGCCGCCGGCACAGAACGCCCGCTCGCCGGCGCCGTCGAGCAGTACGGCGCCGACCGATGCATCGGCGGCCCAATCGCGCAGCAACTCGGTCATGGCGACGGCCATGTCCAGCGTTAGCGCGTTGAGCGCCTTCGGCCGGTTGAGCGTGATGTGCCGCAGCGCGCGCTCGCTCCGAACGACAAGCTCGCCGTCCTGAGAAGCCGCTACGCTCATCGGCCGACAAGACTTCTCGCCACGATGAGGCGCATGATCTCGTTCGTGCCTTCGAGAATCTGATGCACGCGCAAATCGCGCACGATCTTCTCGATGCCGAATTCCGACAGATAGCCGTAGCCGCCATGCAGTTGGAGCGCCTGATTGGCGACCTCGAAGCAGGCGTCGGTGACAAAACGCTTGGCCATGGCGCAAAGCACCGTCGCGTTTGCTTCATTGCGGTCGAGCGCGGCCGCCGCCCGCCACAACAGCGTGCGCGAGGCTTCGAGCGCGGTCGCCATATCGGCGAGGCGGAATTGCAGCGCTTGGAATTCGTCGAGGCGCTTGCCGAACGCCCGACGCTCTTTCATGTACGCCAGCGACTTTTCCAGCGCGCTCTGCGCGCCGCCGAGCGAACAAGCGGCGATATTGAGCCGGCCGCCGTCAAGACCGGCCATGGCGATCTTAAAGCCGATGCCTTCATCGCCGAGCCGGTTTTCGGCCGGCACGCGGGCGTCGCTAAAGACGACGGCGCGCGTCGGCTGGGCGTTCCAGCCCATCTTGCGCTCATTGGCGCCGAGCGAAATGCCCGCGGTGTCTCCGGGTACGACGAACGTCGAAATCCCGGCCGGGCCGGCGCCACCGGTGCGCGCCATCACTACGTAAACGTCGCCGGCGCCGGCGCCGGAGATGAACTGCTTTTGGCCGTTGAGCACGTAGGCGTCGCCGTCGCGCACCGCACGCGTCATCAAAGCGGCGGCATCCGAGCCCGCGCCCGGCTCGGTCAGGCAATAGCTCGCCAAGAGCTCCATCGTGCACAGCTTCGGAAGCCATGACTTGCGCTGCGCGTCCGACCCATAGGCGTCGATCATCCAAGCAGCCATGTTATGGATCGACATATAGGCCGCCACGGTCGGGCAACCGGTGGCAAGCGCCTCGAAGATCAATGTTGCGTCGAGCCGCGACAGCGCCGATCCGCCCACATCCGCGGAAATGTAAACGCCGCCCATGCCCAGCACGGCGGCTTTGCGCATTTCCGCTACCGGGAAATGCCTGGCTTCATCCCATGCCACGGCGTTCGGCGCGAACATCTCCGCGGCAAAGACGCGGGCCATGTCGCGCACCGCGATCTGATCTTCCCCGAGAGCAAACTGCGGTGCCGAAACGCCTGCGGATGGATCGAGCATGAGAGCCGTTCCCCGGCCTGCCGGTTAGAGGGGTCAGGGGCTTGGAGTCCCAAGCGATTTCGCGTCAAAATGCCTGAGCCTGAGGCGTGAAATAGCATTGTCGTTTTCGCCCAGCAATGCGAGAGTTCACCCGTATAAAGAGCAAAACAGCCAGACGCCGGTGACCATCGATTTGGGGGATCTGCGGTTTCCGCTAGGTGAGGCGGCCGTATGCCGGTTTTGGGGAGTGGGCGGCGGCCTTGCTTCGCGCGAAGGAACGCCTTGCCCCGACGCCGCGTCAGTGGGCGGCGCATCATGCGGCAATAGCGGGGGAGGAACGCGTGCAGTCGACCGGCCCTGACCTGGATACTGTGCCCAAGCTTCTGATGCACAATGCTGGCACGCTCGGGTCCCGACCGGCGATGCGCCACAAGGATTTCGGCATCTGGCAGGCCTGGACTTGGGCCCAGATGCTCGAAGAGATTAGGGCCCTCTCGATCGGGCTTGCCGAGCTTGGCGTGAAGCGCGGCGACAAGTTCGCCATCATCGGCAGCAACCGGCCCCGGCTCTATTGGGCAATGTGCGCGGGCCAGGCGCTCGGCGCGGTGCCGGTACCGGTCTACGCCGACGCCGTTGCCGACGAGATGGCTTACGTCTTGGCGCACGCCGAGGTGACGCTAGGCGTGGTCGAGGACCAGGAGCAGGTGGACAAGCTCATCGCCGTGTCAGATCGGCTGCCACATCTTCAGCAAGTCATTTACGACGAACCCCGTGGACTGAAGGACTACGACCACAGCAGGCTTATGTCTTTCGATGACGTCCAGGGCATCGGCCGCAAGAAACTTGTGAGCGATCCGCAATGCCTCGCGCAATGGGAAGCGGGCGTCGCCGCCGGCAAGGGCAGCGATCTCAGCGTCATCCTCTACACTTCGGGCACCACGGGGCGTTCCAAAGGCGTGATGCTGACCTTCGAAAACACGATCATCTCGGCGCGTAACGCCAATGCTTTCGACCATCTCGATCAGAACGAGGAAGTGATCGCTTATCTGCCGCTGGCCTGGGTCGGCGATTACATTTTTTCCTACGTCCAGGCTTATGCCGCTGGCTATTGCGTCAATTGCCCGGAAACGCCGGACACCGTTGTCCAGGACCGGCGCGAAATCGGCACGACCTACGCGTTCGCGCCGCCGCGCGTCTACGAGAACGTGCTGACGCTGACAACGGTGCGGATGGCGGATGCCGGCTGGCTCAAGCGCAAGATGTTCGATTTCTTCATCGCTTTCGCCGGTCGCTGGGGCGAGAAGATCCTCGATGGCGAGAGGGTGCCGCTGGGGGTCCGGCTGCTTTATGGCATCGGCAATCTCTTGGTTTATGGACCGCTGCTCAATCAGTTCGGGCTGTCGCGCATCCGCGTCGCCTATACGGCGGGCGAGGCGATCGGGCCCGAAATTTTTCGCTTCTGGCGCGCCGTCGGGATGAACTTGAAGCAACTCTACGGACAGACCGAAGCCTCGGTTTACGTCACCGCGCAGCCCGACGGCGAGATTCACGCCGATACCGTCGGCAAGGCGTCGCCCGACGTCGAGATCAAGATCTCGGACAGCGGTGAAGTTATGTTTCGGTCTCCCGGCGTCTTCGCCGGGTACTACAAGGATCCCGACAAGAGCGCGGAAGTGATCACCGCCGACGGCTGGGTGCACACCGGCGACGCGGGCTTCTTCGATCCCAAGTCCGGACAATTGCGCATCATCGATCGCGCCAAGGATGTCGGCCGATTAAAAGACGGCACGCTGTTCGCGCCGAAATACATCGAGAACAAACTCAAATTCTATCCGAATATCCGCGAGGCTGTAGCGGTCGGCGCCGATCGCGATTTCGTCTGCGCCATGATCAACATCGACCTAACGGCGGTCGGCAGCTGGGCCGAACGCAACGGCGTGGTCTATGCCTCGTATCAGGAGCTAGCCGCCAATCCGCTGGTCTACGACATGATCGCGCAGCACGTCGACGAAGTGAATCGGTCGCTGGCTGACGAAGAGATCATGGCGGGCGCGCAAATCCGCCGCTTCCTCATCTTGCACAAAGAGTTGGATGCGGACGACGGCGAACTCACGCGCACGCAAAAGCTGCGCCGCGGACACATCACCGACCGCTACAGCCCGCTGGTCGACGCGTTCTATAACGGCTCGACGACGGCGCAAATCTCGACCGAGGTCACGTTCGACGACGGCCACAAGGGCGTGATCTCGGCGCGCCTGACGATCCGCGAAATGCGGCCCTATCCGGCGCGCGTGGCAAAGATGGAGCGCGCGGCATGAGAGCGCCGTCCTCGAACGAGGCGGCGCTCGGCGAGATTCTGCTCGCGGTGGAGGATGTTTCGCTGTCGTTCGGCGGGGTGCGGGCGCTGGCCGGCGTCTCGTTCGACATCCGCAAGGGCGAGGTCCGCGCCATCATCGGCCCCAATGGCGCCGGCAAAACCTCGATGCTCAATGTCGTCAACGGCTTCTACCGGCCGCAGTCGGGCCGCATCACGTTTAAGGGCGAGGTGCGCACCTCCATGCGGCCATACGCCGCCGCCCGTGGCGGCATCGCGCGCACATTCCAGAATCTCGCGCTGTTTCGCGGAATGACCACGCTGGATAATATCTTGGCCGGCCGTACGTTGAAGATGCATCGCGGTTTCTTCTGGCAGCTGCTTCGTCACGGGCCGGCGCTTAAGGAAGAGGTCGAGCATCGCCGGCGCGTAGAAGAGATCATCGACTTTCTTGAAATCGCGGCGATCCGCAAAATCCAGGTCGGGCGCTTGCCATATGGCTTGCAAAAGCGCGTGGAGCTCGGCCGCGCGCTCGCCATGGAGCCCGATTTGCTCCTGCTCGACGAGCCGATGGCCGGCATGAATCTCGAAGAGAAAGAGGACATGTCGCGGTTCATCATCGACGTGAATCAGCAATACGGCACGACGGTCGCCCTGATTGAGCATGACATGGGCGTGGTGATGGACCTTTCCGACCGCGTGGTGGTACTCGATTACGGCCGCAAAATCGCCGACGGCACCCCCGACGAAGTCAAGCGCGACAAAGACGTGATCCGCGCCTATCTCGGCGAGCCGCAATAGGGCGCGCATGCACATCCTCTACCAAATCTTCGTCGATCCGTTCGTGCAGATGGGCACAGCGCCGGATCTTTTGGTGCAAACGCTGTGGGACGGCCTCGTCGCCGGGGTGCTCTATGCCCTGATCGCGCTCGGCTTCGTTCTGATCTTCAAGGCGTCGGGTGTGTTCAATTTTGCGCAAGGGATCATGGTGGTGTTCGCCGCGCTCACGCTGGTGGGCTTGCACGAGCACGGCGTGCCGGCCTTTGTCGCGCTGGGGCTTACCATCGTCGTGATGTTCGTGCTGGCGTTCGGGGTCGAACGTCTGATGCTGCGGCCGCAGATCAACCAGTCGGAAATCATCCTGTTCATGGCGACATTCGGCCTCACTTATTTCCTCATCGGCTTCGGCCAGCTCGTAT
>Ga0209415_10002704_pt1 | contig 33114 bp, 39 predicted proteins | sample PeaSoiSIISIP2007_FD_187696 | JGI IMG/M metagenome (GOLD analysis project Ga0209415, IMG submission 187696) | Peat soil microbial communities from Weissenstadt, Germany - SII-SIP-2007 (SPAdes) (version 2) | ecosystem: Environmental > Terrestrial > Soil > Wetlands > Peat | place: Germany... | reverse complement strand
TGGTCTTCATCGTCCAGCCCTCGTCCAAGCGACCACTCTTCAGTTCGCACCGAGACCCGCTATGTCTACGTCGACCGAACGCCCTTGAAGCCCCGATTCTGTCAGTGGTGCGGGCTCCCACCGATCACCCCCGACGTTTGCTCCCACTGTGGGGGTCCGCCGTGAGAGACTTCGGCATGATTCGTGTGATGGTCCGTGTTCCCGTGAGCCTCACAGATGCCGAGATCGACGACATGGCTCGATACGCGATCGATCGCCCCGAGTGGACCCTCGTCACGGTCAACGCCGACGACACCCGCGTGATCAGCCACCTCGCCCGACGGGTGTCGTTAGACAGCGTGCTTGCTCGCTGGCGCTCCTTCGGCTGCATCGCCCGCTCGATCCCCGATCAGGAGAACACGCCATGAGCCGTGCATGGGGGGCTTTCGTGGCCGCGGTGCGTCACGCCACCGAGCGCCCGGGCCCCGAGACCGATCAGGAAGTCCTTAAGGCTTATGACGATCTGCTGTTCCAAGACCCCGTGAAGCTCCTGCGCGTGCTTGCGGGTATCGACGATGCGTCCAAGGCCTTTGGTGGCAACATCGTGGTTCGGTTGCAGTGGTGTCAGACCCGAGCCGGCAAGATGTTCTGGAAGAACAGCGGAACCATTAAGGCGCCGCAGACACAGCGTGTCTCCGAGGGACCATGAGCGACGTCAGCGTTCAGGTGATCAGGACGCATCACCACCCGATCCAGATCGGACTCGAAGACGCCGAGACGAATGAAGGGATTACTGGCCTCTCCGCGTGGCAAAACCTCACGGTTGCGGAAGCGCGCGATCTTTCGAAGGAACTGATCGAAGTCGCCGATGCGCTCGATACGTTATCTTATAGCAACGAAGAAAGCGCAGGCCTTCCCCGCCCATGCGCGCACGATCCGATCATCACCAATCTACGGGAAACCGAGATCGACCTTCGAAGACAGATCATCGATCTCACTGATCTGCTGACTCGAACCGTTAGGGAACGCGACGATCTTAAACAGATAATCGACAACTACGATCACTCGTTCGATCCCGGTCGGGGCAACCCATGAGCAAGACCGCCTGCCCGGTCTGCGACGCCAAGCAGAAGTCGGTCGTCGCGCTTCAGTTTCACGTTCGATCTGAGCATCCCGGAGCCGTTAAACATATCAGACCGCTGCTTGCACGGTTGGAACGCGAAGATCGTGCCGCCAAGAAGGCAGAGGCCGCTGCAGATGCCGAGGGCGTTCTGCCTATTGCGCTGCGATCGTTATACGAGAAGGGATGCCCCTGTGGTAAGTCCCTCGCGTGGCATCTTCGTCGTGCCAAGACGGCTGCTTCGAAGAAGGGATACGTATGACCGAGGACATCGGCGAACACGTCTGCGTCGAGGAGCTTACGCCCAACCCCAAGACACGACGCTGGGTCATCAAATCGCGGCACCACGATGATCTTCTCGGAACCGTGTCGTGGTCGGGATCGTGGCGCTGCTACGTGCTGGTTCCCGAGCGCGACACCATCTTCAGCGCGGGATGCCTTCGGGATATCGCCAAGTTTCTGAGGGTGCGAACGTCTGTTCATCGCGGAGGCGACCGGCCATGAAGCGTAAGTTCACCGGAATGAAAGAAGCTTCAGCGACAGGAAGAGACCCGCTTCACCCAACCCTCGGGCTGCTCTGTAAACTCAGCAGCGTGTGCGTTCACGTCGAAGAGGGCATAGGAATTGGGGCGCACTCGTTTGACGCCTACGCCCTTCAAACGTGTCTTCAGGACCCCGAGATCGTCGAGTGGCTGGCCGGGATGCGGCGGCTCGGACTCGCCCCAGAGAAGAGGCCATGATCGAATCCTCTTGGAAGGGAACCTACGTCATCGTGCTCGTCGAGACCAAGACGTCCAAGGTTCTCGACCCCCTTCTCTGCGATGTGGACCACGGCGTGTCTACGCCACCTCACGTTTTGGTGATCGACGGGTTCGCCGTCGCGCTCACGTTCGTACACGGTCTTAACTCTGCGCTTCGAAAGCACGTGCCCGAGTTAGCCAAGGAGCAGCAGTACATCGCCATCCCGAGCGATCGAACGATCACTCCCGAGCAGGTCGCCGATTTCGAGCGCTCCCGCTTGACGCCCACATCGCCCGATCTGAACTCTGGGATGTACGGGTGAGCGAACCCGAGTGCGCGTTCGCGTTTCCCGACACCGACGGGTTCTTTCGATCCCGCGATCTGATCCGCGGCATCCGCAGCGTGGTTCGCGGCGTCGAACTCGTATGGATCGATCCGGGCACCGCAGTTCAACTCGACGGCTGTGTCCGTCCCGACGAGTCTCCACCGGGTTTTTACCCTGTTGTGATCGTTCCCCGCTACATGGCCGGAGACACCGTGACCGTCACCGCGATCCGCGGATACGACCAGAAGGCGCCATGATCCCCTCGGACGACCCCCGTCATGCCGTCGTGATCATCGTCCCGTGGCAGGTCAAGGTTTGTTCGACCTGCGGGGTGTTCCTGCGGATCGACCTGCTCACGTGCCCGATTTGTAGCGGTCCGATCGAGACGTATGCGCCTCCTCTGATCGACCGCATCGTCAGGAACGCGCAGGCTTAAGTACCCTCAGACACAGCGTTAGGTCGAGGAAACCAACATGGGGATGTGTCCAGAGGGATGCCGCAAGGACGAGCACGAGAAACATCGTGCGCGTTACCCCGTCACGATCCGGCGGAAGGGACTTGACGTTAAGAGCCGTCAAGCCGAGTGCGACTGCGCGCAGTGCGGCGCCCACGGCCCCGACTGGCGCGGCGAGCCCGTCGACCTGCCGCCCAAGCCCCGTTACGAGTTCCCCAAGGCATGGGTCCAGCCCGATCCGCGCCGTGAGGCGCTGGCCCGCAAGGAGGCCGCCCGTATCGCCCGTATCCGTGCCCGCGGGTTGCATCGGAGGTTCTGATGACGCTCCCGTCTAAGCACTCCCGTTGTCCGAAATGTCACCACCGTATGGATTACAAGAAGCGCTCGGGTGGACAGCGTCCGCACCGCTGCCCCGACACGCCTGCCCATCGTGGTAGCGGCAAGTCGAGCGCCACGTCGGTCAAGGTCGTGCGTGCAGGTGGTCGTCGAGAATGAGTGTCGATCTCACCTTTGAGGCCAACAGTGAGATCGGCTGGCAGAAGTGCGCCGCTGGCGGCGAGCAGATCGCATGGGCGTTGGCGATCTGTCCGCTTTGCAAGACCCAGTTCAAAGACCCGTTGTTCGTGGATTTCGTGCGTGAGCAGTACGAGAAGCACCTGCTTGAACACGCGTTGCGCGGTGAGCCCCACGAGATGGGAACCGCTGCTGAATCAACACCCGGCGCGGAGAAAGGGAGCCCATGACCGCGAAGCGGAAGCCAAAGGATAGCCGAATCGGCGAGAAGGTTCGTGTGACCCTCGATGGAGAAATCGTGGCGTATGACCCCAAGGGTGCTTGCGTGAAGGTGCCCTTCCCGGACGCGCCTTCTTGGGATGCGATGGAGAAAGGTCAGACTGTGTGGGTCCGAGACGTCGACATGAAACCGGGCCGAACCATCGAGATAGTTTCATGGTGCAAGGAGTGTGCCGTGGAGGACATCGAGAGACTCGCCAAGAACCCGGTGTCCTGTACGGTCGTGATTCGTCTACGACCGAGGATGGAATGTGCGAGCGACCATACTCCGCTGGCGGACGGATGACGCCGAAAGGGGACCGTCAAGAGGGGAGCCCATGAGCGGACGATGCGGAAGGTGCCGCCACGAAGGCCACTACCCGAGCCCGTCGGACCCGTGCTGCCTGACGGAGTACGGAGTCTGTTTGGACTACGTCGCGCCGGAGGACCGGACGCACGAGAAAGAGGGTGTCGAGTGCGGGTGTCCTGAACTCGTGCCGACGGAAGGGGACCGTCAAGAGAGAAACAGTTAGGAGAAGCAAATGGTAGATTTTGAACAAGTCCGTTTCGACAATCGACTCATGATGGGTCACGCCGACCATGAACTATCGGTGAGAGTCTCTTCCTTTTCCTATCAGGGAGGAGACGTTGAACTAATTTGTGATACGTGCCGCCGTGTTTTACAGTCAGAGCGGCTCAAGAGAAAAGGCCAATGAGCGCCCACATCGTTCGGTTGCCGTCCTATCTTTTCTCGCCGAGGACGCCGATGGCCGAGGTCGCGATCCGACTCGGCTGGCCCCCGTGTACAGTCTGTGGAAGCGCACCGTCCGACCCAAAACATCAGCTACATCTTAACGCTATGAGACTTCGATGGTTGTTCACGCTCGCCCGAGACTCCGAGCAACGGAAGCTTTGGAGACGCGTGGATCGATGGGAGAAACGAGACCGGTGAGCCATGACGAACTCGATCCGAGTAGTCGCAACCCCGCGAGGTTCGCCTACCAGTTACACGGCCCGCTATCGTTTCGACATCCCTGTGGCCCGATCTGGGTCAAGTGCGGTCACTGGATCGCCCGACGGGTTCGCATCCCCAAGGCACCGCCCCACGAATGCTCTTGTGGCTGTGGCGGCGAGATAAACCCAAGAGAGGCTGCCTGATGCCCTACATCTCCCACGATCGTGTCGCCCAGTTCGTCGATCAGCTTCGTCAGATCGCCGGCCATATAGACCTCGCGTTCAACCGCATGCCCGAGCTTCGTACGATCACCGAAGACGAGCGCGAGAAAGCCCAGACCGATGCGCTGATCCTGCTCAACGGGTTGGACGTGAGCCTTAACCGCTTGGCCCACGCCGATCCACCCCGCAGCCCCGGCCAACCGCATCTGCGGCGCCGCGACCCGCAGCAGTCTCACCCGGATTGGTCGAGGCACCGATGAGCCGGTGTAGAGCCTGTTCGTGCGAGGCCGAGGTTCATCGCTCGATGCGCGCAGGGGGGCACGTGTACTACTATTGTCGTGACTGTAAACTTCGCTTTCTGGGAGTCGAGCCACTCGGCAAAGGAGTTCGGCCGATGGCCGTATCGTTTACGGGTCCGTACGAGACCTACTGCTACGCCGTTGGTCCGAAGACGGGAACGCTATGGGGAGGAACATACTTCGCCGCGTCGCGTGTCGTCGAGAAGTGTCCTCCCGAGATGCGATCGGTGCTCGTGGAGCCCACCTACGAGGAACGAATGATGTTGCAGGCTAAAGCGACTCGATGTTCTGGCTGCGGGAAACCCGATCGGCCGAAACACAAGCTTCGACTGATGGCGTGCTACGGTCATGACGGGAAGCACAAGGCACATCCCAACTCTATCGCGATCGACGGCGATCGACACGAGTGGCGCTGGGCGGTAGGATGCTATCTCAAGCTTCATCCCGAGGACGCGATCTACCACAGGGAGGACACCGATGGCCCCGCGTAAGATCGCCCCGGCTCGTCGTTTCGAGCACGCGTGCCCAACGCACGGGTGGGAAACCTGCGCCGGCCCCACCGCGGGCGAACGTCATCCGTGTTCGAAACTGGGTGGAGATCGTACGCTCAAGTCGATGGAAGTTCGAGAGGTGACCGTCCTTGACCCATAGCGCGATCCACAGCTTCGCTGTTGCCGGCACGATCCTGATCGGGTTGATCGGCGCCGTGATGTTATACGTACCGCTGTCGCTTTTCACAGACGTCGACTCGCCTTATCCGGTGGACGCGATCTACGTGTTCTTGGGAGGATCGCTCGTGCTGATCGCGCTATCGGCGATCTTTCTGATTGACTTTGTTCGAGGTCGTTGATGGTCGTAAGGCTTCATCGTCGAGGCGCTTTTCCGCACGAAGACTTCGACCTTCGTAGCCGATCGGGAAGCCACGGGTACATCGATCCCCATGATCTGGAAACGATGGTTATTGTCGACGTGCCCAGCATCGACAAAGACGCGTTCACGCTGTATCGATTTCTGAACCACGAGTCGTTACACATCGCGTTTAACCGCATGAGCATGTTCGAAGCGAGTGGTAAGCTCGATCTGTTCATCGGTGAAGGACTCTTGTCGCGCAAGTGTTTGATCGACATGGAGAAGGAACTCTGGATGCTGTGGCTGGGGTTCTGATGAACGATCGACAAGCACACCGTCTCGCGATCGGACTGTTCGCCGCCGGCACGATGTTTAACGCGATCGACAAAGCACTGTCGATCTACGCGATCTCCGTGCTCGGTCTTGGCTTTCAAGAAGCCAACCCGATGATCCTCGCACCGGCGTTGGTCCTTGGGCTGATCGGAGCCTACATGCTGATCGGCGCGATCCTTGCCATCGGAACTTGGTGGCTCGCGTTTGGTTGGAGAGAGTCTCCGGTGACGATCACCGCGATCTACGCCGTGGCTATGATCGCCATCGTGGTTTTCGACGTCTATCAGTTATCGGCGCAGATCAGCATGCCCTGATCAGCGTCGCATCGAGCGCGCGTAGCCGCGACCCTTAGACATGCCATGCCATGCGAGAGCAGCGGCAACGCCGATTCCCGTTGCGAGCACGACACCAACGATCACCCAGTCAAGAGTGGTGACCGCGATGCTTCCGGCTCCTCCGCCGGAAGACGCGAACGTTCCCAGCACCAGCGAGTATGGTCCCAGACCGAGGGTGTTGTTCGAGTTGGCGATCCCGATACAGTAGGTCGCGTTGGCGAAAAGCCCCTGCGCCGCGTTGACCCGGAGCGTGTCGCTCGTCACCGATGTTCCCAGATCGACCGACGTGTAGCCCGGAAGCTCGGTGCTGTTGGCTACGGTGGCCCCTGTGCACGTGTTGTATGCCACGTTCAGCGACCAGACCGACAGATAGCTGCTGAGTGCAGTCGAACTGGCTGCATTCGACCAACTGAAAGCGATCGCGGTAGCCGAAGACGACGTTATCGCCAGACCCGAGACGACCAGCGTCGTCAGCACCGTCTGGGTATAAGCCTGCACGTAAAGCTGGTTCTCCAAGAGACTTCCGGTATACGATCCCAGCGCTGCGCAGTAGAACGTGTCGGTAGTCAGTGAAGACGCTTGGAACCGGTTGGCTCCCTGCACGAGTTGGTTCTGCAGCGTGGTGTTGGCCACCAGAGTGAACGTGATGCCTCCCCCTGTGACGCATGGCGTTCCCGCCACGAAGTTCCCGCTGGAAGCGGTGTACACCGAGAGGAACACCGACGTAGTCGCCAACCCTATGTACCATTGGAAGATCAAGCTGGTGGGAGCCACGGAGAACACAGTGAACCCCGTGCTCTGTCCCGCGGTGGGGTTCGTGTAGACGGTCATGTTGAGATACGAACCTCCCGAGGTGACGTTATCGGCCTGTATGCTGAGACAGTAGGTCGCGTTCGGGTTCAGATCGTTGCCACCCGCCACGATCGATCCCGCGCCTCCCACGATAAACGAATCGTTCCCAGTGCCCAAGATCGTCTGGGTTCCGACGGCGATGACCCCCGAGAACCCGGTACACGGGGTTTGAGAGGCCACCGATCCGTAGACCCCATCCGAAGACGGAAGGCTATACAGCGCGAGCGACAGCGACGAGGTTCGTGTCGCCGTCGTCGTCACGCTGAACGTGCGGTACGTGGTCGCGGTAAGGCTGAGAGTCTGGATCACAGCGCCCGTGGGAGGAGGCGGAGGTGCCGATGGGTTGAGCGTGGCAAAGTTCACGTTGCCAGAGGATGTGAAGAAGTACGGTTGCGACGGACCGGTCACGACCAGATACACCAGCACGGCATACTCGACGTTCTTCGATAGACCCGTGATCTGGAACGCGGTGAAGCTCCCGAACGAACTCACCGACCACGAGTTGTTGTAGACCCCCACGAGCTTCTGGCCCGCGTTGATGTAGCAGTTGTCGTCTGCGATCGAGGATTTGTACAGCAGCGCCCCGTCTGTCTGGATCGGCGTGGTCGGAACCGAAGGACACGTCGCCCACTGGTACACCTTGACACTCAGGGTGATCGATCCGCCCCCCAAGCTAACATGACTATGAAAGCTCGCGGGGATAAGCCACTGAAGGTTCACCGTGCTCGAAGTGAGGTTCGTGATCTGAAGGTTGTAGGCGTTGCACCACGGTGCCGTCACACCCGCCACCGTCTGGGCATAGCACGCGGTGTTCCACCCCGGAGACACCGCGAGACGCGTAGAGACCCCCACCCATGCTCCGATTCCGTATTCGCCGATCACGTAGCCGCTGCCACCGCTGTACTCGTACATCACGACGCAGAACGTGCTCTCGGAGGGCACGTTGTGGAACGTCCATCCCGTGCTGCTTCCGTTGCCCAGCGTGCTCGACTGCGTGGCGATCAGGACGTTCCCCGCGCTGTTGATCGCGTAGAACGGGATCGAGTCTCCGGTAAGGTTCAGGTCCAAGTTCAATCCATCGGTGGTGTAGACTCCGCCAAATCCGTTCGGAGTGATCACCGAGTTGGGCGAGCAGTCTGGCGCCGTTACGCCCTCGGTTACCACGAACGAAACCACCGAGGTTCCGGCCGGCATCGAAGACGGGTTCCAGTTGATCACCATCGTCTGTCCGAACTCGCCGGGAGTCTCGTTCACGTACGACGTCGACGGCGTGAAGCTAACCGACAGACACGATCCGGCGCACGTCTGAAGACTTCCGCCCACGTACGACGAGTTGTAGATGTTCCCGTAGCTCGACGGGATCGCCGTGACACCCGCCGACGGAGCCGAGACCTGTCCATGCACCTTCTGCCAGAGCGGGGTAATCGTCAGCGCCGACACACAGCCGCTCTTCGGACTCTCGCCTGCGCTGTTGTTGGACGTCACGTCGAAGGCATACGTCGTCGACGGGGTCAATCCGGCTGCGGTATAACTCACCACCAGCGACCCGACGTTGATCGCCGTAGACGATCCAAGACAATTCGACGCCACGTACTTGTACACGTGACTGTCGGTAAGGCTCGTACCCGAGTTGGCCCACGACAGGGAAACGGTCGTGGTCGTTGTACCCGTCACGGTAAGCCCTCCCGGTGCCGCCGGCGGGGTTCCCTGCGTGGCGCAGTTGCTCCGCAGGCTTTCCCCGCTGCTGTTGCTCGCGGTCACGTAGAAGCTGTAGGTCTGTCCCGGGTTGAGCCCCGTGGCGTGATACGAGGTCACGACCGATCCGATGTCGATCGTCGTAACCCCTCCGACACACGATCCAAACGGGTACTTGTAGACGTGGTTGTCGGTCAACGTACCCGCAGGGTTCGTCCAAGCAAGGTTCACCTGCGTCTGCCCAGAGATCACCGCCGTCAGCGACGTTGGTGCGCTGGGCACGCCATTCGCCAGCGTGGTCGCCGTCTGGCAGGTGCTGACGTAGCCCTCTCCGGCCGAACTCGAAGCGGTCACGGTGAAGCCATACGCAGTCGATGCGGTAAGCCCCGTTGCATGATACGCGTTGAGCACCGATCCCAGATCAACCGCGGTAGGCGTGCCACCACAGTACGTCCCGGAGTACTTGTATACGTGGTTGTCGGTCAGCGATCCGCTTGGGTTCGTCCAAGCCAGATTGACCTGCGTAGAGCTAAACGTCGACGCGATAAAGCCCGTCGGCTGCGTGGGCACGCCGTTCGCCAGCGTGGTCGCCGAGGCGCACGAACTCAAGGCGCCCTCCCCGGAAGAGTTCACGGCGGACACCTTGAAGCTGTACGCCGTCGAAGCCGTCAACCCCGCGTCGACGATGAAGTTTCCCGTGCTGCCCAGTGACGAGTGGAACGCATACGCCCCGGGACACGAAGCCCCGTTCCATCCGGTGAGGTAATTATTCGTGATCGTCCCGGGCGGATTCGTCCACGTGATCCGAACATCGGTCGTCGAGATCGGTGTTGCCACGACGTTCGTGGGCGCCTGCGGCGTAGCCGCCGGGACTATCGCGATCGCCGGCGTTGCCGGCGAGCCCGCTGCAGCCCCACCCACCCCGCTCGCGGCGTCAGCCGCCAGCAGCGGCAGCACCGCCGCCATTCCCGAGAACACGAACACCGTGGCGAGGATCACGGCGATCCAACGGTTGCTCATCGACAAACGCGTCATCTCAGGCTCGCATGCCGCGAGGTTTCTTGCCGAAGATCAGTCCCGCGATGGCTACGGCCACGGCGATGATCACGATGACGATCACGATGTCGACCAGCCATGCCAGAGCGCACGACAGAGCCCCTGCGAACCCGAGGTAGCCGTTGAGAGCGAAGATGTCGTAGCACGCGCTGCCCGCTGGGAAGTTTGGCGTCACGAAGCACGACTGGGTGTTCGATCCACAGACCAACACGCCGATGGTGTAGTTCACCGTGTAGGGATACGCGGTACATAGCCCGCTGGCCGCCGACACGTTCTTCGTGTATAGATCGCAATACTTCAGGTAGATCGCAGCCCCCGGTCCTGATCCGTTGACCGCGATTCCGTTGACGGTCCCGTTCCCGGTCAGTGGCTTGAACAGTCCATCAGCGGTTCCGTATACCGCCAACGGAGCCGCCTGTGGAAGTTCCCATGTCTTGTTGTAGACCTTGAAGACGTCGGGATCGAGCAACTGCGGGAAGAACAGCAGTTGCGTGTTGATCATCGCCCACGAAGCCGGGTTGCCGAAGATTTCTCCACCCGGATAGCCGGTGCTGTTCTGTGCCGGTGCTCCGGGAATGTAGACGTCGCCGTATCCGAACAGGTTGATGTTGCCCCAGAAGGTGCATACCCCCGCCGATCCACACGACACGGGCTGGGCTTGACGATAGGTCGTCGCGTTGAACACGTTGAGATCGTACAGCCACGCGAGATACAGCGAGTACGACTCGTTGTAGTTAAGGTTTGCGCACGGACCCTTGTAGTGAGTTCCCGCGTAGATCGAGACATTGTCGATACACACTCCATCGGAAAGAAGCTGCGCCGGAGTGATCAGGATGTACTTGGCGGGAACGTTGAGCGGATTGGTGATGTTCTGCGATCGCAGGAACTGCCAGTAGACCTTCCCATCCGATACCGCGTTGATCTCCAACGCAGCGAAGTCGTTGTAGGCCGTCGACACGAGGTTCGTGTTCACCAGCGTGGTGTTCACGAACTGGCCGTTGAGCACGTCGTGGAACCCGGCCAGCGACCCGCCGTCAGCGCCGGTGCCTCGCGCCGGGAACACCTCGTACTGGTTGCCGAACCCCGCCTGTGGACAGTAGGCCACGGTGGGACAGAACGGAACCCCATCGGTGGCCACAAGGTTCGCCGCGACGCCCCCGTATCCCTGAGCGTCAGTTCCGATCCCGCCGGTTCCGTTGATCACCGCGCTTCCCGTGTAGTCCCCGATGAAGCTTTCAACCGCCGAGTGAGGACCCGCGACACACTTCGTCGCGGTAGTGCTGCTCACCGAGAACAGCCCCGTACCCGCGATCACGCTGAGCGAGGGAAGTCCGACCGGGCCCCCGGCTCCCTGTGGGCACGTGGGAGCCGACGCCGAGGGTGAGTAGTAGTCGGCCAGCAACGAGGAGTTGTGATCCGCTGCGTTCACGTAGAGCGGCCCGCCATTGACCCCGAACACGCTCGTGCCGTTGGGAAGGTTCGCCCCGTTCCACTGGAAGTGATCCGCCGGGTTACCGCCCGAGGTGATCGTGTTGGCCTGAGCGACCATCAGGTCCAACTGCTGGTTGAGGCCGCCGATCAGTGCCACGAACTGGGAGTCCGCGAACCCCTGCATGATCCCCGACTGGTAGAGGTTCTGAACCGGGTTGAAGCTGGCGTTGCCGATCTGAGACACGGCCTGCATGTCCGCAAGCCGGTAGAGTTCGTACTGCATGAACGGAAGCTCGGCGTAGAACTGATTGGCCTGCGTCTGGACGCCGATGATCCCGTTCTCGAACCCCTTGAACGATCCGTTGATGACCCCCTCGTTGTAGACCTTCTGGCTGGCCACCTGCTTCACGTGATCGAACACACCACTCAGGTAGGCCACCGAGATCGCACACGCGGCTCCGGCAACGATCGCGGTCCCGAACAGCGCCGCAGCAGCCAGCAGCGAGATGCCTTCGGTGAAGAGCGCTCCCGCCGAAGCCAAGATGATCACCGCGATCGCAACGACCGCGACGCCACAGCTTACCCCACCGAGAGCCCACCAGAAAGGGCTGGAAGTGTCATCGGCTATGATCCCCAGCGATGCGATCGTGGCCATCACCGACAGCGTGGCATTGTAGAGCACCGAGAACGGAGTCGACACGTTCTGGTACGCAGCCTGATAGGCAGCCACGGTGCTTACCGGTAGCAGCAGGATCGAGGGAAGGAGGTACTCTCCCCCGGTAGATCGCGCCGCGGTGACCACGTTCGTATACACCTGCCGAGCTTCGGGAGACCCGGTGACGAACGCGCCTGTGGCTACGTCAGGGCCCGTTCCGACCACGACCCCCGGCACATGCGATCGCGCGAGATCGAGCGGTGTCATCGACATCAACTGGGCTTGAGTTCGAACCGTAGGTGTCGCGTCCAAACTCGTCACGACCCGATTGCTGTCCGACAACGCCGCGGCGTTCGACGCAGCCGTTCCCGCGCCGAGGAACGCGAACGCAGACACGACGAGCAGTAGGGCTACGAGCGGGGCCACAAACCAACGCCACTTCATCGTCATTTAGATCGGCATATCGATGGAGCTTTCAACGTCGTTTCTGCCTTCGATTCACCACCGGTTTCGATCGAAAAAGGGAGGGAAGGAAAAGGTTGTCCCGCTTGAAGGGACCCCGTATACTACTTGCGTAGGCCGGTCAGGGGCGACACACATGGCCGCCGTGACCTACCTAAAACAAGTAGATCAAGATCGCCATCAAGAACGCGACTCCACTCAAGAGACCCATTTCCGCGGCTGTGATACCGAGGAAAAAGGCCGCCGGAATGTAGCCGTTGGAGAGCCCGATCCCCGCCACCGCGAGCAACGATCCCGCGCTCGCAGCGACCGCGATCAGAGCTTTCTTTCCGCCCTTGCCGGTCAACTTCGCCATGCTATGTCACCTCCCTTCCACTGGTGCCAACTCGCCTACGCTTTCGCGGCGAGCAGGTAGAGTCCTCCCACGATTGCGATGAAGCCCATGAGTCCCAACTCGACGCCGTTAATCCCCGCGACGATCGACGCGCTGAGGTTTCCGACGAAGACCTCGTAGCCCACTCCCATCAGCGCGATCCCAAGGAAGAACAGCCCAATCCCCGCGCTGCGGTAGTCCTGTTTCGTCCACCCCATCAGAGCACCTTCATCCGGTGACCGGCCACGTGATGCCGGTGTCGCGATCCGGGGTTTCGTGCCATGTGAGGACGTACCCATGTGACGCGTCGGCGTCGACCCGAGGCAACCTGTTCGCGCCGAACCTTGCCCACGACCTTTCCGTAGACCGATCGTCCCCGAGCCCCGTAGCGCCGCTCGAACGCGCGGATGTTGGCTCTTCGTTGAACGGGGTTCGAGTACAAGTGCCCCTCCCCTCGACGAAGGTGTGGAGTATGCGGCATGTCACCCGCCTACATCGGGAACGAGAAGTAGAGTCCCATAATCAGGAACACCACCCCCAGTCCCGCGAAGAGTTCTTCCCAGAGCAACACTGTCGCCGAGATGTTGAACCAGACCATAGCCGCGAACCCGCCGATCGTGAAGACGAACCCAACGAAGAGGAGGCTCCACTTCAGGACCTCTTTGTTGTACCGGCTGATCCCGCGCCGATCGTGGCGCAAGTTGCGGAGTCGGAACGACATTCGACCTCTTCCCTCATTCCGTAGATCGGCATGTCGTTCAGTCATGGAGGCACGTACGGAGGAGGAAAAGATGTCACTTCAGGAGGCAATCCTCGGGCTTCCCGGATGTTGTTGCGCATCCGCTGCGCCCGCTGAGAGGCCATGATCCCCACCGCGCTGATCGGTCGTTCGTGACGATGGTATCGTTGTCCCCCACGACACGCGGGATCGCAGGGACCCACGTGATGGGTCTCCTCCGAATGCGGGTGATGATGTCCGCGAACGTATCCCATAGGATCGAGATCGGACGGAGCCGGCCAACGCATCACGTCGGGTCGGCGACCCGCATGCAGATCGTCGCCCATGTCTATTGTCCTTCGGGAACGACCACCGTGGTGTTACGTTCGGACATGGTCTGTCGTTCGATGGCTTCACGCTGTCGACGTTGCTGCTCGATCCGCTGGCGATCCAGCGTACGCTCCTGTTCGATCCGTATGGCTTCTTCCCGGTTGCGTTCTTCCTGCTCGGCCCGTTCGGCTTTTCCCGACTCGATCTGGGCCCGAGCCGCGGCGATCTCTCCGAGGATACGCGCCGCGTTGACTTCTTCCTTGGCCCGTCGAGCATCGAGCTTGGCTTTCTGGCGCTCGGTCTCGTGCGCGATCCGGTTCGTCTTGCGGATGTTACGGGCTTCGTCGAGCGCTCCGCGCTTGGTCTCGATGATCCCATGCGCCTCGATCTTGGCCGCACGATGAGCGCCCCGGTTCGTCTCGTACATCTCCTTGGCCGATTCGAGACGAGCACGAGACTCGATCTTGGCCGCTCTTCGAGCCTCGCGCGACAGTCGCTTTTCGAGCTTCAAGGCCTCCTTTTGCTCTTTGATCTTCGTTCGTTCGAGCTTTTCGCGTAGCAACTGCGCTTCCCGGAGAGCGAGCTGCTTCTCCCGGATCGCCCGGGCCCGAGCCCGTGCCGGAGCCCCTGCACGGTAGGCCCGCAGGTGCTGCCGCACCCCGTGCAGGAACCCACGCCGCGACCGACGGGTGTGCCGCCGCACCTTGGTCCGTGAGGACCGGCCGCGTCGTCGGGTCACCTACCGAGACCTCCGAACCTCGTTGTACTCTTTGAGCGCCATCATGGAAATCACCAACGCCGCCACACCAAAGCCCGCGCCCACCAGCGCGAGGCCTCCCGGAGACGTGACCACACCAGCGCCCGAGGGCGAGCCCAGAGCTTCAACGCGTCTTCATCCCCCGTCGAGGCGGAAATCGCCGACCCATGCTGTAGGAAGTCCAAGCGAGTCCCACCGCAGATCGATAAGGCATCCGAAACTCGTCGACCGATGCGTACGGAGACACGCGACTTCCCATGCGACCCCCGACATAGGACCCACCGTACTTCTTGGTTCGAAGCCGGGGATCAGGGTTGAGCCCGATCGGAGGAACCGTTGGCCAGCTTCCTTCGAGCATTCGACCCGTGAGCTGGATCGCGTCTCGATCAGACTTGGACAGCCCGTATCCCGGTCGTCCCTGCATCTTGGAGATCATCCAGCCGGTTTCATCTGAGAACCGGGCTCGCATGATCGGGAACTGGTAGTGAAGCAGTGTCATCACGTTGCCGATCCGTTCGACCTCCCAAGGACCGATCGCCGCGTAACCTTCTCGCAGCCCCGTCGCGATCGCCTCGGAAGTCAACGCGTGAGAACTGATCCCCGAGCCCTTCCCCGCGGCAACGTCCTCTGTGGTCAAGAATCGGCGACGGTGCTTGCGCACGCCGCTGATCCCTCCGCGCTTGGGCTTGGTACGCATGTGCCACTTGACCGCGGTCACACCAATGCCGTGTTCGGGGGCGAGCTGTGCTAGGTACATCAGACCCTCGATTTAAAGGTCGGCATGAAGGTCACGACTGTATACCCGAGGGATCGCTCAGGATACCCTGTAGCTGTTTGCCAAGCTCGGCGCCGATCAAGCGGACGTCTCTGATCGTTCGTGCTCTCGCGATCACTGTAGCACGACCCCGTCCCGGACCTGCGTCTTCGAAGTAAGCATCAAAGCGATAAACTCCCGGCACCACCGGGTCTGGACTGAAACCCACATCAATCGGATGCGTCTCGTATTCGTCAACGTCGTTGAGCCGTGCCAATTCTTCCTTCACCGCAGCATGCAAGAGGTCGGACACACGAAACTCGTCTCCCGGGCCGCTGGGCAGAGGACCGTTGCGACGAAGATGCTCGCGAACCGGGCCGACGTGACGCGAAGTTCGACGAACGTGTCTTCGTACCGGCACTTCTCCGTATCGGCCCCGAGGCCACTTGTCGGCGCGCTCCCGGTTCGTCACGTCTTCAGGTCCCGGGGATCGACGTTGGCTTCGCGCAGGTACTTGACCGCTCGCTCGCGATCGCCGCGATGCACGTACACGTCGAACCCCACCGAGAACACGTTGGACGTTGGCGTGTAGGCCACGAACACGTCCATCGGCGGTCGGCTCTCTCTGGTCTTCCACCGGGTGATAAGCTCCTCCAAAGGCACCTGATGCTGAGTTTCGTAGTCTCCCGAATGTCCCTGTGGAGACACCCACGTGTCCATGACCTTGACCAGATCGCCCGCGCTATCCGGGGTGTGGAACGTCCCGCGCCACGCATCGCTGTGAACGAAATGGGTTCCGCCGATGAGTTCCCGAGCGACGGCTTCCGACTCATCGCCGTCGCCGTTGAACTCCGAGCGTATCTTGCCCCCGACCTCGCCCTGATGCACGTGGGTAACCCCCGAAGCGTCCATCCCCGGGCCGTAGGCCACGACGGTCAGCACCGGGTCCGATCCGTGCAAGTAGTCCAGTTCCTCCTGTTCCTGCAGCCGCTTGGTCTCCGCTGCCCCCGGGCGGTAGCCTCGTACGTGCTGGCGCACCCGGATCGGGCGCCCCCGCTTCGATACGTAGGAGTAGGGGTTCACGTTGGTCGTCGGCATCAACGACCTTCCAACACGTATCGGTAGTGACGATGGGCCCATCCACGTGCCTGCACCGCGTTTCGGAACGGACCAGCGACCGTGGTTGCCAGCGGGTTGTTGTAAAAGCTCGTCTCGACTTCCCACAGACCGGTATGACGGTTCCTGTGAGCGGTAACAACGACCTTGCCCTGAACGTGAGGATATCCGTACCCCGGATCGAACGACACATACGATCCTACACGAACGTGGGCCCGCACCCCGTGAGTCCCGCGTCGCGGATGTGCACGAACGATTGCCGATCGCGTCAAAGTGGCTCACTCATCGGCGCAGGTTTTCCATACTCATCGTAGGTTTTGTTCGTCCACTTGGATCGAGGAAGCCCGAAGTTCGGGTTGCCCGTGATGAGTCGCACAGCTTCTACGTCCGCTTCGCCGTTCGGGAACCCAACGCCCCATGGGCCATACTCCTCGTTGAACCGCTTGATGTCCTCGACCTCGGGATCGTCGAAGACCACGCGGCCGTCCACGGGTGTGTCGCCGAACCAGCTCCATTCCACCGGTGCGTCGACGTCGGAGGTACGGTCTCACGTCGACGTCGAATCGATACTGCTTCGTCATCAGTGCATCATCCCTTCTCGGGGCCATATCTTTCCCGAGTTGACGCCGTCGATGATCAACCGAGCCCGGTGAAGCGTCTCAGGATCGGCGGTTCCCATGAACAGCGATCGGTACTCGTAGTTCGGACCGAAGATGCTGATCGTGACGAACCCGTCCGAGGTGACGTTGGGACCCGAAGCCGTGTAGCCAGAGAGAGCCCGATCGGGAGATCGAAGCGACTGCTCGACCGCTTCGACCCGACGGGGGTGCTCGATCACGACCGCGAGCCCGCCCCGAGGTTTCTTCCGAGTATGGGTTCGTACATCTGTCAATCGTGTCTGTCGAGACATCAGTATCTCTCGGGAGTTTCATCGGAAAGTCTTTCGACTTTTCGCATGATTCGTTTTGCCTTGGGGTCATAGTCCGCCGAACTAAGCATCGTTTCGGCGATGAATAGAAGTTCGTTGCGGTTCAATCGGGGCGCCCGTCGCGTATGCGCCCGAGTACGTCGTGAGGCACGAACGTACACACGTTCTCCGTTCATTGGACGAACCCATCCTGCAAGAGCGGCTTCAGCAGGCTGGCGTTTCCCGTAATCGACCGGCATCAGCGTCTCCGTTGGCGTAGCAACAAGAGTCGTCGCTGGCGATCCATGTAGCTCTGCGCGCCGATCTCTTCCGGCGACAGGTAGTCCGAGTCGTTCGGAGGCCCCGCGCTGTCGATCTGCGATCGCAACCGTTCGAGTTCCTCGCGCTGGTACGCGGGGAACATTCGTTCGTGGGTCAGTCGGTGCGATCCCTTCCCGGTACGAGCGTGCTCGCGCACGGGGAACCGGACCAGTCGACCGTCGCGCAGCCGGATGATGCGGAAGTGGGTTCGAACGGTCGTCATCAGACCCTCCGCATGCCCGCCCGACGATTCCGCCGCTGGACCTTTCGCGTCGCCGCCCCGCGCATCGCCCTTCGGCGCAACGCGGCGTTAGCCGCGGAGATCGCCGCGCTGTGGGTGTACCCCCGATCCTGCCAGTAGGTCACATCCAGCGGGCGCCGGCCAGACTTTCGGAGAAACCCGCGCACCTTGATGTGCTTCCCCGTCTTGGAATGGCTCGGGTGAGCCTTGACCCGGATCATGCTGAGTGGCCTCAACTTTACGATCGGCATGTTGATCACGTGGGGTACGAACCACAGGGATAAGAACCTTACGCCGATCGGAGAGGTGGAGACGTCCACCGAAAGGATTAATACCCGGTGAACACAGCGTTAAGATAGATGTACGCAACTACGATCGGAAACCCAAGAGCCGTGTTCGTCATGTTTGCCGGAGCCCTGCTGCTGTTCGGAGCCGCCGTGATCCTGACGCCACCCGCGATGGCGACACCGGCTCGATCGTCCAGCGGCTGCAACCCGTCGTTTGTGATCGATGGATACACGTCTTCGATGGTCACCTCGCTCGGCACCACGCTCAAGAGCTATCTGCGGACCACCGACGTGGTCGATCTGATCAGCGGTGACTCCAACTCCACGATCAACCCGTCGAATCTCGTGTCGTGGCGAGCCACGCTGGGAGGCGAACTCACCGGCACCCACGCGGTGAAGTATGCGGCACACACCGCGGGTCTGGCCAACGTCAACGCGTTCTTTAATTCGTCGTCCGTGTTTGCCGAAAAATCTGGTACGTGGCTGTATGTCGTCTACGACTACGAGCCTTCGTTCGAGCCCGAGTTCTCGTGGAACCAGACGAATGCCACAGGGTTCATGACCGATCTGCACAACGCGATCACCTACGCCCACGCCCACGGTCATCATCAGGTGTCCTACGCGATCGGGTATCCCACGGGACGTCCGCTGCTGGGAACCAACGTGACGGGCACGCACCTGTTCGTCACGTGGAACTACGGAGCGATCCTCAAGGGCTCGAACGTCCACGGGCTCTGGGTCCAGACCCAGAAGTACGCCAACCTGTCCGCCAACTGGACGAAGGCCCAGACCGATCTGTCGAACGAACTCAAGCAGTACGGTCTTGGCAGTGACCTGAGCAAGACGGTGCTCATGCAGGTCAGCCTTGGAAGCGGATCGCCGAACGTTGTGAACGCGACCACCGCCGAGAAGGACATCTCGACGCTGTGTGGATCGAGCACGACCACCCCGCTCGTCTATCTATGGTGGACCCCCGCGTATCTGGGTTCGCTCGAAGCCGTCTTGGCCCACTACGGAAGATAGGCCTCACGCATAGCCGCCTCGGGGGCTGCTAACGCGGTCCCCGGGGCTCTACCTTCTACGGAGCGTCTCGCCAGACGGCGATCGTGCTCGTAGGACTCGCGGTCGACACGATCGCGTGTAGCGGGATCAGATGGTAATGAGAAGCCACGAACGGTCCGCCCGCACCGAAGGTGAACAGCCCCTTCATCGGGATGCCGACTCCGTCGAACCCCGCCGCGGTGTGTCCGGTGTTGAGCACCCACTCGGTCGTTGTCATGAAATCGTACAGGTCCGTGGTGTTGGAGAAGAACCCGACTCCGGTGGTATACGGACTCACCGCCGACAGGTAGATGTGTCCCCCGCAGGCGGTCCGCGACGGACTGCCGGTGAGACCCGCGGGACACGGCGATCCCGTGGTCGAGTTGTCGCTGTCATAGACGAAGTACACCACCGTCGACGACCACCAGCTATGAGCCGAGAGACTGGTGATCAGGCTCTGAGCGAACGCATCGGACTGTGGGATGTACTTGTTGTTGACGTTGTCCGGGGTGATGAACGTATAGGCTGGCGGCACGCATTGGGGGTTGGTGCTGCAACCGAACAGATCGCCGGGTACGCTGAAGGGCAGCACGTGCGCCTTACAGTACGCGCTGTTCGAGATGATGTCGGTGAAGAACAGTTCCGGCACGTGGTGCACGACGTATCCGGTCGTGCTATGCGGTCCGTCGGTGCGATCGCAAGCCGAGGGCATCGACTGGGCGTATCCCAGCCACGAATCCCCCGCGGTGTTGAGCACGTCGTTCATGTTCGGGTGGTTGAACGAGGTGATCGAGTCGGTGCCGCAACGGCTGTAGGTGTTCCCCGAGAACATCGCGATGTAGTTCGGTTCGGAGGGCAGACAGATCGCGTAGAGGTTGCTCGCGCAGGCGTAGGTCGAGCACAGGTGCCAGAGATACCCGTTGTCGTTCTGCACGTCGGAGTAGTACTGGTTCTCAAGAACCACGACGATCTCGTGTTGGATCAGCGTGCCGCTGGGTGCCGAGGTCGATACGTGCTGCACGATCGACTTGGCGCTCTGTCCGCTGGTCGACCACGACGTCACGACGAAGTAATACGTCGTCGACGAAGCCAGACCGGTAACCGTGACCGATGACGCGGCTCCGCCGGTAGACATCGAATTGGGATACGTTCCCGAAACGGTGCCCCGGTACACCGTGTTGTTGACGATCGTGCCCAGCGATTGGGACCAACCCAGCGTGATCGTGCTGGTCGTCTCGTTGGTGAACACGATCGACGTCGGTGCCGCAGGCAGGGTCACGCCCGTGACCGCGCCCGACTTGGCGCTCTGGGTGGGTCCCGCGGTCCACGATGTCACGGCGAAACAGTAGCTCGTAGCGGGGCTGAGAGCCGTAGCCGTATACGTCGTTGCCGCTCCGCCGGTCGACGTGGCTCCGGTCCACGTTCCACATACCGTGCCTCCGTAGACCGTATCGTTGATGATCGATCCTGCGGGGTTCGTCCACCCGAGGCTCACCGTCGTCGTGGTGACCCCGGTCACCGATAATCCGGTCGGAGCCCCCGACGTCGACGTACTGGCCGTGGTCGAGGAACTGACGACACTGGGTCCGCCTACGGACCACGCTTGTGTTTCGAAGCAATACGACGTCGAAGGAGTCAGCCCGGTCACCGTGTAGGCGCTGACGTTTCCCACGCTGAGACGCTGGGTGAAGCTCCCGCACGTGGTCCCCACGAGCACGGTGGTGTTGACGATCGAGCCCGTAGGCTGTGTCCAGTTCAGATGGATCGACGTTGTCGTTGCGTTGCTGGCAGCCAGTGAGAACGGAGCCGTAGGCAGCGTTGCCGTCGACGCCGCGTTCGACAATCCGCTCTGTCCGATCACGTTCCACGCGGTCACTTGAAAACACAGCGGATCAGCGGAAGGCAGAGCGCTGACGGTGTAGCCACCTTGGATCGCCGCGGGGGTCACGCTCGTGCTGTTGTCGATATCCGAGCACAACGGACCCCAGTACACCGTGGTATTCGTCAGGTTCGAGATCGGAGTCGGGTTCGTCCACGTCAGAGGTATCGTGGAGACCGTGGGGACCCCGGTGGCAAGACCGGTGGGGGCACTGGGGGCGTTTCCCCCGCCGCCACCGCCACCTCCCCCGCCTCCGCCGCCCCCGGTGACCAGCACGGTTCCGCCGCTGACCGCGTAGAACAGCGCGGCCCCGACCAGAACGGCAAGAACGATCAGGGCGATCAGGTGAGGGATCGCGCCCCGATGCGACCCGCGAAGTCGAAGAACCTTAGCGGCCATGACGGAACGACCTGTGCCGGGGTCGATACCCGTGCGACCGAGACCACGCGTAGCCCACGATCAGCGCGAGCACCAGAAGCACGATCGCGACAGCGTAGTAGTCCCATGCGGTGATCACGAGGGTCGTACCCCCGCCACCCCCGTTGCCGCCACCGCCTCCGGTGCTGGTGATCGTCACCTGCACGTTCTGTGTCGTTGCGACCCCCTTGGCGCTATCGGTGACGACCACGTACACCAGATAGACCCCGGCCACGTTCGACGTGCAGTTCAGGATCGAGGAGTTCGTCGAAGCACAATCGCTGGGCAGTCCGCGCCACACGAAACTGTAGACCCCCGTCCCCCCGTTGGCGTTGACCGAGAAGTTCACCGGGGTCTTCGCGGTGACATTGACGGGTCCGGTCGGCAGCAAGCTCGCGGTGACGGCCGTCACGACCGTGAGGTTGCCGTAGGCAGTCAACGCGCGTCCCGAGATGTCGGTGACGTTGACCTCCAAGGGGTAGCGACCGGGAGTCGTTGCCACGCAGCCGACCACCGGGGCGTCGGTTCCCGCACATCCGGGAGGCAGGTTCACGTACTGGGTCCACCGGTAGGTGAAAGCGTTGTACAGAGGCTCGCCCGCGATCATCACGATCGGATACGCCGACTCGCCCACGTGTACCGTAGACAGCGGAAGCACCGAGACCGATACCCGCAACGCCGCCGAGGACACGGTCACGAGGATGTTGTTGGTCGTGAACGTGTCGCCGACCGAATCGTTGTACTGGGCATGGGTCGCGTAGAACCGACCCACAACCGTCGGGGTGCACACCAGCGTTGCCGTGTTGGCCGTGACGCATCCCGTCGGCAGGCTGATCCACCAGAACGCGTAGGGACCCGCACCGCCTACGAGCCGAGCGGTATACGTCACCGGGACTCCGACATACGTCGAATGGCTGGACACCGAGATCGACCCGTTCATCCCCGTGACCCATGTCCACGTGTCGCCGACGTAGCTTGATCCGCCCGTGGTTCCGCCGTACAAGACCATCACCCCCGCGGCCACGTCCTCGAACATCGTCGCGTTGGCTCGCTTAGACGGTGCGGCTCCGGGGGTAGCCAGATGCGTCCACACCAGCCCGTTCCACGACCACGTGGCGTTCGTCATCCCGGTGGTCTTGTTCTCTCCACCGAAGATCATCACGTTGCCGCTGATCGTGTCGTACGCTCCCGACGAGTTGGCGAGGAACCCGGGGTTCGTGGCTCCTTGCACGGTAACCCACGGGGCCGCCGCCTGACGGTTGATATACGGGGTCTGGTACACGTAGACCGATCGGCGCGTGCTCGTCCCGTCTCCCGCGACGTGTATCCATACCTGAGTCGTTGAGTATCTCACGGTGGACGGGTTGGAGAACTCGACGAGCACCGACAGGCTCCCCGAAGAATCCGTGGTGTAGTTATGCGACGTGGTAGGACCCGAGAAGGGATACACGATCGCCTGATAGATCGTCGTCGCGGCTCCGTGTTTCGCACCGGTGACGTTGATGTACTCGAAGCTGTTGTTGCCAAACGTAGGCGGAAGCACGGTGCCACCGATCGTGTACACGAACCCATAATCCGGGAACCCGACGGTCGTTACCGCGATCACGTTCGTGAACCGCGTGTAGTTCCACGACGGATCGTTGGGCTTATAGGCCCCGTAGACGTAGACCGTGGTGTTGCTGTTCGGCATGACATCGGTATGCGACCAGACCCCCGCTCCGTTGAACCGTCCGTTCTGGGCCACGGTGGTACAGTTGAGCCCATTGGCCACCGGGTGGATCGAGACGCAGAGAACAGCCACGCCTCCCGAGGGACCGCCCGAGGTCGTCGCCCAGATGGTCGACCCAGAGGGCAAGGACTGATTGACCGAGAGGTTGTTGACCGTAAGCTGTAGGAACCCCATCGATTGCCACGTTTGAGACGAGTACCCGTTCGTCGGATCGTAGCCGCCGGTCAGCACCTGCGTGTCGTTCGAATCGGTGGTCAGGTTCGCCCAGTTGACATACGGGGCCCCAGTCCGTGGTGTGGGCATGGGTCCGGTAGTCGTTGTGAGCACCCAACCCGCCACGGCGGCGTAGGTATAGACCCCTCCGAGGGTGACGCCACCCGTGGTCGTTCCCCCGGTCATCTCCACGATCGCGGTCTGGGTGTCGTACGTGACGGACCCGAACGCCCGAGCCGTTGGCGTCACGCCAGCGGGGGTAAGCTGAGCCCACACGCCACCCGAGAACTTCCACGTGTCCATAAGATACGCCCCGGCCTGAGTCTTGCCGCCGAACAAGACCACGTAGCCGTCTGCCGCATCGAAGACCATCTGCGCGCCGTATCGAGACGAGGGAGGAGTTCCCGCGGTGCCCGTGATGTTCGTCCACGTAGCGTTTTGATACTTCCACGTATCGCTCTGCGCGTGACCGTTGAACCCACCAAAGACCAAGCCATATCCGTCCGTGGCATCGTATGCCGATGCCGACCATTCTCGACCCGAAGGTCCCGTGGAGTTGGTGTTGTGCGCCCAGTGCTGCGCGACGACGTTTCCCGCCGGAGTCACCGAGATCGATCCGTGAACCTTTGACACCGCCGGGGTGAAACTGAACGTCAGTCCTGAAGAGTTCGCACGGAACACCGCAAGACTCGCCGGGGGCAGCGTCCACGAGTTCGCAAGGCTGTTCGTCCAGCCGTGGTTGACCGGCGCCGGAGTCAACCCTGAGGTGTTGTTCCACGTGATCGCCTCGGAGGATACACCCGAGGGGAACCCGAGCGCGCTGAGGCTCACGTTGAACGGATGCGTGAGGTTCACGTTGTCGATGACGATCGCGCTCTGGGTCGCGTTCTTCATCGCCTCGGCGTATACATGGTTCGTATAGCTGGTCACGGTCGTAAGGTTCTCGACGCTGGTGCCGTTCTGCGGAAGGGTCTTGCCGAAGACCTTGTTGTAGAGCGTCCACGACACCCGGGTGTTGGAGCTACTGGACTGGTACAAACATCCGTCGTAGCCGCCCCGGATACAGAACAGGTCCATCGACGTCACGTTCAGCGACATCCCCTGCAGGATCATCCCGGTGACGTACAGCGCATCCGGGAACCCAGTGAGATACCCGTTGATGTTGGCGCTGGCCGTTGCCGGTCCAAACTCGTTGACGATCAGTTGCACCCCCGGACATGTGGCCGCGATCGCCGCCCGATCGATCGGCACCCGGTAGTTCAGCGACGTGTTGCCCGTGGTCATGCTGTTCAGGAAGCTCTGCAGGCTCTGTCCCGCCGATCCCGATCCATCGGGATACGCGTGGATCGCCACCTGCGACGATACCGGGCAGTTCGCCTGCAGCGTCGCGGTGATCCATGCCGTCTCGTTGGTGTCTCCTTTGCCTCCGCCGGGATAGGTGATGAACTTGGTCGTCGGAGACACGCGCAGGATCGCCGAGGTGATGTTGTGAACGTCGAGCGCATACTGCGCTGCTGTCGGAGCCACGTGGTTGCTCGCCGACTGATGCGATCCGTTGCCCACGTTGAACTGCGCCCATCGCTGCGGCTCGTTGCCGATCTCGACGTACGCAGGAGTAACGCCCAAGAACGCCTGCTCGAACAAGAAGTCCTGCGTGGCCAGCGAGGCGTTGTTCCACTCGGCCGGCACCTGCAGGATGACCTGCGAGGAGATGTTATGCGCCAGCGCCGCGAACTGACCGGGCCGATACCCCGGGGCATACGAGTAGTTCGTCGCGGTGTTGTAGATCAGGCTGCGCCCACCATCGGCGTAGAGAACCTGTCGATCCGCAAGCCCCCCACCGGGGTAACGGATGATCTCCGAGGGGATGGTAGACAGGTTCGAGGGCTCCGTAAAGTTCGTACTGCTCGTGTCTCGATCGTTGAGCCCCCAGAAGATCGGACTGAGGATGTACACCGGAGCCGACGTCGCCGGGCTCAGCGTGGGAACCGGAAAAGCCCCCGATCGAGCCGAGGCCGGTGCCGACGATCCGCCGAACCCTTGCCCCACGAGCACCAACGACGGCACGATCAGGATCGCCACGATCGCCGCGATCAGCCACCACGTCCCCCGCGTAGGTCGTGAGACCTCGCCCGATCCCCCACCTCTCACCAGCGTCGCCTCCGTCCGAACACGATGAACAAGAACAGCACCGCGAGCACGGCTATCCCGCCGATCACGATGTAGCTGTCGATCGCGGGGTATGCGACCAGACCGCCTCCCCCGCCCGGAACGGCCATCGTCGTCGCCACGACCGGCGTGCTGGTGTTGCTTTGATCGTCCCATGCCGTCACGGTGATACAGTACGTCGTGCTCGCGGTGAGCCCGGTGATGTTCCACGCCTCCGTGACCCCGTGGGTGTTGATCGCCGTGAACGCCCCGGTACACGCCGATCCGGTCTGGTAGTACACGGTGTTGTTGTAGAGCGTGTAGCCGATCGGGTTGACCCACGCCACGTTGATGAACGTGAACCCGGTAAGCGTCACGGCGAGGTTGAGCGGCGCCGGAGGCGTAACGCCTTGGGTCGTCGCCAAGAACGCGACGCTCTGGGCGCTCTGCGCTCCGTTGCTCCATGCGGTGACCACGAAACAGTATTGCGTCGCCGCCGAGAGTCCGTTGACCTGATAGTTCGATACCGCCGATCCTGTCGAGATCGCGGTGAGCGGAGAAACACCGCGGCACGTGGCGCTCGCACGGTAGTAGATCGAGTTGTTGACCAGCGGGATCACCGCGGGGTTGGGGTTCGTCCAGTTGAACGTGATCGTCGTTCGCGACGTCGAGATCAGCGTCAGGTTCGTCGGGGCTCCCGGAGCGCTGTAGAACGTCACCCGAGTCACCGTGTTCGAGAACGCCCCCATGCCACCGGTCGTCCACGCCGACACGGCGATGCAGTGACTGGTGTGAGACAACAGCCCCGTCATCGTGTAGGTCGTCACGGCTCCGCCCATGCTCGCCGACGTCTGCCATGAAGCGATCGTCGTGGACCCGCACGAGGTTCCCCAGACCACGGTGTTGTTCACCACGGACCCGTACGTGGGAACCGGGTTGACCCAGACGATCGAGATCGAAGAGGTGCTGAGCACGGTCGCCGACGTGATCGTCGGGGCTCCCGGGACGGGCACGGTCGTCGTCGCGTTGATGTAGCTCGTAAGCACCCCGATCGTGTCGCTCTCGCTGCTCCATCCGACCACGGCGAAACAGTACTTGACCCCCGGAGTCAGCGTCACCGCCGTGTACGTCGACACCGATCCGGCCGTCGACAGCTTGGACGTGACGGTGCAGAACGGACTCGGGGTCGCCACCGGAGTTCCTTCATAGACCGTGTCGTTCGCCAGCGATCCCGCCGCCGCCGTCCACGTGAGCGACACCGTGGTCGTCGTGATCGACGTGACCCCCAGCGACGCCGCTGCTCCCGGCATCCGCGCCGGGCTCGACAGCGCCGAGCCCCCGGTGGCGTTCCATGCCTGCACGGCAACGCAGTAGGAATCAGCCGTCGTCAGCCCCGTGATCGTGTACGACGTCGCCGATCCGGCCATGCTATGGGCGTTCTGGTAGAACGAGGGGTTGCACGACGCCGATTCGTTCCAGTACACGGTGTCGTTCGACACGGTGCCTGTGGGGTTGACCCACGTGATCGCGACCGTGGTAGTGGTCGTTGCCGTTACGACAACGGTCGTGGGCGCTGACGGCACGTGAGCGGTCTCTTGCCGAAGCTGAGCGGACGCCGGGCTCTCACCCGTGGCGTTCCACGCGCTCACCTGCGCACAGTAGAACGTGGCCCCAAGCAGGCTCGACAGGGTATACGACGTCGCCACGCCAAGGCTCACCGAGTTGACGAACGTGGCTCCGCAGGTGTTCTCCTGCTGCCAGTAGAACGTATCGTTGACCAATCCCCCACCGCTCGGGTTCGACCACGTGTAGCTGATCGACGTGGTCGTGAACGAGGCAACGACGAACGATCCCGGAGCCGCCGGAATCGTCGCCGTGATCTGGTGGGCCTGCGTGCTCGGACCGCTTTCCGCGGTCCCGTTCCACGCCGTCACCTGAAACACGTAGTACTTGTTTGGGGTGAGCCCCGTGACCGTGAACGCCGTCACGGCTCCCGACGTTGTAACGCCGGTCCACGGACCGACCGAACTGATCCCGTAGTACACCGTGTTGTTGACGAGAGATTCGCCGTTGGGGTTCGTCCACGTCAACGACACCGTGGTCTGAGCAAACGACGACACCGTCAGTCCCGTAGGCGCCGTAGCCGCGGTGCCGAAGACGCTCATCGCGAAGCCCCACCAACGGATCGCCTGCTGACTTCCCACGGTGAGCGTCAGGTTGTAGTTCGTCGTCACCGCCGCCAAGCTATTGTTACCATCGGCGCCTCCGACCCATGAGTTTCCCCCTCCCGTGCGGTTCGCAAGACCGTTGATCGCGGTAGCCGTTCCCGAAGTGAACGCGGGCTGAGTCGTCGATGCTCCCTGCGCAGCGATCAGCACGAGCATGTCGTTGGTCTTGGTCGTGGACACGTGATCCCAAATGAGCCCCGTCTGCTCGGCCAGCGACGTGCCGTTGGTCCCCGAACCCTTCTGATCGATCGCGTTCGACGTGTAGACGTTGGTGATGTCGAGGACCATGCACACGACGGGCGCGGTAGCCCCCGCGTGACACGAGAACGTCACCGAAGCCCCGCCGATCGCGTTGGTTACCGTATCGACAAGGATTTCCGTGGCCGGAGACGTGCCGACGTGTTGCAGGTACTGCTGGGTGAACGAATCGGTCACCGAGTCGGAGATCGTAGGAGCCGCCTGACTCGTACGCGCCACGAGTCCCACGATCAGAAGGCTATGCGCCGCCACGTTGATCGCGCCGGTCGTTTCGATGCTGCCCGTAGACTGGGCACCGATCGCGTGTGCGCTGGTCGTCGCGATCGCAAAGCTGTGGACCTGCGGCGGGGTGATCGGACCGTTGCCGCTCTGAGCCGGGATCAACGAGATCATCGTAAGCACCCCGCCCAAGAGCATCAGCGACACCCCGAAGATCGCGTACAGCTTACGCCGACGCGAGGCCCGTGGGTCGTTCCGACCGTCCAATGACACCTCCTGCACGTAGCTCACCGGCTGCGACTGCCCTCAAGATAACGATCCGCATGAGGATCGTCCAAGGGACCCTACTCTTTCAACGCAAACGGGACCCGTTGGCCGCGCAGCAGGGCTACGCTGTGGGGGTTCTCCCGCAACGCCCGGGGACCATAGATCGCGTGCTTCGGATCGAACCGTATGATCGTCGATCCGTCATCCGACCGGAGAAGCTCGTTCGCGTAGACAAAGCTCTCCTGATCGAAGGCTTTGGCCAGTCGCCGAGCCCCCTCTCGATCGTGCGCCGGCACGAGCCACGACCGTTCGATCGACGTTTCGCCCGTGTGCGGCCCCTCGGTGTACACGTACGACCCCTCCACGGGGATCGCCCGACCGCCCAGATCGGCCCGCAGGGTCTCGGTCCGCTGCGCGTTGACCGCCGGATCGAGGATCGTGCCCCGGGGGTTCTCGGCCGAGAGCAGCGCGTAGCGCGGACCGCTGAGGATCGACCGCACCTCTCGGTAGACGTCCATCCCCTGCGGCGCGTCGATGCGATGCGCGTGCGCCCGGCGCCCGAGCCGGCAAGCGGGGTCGCAGAAAGGCGACACGTGATGATCCCGATCCGAGTGGCTCTCGTAGTGCCAACGCAGCGAAGGGGAAGACAGATCGACCATTGCCCGATCTAACGATCGGCATGTGGATCGAGCGGTTACTTGAATACGGCCATCGCGGTGTCGAACTCGGGGTTTTCCGAGCCCGGGACGTTCTCCCCGAGCTTGACCCGCCGCGCGGGCGCATACGCCCGAACGTACGTTCGTTCCTTCATCCACCGCGGATGTCGACGAACGCCTCGCGTGCCACGACGAGGATGCGCGCGCACCACGACCGCCGTCACGGCTCGCGCTTCCGAGGAACGTAGTGGAACAGCCCCTCGGGCCCGAGGTGTTCCTTGGGAGAGATGCCGCTTCCCCACAGGTACTCTGCGCGACGACGGTCCAAAGCCCCGGATGCTTGACGTTCGTCGGAAGAGTTGGACGGCTCGATCGAGAACAGCGTCGCGTGCAGCGACTCGTGGGACATGAGCCGAGCCGTGTCCTCGGGATCGACGGGACCCGTGGCGTTCATGTTGGACAGGTAGATCGTTCGGGGTTCGTCGCTGGTCACGAACGCTCGAACCTGATCGGGCGTATAGCCCGCAGATCGCAGCACCTCGACCTGCTCTCGATGTTCGGCCGGGCGCAGCAACTTGACGCCGATCGGTCGAGGAGCGAGTCCTCGACGATAGTGTCGATTCACGGGGATGATCCTTCCCCACGCCGATCGACGAAAGTGCCTGCGTACATCGATTGGCGTCATGCGTCGTGCTGTTGTCCCGGAAGAGCCTTGAAGCCTCCCCGTGTGAGTCGGAGCCGCGCGGGCAATCGGGATTGGTCCCCGATCTGACCGGGATACGTGTCCAAGGCGTGGCTGGCTGCCCGTTCGCCGACGTCGCTGAGCGATACGTGAAGCGTCTCATGCGACAGGACCTTCGCGTAGTCGTCGGAGTTCGTGTTGGGGCCCGCGCGGATCAACATGATCGTCCGCGGGGCATCGGGATGTACGAAAGCGACCACGTTTGGACCCGACCGCTCCCATTCTTCATAGTTCGATGTTCCTTCGACAAAGGGGTTTCGACCCAGCCACTCTCGTCGAATCCCTCGGGCCAGCCGCACGACACGGGGATCGGAAGAGTCGAAACGCAACAGGCGAACGTCGAGGTTGCGTGTGTACCGTCGGACACCAAACGGCAAACCACGAATGGAACGACGAACGTGACGACGCACACAAACCACCAACGTCTATGGACTCCACCGGATTGCCGGCGCGGAAACGGGCTTGGGAACGATCTTGCCATTCCGCGACCACGCCACGGCGATCGGGATATACCGGGTCCCCGCGATCGCAGCGGCTCGGATACGATGACCCCCGTCAAACTCCTCGATCACTCCCGTCTCCACGTCGGCGACGGCCCCCACCGGTGGAACGGGATGACCCGCTCTCATCGCACGTGCCAGCGAGCGGATCGCGTTCCGATCCTCGGGTTCTTCCCAGTACACGTCCTTTGCTAAGAACGCACTATGAGCCGAGTTGTTGGTGTTCCAGTACACATCGGTAGGAACCTTCTCGATCGTCATATGCTTGATGTCTTCATCGCTCACTGGCAGTTCGTCGAAGTCGCCGATACCGAGCGGTTCCGAAGGCAGCACCCACTCGGGTCGACGGATCGACGGAACCGGGTTGATCCTATGAGGCTCACCGCGACGAGAGTATCCCGGCACGACGGTTTTACCCCCGCCGGGCTTACGACGAAGGTGCATCGCAACCCGGATCGTCACCGCGCCTCCGCGCTCGGCAGCGGGCCGAGAAGCTTGTCGAAAGTGCGGTGACACGGTCTGCACATCAACGCGTATCGATCCGGGTGTTTCGAGATGTCGTAAACCCGTTCCTTGCGACCCCGGCCCAAGCCACCGACCCCCGTCTCAGCGATGTGCGCCCATTCGAGTCCGTTGCCGGGGAGACCCGGGAGGCCCGTGTCCTCGCAGACCTCGCACTTGTTGCCCCGCGTAGCCCGCAGCGCGGCCATGCGACGCTTGGCCCGCTCGTTAGCCGGGTTCGCCATGCGGGGTGCCTGCGGGATGCGCATCACGTGCCCGCGTACCAACGTGTACCTGTGAGGAGCCGCCGCGAACACCGCCTCGCGCGATACGCTGGGAAGATACTGCGTGCGGAACCGAAGACCGGACTCTCCGGGCAGCCGCCGGCGGATCACCACCGGCCGACGTGACGTCGGCCCGTATCCCTCGGGGACTCCCCGAAGGTGCGTGTGACGATAGGTAGACGCCATAGGATTCAAGCTCCTCGATCAAAGGTCGACGTGACCTTCACTCACCGAAGCCTCTTGACCATGCCGTAGTCGCCACTGGGCGTATCGGCGGTGTGGTAACCAACCCGTTTCCAGAACACGGCGGCTTGCTCGTCAGCCGGGATCAGGTATGCGATCACGGGGTTCGAAGTCCGTGCGAGCATCTGGCGTTCCGCGAGACGGACCATCTCGCGTCCGATCCCTCGACGTTGGAAGTCGTCGTGAACAGCGGCATCGCTGATCTCGTAAACCCCGGGCGGCTCCCCCGGGTAGTGAACGAACTGGACCTCGCCGATGAACGATCCGTGTCCCTCGTTGTAACCGGTCTTGGGTCCGGCGTGCGCCTTGATCATCCCGAACCGGGGGATTGTGTAGCGGATGTGGGCCCGTACGACCCGGCCTTTGCGAAGATGCGATCGGACCCGGGATGGGATCATCATGGATGACGGGGCTTCACAAAAGGAGGAAACGGAACGAACTCGATGTCTCTTTCAGGAACATCAACGCGATGATAATGAATCCTCATGCCCTGTCTGCATGCGGGCGAACACGATCCAACGTGATGCGTAGATAGAAGGTGTTTGTGAACATCGGGACGAAATATCGGCATACCCGTCACTGTCGTGCTTCCATGCGCTTGATCACCGACATGTGAGGGGTCGTGTAGTCTCGTCCAACATAGTGGTACGCCACGAACGGTAGCCAGTGGACGCCGAGTTCCCGAGCTACGTAGGCGCGATGTCGTCCCTCGTGTCCCGTGATCCGGTCGGTGCTCTCGTCAAAATCCACGAACAGTGGCTGCTCCATCGGAAGCCCCCGGAGCATTCGATCCTTGATCGTGTGGTACGAAGCGTCGTCGAACCCCGGCGATCCGGGGCCAAACCCAGAGTCGATGTTGTGAAGGAACACCTCGGGAGCGATCATCCCGCGTTCTTGTGCCTTGGGGTGGAACCCGTAGATGCTTTGAGACCCCTTCGGATCGAGGATGTAGCTCCCGGTCTTGCGCCGGTGCCCGCGCACAACGGTCGGCCAGCCTTTCAAGGTCCTGCGAACATGAGCGCGAACCTTGGTGTCCACGATCATAGCCTCAACGGAGGAGCTTCTTCGACCCGCGCGTCTCATTTGCGCCATGCCTCATGAACGCTTTGAGCCGTATGCCCCTTCAGATAGAACACCCAGACCGGAACCCTCACGCCTTCGAGCTTGGCGGCCACTGCTCGATGCAGGCCATTGAAAAGTTCTTCGCCTCTTGGAGTAAAGGCCTGTGCTGCGGGATCGATCGGAAGACCGTGTCTGATCCGATCACGCAGACGGTCGACGGCTTCGGTCTCATCGGGATCGGTGCGATACCCCATGCCGACGATCTGCAACGCCACCAGCCCGCCGAACGAGGGTGGCGGCGCGGTGCACAGTTTCCAGTCATGCCAGGGCGCACACAGCGGCGGCTCCTGCCGGGCGACCCCCTGGTGGCGGAGATCCTCGGCCGTGAGG
>Ga0209415_10002703_pt1 | contig 33115 bp, 30 predicted proteins | sample PeaSoiSIISIP2007_FD_187696 | JGI IMG/M metagenome (GOLD analysis project Ga0209415, IMG submission 187696) | Peat soil microbial communities from Weissenstadt, Germany - SII-SIP-2007 (SPAdes) (version 2) | ecosystem: Environmental > Terrestrial > Soil > Wetlands > Peat | place: Germany... | reverse complement strand
TGGGGCCTGCCCCACGAACGCTCGCAACCCCGTTCGTGTTGTTCGTGTTGTTCGTGGACACCTTCTTGATGACTCTCGGCCGCCGCTCCGCGGCAGGATAGAACCGAGTTCTATTGCCCCTGTGGCCCTTCGAACGTCCCGATCAGTTCGGTGTCTGCCAGCACCCGGCTTTTCATCGCGTCCACCAGCGCCCGCAGGCTGGCGTCGCTCTTCAGCGTCAGCGGGCCGTCGAGAGCGAAGAGCTGGAAGTGGTAGTGGTGGACGCCGGTCCCCGGCGGCGGGCGCGGTCCGAAATAGCCGAATGAGCCGTTGTCGTTCTTGCCCTGGATCGCGCCCTGGGGGCTGATCAGATGATCGGCGTTGGGCAGGCCTTCGGGGAGGGCGTCGACGCTGCCGGGGATGTTCCAGATCAGCCAGTGCACGAACGGGTGCTCCATCGGGGCGTCGGGATCCTCCAGGATGATGGCGTAGGCGCCGGCGCCCGCCACCGGCGTCCAGCGCAGCGGCGGCGAGAGGTTGTCGCCGTAGGCGGTGTGGCGCGCATCGACCGCGCCGTCCGTGCCGATGGCGTCTGAGAGCAGCTCCAGCGTCGCGCCGGGCTCGCGCGGCGTGATCCGCCCCAGGCTGAGCGCTTCGGGCGAGTGTTGCGGGTGGTCCATGGTCGCCTCCGAATGGGTTGCGGCGCGTCCGCAGCCGGTGACGAGGAGCGTCCCGGCCAGGGCGAGGATGAAAGTCGAACTGCGCGACGGACGCATTCAACATCTCCCAACGTTCCAGGTGACGCCAGGGTTCTGCGAACCGGCGGCTTTGGTCTAGATAGCGCGGATAAATCAGACCGGCGGAGGAGAACGACCATGGCCCCCATCCCACAGCGCGGCGTCGTCGCGGTCACCGGCGCGGCCGGTTATCTCGGCGGCTGGGTGGTGCGCGGCCTGCTCGAGCGCGGTTACCGGGTGCGGGCCTGCGTGCGCAACGCCGACGACGCCCGCGCCGGCTTCCTGAAGGCCATGCCCGGCTACGCCTCGGGACGGCTCACCGTGCACAGCGCCGATCTCGACCAGGCCGGCTGTTTCGACGAGATCTTCAAGGGCTGCCACGGCGTCGCCCACGTCAGCCACGTCAGCGGCTACGAGGACCAGGACTACGTCAAACGCACCTGCGAGCACATCATCGCCAGCGTGAACGGCTCGGGCAGCGTCGGCCGCGTCGTGGTCACCTCCAGCATCGCCGCGATCATCTCGGAGATGGACCTGCAGGAGGTGGTGCGCCGCCCGGTGTTCTACGAGGACCGTTACCCCGACGAAGCCAACCCGAAGCGGACGCCCGATCGCGGGCAGGGCTATTCGATGGGCAAGCTGGTGGCCGAGCGCGCCTTCGCCGATGCGGCGGAAGCGAGCGGTCGGTGGGATTCGATCATGGTCTGCCCGGGCGACAACGTCGGGCCGATCCAGTCGGCGCACCAACGCAAGGGCGCCTGGCAGGACCAGATCGCCGGCATGCTCGAGGGCAAGTGCTTCCAGAACGGGGTCTACCGCCCCTGGATGACCGTAGATGTGCGCGACGACGCCGACTGCCACGTGCGGCTGCTGGAGAGCAGCGCGGTGAAGAACGGCGAGCGCTACATCGCCTGGTCGGCCGATGCGCGCAACGTCGAGGACATCTGCGCCGACATCGCCCGCTTGCTGCCCGAGCTGAACCACGCGACGCCGGCGGTCACCGACCCGTTCCCCGAGCGGATCCAGGCCCGCGAGGCCGAGTTCCGCCGCATCTGGGCCGGCTGCGACCTGCGCAACGAGCGCATGCGGGCGGCGACGGGACTCACGTTCCGCCCGCTCGACGATTCCATCCGAGACACCGTGGAGTCGCTGATCGCCGTCGCGGCGGTGCAGGTGAAGAGGAAGGCGCCGGCGCTCGAACGGCAACCAGCGTAACCCCTCATCCCCCCAACCGCTTCGCGGTCGGGCCCCTCCTTCTCCCTCCGGGAGAAGTGGTTTCTCTTGACCTCTCCCGGAGGGAGGGGGAGGGGCCCGCGACACGAAGTGGCGTGGGAAGGTGAGGGGTTACGCCGCCGCCCGCTAAGAACGGAGCGCCGCCAGCACCGCCGCGATCTTCGCCTCCGTCTCCAGCCGCTCTGCCACCGGGTCGCTGTCGGCGACGACGCCGCCGCCGGCGCGGGCTTCGAAACGCCAGACCGCATCGCGCTCGGCGAACGCCGCGGTGCGGATCAGCACGTTGGAGTCGAACGCGCCGTCGAACCCGGCCCAGAACATCGCGCCGAAGAACGGCCCGCGCGGCGGCTCCAGCGCGGCGATCACCTTCATCGCCTGCACCTTCGGCGCCCCGGTGATCGAGCCGGGCGGGAAGGCGGCGGCCAGCAGGTCGATCGCGGACTTGGCCGGCGCCAGCGTGGCGGTGACGGTCGAGACCAGGTGGCTGACATTGGCGAACCGCTCGACCGCGAACAGGGCCGGGACCCTGACCGTCCCCGGCGTGGAGACGCGGGCCAGATCGTTGCGCATCAGATCGACGATCATCAGGTTCTCGGCGCGATCCTTCCGCGAGGCGGCGAGGGCGGCGACCAGGCGCGCGTCCTCGTCCGGCGTAGCGCCGCGCGGGGCGGTGCCCTTGATCGGCCGCGTCTCGGCGATCAGCGCTTCGCCGGCCGGCGTCACCTGCAGGAAACGCTCGGGCGAGTTCGACACCAGCGCGAGCCCCGGAAGGCGCAGATAGGCCGCGAAGGGGGCGACGCTGGCGCCGGCGAGGCGCTGGAACAGGTCGAACGGGCGGCGTCCCGCGGCCAGCCGACCGGTCCACGAGCGCGCCAGGTTGGCCTGGAAGATCTCGCCGGCCGCGATCCGAGCCACGACCTGCGCGACCGCTGCTTCATGGCGGGCGGGATCGGGCGTACGGATCTCGTCGGCCAGTGGGCCGTGAGCGGAGAGTGCGGCGGCGACATCGAGCCAGCCGAGCGCGGCTTCGGCGTCCGGACCGATCGCCAGCACCTCGCCGCGGTGATGGTCGAAGGCAAGGATGGTCTCGTAACGGCCGCAGACGAGGTCCGGCCAACTGTCCATGCGGCCAAGCCCGAGCCGCTCGATGCGATCGCCAAGTTCGTAGCTCGCCAGTCCGATCACGCCGCCCTGGAACGGCGGGCCGGCGGGATCGATTGGCCTAGGTGGCCCGATCAGGCGCGTCAGGGCGGCGAATGGGTCGCGTCCGTCGCGAGCAGTGATGGTCAGAACTTCGGCGGGGCGCCGCGCCAGATAGGACCAGCGCCCGCGCTCGCCGGCGCCATCGGAGAGCAGGCAGACCGCGTACGGCTCATCGGCGAAGGCGCCGAGCGCCTCGGCCGGGTCTCGCCAGGGCGCGCGAAGGATCGTGGGCGGACTATCGATGCAGGCCGATATCCTTCTGCCGCATCCGGGTACGGATGGTGTAGACGCTGTCACCGCTCAGCACCCCGCCGCGCGCCAGCAGCCGCCCGTGCTCCCAGTTGGAGAGCCCGAGCTCCGGCCGGTTCAGCGCATACTGTCCATCGACCCAGCGGGTCATCCCGTCGCCGACGAAGCCGGCATTGGCGTTGGCCCAGATGTAGTCGTGGGTGGCATCGTCGTTGGCGATCACTGATAGGATGAACTGGGGGCTGTGCCGGTTGAAGAGCGCGACCGCTTCCTCGATCTCGCGGACGATGACCAGGGAGACCTCGGGCGTTTGTTCCCATTCCCACTCGGTCCTGAGCGCATCTTCGCTGAGCCTCTCAACCAGCGGCTCGTCATGGTCTCCGTCAGCCCGCCGAACGCTAGTCCTGGCGCTGGTCCACTCCGATGGCAGCCATTCGTAGCCACTCACCACGTGCAGCTTGCATCCGTGCCCACCTCGTTCGCCCGCTTCCCGGAGCGCGTCCAGAAACGCGGGGAGCAGCTGTCGGCCGCCGACCAGACAGCAGACGTTCAGCGTGTTGCAGGCTTTGCGATCCAGCGAGTTCAGCACCGCCGAGTGAAACCGCTCGTCGTCCGCCTCGTCCAGGGCGATCAACCAGGCCCCACCCGTTCCGTGCAGCGACACGGGTACGCCGGCCTGTCGCGCAACCGCTCCCAGCTGGGCGACCGCGGGGCCTGAACCCCGGGCGACGGCGAGCGCCACGCGTCCGTCGGAGAACATCGCCCAGCCGGCGGAGCGTTCCGCGCACTCAAGCAGGACCGCAGCGCAGGCCGGCAGCCCAGCCGCGTACAATGCGGGCTTGAGCGCGTGCTCCGAGATCGCGCGGGCTGTGCCGAGCGCGTCCGAGCCGATGCGGAACACGACCGTATTGCCGCCCCGAATAACACCGGCGGCGTCTGCGAAGACGTTCGGTCGGCCTTCGAACACGAATGCGACCACGCCGAGCGGCGCCGTGGTCTGTTCCAGCGACCAGCCTTCGTGGTCGACCCGTTCGACCACCTTCTCATCGGTTGGCGGCGCGTCGCGCCAGCGGCGCAGCCCCTCGATCATCTCGGCCCGCATCTTGGCGGTGGCCACCAGGCGCGTCGTCGAACGGCCTCGCTTCCTCGCGCTCTCCGCATCCTCGGCGTTGGCGGCGGCGATAAGCGCCCAGCATTGCTCCGACGCCAGGCGGGCGGCGAACTGTTCGAAGAAGGCGCTGACCTGTTTCTGCGAAACGCCGCGCATCGCCTCGAAGGCCTCGACGGCCTGATCGACCGCCGCCGTCGCCAGCTCATGCACCGCCGCCGGCACGTGCAGCAGTTCGCCAGTCTCCTGCACGACGATCAGTCGGTCGCCCGGCTTGAACGCCGCCGCGAGCGCCTCGGAGACGCGCGTCACCCGGTCCCCGCCGAAGGGGATCGCCATGCCGGCCGTCAGCGATGTGAGCTGTTCGCAAGCCATGGCGCGGCCATTAGCGCACCGCTATGGGAAGGGCAAAGTCGGAGGGAGATATCGCCATGCAAACCCGCGCCGCCGTCGCCTGGAAAGCCGGGGCTCCGCTGACCATCGAGACGGTCGACCTGGAAGGGCCGCGCACCGGCGAGGTGCTGGTGGAGATCAAGGCGACCGGGATCTGCCACACCGACGAGTTTACCCTGTCCGGCGGCGATCCGGAGGGGATCTTCCCCTCGATCCTCGGCCACGAAGGCGCCGGGGTGGTGCTGGAGGTGGGGGCGGGCGTCACCAGCGTGAAGGTCGGCGACCACGTGATCCCGCTCTACACGCCGGAGTGCCGGCAATGTAAGTCGTGCCTTTCCAGGCGGACCAACCTGTGCACCGCGATCCGCGCCACCCAGGGCCAGGGTCTGATGCCGGACGGGAGCAGCCGGTTCTCGATCGGCGGCGAGAAGATCGTCCACTACATGGGCTGCTCGACCTTCGCCAACCACACGGTGCTGCCCGAGATCGCGCTGGCCAAGGTGCGTGACGACGCCCCGTTCGACAAGATCTGCTACATCGGCTGCGGCGTGACGACCGGCGTCGGCGCGGTGATCTGGACCGCCAAGGTGTGGCCGGGCGCCAACGTCGCGGTGTTTGGCCTGGGCGGCATCGGTCTCAACGTGATCCAGGGCGCGCGCATGGCCGGCGCCGACAAGATCATCGGCGTCGACCTCAACCCGGGCCGCATCGACATGGCGCGCCGCTTCGGCATGACCGACTTCATCAACCCCGACGACGTGGGCCGCGACAAGGTAGTGCAGGCGATCGTCGACCTCACCGGCGGTGGCGCCGACTTCTCGTTCGAGTGCATCGGCAACGTCGCCACCATGCGCCAGGCGCTGGAATGCGCCCACCGCGGCTGGGGCGAGAGCATCATCATCGGCGTCGCCGGCGCCGGCCAGGAGATCTCGACCCGGCCGTTCCAGCTGGTCACCGGCCGGGTCTGGAAGGGCACGGCGTTCGGCGGCGCGCGCGGCCGCACCGACGTGCCGCGCATCGTCGACTGGTACATGGACCGCAAGATCGAGATCGACCCCCTGATCACCCACATCCTGCCGCTGGAGCGCATCAACGATGCGTTCGACCTGATGCACCGCGGCGAGAGCATAAGATCGGTGGTGGTGTTCTAGGTCGCGCGCCGGCAGGGTTGGCAAGTGGTGTCGAGCCCTCGGCCAGATGATCGAAGAATTCGCGCGCCAGACTGGCTCAGCCACATCCCGTTCCTGGACCTGACATGAGCGACAGCCTTGATCGCCCAAGTGCGCGGGTCCAAGGTCACCCCGGGCGCAGGGGAGGAAGATCCTATGGCGCATCATGCTTTGGTCGCTCGCGGGTCGTTATTCGTGATCGTCGGCCTCGCGGCGGGTCTCGCTTCGTGTTCTCCGGCGCCGAATTCGACGACGGCCGCGCAATCCTCCGCGGCGCCGGCGGCAACGGCGCCAGCTGCCGCCCCTGCAACCGCCACCGGCGCCGCTCCCGCGGCCGCCCCGATGGCGGCGACGACGGCGATCGCCAGCGCTCAGTACAGTGACGATCCCAGCCTGCGCGCCGACCTACTGGAGGTGAAGCGGGTCAGCGGCGGGGCGTTGCTGATCCGCTGGCGGCTCGTCGACACGGCCGGTAGCCAGCAAGGCGCTGGCCTGGTCGCTGGTGCGGCGCCGAAAGCGGTCAGTTATACCGGCTGGAGTTGGGCAGATCTCTACTACACGGACCCGGCCGAGAATAAGAAATACGGTGTCCTGACTGACACCGAGGGAAACAGGCTGCTCGACGTCTACAGCGGGGACGTGCAACCGGGTCAAGAGCGCGACAACTGGTCCAAGTTCCCGGCCCCGCCGGCGAGCTCAACGAAAGTGACGATCTACATTCCCAAGTTCCCACCTTTCGAAGACACGCCCATATCCTAGGGGGGTGAGATGGCGGCTCGCCACCCGGCAAGACGGCGCATCCTGGGCTGGATCTTCGCTACAGCGGGCGCAGGCGTGGCCGCCGTCGCCGAGGCGAAAACCTACGGTGTTGATGATCCGATCCCGCCTGGCGCCACCGGCAAGGTGCTTCAGTTCCAGGGCAAGGTGACTCAGATTCAGGGGCTTGGCCTGGCAGTGTCCGGCACAAGCCAGGCGCTGAGCGCTGCGCTGAACAACCTGGGTGCTCGGGCCACCGACACTGAGGTCGATATCAGCCTGCCCGGAGACGTCTTGTTTGACTTCGACAAGGCGAGCCTCCGGCCGGAGGCCGTGCCGGTGCTGCAACGAGTGGTGGTCGTGATCCAAGGCTACCCGAGCTACGCTGTCAGCATCAGCGGCCACACCGACTCCAAGGGCGGACGGGCGTACAATCAAGATCTCTCGGTGCGGCGTGCGCGGACGGTCCAGGCTTGGCTGGTCTCCCATGGCGTCGCCAACGCTGCGACGGTCGAGGGCTTCGGCGGCGATCGGCCGGTCGCGCCAAACACTCATCCCGACGGGACCGATGACCCTGTCGGCCGGCAGAAGAATCGGCGGGTCGAGATCAAGTTACTGAAGGGCTGAGACCGGGAGCGTCCGGCGGCCGGCTCTGCGCGCCCAGAGGGCGCTTGGCCGGGGTGACGAGGCGCTGGGTTGATCTAGACTGGCCGCCGGAGTCGCGCCGGAGGGCCGCTGTTATCGACGAAGAGGCGATCATCGCCGACCAGGCGACAACGGCGGGGCTGCGGCGGCGCCGTTCGCGCCGGCTGCCGCGGCTGGCGCTGGAAGCGCTGGTGTTCCTGCGCGGGGAGATCCGGGCCAGCGAGCTGTGGCTGGTGGTGATCGCCGCGCTGGTCGGCGCCGCCGCGGGGCTCGCCACCATCGCCATCGGCATGGCCGCCCACGGCCTGCAGGAGCTGTTCTACAACATCGACTTCGAAGAGCGGCTCAGCGCTCTAACCAAAATCGATCCCTGGCGGCTGGTCACGCTGCCGCTCGGCGGCGCGGTGCTGGTGGCGGCGGGGTGGCTGTGGGGCCGCACCCGGCGCGCGACGCCGGTCGACCCGGTCGAGGCCAACGCCCTGCGCGGCGGGCAGATGTCGCTGCGCGACAGCCTATTCGTCGCCTTGCAGACCGTCGTCTCCAACGGCTTCGGCGCCTCGGTGGGGCTGGAGGCGGCCTACGCCCAGATGGGCGGGGCGCTGGCCTCGCTCACCGGCCGCGCGTTCAACCTGCGCCGCAGCGACCTGCGCACCTTCGTCGGCGCCGGCGCCGGCGCGGCCATCGCCGCGGCGTTCGGCGCGCCGCTGACCGGGGCCTTCTACGCCTTCGAGATCATCATCGGCTCCTACACCATCGCCAACATCGCCCCGGTGGTGGCCGCGACGCTGGCCGCGACGCTGATGACCCGGCTCACGAACTTCGAGCCGATGGTGGTGCGCATCGGCGCGACGCAGGACCTGCTGCTGTCGCACTACCTGCTGTTCGCCGGTCTTGGCCTGGTCTGCGCCTTCTTCGGCATCGCGGTGATGCGGATGGTCGGCTGGACCGAGATGATGACCGGACGGCTGCCGCCGGCGGTGCGCCCGATCCGGCCGCTGGCCGGCGGGGTGTTGCTGGCGGGCCTGGCGCTCTTCGCGCCGCAAACGCTCTCCGCCGGCCACGGCGCCATGCACCTCGACCTCACCGCCCAACTGGGGATCATGGCGCTGGTGTTCCTGATCGCCACCAAGGCGCTGGCGTCGGTGATCTCGCTCGGCTTCGGCTTCCGCGGCGGCCTGTTCTTCGCCTCGCTTTACCTCGGCTCGCTGGTGGGGCGGCTCTATGCGGTGTCGCTGGACCAGTTCACCAACGTCAACATCGATCCGCTGGCGGCCTCGCTGGTCGGCATGGGGGCGATGGCGGTGGCGATCGTCGGCGGACCCTTCACCATGTCGTTCCTGGTGCTGGAGACCACCGGCGACTTCGGCCTCACCGCCGCCACCCTGACCGCCTCGATCGTCGCCAGCCTGATCGTGCGCGAGACCTTCGGCTACTCGTTCTCGACCTGGCGGCTGCACCTGCGCGGCGAGACCATCCGCAGCGCCCACGACGTCGGCTGGCTGCGCACCCTGACCGCCGGCCGCATGATGCGCACTGACCCGCCGACCATCGCCGCCGCCGCCGAGCTGGCCGAGTTCCGTCGCCGCTTCCCGCTGGGCTCGACCCGCCGCGTGGTGGCGATCGATGACGCCGGCGCCTACGCCGGCATCGTGCCGACCTCGGCGGTCTACGCCGACGAGGACGGGGAAGGTTTCGTCGGCGAGAACGTGATCCTGACCGGCGACTGGCTGACGCCGGAGATGACCATCAAGGAGATCATGGGCGTGTTCGACCGCACCGGCAGCGACGAACTGGTGGTGCTGGACGACGCCCGCTGCGTGCTGGGTCTGGTCTCCGAAGCCTACGCCACCCGACGCTACGCGGAAGAGCTGGAGAAGAACCGGCGGGATCTGGTGGGGGGAGAGTAGGGCGTTCGGGGCACGGGAGTCGGACGGTCAACCGGCCGATAAGCGGACTCTCGCAATGACCGGCTCGGGTGATGGGGCCGTCATTGCCACCTGCTGTCCGACTCGGCATGATCGGAGCGTGTGGATGCGCATAAAGCGTGCTGCGTCTCCTCGATCCGCCGCTTCGAGGAGATCGGTCGGAGCCGTGGCGGTGTGCACGAAGTCGGAGATGTGTGTGAGATGAGCACCGTCTACGACGAGTTGGACGAGACGCTGATCGGCTTCATCCGCCGCCAGAAGCTGTTCTTCGTAGCAACCGCGCCCCTGTCGGCTGAGGGGTCCGTCAACGTCTCGCCAAAGGGCTACGACAGCTTGGCGATCATTGATCCCAAGACGGTCGCCTATGTGGACCTCGGCGGCTCTGGGATCGAGACCCACGCCCATCTGCGCGAAAATGGTCGAGTCACGTTGATGTTCTGCGCCTTCGAAGGGCCGGCGAACATCGTGCGGGTCTATGGGCGTGGCGAGACCTGCTCATTTGACGAGCCGGAATTCGCCCAGAAGATGAAACTCTTTCCTGCGTTCGAGCGCGCGCGTGGCGTCATCACGGTACGAATCCACCGTGTGGCCGACAGTTGCGGTTGGGGCGTCCCCTTTTTCGACTACAAGGGCGAGCGCGACCAACTCCGGCGCTGGGTCGTCGCCAGACCGGATGAGGAGTGGGCGGCGCGCCGGTACGAAGCCAACGCGGTCTCCATCGATGGCCTGCCCGGCCTCACGCCGTCCCCGAGCGCTGACATCCAGCCTGCTTCCGCCTTAGGCAGACCCAGGAATTGAACTTCAGTTCACGGGGCGAAAATCCCCGTTCGCATCACGTCCGGAAGCGGACGCTTGTCGGCGCGAGCGCCGCCGCGCCGGCACCTTCATCGGCTCAGCTGCGTGCGGCTTCGATAATCTGGGGTTTCGCCAGGACACTTGGCGCATCGACATGCGCGGCGCCGAGGCTGCCTTCGAAATCCATGAACACGCTGGCCAACTCTGCCGGCGTCACCACGGGCCGCCTGTTGGTGGGGAACCGAAAGCGCCAGAAACTTACGATGTGCTCAATCCCGCCGAGCCGCTCGCCGAGTTCGTTGAAGAGGGCAGGCGCTTTGAGGAGAAAGTCCCGGAACGCGGCTGGGTCGCTCTGTTGGGTCAGCCCCTGATAGGCGCTGTCGTAGAACCCCAGCGTCACCTTCACGGCCCGGCAGGACGCGACCAGCGCTTTGCGCAGCGTTTCACGTGCGGCGATGAGATAGGCTCGGTCCTCCTCGGACAGAGGGCCGACCGGCTTGACGTTGGCGATCTCTTGCAGGACCGGCGCGATACGCGGCAGGATGTCACCGAGCTGCCATTTGTAGTAGAGGAACGCCTTCCAGCAAAAGACGCCTTCGAGGAACTGCGGTCGGTCCAATTGCATGGTCTGACGGAGTGGTTCGAGGTCGGCGTCAGCGGAGTTGGCCAGTATCTTGCGCGTTAGTCTGGCTGCGTGTTCATTGGCAGCTGCGAGGTCATCTGTGCTCATCCTGATAAGCGCCTCGATTTCGTGCTGGGCGAATGCGAACATTCGGGCGCTGTCGGCTTCCGACAATTCGAAATAGCAACGCGCCGGCTCAAGATCGAAGCGGCGGAGTTGTTCGCGAAGCAGGAATGGATCAAGCGTTGGCGTCTGATCCAGCACTGTAAGGGTGCGTAGATCACGGCTCGCGTCGTCAATCGAGATCCCAAAGGATTGCGACAGTGCTTCCTTGAACTGACGCTGGCCTACGAAAACATAGCGCGCGCCGAGGCTCAGATCGCCCGACTCGATCGGGACCATGATTTTCGTCGCCGAGCGACGCGGTGTGGCGAACTGATCGGTTTCACCTCGCCTGAGGCGGTGCTTGACGATGATGGAGGTATTGAGCGCCGGATGTTGAAACATTGGGGCGGCCGTGTACTCCGGCAGCATGCCCTTCGTTTTCTGCACGGCTCGCAGGTTGAGGACCCGCGAAGTCGACGCTGTATCTTCGAGGTGGGCGAGGTTTCGAACAGATTGGTCGACCACGCAGCTCTTGCCTCCCCGGCGCTGATCTTCGTGTGTCGATGGTGGGCGCACTTAGTCCAACCGGCCGCGATCGGAGTCCTAACCGCGGCGTCGTTAATTAACTGTACCTCACGGCGTCGTTCGCGGTTCACGTGATACCCTGCGGCGGAGAAAACTGAGGGCGCCCGGCGTCGAGTTGTCCTTCGCCGGCGCCCTCCGCGACTCTCCGCGATCTCCGCGGTTAGTCCCTCACGCCGCGATCGCCTTGCGCAGTTCGGCCATCCAGGCCCAGCGGGGGTCGGCGCCGGCGAAGCCGGAGGACATGGTGTTGGCGACGTAGGCCGCAGCCACGCCACTCTCCGGATGGGCGAAGGCGATGCGGCCGCCGGCGCCGTCGTGGCCGAAGGACCCTTCGCCCAGCATCTCCGTCGCCTCGCGCGCGAGTTGGTATCCCAGGCCGTAGCGCGTGGGCAGGCCGAGCTGCAGCTTGCCGAGATCGCCGGCCGGAACCATCGAACCGGTCCGCAGCGTCCGCGCGCGATCCACGGTCTCGGGCTTCAGCAGCCGGATGCCGTCGACCTCGCCGATCATGGCTGCGTACATCTTCGCCAGCGACGCCGCATCGGCGATGCCGTTGCCGGCCGGCACCTGCGCCGCCCGCACGTCGCGATTGTTCATGTCCTCGATCAGCTCGGCGGTGTGCTGCAGCGACAGCAGCACCGTCCTGGCGAGGCGCGTGCTGGTGTCAATGCCGAAGCCGGTGAGCAGGGCGGTGATCTGGTCGCCGGTCAGGCCCGGCGTCGTCTGGAAGTGCGGAGCGACCCGCCAGTCCTGTTCCAGCGGCAGGCCGATCCAGAAATCCAGGCCGAGCGGGCCGCTGATCTCTTCGGCCAGGAGCTGCGAGACGCTTTTGCCCGACACGCGCCGCACGACCGCGTCCAGCAACGAGCCGTAGGTGATGGGGTGGTAGTGGCAGGAGGCGCCCGGTTCCCACAGCGGCGCCATGGCTTCCAGCGCCGGCAGGTGCAGGTCCAGGCTGAGCATGTCCTTGGCGGTGAGCCCGCTGTCCGGGTCGACGCCGGGCAGCCCGACCGAATGGCTCATCAGCTGCCAGATACGCGCATCGCTCTTGCCGGCGGCGGCGAACGCCGGCCAGTAGTCGGCGACCGGCGCCTCGTAGTCGATCAGGCCGCGCTCAGCCAGCCGGTGAACCACCGCCGCGGTCGCGCCCTTGGTGCACGACATGATGATCGCGATCGTGTCCTGGCCGTAGGGCCGGTCATTGATCTTGTCCCGCCCGGCCCAGAGGTCGACGACCTTGTGGCCATGCCGATAGACGCACAGCTGGCCGCCACCCTCATCCGCGGCCTGGGCCGCCGCGAACGCGTCCCGAACCCCCTCGTACCCGCGCGAAACATACCCACCAACGTCCATGCCGCTCTTCTCCCCTGCATCCGCCAGTCGGTATCATTGAACCGCCCAGGCGCTGAAGAGGTTGAACCGCGTACATCGCAGAGATGCGTGGAGAGGGGGGGCTTTGACAGCGGCGTTCGGGTTTGACTTGGTCTGCTGACGGGCGAAACTGCCGGTTGTCGATGCCGGGGAGGGGTTGATGCTGGGCGGAGGGGTCTTGTTTAGAGTGCTGCATTCAAAGCGCCTCGCAGCCGCGCTTGCGGCTCTGGTGCTGCTTCAAGGCCCTGCGGCGCTGGCTCAGCGAATGGTTGGCGGAGTCGGTCCACAGAGCGGGTGGAACACGGCGCCCTGCGGCGGGCACGGCCACACCGATTTCGGCCGCTGCTTCTGCGATCCGGGCTGGTCTGGCGGACAGTGCGACAGGCCCGAGAAGCCGCTCGATTGCGGCGCGCATGGCAAAGACACGCACGGCTGGTGCGTCTGCCAGCCCGGCTGGAAGGGCAGCGCCTGTCAGACTGCGCCACCACTGTCTTGCACGCACGGCAAGGTCGCACACGGCCAGTGCGTTTGCGAGGCGGGCTGGTCGGGTGACGCCTGCGACAAGAAGTCTGGCGAGCGGTGAGGAAGCTGCTCGCCTTCCCCGTGCGGGGGAGGGGAGTTCAGATCTGCTCCCGCGGCACAGGAGCGACCCTAGAACGTCAGCACCGCCTTGCCGCTGAACCGCCGGGAGATCAGGGCCTGGGCGATTTCGGCGATGTCGTCGATGGTCCCGCGGCGTTCGATCACCGGCCTCAGCTTGCCCTCGGCGACCAGGCGGGCGAGCTCGGTCAGGGTGACGGACGGGGGTTCGTGCTGCACTTCGTAGAACATGGCCAGGCCGTACAACGTAGTCCCGCCGGCGCCGCGGAACTTGGAGATGTCGAACTCGGCGACGGCGCCTTCCGAGCCGCCCAGGTTCACGCAGGTCGCGCCGGGCGCTAGCAGGCCCAGCGCCGTTCCCAGCGTGCGGCCGCCGACCGAATCCAGGATCAGGTCAAACGGGCCGATGTCGGCGGCCAGAGTCTCGCCGATGGTGACGTGCTGGGCGCCCAGGCCGCGCACCAGCGCCTCGTTGGCCGGCGAGCGTATCGCGGCGGTGACCTCGTCGCCCGCGCCCGACGCCAGCTGGATCGCGTAAACGCCCACGCCGCCCGAGGCGCCGGTGATCAGCACCTGGCGGCCGGGCTTGCGCGGTCCGCGGCGCAGGGCGTGCAGCGCGGTGCCGCCGGCGACCGGGAGGGTGGCGGCCGCCTCGAAAGAAACGGCGTCCGGCAAGGGCGCGATGAAGGGCGGCGCGGCGGCGATGTATTCGCACCAGGCGCCGGTCGGCGACATACCGACGACGCGGGTCCCGGCCGGCAGGCTGCTGCCGTCGGCGGCGGCCTGCGCGACCGTGCCGGCGTAGTCCCAGCCGGGCCGCCAGCCGGTGGCGGCCGTCATTGCGGTCCGCACCTCGCCGCGATTCAGCGACACCGCCGCGACCTGGACCAGCACTTCGCCCGCCGCTGGCGTGGGCCGGGGAACCCGACCGATCGTCAGCCGTCCGGACGCGGCCTCGTCGACCACCACCGCCCGCATGTCATCGCTCGCAGCCATGGGCCTGTTCCAACTGTTCCATGATTAGTGTTCATCGAACAGTTAGATCAGATCTGATGGGGACGCAAGCCGTTCTCGAGGCTGTCGAGCAGATCCTCGACCAGGGCGTCGCGCTCGGCCCTGAGGTAGCGGGGGCGGGCGATGAAGATCGAAACCAGGCCGTGCAGGCCGAACCAGACCGTATGGGTGGCGACGGTCAGGTCTACCTGCCGCAGCTCTCCTGCCTCGGCTAGCCGCTCCAGCTCCGCGCGGATGATCAGGAACACGTTGTGGCCGGCGCCGGACGGCCGGTCGGGGTCCAAGCCGGCCGGGTCCATCTTGTTCAGCCCCGGACCTTCCAGAAAGGTCAGCCGGTACTCGTCCGGGTGGGCTAGGCCGAACTGGATGTAGGCCAGGCCCAGCGCCCGCAGCCGCGACATACCCTCGCCGGCGTTGGCCACCGCGTGGCGGAAGTCGTCGCCCAGCGCCACGAAACTCTGGCGGCAGAGGGTGTCGAACAGCTCTTCCTTGCTCTTGAAGTAGACGTAGAGCCCGGTCTGCGAGAGTCCGACGCGGGCGGCGAGCTTGCGGGTGGTGAAGGCCTCGTAGCCGTCGGTGAGGAACATCTCTTTCGCGGCGGCCAGGATCTCGGGGCGGCGCAAGTGGCCCTGTCCGCGCGGCATCCGGGTGCGGAACGGGGCAGCCACGCCTGTTGGGTCCTCGCTCACGCGGCGGCGTGGTCGGCGAGCTCGCACGGCGCCTCGCCGCACTCGACCTGCAAGGTCGCGTGGTGGATCGAGAAGCGCCGCTTGAGCTCGGTGCAGGCCTCGGTGAGCAGGGCGTCGTCCAGCGCCGCGCCGGGGCGGACCAGGTGGGCGGTGAGCGCGGTCTCGGTGGTGCTCATGCCCCAGATGTGCAGGTCGTGCACCTCGGTGACGCCGGGCAGGGCGGCGAGATAGGCGGCGACGCCGCCCTGATCGACGCCCGGCGGCACGCCGGCCAGCGCCAGCGCCATCGCCTCGCGCAGCAGCGACCAGGTTCCCCAGACGATCACCGCGCTGATGACGAGACTGATCGCCGGATCGAGCCAGAGCCAGTGGGTGTAGAGGATGGCCGCGCCGGTCCCGACCACGCCCAGCGCCACCAGCGCGTCCGAGGCCATGTGCTGGAAGGCGCTGCGCACGTTCAGGTCCTGCTTGCGCCCCGCCGCGAACATCAGCGCAGTGACGCCGTTGATCGCGATGCCGACCGCGGCCACGGCCATCATGGTCACGCCGGCGGCCGGCTGCGGCTGCATCAGCCGCAGCACCGCCTCCCAGGCGATCGCGCCGGTGACCAGCGCCAGCAGCACGGCGTTGGCGAGCGCCGCCAGGATCGACGACGAGCGCAGGCCGTAGGTGTAGCGGCTGGAGGGCGCGCGCTTGGACAGCCAGGCCGCGAGCCAAGCCAGGCCCAGGCTCACCACGTCGCCGGCGTTGTGGCCGGCGTCGGCCAGCAGCGCCAGGGAGTTGGCGAAAACGCCGTAGCCGGCCTCGGCGACCACATAGGCGCTGTTCAGCGCGATGCCGACCGCGAAGGCGCGGCCGAAGTCGGCCGGCGCGTGGCCGTGGCCATGGTGGTGATGGCCACCGTGGTCGTGGTGATGGTCGTTGTCGTGGTGGTGTTGGGCGTGGGTCACTGACGCCATCTATAGCCGGACTCGCCGGAGTCTACCCTACGCGCGGCTTTTGTCAGACGCCGGTGATCGCCTCGGGCCGACGCAGGGGCACGGCGAGGTGGCAGCCGAACTCCTTGGGGAAATCCACCGAGACCCGCGCATGCACCCGGCCCTGGCGGTCGTGGAACGTCGCTTCGTCGTCGTGAGGGACAAAGGCGCCGTGCCAGACGTCGGGCGCGATGTAGAGGCCGTGCGAACCGTCGCACCAGAAGCTGGAAAAGCTCTGCGGCGTCACGTCGTCGCCGGGCAAGGCCAGCGGGACGACGAAGCTCTGGCCGCGCGCCGGCCAGATCAGCTGGCCGCCGTCGGGGTGGTAATTGGCGCGCCAGATCAGCGCCCGCTCGCGCGGCTTGGCCGGACCCGAACTCGTCGCGAGCTCTGGCCAGGTGCTCCACCCGAACAGATAGCTGTCGCCCACCGCGTGGTTGCGGGCGAACAGCGTCTCGCCCAGCCAGGCGAACTCGAACAGACCTTCGGTGACGCCGCCCTGGTCTCCGGAGTTCTCGTCCACCGGACGCCAGCCCTGCGCCGGCCAGCGCACGATCTCGACCTGGAACGACGCGGGATCGTCGACCAGACAGCCATAGCCCTGCAGGCTGGAGTCGGTCGCGACCACCAGCGGCGCCTCGTGCATGCGCCGCACCCCGGTGGTCGGCGCATAGGCGATCTGGTCCAGCTCGAGGCTCACGACGTATCTCCAGGGACCGAGGGGTTATCGTCGCCGCCGCGTCGCTCGCCAAGGGGTTCAGTTGTTGCAAGGTTTGGCGCTCTGCTCATGCTGAGCTGCCCGCACGTCGTTGGAGCCGCCAAGCTGACACGCCGTCTCGTCGCCATGCTGATGATGATCGCCGCGCTGGCGACCAGCCGCGCCGCCGCCTCGGCTGCGCCACTGATGGACTGGCCGGATCTGCTCGCTCGGCCGATGCCGGCGCCCACCCGGGAGTTCGCTTACGGATCCGCGCCCGAGCAGGTGGCCGACCTCTGGCTGCCCGCGGGCAAAGGACCGTTCCCGGTGGTGCTGATGGTGCACGGCGGCTGTTGGCGCTCCAATGTCGCCAAGCTCAGCATCATGAACTACGCCGCCGAAGACCTGCGCCGGCGCGGCGTCGCAGTCTGGAACATCGAGTACCGCGGCGTCGACCGGCCGGGCGGCGGCTTTCCGGGGACCTTCGAGGACGTCGGCGCGGGCGCGGACAAGCTCGCAGCCATAGCCCCGGGCTACCCTCTGCGGGTTGGGCACGTTGTCGCGTTCGGCCACTCGGCCGGCGGGCACCTGGCGCTGTGGCTGGCGGCGCGCGGTCGCATCGGCGCCGGCAGCCCGTTGAAGACGTCGCGGCCGCTGCCGATCGCAGCCGTGGTCAGCTCCGGCGGGTTGCCGGACCTCGAGGCCGTCCGCGCCGGCGGCAACTGCGGTGCGGGCACGGTCGAAAGGCTGGTAGGGCCGCCGAACGCGATCCGCTCGGACGTCTATGCCGACACGTCTCCGGCCGAGCTGGGCGCCGGGCGTGATCTCGAGCAGCTGATCAGCGGCGATCAGGACCCCATCGCCCCACCGGCAATGGCCGACGCCTACGCCGCCAAGATGAAGCTGAGGGGCGCCTCCATCGTGGCGTTGACCGTGCCCGACACCGGCCACGTCGAGCTGATCTCGCCGGGGACGCCGGCGTGGGCGGCGACGGTCAGGACGATCCAGCGTTTTCTGTTGTCGCGCTGAGCGCCCGCGCGCCGGCCATCGCGTCCAGGTCGCCATCCAGGAGCCGTGCGATCAGCCAGGCGACGCCCGCGCCCTCGTCGCCCTCCGCCGTCAGGTCGACCCGCGCCTTCAGCGACGGCAGCGCGTTGGCGACGGCGGCGGAGAGACCGCAGGCGGCGAGAAACGGCTGATCGTTCTCCGCATCGCCGACGCCGACCACCTCGGTCGCCGCGAGGCCCAGGGCGCTCAGCGCGGCTAAGAGCCCGCTCGCCTTGTCCACCCCTTCGGGCAGAACCATCACTGAGTCCTTGTTGAAGATCATCCGCCACGGCAGCGCCAACGCCTCGAGCGCCGTCGCCACCACCGCCGCGTTCGAGCTCAGCGTGGCGACGATCGAGCGGCCGACCGCCAGCGGCTCGACCCCGCGCCGCCGCAGCTCGTCGACCAGCGCCGCCGGCGCGGGCGCCGCCAGCACCTGCTCGCCGCGCGCAGGTAGGTAGAGCAGGGCGCCATTCTCGGCGACGATGGCGTCGAACAGATCGATCGCCGGAAACACCGAGCGCAGGTCCGACAGTTCACGTCCGGTCACCAACAGCAGCTTGCGCCCGCTGGCCTTGAGCCGCTCGAGCGCCGCCAGCGTAGGCGCGTCGACCACCCCGTGGCTCGCCAGAGTGCCATCGTAGTCGGTGGCGAGCGCGCGGATCGGCAATCGTTCAGCCCCAGGCCAGTTCGTCCCGCTTATCGTAGTCGTGGAAGGCCTTTTCCAGCCCGCCGATCACCTCGGCCGCGGTCTCGAACAGCGCTTTGGTGCGCGGATCGCTGAGCACCTTGATGTCATCGCGCAGGGCGCTGACGGTCTCCTTGAAGCGCTTCTCCATCACCCGGGTATGCTCCCGGGGATCGGTCGGGTCGGCTTGGGCCATGACGGCGTCTCCTTGAAACCTCCCTGCCGAACCCCTGGGGCTCGCAGCGGTTCCGCTTGCCGCCACAGACGGCCGCAATTCTACTCGCAGGCCAGGCCGGTTCGGCGGTATTCACCCCGCATGTCGCCCCTCGAACGCGCCAGCAGCGTCTGCGACCGGTTCGGTCTGCGCCTGCCGATCCTGATGGCGCCGATGGCCGGCGCCTGTCCGCCGGCGCTCGCGGCGGCCATCGCCAACGCCGGCGGCATGGGCGGCTGCGGCGCGCTGACGATGTCGCCGGCGGCGATCCTGGCGTGGGCCGCCGAGCTGCGCGCGGCCAGCAACGGCGGGTTCCAGATCAACCTGTGGATCCCCGATCCGCCGCCGGCGCGCGATCCGGCCCACGAGGCCGAGGTGCGCGCCTTCCTCGGCCACTGGGGGCCTGAGGTCGCGGCGGAGGCAGGTGAGGTGCGGCTGCGCGACTTCGACGCGCAGTGCGAGGCGCTGATCGAGGCTGGGGCGCCGATCGTCTCCTCGATCATGGGGGTCTATCCGCCGGCGGTGGTCGAGCGGCTGAAGGACCGCGGCGTCACCTGGTTCGCCAACGCCACCACCGTCGCCGAGGCGAAGACGGCCGAGGCGGCCGGGGCGGACGTGATCGTCGCCCAGGGCATGGAGGCCGGCGGCCATCGCGGCGCGTTCGACGCGGCCCGCGCCCAGAGCGACCTCGTCGGGCTGTTCGCCCTGGTCCCGGCGATCGCCGACGCGGTGCAGGTACCGGTGGTGGCCAGCGGCGGCATCGGCGATGCGCGGGGCATCGCCGCGGCGCTGACGCTGGGCGCCAGCGCGGTGCAGATCGGCACGGGCTTCCTGCGCTGCCCGGAAGCGAACACCAGCCCGGTCTGGGCGGAGGCGCTGGCGACCGCGCAGCCGGAGGACACCATGGTCAGCCGCGCCTTCTCCGGCCGCGCTGGCCGCAGCCTCGCGACGGCTTATGCCCGCGCCGCAACCGCGGCCGACGCGCCGGCGCCGGCGCCCTATCCGGTGCAGCGCGGCCTCAGCCAGGCGATGCGCGAGGTGGCGGCCGCCGCCGGCGATCTCGACCGCATGCAGGCCTGGGCTGGCCAGTCCGCTCGCCTGGCCCGCGCCGAACCGGCCGGCGAGCTGACGCAGCGCTGGTGGCGCGAAGCGAAGGCGCTGCTGGGCGGTTAGTTCGCGTCGATCCGTCAGAACAGCAGACCCAGCCGCGCGAGCTCGTTCAGCTTGGCGACGAGCTGGGGTTTGATCTGCTCGGGCGAGCCGCCCAACTCGCTGGCGATGTCGACGGCGATCTGGTCCACGGTGCGGCGACCATCCAGGCTGGCGATGAAGCTTAGCCCGGTCGCGTCTCCGATCTCGACGACGGCGTGGCGCAGGGTGGTCACGCGCTGTTCGCCGCGCGAAGCCTGCAGGCGCGCCAGGGGGCTGGCGCAGGGCCGTTCGCCAACCTCGATCGAAAACGGCTCTGCGGCGCTGTGCAGCTCGATGGCGCCGGACCAGTACATCCGCAGCAGCGCGCCCAGCCGCGCCTCGTCGTCGACCAGTTCGTTGATCGGCAGCGCGGCGGGCCAGGCCAGGCTCAGGCGCTCGACCACCCCCTGCAGCGCCGCGTCGTCCAGCTGGAACCGCAGCGTGCCCACGTCGTAGACGCCAGGCTCGTCCGCCTTCTGGGCCGGTGTCGCCGCGCGCAGGCCCAGCAGACGCGACGGTTCAGGCCGCCGATCCAGCGCCACGTCGGCATGCACCAGCAGGTTCTGCCGGTAGTTGCGCAGAACGTCGAAATCGAGCTCCTGGGCATGGGCCAGGACATCGAAGTCCGCATCGTCGAGGGCGTAAGGCGGGCGAAAGCCTTCGCCGCAGCGGGTGGGTCCGGCCTCGGTGAGGAACTGCAGGCCGTGCCGGCCGGCGTGCTCCAGGAACTCGTGCAGGTGCACAGGCTCGAACACCTCGCCCAGTTCGTCGTGCGCCAGCACCGGCGGCGGGCGCTCGAGCAGTTCCAGGCAAAGGCTCTTCGCCAGCCGCGCGAATGGCGTATCTGCGCCAAAACGCTCCGGCATGCGCCGCAGGTGCAGGATCGCCGCCTGCACCCGGGCGGTCGGGCCTTCGACGCCGCGCAGGTGGAACAGCAGCATCTCGCGGATCATCCTGTGGGCATGACCGCCGGGTAGGGCGTTGTGGCTGACAAAAGCGACGCCACCCACCGCCAGGTGATGGCGGATCCCGGCCATCATCGCATCGCGCACCGCCTGCGGAATCCAGGAATAGAGCCCGTGGGCGATCACATAGTCGAAGCCGCCGGCGCCGAAGTCGGCCGCGGCGATGTCGAGGGCTTCCAGGCGCACATTGGGCAGCTTCAGCGCCTCGATGACGCCCCGCCCACGCGCGATCGCCCGTTCGGAAAGATCGAAGCCGACGAACTGGCTGCCCGGATGGGCGACGGCCATCGGGATGATGTTGGCGCCGTCGCCGCAGCCGATGTCCAGCACCCGGCACGCCGCCGCCGGCGCGAACGGCAGGCCGAACAGCGCCGCGTGCGTCCCTAGCCGGTTGGGATGGGTCTGGCGGAACGCCGTGGTCGGGTAGGCGATCTCGTCATAGGGCGTCGCCATGCGGGCTGGGTTCAGGCGGTGGCCGGCTCGACCGTCGCCGCTGGGGCCGGCGCGGCGGCCGGCGGCTCGACAGGTCCGGCGAAGGTGTAGTCGAACACCGAGTCCTTCACCTTCACGCTGATGGTCGCCACCGCCTCGCCGGCCATCTGCCGCTCCAGCAACGCGATCGAGAGTTCCGGCAGCATGGTGTTGGTGAGGATCGCGTCGATCATCCGTCCGCCCGACGCCACCTCGTTGCAGCGCGAGACCACCAGGTCGACCACGTCGTCGCCGTAGTCGAAGACGATGGCGTGGTTGTCGGCGATGCGCCGCTTCACCCGATCCATCTGCAGCCGGACGATCCCCTTCAGCATGTCGGGGCTGAGCGGATAGTAGGGCAGCACGATCAGGCGGCCGAGCAGCGCCGGCGGGAACACTTTCAGCAGTTCCGGGCGCAGGGTCTGCGCCAGGCTCTCGGCGTCGGGGGCCATCTCCGGGTCTTCGGACAGGCTGGTGATCAGGTCGGTGCCGACGTTGGAAGTGAGCAGGATCAGGGTGTTCTTGAAGTCGATGTAGCGCCCCTCGGCGTCGTCCATGTAGCCCTTGTCGAACACCTGGAAGAACATCTCGTGGACGTCGGGGTGAGCCTTCTCGACCTCGTCCAGCAGCACGACCGAATAGGGCCTGCGCCGCACCGCCTCGGTCAGCACCCCGCCTTGTCCGTACCCGACATAGCCGGCCGGCGCGCCCTTCAGGGTCGAGACGGTGTGCGCTTCCTGGAACTCGCTCATGTTGATGACGATCATCGAATCGTCGCCGGAGAACAGCAGCTCCGAGAGCACCAGGGCGGTCTCGGTCTTGCCGACGCCGGAGGGTCCGCAGAGCATGAACACGCCCACCGGTTTGTTGGGATTGTCGAGCTTGGCGCGGCTGGTCTGGATGCGCTTGCCGATCGCCTCCATCGCATGGTCCTGGCCGACCACGCGCTTCTTCAGCTGATCGGCGATGGTCAGCACTGAGGCGATCTCGTCCTTGACCATCCGGCCGATCGGAATGCCGGTCCAGTCGCCGACCACCGAGGCCACCGCGTCGGCGTCGACCACGCCGAACACCATCGGCTGATCGCCCTGGGCCTCGCGCATGGTCTCCAGCGCCGCCGTCAGCGCCGCGACGTGGGCCGGGTCATCGACGTGCGGCGGCGTCTCGCCGGCGCCTTCCGCGGCCTTCACCGCCGCTTCCCTGGCGGCCGTCAGGGCGTCGCGGGCGGCGCGCACGCCTTCGAGGGCGACTTTCTCCTTCTCCCACTTGGCGCTGACTTCCTCGAACGCGGTGTTCGCTTCGGCGATCTGCTCCTCGATCTTCGCGATCCGGTCGCCGGCATTGTAGTGGCCCTCGCGTTCGCGCATGGCGATGTCGAGCTCGACGCCCAGCAGTTCGACCCTGCGCTTGCGGTCTTCGACCGGCGCCGGCGTGGAGTGCTGCGAGACGGCGACGCGGGCGCTGGCGGTGTCAAGTAGCGAGACCGCCTTGTCGGGTAGCTGGCGGGCGGGCACGTAGCGCTGCGAGAGCTTGACCGAGGCCTCGATCGCCTCGTCCAGCACCACCACGTTGTGGTGCTTCTCCATCATTGGCGCGACCGAGCGGATCATCGAGATCGCCTTGTCGGTCTCGGGCTCGCCGACGTTGACGGTCTGGAACCGCCGGGTCAGCGCCGGGTCCTTCTCGAAGTACTGGCGATACTCGGCCCAAGTGGTGGCGGCGATGGTGCGCAGCCGGCCGCGGGCCAGGGCCGGCTTCAGCAGGTTGGCGGCGTCACCCGTGCCTGCGGAGCCGCCGGCGCCGATCAAGGTGTGCGCCTCGTCGATGAACAGGATGATCGGCTTCGGCGAGGACTCGACCTCGTCGATCACCTGGCGCAGTCGCTTCTCGAACTCGCCTTTGACGCTGGCGCCGGCCTGCAGCAGGCCAATGTCGAGCGCGCGCAGGGTCACGTCCTTCAACACCGGCGGCACGTCGCCGTCGACGATGCGGCGCGCGAAGCCTTCCACCACCGCGGTCTTGCCGACGCCGGCCTCGCCGGTGAGGATCGGGTTGTTCTGGCGGCGGCGCAGCAGGATGTCGATCACCTGGCGGATCTCGGCGTCGCGCCCGACGATCTGGTCGATCTCGCCCTTGCGGGCCCGCTCGGTGAGGTCGACCGAGAACTTGGCCAGCGCCTCGCCGGAGCCGGCCCCGCCAGCGCCGTCCGCCCCTCCCGGCTGTCCGTCGGCGGAAGGCGCCACACCGGCGCTCTCCGATCCGACCTCGGACGATCCGGCGCAAATCTGGGCGAATTCGTCACCCAGCTTGTCCGCCGACACTTTGCGCCACTCGGTCGAGATCGAGAACAAGGCGTTCTTCAGCTGCGGGGTCTTCAGCATGCCGAGGATCAGATGGCCGGTGCGCACCCGACCGGCGGCGTACATCAGCGAGGCGTAGAGCCAGCCCTTCTCGATCGCCTCCTCGATCTGCGGCGAGAAGTCGGAGATCGCGGTTGCGCCGCGGGGCAGGGCGTCGAGCGAGGCCACGGTGTCGCGCGCCAGCGTCGCGTCGTCGATCGCAAATCGCGTGCGGATCGCGCCGACGTCGTTGCGCGGGTCCTGCAGCAGGATGTGCAGCCAATGCGCCAGCTCGACATAGGGGTTGCCGCGCATCTTGCAGAACCCGGTCGCGGTCTCGATGGCCTTAAGGGCGGTGGGGTTCAGGCGCCCGAACAGGGCTGACCGGCTGATCTCGCTCATGGCTCAAAGCCTCCCGCGTCTTCAGGCGATGCGCCGCGCGCTTCGGCCCAAACGCGCCTCAGCCCGGACGCCGCCGGCGCCCGTCGGCGCCATCCAACTTGTCCATCCCATCCTGGTGCGCCCGTCAAGCCGCGCCGGCCTGGCCTCACGCTCGTCCAGTTCCACTTCCAGCTCCCACTCCAAGTGCGAGGGGGTGAAGGCGTCCAGCGCCTCAGCGGCGATCTTGAACTGGGCGCCCGTGGGCAGAAAGCTTTCATATTCGGCGAAGGTGCGGGCGCGCACCACCACCCGATAGGCGTCGGTGTAGGCGCGCACGGTGGCGCCGGCGACCACGTCGCGGCCCAGGCCGTTGAAGCCGCCCGGCCCGCCGAGGCGGCTGCGGTCGCCCGGCTCGATATTGCGCCACCGAGGCAGGAATTCCTTCAGGCGCACCGGCGTGCCCAGCAGGTGGGTCAGGGCGTCCTGGATGCCGGCGGCGCTGCGGTGCGAGGCGAACAGGCTGGCGTAGTGCAGCCGCGCCCGCGCCGGAAAGGCAGGGTCCGCCGGTACGTTCTCGCCGGCGCCCGATAGCGCGGCGAGATACGAGGCGAAGCGGTCGTCGCCCGGGCGGTCGGCATGGGCGACGGGCTGGCTGTCGGCCCAGGCGCGGTAGAAGAACTGCAGCATGCGGCCGGCCAGGATGTCGAGGAACTGGCCGAACGGGCGCTTGTGCCCGTAGCGCCGCTCGTTCATGGCGAATTCGCTGAGATGCAGGGGCAGGGGACCCATGGGTCCGGTCAGCCCCAGCCAGTAGCCGTTCACCGCCGCGCGGGCGCCCTTGATCTCGATCGACTCCAGCGTCGAGTCCGGAAAGGCGACGTGCGGCACCTGGTTCAGGTCGACGATGTTCTGCGATGGCAGCCGCGAGCCGCCGATGCGCGGGAGGTCCGGCGCACGCGCCTCCGCGGAGCGCAGCACGGGGAATATCCCGTAGCGCTTGGCCGCCTTCGCCACCTCGGCGAGGAAGCTCAGATGTTGCGGCGCTGCCCCACTCTTGGTGGCCATTGCACGAACGTCCCCTCCTGGACGGACTCGAAAACGCACTCGGTGAAGGAGTTGATGGTGGCGAACTCGGCCAGGAAGCGCTCCAGCACCGCGGAAAACAGGAACATGCGGGCGTTCTCGTAGGAGACGTCGTCCAGTTTCAGGCGGATGCGCAGGCCGCGGGCGAAGGCCAGGCGGTCGTGGCCCGGCACGCGCCGCGTCACCGGCTCGGACTTCACCGTCAGCAGCCCGTCGACCTGCCGGCGCGTCATCGCGTCCTCGATCCGTCCGTAGAGCGCGAGGTGGTCGCGCAGGATCGACGGGTCGTCGTGGTCGGTGGGCGCCAGGCTGGCGTAGTTTGGCGTCAGGTGGCTGATCACCCGCCAGGCGCCGTCGGCCAGCCCCATCGGCGGCTGCGGGCGGGTCGGCGAGCGCAGCACGGTGACCGCCCGGATCGGCCCGCCGGAGACGTTGAAGTCGGTCGCGCCGCCAAAGCGCAGCAGCTCGGGCAGCTCGCGATTGGTGACCAGCGCACGCACCGCCAGCTCGGTAATGCGATCGACGCTGGAGGCGTCGCCGGGCGCGGTGAGGCTGAGCCAGGTCTCGGTGCCGAGGTAGTCGGTGCGCCGCCGCAGCCGCTGCTCCTTGGTCGAGAGTCGGCGCCGCTTCAGCCGCGTGGCGTAGAACACCGCCTCGCGCCAGTCGTAGAGCAGCGCGCCGAACGCGTAGAGCGGCGCCACCGGCCGCGGGTCGCCGTTCTGGGTCCCGTAGGCCGTAACCTCCAGCACCCGGTAGACCTCGAAGTCCAACGGCCGCGTCCGGTCCGGCATCACCTGGAACTCGTGCTCGTAGGGCCTGATCTGCACCCGGCCGAGCTGCTTTTCGAACAGGTTGATCGCCGGGGTGGCGAACAGGCGGAAGTTCTGCGGGGTGATCGCCTTGGCCAGCCCCGCAGCGTTGCGGCTGAACAGCAGCACCACGTCGCACGCGTCCTGGCTGCCGGCGAACGCCTGCGCGAGGTCCTTCAGCCGGATGAACTGGAAGCGCTCCGGGCAGGCGAAATACTCGCTGAGCAGCCGGTAGCCGCGGAACGAGCGTTGCTCGTGGGGCAGCAGGGCGCACTCGTCCTCGAAGCCGTGCTGTTCGGGTAGCGGCAGCCTGAACCAGCCCTGCTGCCCGGCGCCGGAGGTGGCTGAACGGGCGATCACCGCGAGGCTCTCGCCGACGATCTGACGGTAGAGCTCGCCCGGAGTCGCCTCGGACCCGGCGAGGTAGATCGGCAGCTCGGCCGGCGCGATCTTGGCCAGCGGCGCGCCGCCCGCGCCGGCGAAACGCAGCCGCAGCCCGGCCTCGGCCCGGACGCCGGCCGCCGCGGCGAACGGGGCCACGGCCGCGCGGGTCGCCAGGTATTCCGCCTCGACGATCTGCAGCGGCCACAGCGTGACGTCGTGGCCGGTCTTGAAGGTTACGATCGCGCCGCCCTGGTCCTTGGCGACGGACGTCAGCTCGGTTCCGCGCGGCAGGCTGAAGCCGGTCACCAGCGACGGGTCGTTGGCCTGCGGCTCGAAGCCGACCACGCACATCGATGGCGTGGGCGCCAGATAGTGCGGCTGGATCGCCTGCAGCAGGTGCTGGGTGAACTCCGGGAACTGGTCCTGGAGCTTCAAGTTCACCCGCGCTGCCAGGAAGGCGACGCCCTCGAGCAGGCGTTCGACGTAGGGATCGACCTCGGTGGGGGTGGCCAGGCCCAGCCGCCCGGCGACGCTCTCGTACTCTTCGCCGAACTCCCGCGCCGTCTCGCGCAGATAGATCAGCTCGTCGTTGTAAGCGCGCAGCAACCTCGGATCCACAGGCCCTACTCCCGGACCGTGACCGACGCCGTGTCAACCTCGATGTCGGTCTTGAACTCCACCGGCATGGCCTGCACGGCGGCCGTGATGTCGCCCCGGATCACGTAGGTGATCGCATTTTCCTTCTCGAAGCTCGACAGCGCCTCCACCTCCAGCCGCTTGGGATCCATGCGCGGCTCGAAGGCGCGGATGGCGTCGCGGATCTCCCGGGCGCGGCCCTGGATCACGCGCTTGGTCAGGGTCTTGCCGGCCAAGTCAGGCACACCGTAGTTGAGCACCGAGGTGCGGACCTCGGGGTAGGGTGTCAGGTCCTCGACCGCAGCGAGGTTGGTGGTGTTGAGCAGCCAACCAAGCTCCCGCCGCACCGTCGTGCGCAGCGCCGCCTCGTTAAAGCGCTCGATCCTTGGCACCGTGTAGAAGCGCATGAGCGAGCCGCCGAGGTCGGCCATTCGCCGCGGGTCGTCGGCCTCGCGCAGTCCCTCGATCTCCAGATCGGCGACCAGCTTGTCGAACAGGGTGGGGTTTAGGCGGCTGGCGGCCATCAGTTGAACTTGAGGCGGCGCAGCGACAGGATGCCTACGTCGGCGCCGTCGCTCAGACTCCATTCGTGCTGGCCGACCCCAGCCTGACCCCACGGTTGGTCGACCCAGTCGGTGCCGCGCGCCAAGCGCAGCGACGCATCCCCGTTCGCCTCGCTGCCCGGATAGCGGGCCGGGAGCAGGGCGGCGACCGACTGGCCGGTCTTGAACGCAAGCTGGACCGGCAACCAGACGATGTCGCGCAGGTCTCTTGGGCCCTCAGATTCGATCTTCTCGATCGCCTCGAACGGCACCAAGCCCCACTGGCCGGCGATGATCGCCTCAATCGCCGGACCAAAGCGAGCGTCGCCGTCGGCGATCCAGTCGAACGGAGTCCCATCGAGATCGCCCGGTGTGTCCGGCGCCGCGTCGAACGCCCGGTCGCGCAGGGCCTCGGCGTCCTGCGTGCGGCCCTGGCAGAGCGCCGCCAGCGCGGCGGTGAGATCGCCGGCCCAACTCGAGGAGCTGACCAGCAGGGCAGGCTGCGCTGTCCCGGCGAACACCTGGCCGCGGAACTTCTCAGCCTCGATGGCCTGGTGATACGCGGCCGCCAGCATCTGCGCCTCAGGGGATAGCTGCGCCAAGCCGCGCAACTGGATCAGCGCCTTGTCCCACTCGCCCCCGACGCACAGCAGCTGGAACAGGAACATGCGCGCCTGCTGATCTGACGGGCTGCGGCGCACCGCCTCGACAAGCGACGCGCGGGCGCCTTCGAAGTCGCCCGCGCGCAGCATTGCGTCCGCATCGGCCATGACCGACTTTCTAGCACAAGCGCCCGGCCGGCGATGCTAGAACTGATCCTCATTGTGGGCGTAGTTATACGCATACAAGCCCGACACTCCGGCGCCGCCGGTATCAGCCTGCTCCTTGTACTCAACCTTGACCGAGGCGAAGTTCAGCGTGACGTTCTCGGTCGGGCGCTCCTCACCCCCGCTGCCGCCGATGGAGAAGCTGGAAACCAGCACCTCCTTCATGGTGATGGTCAGGTATTCCAGCGGCTTCTCGCCAGCCTTGCGCGCGTACAAGACGGCCTCGTCGAAGTGCTTGCCGGTGTGGCAGGCAAGGTGCATCGGCGTGGTGGCGAGATCGACGTACTTGGTGACCGAAAGATCCTGCGCGTTGACCTTGCCTGCGCCGCCGCCGCCGCCCATGCGCGTCGTGCCGGCGTTCGAAGCGCCCCAGCTCCAGGAGAGAATGTCGATCTCATCCTTGTGCTTGGAGTCCTTCGACTCGCCTTTGATTGTTGGAGTAAGCTTCAGGAACATGTCGACGGCCACGGTGAACTCCTTTGGCTCAGCGTTCTAGCGGGAGGGTTACAGCAAGAACTGAAACGCGGACTAGGCGGCGGGCTTGGGCAGTCGCGAAACCATGCTCAGCGACACGTCCATGCCTTCCAACTGGTAGTGTGGGATAAACCGGAACACGCCCCGATAGTATCCGGGATTTTCTTCATCCGGGATCACTTGAATCGACGCCGCCTTCAAAGGTTTGCGAGCTTTGATTTCCTCGCTGGAGAAGTCGGGCTGCGGGTCAACATATTGCATCACCCACGACTGCAGGTCGGCGGCAAGCTGCGGCGCCTCGCGGGTGCTGCCGATCCAGTCGCGCACCATGCACTTCAGATAGTGGGCGAAGCGGCAGCTGGCGAAGATATAGGGCAGGCGCGCCGAGAGGTTCGCGCTCGCCGTGGCCGCCGGATCTTCGTAGGCCTTGGGCGCGTGCAGCGTCTGAGCGCCGATAAAGGTCGCCTGGTTGGTGTTCTTGCGATGGATCAGCGCCATCAGCCCGGCCTTTGAGAGCTCGGCTTCGCGGCGGTCGGAGATGGCGATCTCGGTCGGGCACTTGGCGTCGAGCGAGCCGTCGTCGGTCGGGAACATCGCCGTCGGCAGGTCTTCGACCGTGCCGCCCGATTCCACGCCGCGGATGCGGGTGCACCAGCCGTAGGTCTTGAACGCCTCGGTGATCCGCACGCCCAGCGCATAGGCGGCGTTGAGCCACAGATAGTTGCCGTGGCTGCCGCCACCGTTGTCTTCTTCGAAACCGAACTCCTCCACCGGCTCGGAATTGGCGCCGTAGAGGTTGCGTCCAAGGAAGCGGGGCAGGGTGAGCGCCATGTAGCGGCTGTCGTTGGTGTCGCGGAACGCCCGCCACGCCATGTACTCGGTCGCGTCGAACTGCTTGGCCAGATCGCGCGGGTTCGACAGTTCCTGCCAGGTCTCCATGCCGATCAGCTGCGAGTCCGCCGCCGCCAGGAACGGGCAGTGCGCCGCGGCGCCGATCTTCGACAGCCCCTTCATGATCTCGATGTCGGGGGCGGTGTGGTTGAACGCGTAGTCGCAGATGAAGGCGCCGAACGGCTGGCCGCCGAGCTGGCCGAACTCGGCCTCGTACACCTTCTTGAACAGCGGGCTCTGGTCCCAGGCCGCGTCGCGGAACTGGCGCAGCATGCGCCGGGTCTCGTCCTTGGAGATGTTCAGGACGCGGATCTTCAGGTCCTTGCCGGTCGAGGTGTTGCCGACCACGTACCAAAGACCCCGCCACGCCGACTCCAGCTTCTGGAAATCGGCGTGGTGGATGATCAGGTTGATCTGTTCGGTCAGCTTGCGGTCGATCGCCGACTTCATTGCGTCGACCGTGGTGAAGACGTCGTCGCCGATGATCTGGGCGTCGGCCAGCGCCTGTTGCGCCAGCGTCTGCACCGCCTGTTCGATCCGCTGTTCACGGACCTCCGTGTTCGGCTTGAACTCCTTGCGTAGAAGCGCCGCGAAGTCGTCGACGACGAGCGCCTCGGCTTCGGCGACGGCTGCTTCCTGTTGAACTTCCTGAGCCATCACACTTCCTCACATTTCGGCGAGCGTACTTACTTGGCCTCTTCGGAGGCTCCCTCGCCTTCGGCGGGCTTGGCCGCCGCGAGCGCTTTCAGCATTTCCGGGTCTTTGAGAACCTTGTCGAGCAGCCCCTGGGCCCCGTCCTTGCCGTCCATGTAGACCATCAGGTCATTGAGCTGCTCGCGGGCTTCGAGCAGCTTGGCCAGCGCCGGCACGTTCTTGGCGATCGCGCCGGGTCCAAAGTCATCGAGCGACTTGAAGGTGAGGTCGACGCCCATCTTGCCTTCGCCGGTCAGGGTATTGTCGACGATGAAAGCCGCGCGCGGCGCGATCGCTTCCATCTTCTGTTCGAAGTTGTCCATGTCGAACTCAACGAAGTCTCGCTTGTCGAGGGTCTTCTTCTCGACCAGCGACTTGCCGGAGAGATCCGACATTACACCCATCACAAATGGAAGTTCGACCTTCTGGCGCGAGCCGTAGGTCTCTACCTCGTATTCGATGTGCACGCGCGGCGCGCGGTTTTCCTTGATGAACTTCTGGCCGCCCTTGGCTGAGACCATCGTCCTACTCCCACGGTCGAACGGCGGTTGCTCTCGCCCGCCCCGTGCGGACCTTGAAGCATATAACGGTGTTCTAGCCTAGCCCTCACCAACTCGAACCGTCGGGTGGCTTGCGCTGTGTCACCAGCACCCGCTTGGCCTCGTCGAGGGAGTTGGGGGCGATGTCCTCGAGCAGGGAGAGGAAGTCGAGATTGACCCATTCCCGCACACGCTGCAGCGCCGCCGGCACCGGACTGGTCGGCTCGCGCCGGCGATAGTAGTCGGCGATCGCGTCCATCGCCTTGACCACGTCCTCGCGACTCTCGACGCGGCCGGCGATGCGCGGGCCGCCCGCAGGCGCACTGCTGCTCGCCTCAGCGCCGGTCTCCGCGGCCTCGGCCTCCTCCGCCGGCGGCGCGCTGGTGAACGACTGCACCGCCTTCTTCATCTGCGCGAGGAGGTCGTAGGTGGGCTGGAAGTTGGCGCCGGTGTCCTCGCCGGCGTTAGCCGTAAGCACCGCGTCGGCTCGCTTGACCGCGCTGGTGATCGCATCCAGCCGGCCAACGATCTCGGTCAGCGTTGCCTCCGGCGTGTCGGCCAGGGCCGCGCGGAACACGCCATAGCCCTCGGCGGCCTCGGCGCTGGCGCGGAAGCGCTCGAAGTCCGCGCCCGAGAAACGGCCAAGCCTGGGGTGCTCGAGCAGCGGCGTTCGCTCGAGCGGGCCGAGGAACTCGCCGCGCCGTCCGAGCGACTCGCACGGCCCCTTGCGGCCCTGGAATCCATACTCTTCCAATTGCGGATGGACCGTCTCCCAGTAGCGCTCCAGCAAGCCGGCCAGGTACTGCGCGCCGGTCTCGACCAGCGGAAGCTGTCCCGACCTGGCGCCGGCGCGGCAGAGATAGACCGCCAGCCAGACGTCCTTGGTCCGCGCGCTCTGCTGCTCGATCATGCTGATGATCGGCCGCCAGTCGATTTCCGCTGTGCCGCTCGCCTCGCCGGTGGTGTCGATCGAGACCGAGCTGTCGAACGCCTGCTCGATCGTCCCCCGCTCGGGGTCATAGGCGAGGTCTTCGCCGGTCGGCGCTTCCTCGGACACCGGCGCGAGCAGTTCCTCGACGTCCATCGCAACACCCCCGATTGGCGCTCGCGGCTAGCCGCATTTCCAGGCGCGCAGGGTCAAGGCATGCGACAGGCGCGGTCGTTCCGCAAGCCGGCTCTGCTTCAGCCCCTTTGCGAGGGCGAGTAAGGCTCGTGTAAGGTGGCGCTGATCGGGGACAATCCAGACCCTGGCCAGACCCCGGACGAGGAAGCCCGCATGTTGGCGCGTGAGGCCGTCATCTCGCTGCCCATCCCGCAGGCCGCCCATCTCGAGCGGTTCGAGTCGGTCGAGCGGCTCAGCGAACCTTTCGTCATCGAAGTCGACGTGATCGCCGAGGAGGCGGAGGTCGACTTCCTGAGCCATCTCGGCGAAGGGGCGCTGATCACCGTCGCCCAGGAGGGGACGCCGCAGCGCACGTTCAGCGGTCTGATCTTCGAGGCGGAGTTTCAGGAGGAGGTCGAGGCCGGCTATCGCTACCGTCTCATCTTGCGGCCGTGGCTCTATGCGCTGACGCGCAATCTCGACTCGATCATCTTTCAGCAGAAGACTGCGGTGCAGATTATCCAAGACGTGTTCGAGAAGCGCGGCTGCCAGGATGTCGACTTCACCAAGCTACAGAAAACCTACCCAACCAGGGAGTATTGCGTCCAGTACCGTGAGAGCGATTTCGCCTTCGTTTCGCGCCTGATGGAACAGGAAGGCATCTACTACTTCTTCGATCATCACGACGGTCGACATATCATGGTCCTGTGCGACGACCGGTCTTCTCACGCCGATAGCTCATACGAGGAACTGAAGTACCTGGCCGCGAAGCAGACGGTGCTCGAGGACCGGGTCTGGCGCTGGACCGAGACCGTTGCGACCGGCGCGGAGAACAAGGCGACCTTCCGCGACTTCGACTTCACCAAGCCGACGAACAATCTCGAGGGCGCCCACACGCTGACGCCGCCGACCCCCGCCGCGGCGGGGGAAGGGTCCGACGAGAATGTGCGCATCGCCGGCGACGAGCCGGCGCCGGCGGGGGCGGCG
>Ga0209415_10002702_pt1 | contig 33120 bp, 31 predicted proteins | sample PeaSoiSIISIP2007_FD_187696 | JGI IMG/M metagenome (GOLD analysis project Ga0209415, IMG submission 187696) | Peat soil microbial communities from Weissenstadt, Germany - SII-SIP-2007 (SPAdes) (version 2) | ecosystem: Environmental > Terrestrial > Soil > Wetlands > Peat | place: Germany... | reverse complement strand
CCGGCGGGGCCGATGGTCTCTTCGACCTTCTCCCGCACCGCCTCGAGCGAGATGCCGAGGGACTCGAGCGCCTTCGCGGCAAGGCCCTCGCCCTCGTGGATCAGGCCCAAGAGGATGTGCTCGGTGCCGATGAAGCTGTGGTTCAGAAGACGTGCTTCCTCCTGAGCCAGGACGAGCACCCGCCGTGCCCGATCGGTAAATCGCTCGAACAACGTTCGACTCCCTCTGCGTGCGACCTGAAGGCAGTCTACCGGTCGCACCCGTCATCGCGGCGGTCGGCGCGGGTGGCGTTCGCCAGGCGCGTGACCAGCCTCTCCGTGCTGCTCGCCCGGACCCAGACTGCCTGGTCACCGGGCAGATTCGCCGCCGCCGGTCCCCCGGCGCCACCCTCTCTAACGGCCGCCGTTGTCGGGACGACGAGTCCTTGACGTATCGTGCTCACCTAGTGAACGCGCCGGACCTCTTCGCGCTTCCCGTTCCGGAGGAAGACCTCACCCGGCTCGAAGCCCGCCTGCGCAGCGTCGTCACGCGGGGCGACCCCTTTCTCGACGAGATCTCCACGCACCTGATCGAGGCCGGCGGCAAGCGGGTGCGCCCCACGCTGACGCTCGCTGCCGCGTCCCTGGCGGGTCTCGACGCCAGCGAGGACACGCTGCTCGGCGGCGTCTCGGTCGAGCTCGTGCACCTCGCCTCGCTCTACCACGACGACGTGATGGACGAGGCGACGCGCCGGCGCAACGTCCCGAGCGTCAACGCCCGCTGGGGGAACCTGCTCGCCATCGTCGCCGGCGACTTCCTCCTCGCTCGCTCGGCCGAGATCGCGGCGTCGCTCGGCACGGAGATCGCCGGGCTCCTCGCGGCGACGCTCGCCCGGCTCTGCCAGGGCCAGATCGCCGAGGTGCGCTCCGCCTACCACCTCGACCGCAGCGAGGAGGACTACCTCGTCGCCATCGCCGACAAGACCGCCGCCTTGATGTCGACGGCGTGTCGGATCGGGGGGATCACCGCGGGGCTGGAGCGCTCGCAGATCGAAGCGCTCACGAGGTTCGGTGAGTGCCTCGGGATCGTCTTCCAGATCCGCGACGACGTCCTCGACGTCGTCGCGGGCGAGCAGGAGCTCGGCAAGCCGCCAGGGCAGGACCTGGCCGAGGGCATCTACACCCTGCCGGTCCAGCGCGCCCTGCTCGACCGCCAGGTCGGACCGAAGCTCCGCTCGCTGCTCGGCCGGCCCCTCGGGCGCGAGGAGGTCGAGGTGGCCCGGGAGCTCGTCGCCGCCTCGCCGGGGATCACCGCTTCGGCCCACACGGCACGCCGCTACGCCAACGAGGCGACGGATACGGCCCTCAGCCTCGGCGACGGCATCGTGCCGAAGGCGCTCTCCGAGCTCGGCATGAGCCTCCTCGACGACCTGGAACGCTCGACAAGGGCGCTCGCCAGCTGAGCGTCGGCGGTTCCCCGCGGCCCCCTGGGGCACGCGCCCACGCGGGACCGTATCCGCCGGTCCGAGTAGCAGCAGGTGCAGGAGAGCTCGGCTACCCGCCGGCCTCCGCGACCGGCGCCTCCTCGCCCGTGTGCCCGCCGCCCGTCGCCTCGCCGGCACGATGCTCGGGGCGCAGGGCCGGGAACAGGATCACCTCGCGGATGTTCGCCTTGTCGGTAAGGAGCATGACGAGCCGGTCCACGCCGATGCCGAGACCGCCCGTCGGGGGCATCCCGTGCTCGAGCGCCCGCAGGAACTCCTCGTCGAGGGCCATCGCCTCCTCGTCACCGGCCGCACGCTCGGCCGCCTGGGCGACGAGACGGCGGCGTTGCTCGTCCGGGTCGACCAGCTCGCTGAAGGCGTTGCCGAGCTCCCGGCCGGCGACGACGGGCTCGAACCGCTCGACGTAGCCGGGCCGGCTGCGGTGGTCCCGGGCGAGGGGCGAGACCTCCTTCGGGTAGTCCATGACGAAGACCGGGCCCCACAGGTTCGGCTCGGTCGTCTTCTCGTAGATCTCGAGGATGATCTTGCCCGGCCCGTCGGTCTCGGCGACCGGCACGCCGAGCCCCTCGGCGCGCCGCCGCAGCTCCTCGACGCCGAGCTCGAGGCTGACCTCGGCGCCGGTCTGCTCGGCGATGAGCTCCTCCATCGTCGCCCGGCGCCACGGCGGGGTGAGGTCGAGGTCACGGTCCTGGTAGCGCAGCGTCGTCGTGCCGAGCACCGACTCGGCGACGCCGGCGACGAGCTCCTCGGTGATCGCCATCATGTCGGTGTAGTCGGCGTAGGCCTGGTAGAGCTCGAGCATCGTGAACTCGGGGTTGTGGCGCGGCGAGAGGCCCTCGTTGCGGAAGACCCGACCGAGCTCGAAGACGCGTTCGAACCCGCCGACGAGGAGCCGCTTCAGGTAGAGCTCGAGCGCGATCCGCAGGTAGAAGTCGGCGTGGAGCGCGTTGTAGTGGGTGACGAACGGCTTGGCGTGCGCCCCGCCCGCGATCGGGTGGAGCACCGGTGTCTCGACCTCGACGAAGCCGCGCTCGGCGAGGAGGCGGCGCAGCTCGGCGACGACCTTCGAGCGCACGAGGAACGTCTCGCGCACACCGTCGTTCGCCCACAGGTCGACCTCGCGCTGGCGGTGCCGGAGCTCGACGTCGTGGATGCCGCGCCACTTGTCGCCGAAGCTGCGGCGGGCCTCGGCGAGGAGCGACCACGAAACGACAGCGACGGACAGCTCACCCCGCTTCGTGCGCACGACCTCGCCGGTCGCGCCGATCCAGTCGCCGAGGTTGAGGCGCGTGAGCTCCTCGAAGCACTCGGTGACCCCCTCTTGGGCGAAGAGCTGCACGGCCCCTGTCCAGTCGCGCACCTCGGCGAAGGCGATCCGGCCCTGGGGCCGTGAGCGCATGATGCGCCCCGCGACGGAGACGACGACGCCGGAGGAGCCCCCCGCCTCGAGGCTCGCGTAGGCGGGGTCGGCGGCGACGACCCCGGCGCCGACGGTCCCGGGGAGGCGGTACGGGACGGCGGGAGCGTCCCCATCGGGAGCCTCGCCATTCGGGGCGTCCGTCACCGGCTCGCCCCCTCGGCACCGGCTTCTGTGTTCTTGGCGTACAGCAGGCGCAATCCGTGGAGGGTGAGCCAGGGCTCGTAGTGGCGGATCTTCCGTGAGTGCGGGGCGACCAGGCCGCCGAGACCCCCCGTCGCCACGATCGTGGACTCGCCGAGCTCCTCCTCGAGCCGCTCGCACATCCCGTCCACCAAGGCGGCGTGGCCGAACACCGCGCCGACCTGCATCGACTCGACGGTGGAGCGCCCGATCGCCCGCCGCGGCTCGCCGAGGGCGACCCGCGGCAGGGCGGCGGCGTGCGCGAAGAGCGCGTCCATCGAGATCTCGATGCCGGGCACGATCGCCCCGCCGAGATACTCCCCGGCCGCAGAGATGGCGTCGAAGGTCGTCGCCGTGCCGAGGTCGACGACGATGATCGGCGGCGAGAACAGGTCGAGCGACGCCACCGCGTCGGCGATCCGGTCGGCACCGACCTCTTTCGGGTTGTCGTAGAGGACCGGCATGCCGGTCCGGATGCCCGGCTCGACGACGACGAGCGGCACGTCGAACCAGCGCGCGGCGGTCTCGCGAAGCGCCACGGTGACTGACGGCACCGACGACGAGACGACGAGGCCCTCGATCAGCCGGTCCGGGGTCCCAGCCCCCGCGTCGCCCATCCCGCGGACCCGCAGGCCGTCGAGGCCGAGCAGCTGGTTGAGGAGCAGGGCGTGCTCGTCGGCGGTGCGCTCGGCGACGGTCGCCGCCCTCCAGCTCCTCACGAGGCCGGGGAGCTCGCCGGGCGCACGCGCGCCGATGGATCCCGAGGCCTCGGCGTTCTCGAAGACGCCGATGACCGTCTGGGTGTTCCCCACGTCGACGGCGAGCAGCATGGCCTACTGGTCTACCCGATCCGGCGGCGGCGCCCCATTCCCGGAAGCACGAGTCGACCGGGGCGGCGGGGGGTGTCAGGTCTCGAGGTCGAGCCCGATGTCGAGGATCGGCGCTGAGTGCGTCATCGCGCCGATCGAGACGACGTCGGCGCCGGCCGCGGCGTAGGCGGCCACGTTGGTGAGGTCGATGCCGCCCGAGGCTTCGACGAGGACGGCGCCGGCGGCGCCGCGGGGGTGCGCCCGGACGATGGCGACGCACTCCCGCACCTGCGCGGGCGGCATGTTGTCGCACATCACGAGCGTCGCCCCCGCCGCCACCGCCTCCTCGACCTGGTCGACCCGGTCGCACTCGACCTCGACCATGCGGCCGGGCCAGCGCTCGAGGGCCCGTCGGACCGCGTCGGTGATGGACAGGCCCCCGAGGTGGTTGTCCTTCACCAGGACTCCTTCGGAGAGGTTGCCACGGTGGTTCGCCGCGCCGCCGGCGCGCACCGCCGCCTTCTCGAGCGCGCGCAGCCCCGGGGTGGTCTTGCGCGTGTCCCACACCCGCGTCGCCGGGTTGGCGGCCTGGGCCAGCTCGACGTAGCGGCGGGCGGAGGTGGCGATGCCCGACAGGTGGCAGAGAAAGTTGAGGGCGCTGCGCTCGGCGGTGAGCAGCGACCGGAAGGGGCCCGAGACCCGGGCGACCACGCCGCCCGCCGCCACCTCCTCGCCGTCGTCGAGCACGATCTCGCAGGCGAGCGCCGGGTCGACCTGGTGGCAGACCTCGAGCACGCAGCGCGTCCCGGCGACGACGCCGGGATGGCGCGCCACGAAGGCGGCCCGTGCGGTCGCGTCGGGAGGCAGCAGCGTCGCCGTCAGGTCGCCGAGCGGCAGCAGGTCCTCCGCGAGGGCGAGCGCGACCGCGGGGGGGACCGCCACGACCGGCGGATGGACGTCGTCCCGCCTCATCGCCGGCCTGCCTCCGCTGCCTCGTCGTAGCTCACGGCTCGCCCGCCTCCCCGGTCGGGCGGCTTCCGGCGGTCGGCGGGGTGGGGGCCGGGCCGGCGTGGAGCGGGGCCGCCCGCCGCCCGGTCGCGAGGCGGACCCGCCAGGCGTCGTCGGTCGCCGGGAAGTCGGAGCGGAAGTGGGCGCCCCGGCTCTCCTCCCGCAGACGCGCCGAGCGCAGCATCGCCGCGGCGACCTCGGCGAGGTTCGCCAGCTCCGCCTCCGCGACGACGCGCCGTGGATCGGCCCCGCTGGCGAGCGGGGCGCCACGCCGCAGCTCGCCGACCGTGCGCTCGACGGCCTCCAGGCTGGCGGCGCTGCGCACCACGCCCGCGCCCTCGCCCATCGCGCGCTGGAGCACCTCCCGGAGCTTCACGACGTCCCCGCCGGCCCCCGCCGGCGGGGAGGGGGGCTCGACTGGCTGGTCGCCTGCCGCGAGACGGACCGGGATCGCGCCGCCGGAGGCGCCGCCACCGAGCAACGGGCCGAGCGCCCCGGCGCGCAGCGGTCCGTCGCGCCCCGACGCGATCGCCGTGGCCGCTCGCGCGGCGAACACGAGGCCCTCGAGCAGCGAGTTGGAGGCGAGCCGGTTCGCGCCCTGCACGCCGGTGCAGGCGACCTCGCCCACCGCCCACAGCCCCCGGAACGCGGTGGCGCCGTCGAGGTCCGTCAGCACGCCACCGCACAGGTAGTGCGCCGCCGGCGCGACCGGGAGCAGGTCGCGCCCGGGGTCGAGGCCCTGCCCCGCGAGCTGGGCGGCGAGACCGGGGAAGCGGCGGGCGAAGCCCGCGACCGACCGGGCGTCGAGGTCGACGTGATCGGTGCCCTCCTCGGCCATCCGGGCCGCGATCGCGCGGCTCACGACGTCGCGGGGGGCGAGCTCGTCGACGAAGCGCTCGCCCCGCCCGTCGCGCAGCAGCGCGCCCTCGCCGCGGAGCGCCTCGGAGAGCAGCGGCCTCGGGAGCGCATGGATGGCGAGCGCCGTCGGGTGGAACTGGACGAACTCCAAGTCGGCGAGGGGGACGCCCGCCCGCAGCGCCAGCGCGAGCCCGTCGCCCGTCGCGCCGAGGGGGTTCGTCGTCAGGTCGAAGAGCTGACCGGCGCCGCCGGTGGCGAGGACGAGCTGCGGGGCGACGAGGCGCCGGGTCCCTCCAGCGTCGAGCACGTCGAGACCCGTGCACCGCCCGTCCTCGACGACGAGGGCGGAGGCGAACGTGCGCTCGAGCACGACGACGGGCTCTCGCCCCACCCGCGCGACGAGCGCCCGGACCACCTCGGCACCGGTCGAGATGCCACCGGCGTGGACGACCCGGGCGGTGCTGTGCCCACCCTCGCGCGAGCGGGCGAGCTCGCCCCGCTCGTCGCGGTCGAACACGGCCCCGAGCGCCACCAGGTCGAGCACCGCCCGGGGACCACCCTCGACCAGGATGCGGGTCGCCTCGGGGTCGCACAGGCCGACGCCGGCGCGCAGCGTGTCCGCCAGGTGCAGCTCCGCGGAGTCGCCCTCGACGGGGAACGCCGCGGCGATGCCGCCTTGGGCCCACTCGGTGGTCGAGGCCCCGAGCTCCCCCTTCGTGACGAGGGCGACCCGCGCGCCCGCGGCGGCAAGGCGCAGCGCGATCGCACAGCCCGCGACGCCGCTACCGACGACGACGACGTCGAAGCGCGAGCTCGGCCCCGGCGCGCCGACCCTCGGGTCCGGGCCGGGCACCCGCGCGCTCACGAGGCGACCCCCAGGTTGTCGATCAGCCGCACTGGCCCGAGGCGCGCCGCGATGAGCAGACGGATCTCGCGGGCCGCGTCGAGCGAGCCGGTCCGGTCGAGCGCACCGGCGGCGCGCGCCACGGCATAGTCCAAGGTGGCGAATGGCTCGCCGGCGACCACCTCTACCATGGCCTGCTCGACCGCGGGCGCGGAGTGACCGGCCGAGCCCAGCACCTCCCGGCCCCGGATCAGCGCCCGGTACAGGACCGTGGCGGCGGCGCGCTCCTCCGGCCCGAGCCGGCGGTTCCGGCTGGACAGGGCGAGGCCGTCGGGCTCGCGCACCGTCGGGCAGCCGACGACCTCGACCGGGAACGACAGGTCGGCGGCGAGTCGCCGCACGATCTCCAGCTGCTGGTAGTCCTTCTCGCCGAAGTAGGCGGCCGCCGGCATGACGAGCGCGAAGAGCTTCGCCACGACCGTGGCGACGCCGGCGAAGTGCCCCGGGCGCGAGGCCCCCTCGAGGACGTCGCCGAGCGGCCCGGGGTCGACCGTGACCTGCGGTGACCCCGCCGGGTACATCTCCACCACGCTTGGCATGAAGATGATCTCGACGCCAGCGGCCTCGGCCGTCTTCAGGTCGCCGTCAGGATCGCGCGGGTAGCGCTCGTAGTCCTCGTCCCGGTCGAACTGGAGCGGGTTGACGAACATCGAGAGCACGACCGAGTCGCTCCCGGCCGATGCCGCCTCGACGAGGGAAACGTGGCCGGCGTGCAGGGCGCCCATCGTTGGCACGAGCCCGACGCGCCGGCCCCGCCGGCGCCGGCCGGCGAGCACCGCGGCGAGGCGCTCGCGCGTCGTCACGACCTCCAGCACACCCACCCCCTAGGGCGCCTGGACGAGGACGAGATCGCCCACCCGGCGGACCGCCGCAGCGACAGCCTGCTCGCCGCCGAGCCGCTCCCGCCAGCGGTCGGGAACGAGGCCGGGATCGAGGTCCTCGAGCGGTGCGAGCACGAAGGCACGCTCCGCCATCCTCGGGTGCGGCACGACGAGGTCCTCCTCGTTCACGCGGAGCCCGCCCAGCAGCAGGACGTCGACGTCGAGGGTGCGCGGTCCCCAGCGCTCGGCGCGTACGCGCCCCTCCATGGACTCGATCTCCGCGGCGAGCGCGAGGACGTCGCGCGGACTGCCCTCGACGCGCAGACGCACGACGCAGTTCAGGTACGGGCCCTGTCCCTCGGGGCCGCCGACGGGCGCTGTCTCGTAGACCGGTGATGCGACGAGGGCGGCGTCCACCCGGTGGAGCTGATCGACCGCCCGTCCGAGGTGCGCCCAACGATCACCCAGGTTGGAGCCGAGCCCGAGATGGGCGAGGAGGCCGTGCTCGCGTGCCGGTGTCACCGTCAACCCCGGGTCAGGCATCACGCGAAGGGAGCTCGCCCCGGTGCCGGACGACGCGCACCCCGACCGTCGCCACGTCGGCTGCGAGCGGCGGGCGGAGCTTGCGGAGGCCGACGGCGACCGACTCGACCCTCGGCTCGGCGAGGACGGCGTCGGCGACCGCCTGGGCCAGGGCCTCCAGGAGCTGGTAGCGGCCTGTCTCCACGACTCGGCGCGCCGCCTCGACGAGCGGTCCGTAGTCGATCGTCTCGCTCAGGTCGTCGGAGCGAGCCGCCGGGGCGAGGTCGGCCAGGACATCGAGGTCGAGCTCGAAGGGCTGCGGGCGCTCCTGCTCACTCGCCAGCACGCCGTGGGTACCGAGCACCCGCAGGCCCCGGATCTCGATCGTGTCGCTCACCGGCTCCGCCGAGCCTCGCCCGCGCGGGCCCCCTTTGCCGGGTGCTCGACCGGCGACGGCGGCCGCGCCTCGGCACCCTCGGCACTGCCGCCGGCGGGCACCTCGTTCTTGGTCGCGACCTTCGGTTCCGGCTTTCCGGCGGTCGGGCCCCCGGCCGCGTCCCTCCCGGCCGCTCGCGCCACCGGGCCGCCGCCAGAGCTGCCGGGCGCTACGGCCCCGGGCAACGCCGTGCCGGGGCCCACGGCATCCGCGCCGGTGGCGTCGGCGGCAGGCGGGACCGAGATCGGGCGCTCTCTCGCGGTCACGCCTGCGGCTTCGCCTGCACCCGACGATTCGGCGGGCGCTCCCGTGACCGGCGCCCCGGCGGGGCGGGGCGGCGCGGGGGCGCCCGGCGGTGGCAACTCGGGGACGAGAGCCACGATCGCCCGGCCGGCCGAGCCGAGCTGGCGCTTGAGCAGCTGCTCCACGGCGGAGATGGCGCGCGGGGGCTCGGGCAGTGCGCCGCTCCAGCACAGGAAGCCCGCCACGACCCCGGCCACCCGCTCGCCCAGCTCCTCCTGGTGCACGAGGACCCGCTCGCCGGCCCGCAGCCAGTCGAGCAGCGCCGGGTACAGCTCCGAGAGCGGCGCGCGCACGTCGGCGTTGACGGGCAGTGGGAAGTGCGACGACGGGATGTGGAGCTCCTCGTAGGCGTGGAGGTTGTGGGTCGAGGGCAGCAGCGAGACGATCCTGGTGAACCCCTGCGCGTTGAGCCAGAGGATCTCCTCCTGGCGCCGCACCCGGCGGTGGTGAGGGGCGTAGCCGCCCGGCCGCTCGCTCACCGCCAGCTGGTCCTTGATGATCCAGGCGAAGTTGCGCGGGACGATCCCGGCGGCCCACCGGCCCCTCATCGCGCCGCCCCCGCGCCCGCCGGCGCGGCCGACCTGACAACCTCGCCGACAAGCCGCGCCGCCTGGGCCGTGGCCTTCACGTCGTGGACCCGAACGATGGCCGCCCCGGCGGCCATCGCCCAGATTGCAGTGGCCAGCGAGGCCTCGAAGCGCTCCTCAGGCGGCAGCGGCGGAGCCCCGGCCGGCGCCAGAAGCCTCCCGAGGAAGCTCTTGCGGCTCGTGCCGATCAGCACCGGCTCGCCGAGCGCGACGAGCTCTGGAACCGCCTGGAGGAGCGCGAGGTTGTGCTCGGCCGTCTTGCCGAAACCGATCCCCGGATCGACGTAGAGCTCACCGACGCCAGCGGCGTGCGCGGCTGTTGCAGCCCTGGTGAGGCTGTCGAACACCTCCCGCACCACGTCGTCGTAGCGCGGGTCGCGCTGCATGTCCTTCGGCGTCCCGCGCATGTGCATGACCACCAGGCCCGCTCCCGTCGCCGCGGCGACGTCAGCCAGGCAGCAGGCGACGTCGTTCACCAGCGTCGCGCCCTCCTCGACCGCCGCCATCGCCACCTCAGGCTTCATGGTGTCGATCGACACCCGCACCTCGGGCGCCAGCGCGGCGACGACCGGCAGCACCCTGCGGAGCTCCTCGTCCCGCCCGACGGGCTCGGCACCTGGACGGCTCGACTCACCGCCGACGTCGACGATGTCGGCCCCCTCGGCCACGAGCGCCCGCCCGTGCTCGATGGCGGCCGCCCGGTCGAAGTAGCGCCCGCCGTCGTAGAAGGAGTCGGGGGTGACATTCAGCACGCCCATGACGAGGGGCCTCATAGAAACAGCCTAGGGCGCCGGGGGCTTGAGTCGAGGTGGCACCGCTCCGCCGGCCGGCCCGCTACCGGTCGCCGCGCACGAAGGCCATCGCCTCGGCGCGGGTCGCGACGTCGTGGCGGAACAGGCCGCGCACCGCGGACGTGATCGTGCGAGTCCCCGGCTTGTTCACGCCCCGCATCGCCATGCAGAGGTGCTCCGCCTCGATCACGACGAGGGTCCCTCGTGGGGTCAGCACCCGCTCGATCGACTCGGCGATCTGGGTCGTGAGGCGCTCCTGCACCTGCAGGCGGTGGGCGTAGGCGTCGACGAGGCGAGCCAGCTTCGACAGCCCGGTGATCTTGCCGTCGTCGCAGGGGATGTAGGCGACGTGCGCCTTGCCGATGAAGGGGATGAGGTGGTGCTCGCAGAGCGAGGCGAACGGGATGTCACGGACCATCACCATCTCGTCGTGGTCCGCTGCGAACGTCACCCGCAGGTGGTGATCGGGATTCTCGAACATGCCGCCGAGCAGCTCGGCGTACATGGAGGCGACCCGACTGGGCGTCTCGGCGAGACCATCGCGGTCGGGGTCCTCGCCGACCGCGGCGAGCAGCTCGCGGACCGCCGCAGCTGCCCGGTCGAGGTCGACACCGTGGCGTTCGACGCCGGCGTGGTCGGTCACTCGCCGCCCGCGTCCAGCGGCGTGTCCACGATGTAGATCCCCGAGAGGTTCCGGTAGCGCTCGGCGACGTCAAGCCCGTAGCCGACGACGAACTCCGGAGGGATCTCGAAGCCGATGTAGGGCACGTCGAGCTGGACGCGCTGCTGGCCCTTCTTCACCAGCAGCGCGCAGATCTCGAGGCTCGCGGGGCCGCGCGCCAGCAGGCCTTTTCGCAGGTAGGAGAGCGTGAGGCCGCTGTCGACGATGTCCTCGACAACGATCACGTGCCGCCCCGTGAGGTCGGCGTCGAGGTCCTTCACGATGCGCACGATGCCGCTGGTCTTCGTCGCCGTCCCGTACGAGGACACCGCCATGAAGTCCATCTCGACCGGCAGCCGGATCGAGCGGCTGAGGTCGGCCATGAAGACGAAGGCGCCCTTCAGCACGCCGATGAGGAGTGGGGGGCGCCCCGCGTAGTCGCGGGTGATCTGGTCGCCGATCTCTTGGATCCGGATCCTCAGCTGCTCCTCGGAGATGAGGACGCGACCCGGCGTCATCCCGTTCGGTCCGCCGGGCGACAGATCGGGCCGATCGGTTTGGCCGCCGCTGCTCACTGGGGTGACCTTAGCCGTGGTGGGATCGGCCGGTCATCGTGAGGAGGCGGCTTCGGCGACCAGCCGGCCGTGGGTGCGGCGGATCCGCCGTCCGCCGGGGAGCTCGCAGGCGCGCGCCGCGCCCCGCGCGACCTCGAGCACCCGCTCGGTGTCCCGCGCGCCAGGCGCGTAACCCTCCGAGTCGAGGCCGCGCAGCCATCGCCGGATGGCGCGGCGGGCGAGCGCTGCGGGGGCCTCGCGCACCGCCGCCACGTCGGTCGCGTCGAGCCCCGCGACGAGTTCGTCGAGGAGCTCCACCTCGTCGGCGAACAGCTCGGCCTGGCGCGCCAGCACCGGCACGAGGTCGCGCCCGGCGATCTCGGCGGCGAGCGGCAGGAGCTCGTGGCGCACCCGGTTCCGACGGAACGCCGGGTCGGCGTTGGACGGGTCGTCGACCACCTCGAGGCCGAGCGACGTGACGAGCGTCACGGTCTCGGCACGGCGCAGGGCGAGGATCGGGTGGCGCGGCCCGGCGCGCATCCCGCGCATGCCGTCGCTGCCCGCCCCCCTCAAGAGGTTGAGGAGAATCGTCTCGGCCTGGTCGTCAGCGGTATGGCCCGTGGCGGCTCCCGCGGGCAGCGCGGCGAGGCGGGCGCTGCGGGCGCGGGCCTCGAGGTTCGGGCCGGCGGGACATGCGATGCTGAGCGCGACGAACCCGCTCCCGACGCGATCGGCGGCCACGCGAACGACCTCGGCCTCCTCGGCGGAGCCGGGGCGCAGACCGTGGTCGACGTGGTACGCCGTGACGCGACAGCCGGCGGCGACGGCCAGCACCAGCAGCGCGAGCGAGTCCGCGCCGCCGGAGACCGCGCATGCGAGCGGCTCACCGGCGGGCGGGAACGTGCAGCGCGGGAGCAGCCCTGCGGCGACGTCCGAGAGCACGCCGCGGTCAGACCCCGGCGTGTCGGGTCCCGCCGACCCGGGCGACCCAACGCTCCGGTTCCCTGATCTCCTCCAGGCTCGGGAGCATCTCGGGGGATCGCCAGACGACCGCGAGCAGCTCGTCGCCGCCGGCCCGCTCGACTTCCTCGATGAACCGCTCGCCCTCGGCGTACTGGCGCATCTTCGCCTCGATCCCGATCATCTGCTGGACTGCCCGGGCGACGCCGGAAGCACTCTCGCGTCGCTCCTTCAGCACGCGAGCGAAGCGGGCGGCACCGGGGACCTGCTGCTGCCCCGCGCGCGACATCACGACGTCGCCGTGACCCTCCAGCAGGCTCATCAGGGCCTGCGCCTCGTGCAGGGTGGCGAGCTGCTCGGAGGTCGCAAGCAGTCCGATGATCCCGCCCTCGGCGAGGGGGTTGTTCCCCGCGCGCACCTCGGCTGCCGCCCGGCGCACGCTTTGGAGGATCGCCTTCGTGTCCGGCGTGGTCAGGGCGGCGCCACGCTCGACGATGCCGAGGAAATGCTCCTGCATCCAGGGGACTCCGGTGAACTGCAGGCGGTGGGTCACCTCGTGGAGGGCGATCCACAGCCGGAACTCCTGGGGGGGGAACCCGTGCCGCCGCTCGAGGGCGACCACGTTGGGCCCCACGTAGTAGACGACGTCACCATCGTCGCCCTCGTCGCTCCCGAGCATGTCGTACTGGCCGAGCACGCGCCCAGACATCCAGCTCAGGACGAGGCCGACCTCGACGCCGGCCGCGGCGCGGCTCGCCGGGTTGAGCGCTTTTCTCGTCGTGGCAGAGGCGGCCAGCCGCTCGCCGATGGGCCGCAGCAGCCGGCGGAAGGTGCCGACGTTCGCCTCGACCCAGCCGGCGCGGTCCGTGACGCGCGCCCGTGCCGGTCCTTCGGAGGAGGAGAGCCCGGTGACCTCCTCGACGAGACGCTCGGCGCGTGCCGTCGCCTCGGCGAAGTCGTCCCCCAGGCGGCGCCGGGTGGCGGGATCGAGCGGCGGTGCGAAGCGCACGGCCTGCCGAGCCACCCGGAGCGCCACGTCCCAGGCGACCGGGTCGGTCACCGACCGGTCTCCGTCATCACCAGTGTTGCGGCTCACACGCCGAGCCTACGCCGACGCCGGCGTGGCGGCGCCGTCGCTACCGCTTCGCCTGCTGCTCGTGGTGGATCGCCTCCGCGATCCGCTCGCGCAAGCTGGCGGGCACGCGGTCCTTGCAGCGGTCGGCGATCACCCGCCGAAGCTCGGCCTCGAACCCGAGTGCATCGAAGCAGTCGCCGCAGCCGTCCAGGTGGGACCGGATCGCCTGGCGCCGTTCCTCGGTCAGCTCGCCGTCGAGGAAGTGGTAGAGGCGATAGATCGTCTCCTCGCAGTCCGCGGGGTCCTCGTTGACCTCGTCCTCCGGATCGCGATCGATGCGCACGCCGTCGGTCATCGCGTCTTCTCCCCCATCACGGAGCGACCACGGCCCGGTGTCCGGCGTCGCTTCGTCGAGCGATCCCCCCGCCTCTTGCTCCCGCCGTCATCGCCAGCATCCCTCACCTCGGGTGCGCTTCCACCAGTCCGCGCTCAAGTCCGTACTCTCCTAACGCCTTCTGGAGAGCCCTTCTTCCCCGGTGGAGCCTGCTCATGACCGTCCCGATGGGCACGTCCATGATCTCGGCGATCTCCTTGTAAGAAAAGCCTTCAACATCGGCCAGGAGAACCGCGATGCGGAACGCCTCGGGAAGGGACTCGATCGCCTCCTTCACCTCGTCGTCGGTGATGCGCTCGAGCACGTCCTCCTCGGCGCTCCGGCCGGCGCTCGCACCCGCCAGCCCCCCGAGGCGGCGGTACAGGTAGAGGTCCTCGACGTCTTCGATGTCGGACTCGTCGGGCCGACGCTTCTTCGCCCGGTAGGAGTTGATGAAGGTGTTCGTGAGGATGCGGTAGAGCCAGGCCTTGAGGTTCGTACCCTCCTTGAACCCGCCGTAGGCGCGGTACGCCTTCAGGTAGGTCTCCTGGACGAGATCCTCCGCGTCGGCGTTGTTGCGCGTCATACGCATCGCCGCCGTGTACAGCGACGGCATGTACTGCATTGCGTCATCCACGAAGCGCGCCTGGTCGGCCACGACAGCGAGACTAGCCACTCCGCGCCACCGGCGGGCCGGCACGGCCGCCTCAGCTCACGTCGACGAGGACCTTCCCGACGGCTTGATTCTCGACCGCCTCGTGAGCTGCGGCAGTCTCGGCCAGCGGGTAGCGGAGCAAGGGCAGGCCGGCATCGGGCCCGGCGCGGAGCGCGCCCGCAGCGACCGCCGCGACAACGTCTCGCACCGCCTGTTGCTTGGCGCGTGGGGGGACCGTGTAGACGAGGACGAACTGGTAGCGGATGTTGTTGAGCATCAGCGGTCGCACGTCGACGGCGAGATCCCGGTCGCCAGTCGAGTAGATCGCGACCGTGCCGTTCGGCGCGACGACTGCCTGATCGAGCTGCTCGTTCGCGATCGGGCTCACCTCCACGATCAGGTTGACCCCGTCCGCGGCGAACCCGCGGATCGCGGCGATCGCGTCCCCGGCGCGGTAGTCGACCACGTGGTCGGCGCCCGCGGCCTTGGCGAGCACGGCCTTCTCCGGCGAGCTCACCGTCGTCACGACCGTGGCGCCGGCCCACTTCGCGAGCTCGATCGTGGCGTGACCGACCGCGCCGGCTCCGCCCGAGACAAGCACCGTCTGGCCGCTCAGGGTGCCCGGCGAGACCGCGTCCGGGCCTTCGGCGCCGACCGTGAGGCAGCGGTGCGCCGTGAGCGCAGGAATGCCGAGGGTCGCTCCGAGGTCGAACGAGGCGCCGTCGGGCAGCGCCACCGCCTGGCGAGTGGGCAGCGCGACGAGCTCCTGCGCCGTACCGTCCGCTCGAAGCCAGGCAGCCTCCCAGATCCAGACGCGCTCGCCGACCCGGGAGGGGTCGACGCCCTCGCCGACCGCGACGATCGTGCCCGCGCCGTCTTGGTTGGGGACCACCTCGGGGAAGGGCAGCGGCTTGCCCGGACCGTCGGCGCGTCGGAACCGCCAGTCGGTCGGGTTCACCCCCGAGACGGCGACGCGGACGAGCACTTCACCCGGTCCCGGCCGCGGCTCCGGCCGTTCGACGAGCTCGAGGACCTCGGGTCCTCCGGTCTGGCGGTAGACGATCGCTCTCATCGCTCCTGGCAACCCCGTCCCGTTGGGCGGCCCCGCGCGCCCCTGCCGCCCCCTCGCGGACCCGCTACCGAACGGGGATCCGATGGAGACGCGACGGATGCCGGAGACCTGATGGCAGCCGTACCATGGCTCGCGATCCGCAAGGTCGTCAAGTGGCGCACCAGTGCCCGAGCGCTCCGTCCGGACGCGCGACCACCCGGCCTGCCGAACTCGGCGGACCGGGTGGGGGACGCTTGGGTCAGATGCCCGGCAAGGTTCAGGCGCTCTCCAGGACCTTCGGCTCCGTGCCGTCCTTGACCTGTGCGCCGATCTTCAGCTCGGCCTCGGTCGGCACCCGCCGTGCGTGCCAGAGGCCGAACCCGACGAGCACCGCCATGATCCCCGCCAGCACGAACGAGGCCACTCCGGCCCAGAAGGCGATCTGGCCGAAGGTCCAGAAGGCGTAGGCCTCGAGCAGGAGGCCACGTAGGGTCGTGCCCCTGAACGACAGCTGGACGTAGTTGGCGAGCGATGCATTCTTCGGGCTGGCGAGCGACGCTGCGCTGATCTTCGCGTACACGCCGCCGTAGGGCATTTCGCTCAGGTGCACCGCGATGAAGTGGTCAGCGTAGGCCTCGGCCTGCTGGCCGGTGAGCAGCTGCTGTCCGGCGTACTTCTCGAGGTAGGGGATCATCCCCGGGGTGATCTCCGTGCCGGGCTTCGCGGCGGCAAAGGCCGCCTTCGATGGGAAGACGATCGACTGCTCGGCGAGCTGGTTGTGGACGTTCGAGTTGGCGAAGCTGTAGCCCCACATCAACAAAGCGCCGGCGACGACCAGCACCGCCACCACCACTGCACCGCCTGCACTGGCAAGGACGTCGAATACCTTGCGTCGCATCAGCTGCTCCTCTCAGTTGCCTGCTCGAGAACTAACAGGTCCCACCTTGGCGGTTCGGCCAGGAAGCCGGGTAGGTACCAAGGTCCTTGCATCCGGGCCATCGGTCCAAAGAGTGGAAGTACTTCTGCGGACTTCGAGCCGGTCGGTCCAATCCTCCAAACCGCTCCGAGCGTCGTCCGCGGAGCGTCCCGCCGTCAGGGGCCGAGTAGCGCGAGCGGGACGACGGCGATGCCGTCGGCGCGTCGATACGCATACTCGCCCGCGGTCAGCACGAGCGAGTCGATGACGTCAGCTCCGATCTGATCCGAGAGCCAATGGAGGTGGCGCACGTCCCGATCGTCTGGCGTGGCCGCGAGCTTCGTCTCGATCGCAACGACGCGGCCGTCTCGACGTTCGACCACGAGGTCGACCTCGTGGTCGCCGCTCTTCGTTCGGAGGTGGCCAACGCGGGCCCGCGCCCGCTGTGCGAACACCCGGACGGTGAGCGCAGCAAGCGATTCGAAGAGCGCTCCGAGCAACGAGCCGTCGCGAACGATCGGCGGCCCCGCGGGGACAGCGGACAGCAGTGCTCCCACGTCGACGCCGAGCAGGCTCGCGGCCAGCGCGGGGTCTGCAAGATGGTGCTTCGGCGGACCGGTCAGCCGCGCGATGCGGTTCGGCGTCGGCGCCCACGCCGGAACGTCGTCGACGATGAAGAGGCGTTCGAGGACCTCGCGATAGGGCTGTGTCGTCGAGCGGGCGGGTTTGGTGTTCTCTCCCCCCGTCGCCGCGTCGCGAATCGTCTCCAACGACGCGGTCGTGGCGGTCGCTGCCGCGTACGCGGTCATCCATCGGCGAAGGGTCTCCGGCCGCCGGACTGCCTGGCCGAGCTCCTCGAAGTCGCGCTCCACGATCCGTTCGAGATAGCTCTCGAGGAAGTCCTCGGCAGCGCTGCTCGTCAGTGATCGCGCTGCTGGGAACCCGGAGGTGATGATCTCGTGCGCGTACTGCTCGAGGCCCACATCGCTCCTCCCACCGATCTCGGGTCGACCGCCATCGAGGATCGCCCGGAGGCTGGTCGTTGGCTTGCTGACGCCCCGTTCGGGGAGCGTCATCGGCCGCATCCGCACGCTGATGATCCGCCCTGCACCCGAATGCGCACCTCGGTCGCTCGCTGAGCCAGCGAGGAGATAGCTGCCGGGAGCTGCGCCATCGTCGACCGCGCGACGCACGACATCCCATGTAGAGGGAACACGCTGCCATTCGTCGATCAGGATCGGCGGATCACCGACGAGCACGATCTCGGGTTGCTCGCGGGCGAGCGCTCCGGCAGGACCGTCGAGCAGATGTTCGGTCTTGGCGCGTCGTCGAGCGGTCTCCGTCTTGCCGACACCCTTTGGTCCCTCGATGGCGATGGCAGCGAACTCTCGGGACCTCTCGTCGAGTTCAGGGTCGAGCACTCGCGGGTGATAGGGCCGCAACCTCGATGAGGCGGGACGAGCTGGCACGCCTCCCACGCTACAACTGGACAGCTCTTAACGCTACAACTGGGCGCCTTCCTGCACTACAGATGGACGGCTTCCTACGCTACGACTGGCCGCTCGGTTCGAGAACATCGGTCCCGTGGACCACGCGGCCAAGATGGTCAGCCGCTTTCCTCTGGGCCGACATACGAGCCTTGCTGTAGTGCTTGGCCAACACCTCCGGCGTGTGACCCTGGCGCTGAGCGACGACGCTGATGTTGAACCCAGCATCGAGCAACTCGCTCGAGGTGCACTTGCGGAACCCGTTGAACGAGAGATTGAAGTTCAGCTCCCGTCCGGCAGCCTGCTCGCGCCGTATTGCTGCCGCGCAGGCCCGTTGCGCCCATGCCTGCGTTCGCCCGAGCGCCGTCGCGACATCGAGGTAGGACATGGCCGCGCCGTCTTGAGGCGCGGGACCAGGCCGACCCGACCGGTCGACGCTCCCGGATCGGCGAAGCCTCAGCGCCTCGTCCTCCAAGGCGATCGTCTCCGGGCGCTTGTCCTCGACGCCGAGATGGCCCTTGAGGATCTGGAGTCGCTTCGTCACGCGCCCCGGGAGGAGTGGCTTTGAGCCATCGGGCTCGATGCTGAAGATGAACGGGTCGGCCGCAGGCGACGCGCCGACCGACGCGCAGCGCGCCTCCATCTCGTCGAGCAGGCCGCGCAGGACGGCGAGCGTGTCCTCGTCGAGCGGGATCTCTCGGCGGTGCTGAGCGCGCTTCGTCTCCTTGAGCGTGCCGTCGAGGTCCGTGGCGGCACGCACCCACACCGTTTGGCGAGACCAGTCGATGTCGGACCGACGTGGAGCGATCAGCTCGCCGAGTCGGGCACCCGTCGTCGCAGCGAGCACCAGGATCGGCGCGATGTCCGGCGTGTACTCGAAGGCAGCCTGGAGGATGAGCGCGATGTCCTCGGCCTCGGGAGGCAGTCGTTCCTCTGGCACGTAGGTGCTCTTGGGCATCTGGAAGTCCGCCATCGGGTTGTGGAGGACCTTGCCCGTCCGGCGACCCCACTTGAACGCCCCGGACAGCAGCGCCTTGGCGTAGTTCATCGAACCGGTGCTCTGGCCGGCCTTGCGCATCCGGGCGAAGCAGCGGTCGACGTCCTCGGGCGTTAGGCGGCGGGCGGGTTTCGTGCCGATGACCGGGAGCACCCAGTTCCTGGCGACGCTTTCGTACCGTCGGCGCGTCCGCAGTTCCTTGCCCTGTTCTTCAAGGTAGGTGAGGTAGTGGCGGATGAGGTCCTCGACGCTCCAACGGGTCGCGTCACGATCCTGCGGCACGGCCCGGTGAAGCTGGTCTCGCAGCAGTCCGCGAACGAACTCGACGTCCTCCTTCGATCCGCGGATTCGCCGATGCGCCCGGATTCCATTGACTTGAATCTGGACGCGGGTACTCGCAGCACTGCCAGCGCGACGCGGCCGCGGGCGGCGCGCAGCCCGCTTGCTCAACTGGAGATGGTCGAGCCGGACGCAAAGAGGCTCGTCGGGACACGGCTGGACCGCGACGTCCGGAGGCAGGGGGCCGTTCGCCAGCTCCCAAGCGCGCCGGTGTGCGGTCATCTGCTTGCCGTTGACCTTGAGCTTGCCGGTGCCTCGCTGAGGATTACGGCTGCCCGTCCAGAGATGGTGCAGCCCGGAGCGATCCACGTGAGCCTCGAAGCGCGCCAGCTCGGCCTGACCGGCCACACGCAGAGTGTATCCGGCGGTGTATCGGTGGGTGTATCGCGCCATCCGAGGACTAGAGGTGAGCCAGATACACCCGACCGTTACCACAAATAAGCTGTCACCAGCTATTTTGTGGAGCCCGAGGTGGGATTCGAACCCACGACCTGCGCATTACGAGTGCGCTGCTCTACCACTGAGCTACCCGGGCACGGGAGCGGGCGGGACCGCGGTCGGAAACCGCTGACCAGGCGATCCGACTGCTCCGAGAGGACATCGTAGGCGCTCTCCAAAGGCCAGAGGGCCTGAAGGCGAACCGAGGGCCGCCCGTTGGATGCGCTCGATCAAGCAGTCTCTGTCGCTGCCTGCGGAGCTGTCGCTGTCAGGCTCCGGGTACCTGGCCCAGCTCCCCGGTCTCATCGAGTCGCTTCCGCCACAGGGCCACGGCCCGGGCGTTGCGCAGCATCTGGTGACCGATGAAGTCGAGATTCTGACGATGCCGTGATCGGGGGCAGTGAGCACCCGCGCGCTCCGGTACGAGTGCCTGCCTCCGGAGATCGGCACGCTCGACCTCACACGCCCGCCTCGTCGAAGCGGACGTCCAGGTACCCGCGGGCGACGGAGGTGCCAGGATCACGGCGTGACACGTAATCGTGACGTCGCAGCGTTCGACGAACGGGCAGCCGGATACGAGGACGGCTGGTTGGGCAGGCTGCATCACGAGATCGCGGACCGTACCGCAGACCTCGCCCTCGCCAGCCTGCCGACGCCGCGGCGCATCCTCGACGTCGGGTGCGGGACCGGCTACCTGCTGCGCCGTCTCGCCGCCCGTGCCCCCGAGGCGCTCGAGCTAGTCGGGATCGACGCGGCGTCCTCGATGATCGAGGTCGCCGAAGACCTCGCCGACGACGACCGGTTGCGCTTCTCGACAGGGGTCGCGGAGCGGCTTCCCTACGCCGACGAGGCCTTCGACCTCGTGGTGAGCACGACCTCGTTCGACCACTGGTCCGATCAGCAGGCCGGACTCCTCGAGTGCGCCCGGGTCCTGGCGCCAGACGGGCGCCTAGTGCTCGCCGACCAGTTCTCGGCGTGGCTCGTGCCGACGCTCGTCGCCGGCCGCCGGGACAGGGCGCGCACGAAACGTCGGGCCGACCGCCTCCTCGGTGGCGCGGGACTCCGTGCGCAGGAGTGGCACGACCTGTACGCAGTCATCATCCGAGCCGTGACAGCGACGAAGTAGCGCCGTCCACGCCGCGCGCCGTCACTGTCATCTGCGCGGTGAATGCGTCGCGTCAGTCGCTTGCACGGTCCCGCATGGGTGTTCGAGCGCGTCGCCCTCGAGTACGCGCGACCGCCGAACCATCTGGACGACCAGGTGCTCCCCGGGGATGTCCCCGCGGGCCGTCGCCGATCTCCGGCGACACTCAGGCGGTGGCGTCGTCGGCCGAGGCGCGGATGGCACCCATCAGGTTGTCGGTGACGCGCGACAGGTGCCCCTCCATGGCCGCCACGGCTCGCTCGAGCTCGCGAGAGCGCAGCGCGTCGACGAGGGCCCGGTGGTCCTGCTGGTAGGCGCTCCGGCGCTGGCGCGAGTCGTTGCGCCGCTTCATGTTCCCCCAGATCTGTCCCCGCCTCGCGGACTCGACGGCGCCGTACATCCTGAGGAGCAGCGGGCTGTGCGCAGCAGCGACGATCGCGTGGTGCAGCGCGAAGTCCCACGCTTCGAACTCCTCGCTGGTCTCCGCGGCGTCGCCTCCGTCGAGGCACCGCTCCATCTCCTCGAAATCGCGCGCCGTCGCCCAGGCGACGACCAGCGCGAGCGCCTGTGGTTCGATGAGCCGGCGCACGGCCATCACGTCGGCCGGACCGACGTCGTCGGGGCGCTGCGCCGACCCGTCGGTCCGAGCCTCCGCGAGGTGCACCAGCTGCTCCGGCGCCTGCAGGAACGTGCCCCGTCCGACCTCCCGGGAGACCTGGCCCCGAGCCTCGAGCAACCCGAGCGCGTGGCGCACGGCGGTCCTCGTGACGCGCAGATCCAAAGCGAGCTGGCGCTCTGTCGGCAATCGATCGCCGGGACCGGCACCGGACCTCACGCACTCCTCGAGGATCAGCTCCGCGAGCTCCCGGCCGGCGACCGCCGGCAACGCGCGAACCCCGGTACGGCCACCGTCCATCTGTTGCGTCATGCGTGCTGTTGCGCCATGAGTTGCGCCGTCTTCCGCTCCGGTCCGGGTTGCCAACCAATTCTACCCATTCTGCCGGGCAGCTCACAAGGGTTGATCATTCGCGCCGTTGACGCCGCAGAGTGGCGGGGTTTACAGTCACGCCAATCCGACTAATCGGAACCAAGCTCTCAACCAATCCGCTGAACACGATCTGGCGACGGGAACAGCGGGCATCCCTATCGGTAGATTGGCGGATATTCCAGGAACTTCGCAGCCGGACCAATTCTCCCGGCATGCGACCAATCGAAGGGAGTGCTCGACCGTGAGACTCGCCACCATCGCAACCTCCGACGGCCTGCGCCTGCACGTAAAGGGCGAGCGGGGATACGTCGACGTCGCCACGGCGACGGGCGAGGCCCGCTATGCCGAGCTGCAGGCGGTCCTGGAGGGCGGGCCGGAAGCGCTCGACGCCATCCGCAGGGTTGCCGAGCGCGAGGGCGTCGAGTACGCGGAGTCCGACTTCGGTCCCGCGGTGCCCGCGCCGAACCGGGTGCTCTGCCTCGGAGTGAACTACCTGGAGCACGCGCTCGAAGGTGGTCGCGAGGCGCCCACGTGGCCCGAGTCGTTCGTGCGCGGCGCGGGGTCCGTGGCTGCGCCCTACGGCGACCTCGTGAAGCCGGCACTCAGCCCCCACTTCGACTACGAGGGCGAGCTCGGCATCGTCATCGGTAGTGGCGGGCGCTACATCCCCGCCGAGAAGGCCCTCTCGGCCGTCGCAGGGTTCGTCGTGCTGAACGACGGGTCGGCACGCGAATGGCAGCGTGCCGCGACCCAGTGGACACCGGGCAAGAACTTCGAGGGAACGATGCCGATCGGCCCGGAGGTCGTCACGGTCGACGAGGTCGACGTCTCGGACGTGGAGCTCACGACGCGCCTGAACGGCGAGGTCATGCAGAACGCGCGCACCTCCCAGATGATCGTCAACGTGCCGAGCACCATCGAGTACCTGTCGTCGTTCACCACGCTGCGCCCCGGCGACGTGATCGCGACCGGGACGCCGGGCGGCGTCGGCTTCGCCAGGACACCACCGGTATGGCTCCAACCGGGGGACCTCGTCGAGGTGACGATCGAAGGCATCGGCCGGATCGCCAACCGGGTGGTGGCAGAGCAGGCCGACCTCTCCGGCTGGCGGTGGGTGCCGCCCTCGTCGAAGGGTGCGTCGCTCTAGGGACGCGACGACGTCCGGCCGCCGGGGCACGCCCGGTCGTGCCGGCGAACGCTCGGTGGCGCTCGGTGGGGACGCGCACTGGAGCGGGGATGTAGGAGCAGCACTGGACAGCTAACAAGCAGGAACACAGGACAGCCAACAGGCAAGAACAAAGGGGGGATACATGTTCCACGGCAACGCAAGGGGGAGCACTGGCGGGCCGGGAGGACGACGAGCGTCGACGGGGGCGGCCCGGCGGCCCGGCCGTCGTACCGTCCCGCTCGCCGCTGCATCGGCAGTGCTGGCGGTGAGCATGGTGGCCATCGGGGCGGCATCGAGCGCTTCGCCGGCGCCGAAGGCCGGATCGGGCTCCACGCTCACGGTCGCCGACGTGGCGCCGTTCACCGGAACGGACGCAGCGCTCGGACCGACATACCTCGTCTCGTGCGACGCGGCGACGTCGGCCATCAACAGCGCCGGAGGCGTGCTCGGCCACCAGCTCGGATGCAAGGAGGTGGACACACGTGGCGACCCCGCCGACGCCGTTCCCGCCGTCCGGCAGATGTACGCCTCGACGTCCAACCTCGTCCTGGTGATCGGCTGCACCTCGGACGAGGCGGCTTCGGTCGTGCCGATCATCAACGCCGAAAAGACGGTGGCCTTCTGCATGACGGGCCAGTCCGAGTTCGACCACACGCACTTCACGTACTTCTACCGCCTCGTCCCGCCGGACCTGGAGGAGTCGTACGCGATGATCGCCATCGCCCACTACATGAAGCACTACAAGCGGGTGGCGCTCGCCTTCGGTAACGACATCGGATCGCAGACGTTCGTCGGACCGGCGATCTCGGCCATCAAGAAGGCCGGCGAGCAGCTCGTGGCCAACGAGACGCTCGACCTGTCGGCCACCACGTTCCGGACCGAGGCGGAGAAGATCATCGCAGCCAAGCCCGACGTCATCCTCACCGAGGCGCTCGGCCCAGCTGAAGCCGCGTTCCTGTCGGAACTCAAGCAGCTCAACGGGAACAAGGTCATCCCCGTCATCGGTACCTCCGCCACCATCTCGCCCGACTGGTACAAGTCGGTCGCGGCGGCAGTGGGAGCGAGCACGCTGTCGAGCAACTTCCTCGCGGACAACCTCGTCGTCGAGACGAACGGGCCCGCATACGCGGCGTTCTCGAAGGCGCTCCTCGCCGAGAAGGGAAAGGTCGGCAACTCGGGCAACTTCAGCACGTACCTCACCGCCCCCGGCGCCGTCCACCTCTACGACGGGATCAACCTGGCCGCACTGGCGATGATCGAGGCGAAGAGCACCACGCCGAGCGTCTACCGCCCGTTCATCCAGAAGATCGGCAACGGCGTAGCCGGCGCGACCGTCGTCTACTCCTTCGTCCAGGGAGCCGCAGCGCTGAAGGCGGGGAAGCAGATCCGCTACGAGGGACCCGGCGGACCGACGAACTTCGACAGCTACCACGACTCGACGGGCATCTTCCAGGTGGACAAGTACGGAACCTCGGGACAGGTGAGCGTGGTGGCCAACATCCCGACCGCCGAGCTGAGGGCGCTCTCGTCCTGATCCGTCCCTGCTGAACCACGGCGCCACTTGGCCCCGTGGTGTCGGGAGGGGAGCCGGCCACATCCGGCTCCCCTCCCACGGCACCCGGGGCGGCCTGGCACGGACCGGACCGACGCCCGAAAGGCAACCTCGTCCTTGAGCATCTTCATCGCCTCCATCGCATTCGGCCTTGTGACCTCGGCGGTCCTCGCCCTTGCGTCTGTCGGCTTCACCCTCCAGTTCGCCGTCACGAACGTGCTCAACCTCGCCTACGGCGCGGTCATGATCGCCTCGGCGTTCATCGCCTACGCGGTGAATCAGGCGGGGGTGAACGTCTGGGTCGCGGCCGTCGTCGCCGCGGCGACGGGAGCCGTGCTCTCGCTCTTCTTGAACAACGTCATCTACACGCCCTTCCAGAGGAGGGGAACGTCCCCCATCGCGATGGTGATCGTCGCCCTCGGCATGACCCTGATCCTCGAGTTCGGCACCCAGGCCATCGCCGGGGGTACCAACGTCTCCTTCACGATGGGTCAGGGACCCACGCTCCAGGCTGGCTCGTTCCAGCTGAGCGGGGTCGAGCTCGCGATCATCGGCATCAGCATCGTCTCGATGCTCGGCATCCACGTGCTGATCCGCCACACCCGCCTCGGCAAGGCGATGCGCGCCACCGCCGCCAACCGCAACCTCGCCCGAAACTGCGGCATCCGGACGGACCGCGTCGTGACGCTCACCTGGCTCATCACCGGCGCCCTCTGCGGCCTGGCCGGCGCGGTGTTCGCGATGGACGCCGGCACCTTCGGGGCGACCAGCACCGACCTGTTCCTGGTGCTCATCCTCGCCGCGGTCTTCCTCGGAGGTCCTGGCGAGCCCTACGGGGCGATGCTCGGAGCGCTCGTGATCGGGCTCGCGACCGAGATCAGCGCCGCCTTCATCGTCCCCGACTACAAGGACGTGGTCGCGTTCGTCATCCTGCTCGCCATGCTCGCCGTGCGGCCGACCGGGCTGCTCGGCGCGCGGACCTGACCGGAGCGAAGGCCTTGCGCCGATGATCTACTACCTGACTACGCTGCTGGTCTACGGAGGCGTCGATGCGATTGCCTGCCTCGGCCTCAGCCAGCAGTTCGGCGTCGCCGGCGTCACGAACTTCGGCTTCATCATCTTCCAGGCCGCCGGCGCCTACACCGCGGGCGTCCTGTCCCTCCCCTCCGACAGCGCCAACGGTGCCTTCCAGAGCTACGTCGGCGGCCTGCATCTCCCGTTCCCGTTTCCGCTGATCGGCGCGGCGGTCGTCGGGGGACTGCTGGCACTGCCGTTCGCATCGATCGTCGGCAAACGGTTGCGCGGCGACTTCGCCGCCATCGGGTTGCTCGTCACCGCTGTGATGGCGAACCTCCTCGTCACCAACTACCGACCACTCCTGAACGGCGCCGCCGGGCTCTCCCTCGTCCCGTCGCCGCTCGGCGGCCTGATGAACCCCCAGTCCGCCGGCTACCAGTGGGGCTACAGCGCCGCGGCCGTCGTGCTCGCCGCGCTGACCTACCTCTTCGTCACGCGGATCACCAACTCCCCCTACGGGCGCACGCTGCGCGCCATGCGCGACAACGACCTCGTCGCCGACTCCCTCGGCAAGAACCTCCGCTCGCTGCGCACCTCCTCGCTCGTCGTTGGCGGCGCCATCGCGGGATTGAGCGGCGGTCTGCTCGTGGGGTTCATCAATCTCTGGGACCCGCAGGCATGGGGCTACGCCGAGACGATCGTGCTGTTCGCCGCGGTGATCATCGGCGGCCTCGGCAACCACCGGGGCGCCGTCCTCGGAGCGGTCCTCGTGCCGCTCGGCTTCGAGGAGGCGAGCCGGTACATCCCCGCGATCGGCTCCCCGGGGCTGATCCCGGCCCTCCAGTGGGTGGCGATCGGCCTTCTCATCGTGCTCTTCCTCTGGTTCAGGCCCCAGGGCGTCCTGCCGGAGCGCCGGCGGGTGATCGCCGGGGCGGCCTTCGCCGAGCAGAGCACCGCGTCCGACCCGGCCGGTGCGGGGCAGCGCGCCGGCCGGGTCCTCGGCGACGGGGCGCCCCCGCCGAGGGCCCCCGTCCCCCTCCGGGCACGCGGCGAGGCCGGTGGGGGCGACGTCATCCTGGAGGCGGTCGGGCTGGTCCGGGCGTTCGACGGCGTCCGCGCCGTCGACGGGGTGTCGATCGCCTTCGAGCGGGGTCGTCTCACGGGCCTGATCGGCCCGAACGGCGCCGGCAAGTCCACCACGCTCGCCATGCTGGCGGGGACGTTGCCGGTCACCGAGGGTCGGATCTTGTACCGGGGCGAGGACATCACGCAGCTCCCGGCCTTCCGGCGGGCCCGGTCGGGCCTCGTCCGGACCTTCCAGCTCGCCAGCGAGTTCAAGAAGCTGACGGTCATGGAGAACCTCCTCACGGCCGTGCCCGACCAGCAGGGCGACACCTTCCGCGGGGCTGTGCTGGGCCGGCGCTACTGGGGTCGCCAAGAGCGCGCGGCGACCGAACGCGTGGAGCGCATGCTCGAGGAGTTTGGCCTGACGGCGCTCGCCGACCGCTACGCGGGGGACCTGAGCGGCGGGCAGCGACGCCTCGTCGAGATCATGCGCTCGCTGATGGCCGAGCCGGAGGTGCTCCTGCTCGACGAGCCGATGGCCGGCGTGCACCCGCGCCTCGCCCACCAGATCGGCGAGCGGCTGGTCGGGCTCTGCGAGCGCGGCATGACCATCGTGATGGTCGAGCACGAGCTGGCGATCATGGACGAGTTCTGCGACCCGGTCGTCGTCATGGCCGAAGGGCGCGTCCTCGCCCAGGGCACGATGGCATCGTTGCGGGCGACGGAGGAAGTCGTGGAGGCCTACCTTGTCGGCTGACCAGCCAGCAGCGACCGCGGGCGACCAGCCGAAGGTGCAGGGGGTCGCGCTGCGCACCGTCGAGGTGACCGCCGGCTACGGCGGGAGCCCGATCATCCACGCGGTGTCGATCCACGTCGAGCCGGGCGAGGTCGTCTCGATCGTCGGTCCGAACGGCTCGGGCAAGAGCACGCTCTTGAAGAGCCTCGTCGGGATCGTGGAGGTCCTCTCGGGCGAGGTGCTCGTCGGCGAGCGGGACGTCACCAACTGGGTGCCGGAGGCCGTCGCCCGCATCGGTGTCGGTTACGTCCCGCAGGTCGACGACATCTTCAGCCCGCTCACCGTCCGGGAGAACCTCGAGATGGGCGGCTACCTGCTGCGGCCCCGCGAGGTGTCCGGGCGCGTCGAGCGGGTGCTGGCGGTCTTCCCCCAGCTGCAGCGGATGCTCGGCCGGCGGGCCGGCAAGCTGAGCGGCGGCGAGCGCAAGATGCTCGCGATGGGCCGGGTGCTGATGCTCCAGCCGGCGCTCGTCGTCCTCGACGAGCCGACGGCGAACCTCGCGCCGATCGTTGCCCTGTCGGTGCTCCGGGACCACGTCCGCCAGCTCGCCTTGACGGGCGCGTCGGTCCTGATCGTCGAGCAGCGGGCCAAGGCGGTGCTCGAGATCTCGGACCGGACGTACGTGCTCGGCGGCGGCCAGCTCCGCATGGAGGGGACCCCGGCGGAGCTCGCCGCGAGTCCCGACTTCGTCGAGTCGTTCCTCGGCGGCGGCCAAGGCGCGACGGCGCGCGCGGCCGGCGACTGAGCTGCCGGCGGGCGTGGGCGCGCAGCTCCCGGCGTCGCCGGGGGGCGCCCCGAGGGCAGCGATCCCGGTGGCCCGGCGCGTCGAGCCGGCGACGTTGCGCAGCGTGCTCCTCGTCCCGCTGAGCCTCGTCACGGGGATGACCGACGCCATCGGCTTCACGAGGCTCGGCGGCGTCCTCTCGAGCGTCATGACGGGCAACATGGTCCTCTCGGCGTGGCGGCCGACCGGCACAACGGGACCCTGGCGCTCCACATCGGCGTCGCCTTCGCCGGTTACGTGCTCGGGAGCGTCGGCGGCGCCCATGTCGCGGGGGCCGTCCGCGACGGCGACGGCTTGTGGCCACGGCCGATGACCCTCGCGCTCTGCGCCGAGCTCCTCGTCTTCTGCGCCTTCGCCGCCGGCTGGGAGGCCGCCGGGGCCCATCCCGCCGGCTCGGCGACCCTCGTGCTGCTCGCCGCCAACGCCGCGGGGCTCGGGATCCAGAGCAGCGCCGTGCTCCGGCTCGGTGTGAGCGGTCTGTCCACCACGTACCCGATGGGGACGCTGACGGGCGTGATGGCGTCGCTGGTGACCCGCACGCCACTTCGCACCTCCTCGCGAAGCGTCGCCATCCTCGTCGCGCTCGTCGCCGGTGCCGGCCTCGGGGCGCTCCTTGCGATCCGGGCCCCTGCGGCGGCTCCGGCGGCACTGCTCGCCGTGCTGGCGACGGTGATCGTCGCCGCCTTCGCCGTCTTCTGCGGCGACCGCCCCGCCCCGCCGGCGGGCGGGCCGGCGCTCGGCGGGTACGAGGGCCCGGCGTCGAGACGTAGCCGGACCCCGACGCGCCGACCCCCGCCGGCAGCGCCGGGGGGACGGGACGCGAACCGTCACCACGGGCGAACGGCGGCCAGCGGCGGCCCGCGCACCGTGCAGCCGGCCCGCACGTGCCACGCTGGAGCCGCAGGAGGTCCTCCGATGCGTCTCGCCGTCGTCGCACTGCCTTGGCTCCCGGTCCCGCCGACAACCCGCGCCGGCGCCGCACCCCCCGGGTCGCGACGCGCCGACGCGCCGCCGGCATCCCGCCGATGACGAACGCCTGGACGTTCACCGGGACCCCCACCCTGAGCGGGCTGGCCGGCGAGACCGTCACGTTGGTGGAGGGCACCTCCTTCGTCATCTCCTCGGCCGGCGGCGACATCGAGCCGGGCAACTCCCAGGGCCTCTTCTTCTCGGATACCCGCTTCGTCTCGCTCTGGCGGCTTCGCCTCGACGACACCGAGCCCCAGCAGCTCGCCGTCGTCCCCCACGAGCCGTTCGGCGCGACGTTCCTGGCGCGCGCCCACCCGCGCTCGGGCGAGGCCGACAGCACCCTGTTCCTCGTGCGCGACCGGTTCGTCGGCAACGGGATGCGCGAGGACCTCGTCGTGCGCAACCTCGGCCGGGAGCCGGCGGCGTGCACGCTCAGCCTGGAGATCGACGCCGACTTCGCCCACCTCTTCGAGGTGAAGGAGGGTCGGGTGCGGCTCCACGGGGAGTACGTGGTCGACACCTCGCCGGCGACGATGACCTTCTCGTACGTGCATCGCGAGGTGAGCCGCCGGCTCGAGGTGCGGCTCCCGGAAGGGGCGGTGGTGACACCACGGCTCGCCGCGATGGAGTTCGTCGTGCCGGCGCGCGGTGAGTGGCGGGGCTGCGTCGAGATGCGCCTGGAGATGGACGGCGAGGCAGTCGCCCTCCGCTACTGCTGCGGCGAGGCGGTGGCCGGCTCGGCGCCCGCCTCGCGCCTGCGCGCGTGGCAGCAGAAGACGCCACGGGTCCGGACCGACCACGACGGCCTCGCGGCCGCGCTCGACCAGAGCGTGCGCGACCTCGGGGCGCTCAGGATCTTCGACCCCGAGCAGCCGGGGCGCGCCGTCGTCGCCGCCGGCGCCCCGTGGTTCATGACGCTGTTCGGCCGCGACTCGCTGATCACCTCGTACATGACGCTCGGCGTCGACCCGACGCTCGCGACCGGGACGCTGCTGACTCTGGCGCGCTTCCAGGGAAAGCGAGTCGACCCCCTCTACGAAGAGGAGCCCGGCAAGATCCTCCACGAGCTCCGCCACGGGCTCGCGACCGCCGCCGAGACGCGCAAGGGCTCGATCTACTACGGCTCGATCGACGCCACGCCGCTGTTCGTCATGCTCCTCGGCGAGCTCTACCGCTGGGGGCTCGCCGGGGATGTCGTGCGCCAGCTCCTGCCCCACGCCGACCGCGCCCTCGCCTGGATCGACGAGTCGGGGGACCGGGATGGCGACGGCTTCGTCGAGTACCAGCGGGCGACGGCTCGTGGCCTCGCCAACCAGGGCTGGAAGGACTCCTTCGACGGGGTGAACTTCGCCAGCGGGCGCCTGGCCGAGCCGCCGATCGCGCTCTGCGAGGTCCAGGGCTACGCCTACGCCGCGTTCCTGGCGCGCGCCGACATGGCACGCGGCCTCGGCGACGACGCCGTCGCCCGCACCTTCGAGGAGCGGGCCGCGACACTGAAGGCCGCGTTCAACGAGCGGTTCTGGCTCGAGGACCGCGGCTACTTCGCGATGGGCCTCGACGGCGAGAAGCGCCCGATCGACTCCCTCGCCTCGAACATCGGCCACTGCCTGTGGACCGGCATCGCCGACGCTGACAAGGCGGCCCGGGTCGCGGAGCGGCTGTCCAGCCCGGAGATGTTCACCGGCTGGGGCATCCGGACCCTGGCGAGCTCGATGGGGGCGTACAACCCGGCCAGCTACCACAACGGCTCGGTCTGGCCGCACGACAGCGCCATCTGCGCGGCGGGGCTCGCGCGGTACGGCTTCATCGAGGAGGCGCACGCCGTGACGATGGGTCTGCTCGCGGCGGCCGAGTCCTTCGGCGGGCGACTTCCCGAGCTCTTCTGCGGGTTCGACCGCACCGACTTCCCGATCCCGGTGCGCTACCCGACCTCGTGCTCGCCGCAGGCCTGGGCGGCCGCGACGCCGTTCCTGCTGCTGCGCTCGACGTTGCTCCGACTCGATCCGTCGGTCCCCAGCGAGACGGTCTGGCTGGCGCCGGTGCTGCCCGCCGGCATCAGCGAGCTGGCGCTCGAGAACGTCCCGCTGGCCGGCGGTCGCCTCTCGATCGAGACCGACGGCGACGAGGTCAAGGTCGACGGCCTGCCGGCCGGCCTCGAGCTCATCACCGCGCCGTGGCCGCTCCCCGGGACGTGATCCCCTCGGTGCCGACCAGCCAGGCCGCCCGGGCGGAACGCACCGTCCGCCGGCAGCGCTCCGCCGGACCCGGCGCCGCCCGGGCTGGCCACGACCGGCGGTGCCGGGCGTCACGGGCCTCCTCGAAAGAGAAATGCCCCCCTGGCCGGACCGGCCGGAGCCTGAGCAGCCCCGGCCTCCCCGAACAGGAGGGCGTTCTCGCGTGCCTCGCCGGCTCAGCGCTCGGCGCCAGCCGGCGAGAGGATCAGGAGGCCGCGGCCTTCGTGCGCCACCCCTCGGCGTAGGTGGTGCGGGCCACCTCGGAGTACGGGCAGGGGCTGACCACTGCCCGGATCTCGGTCTGGACGTGGCGCTCGACGACCGGCTTCGACGAGCCGCCGCCCTCCTCGCCCCATACCAGCGTGACCTCCGTGCCGACCTCGACGTCGACGTCGACGATCGAGAGCGAGAGCATCGAGCGCTCGTTGAAGCTGTACCCGGAGAACGTCGACACGCCGACGACCTTGCCGTTGCTCAGGACCTTGTCGTACGGCCAGGTCGAGTAGTTGGAGAGCGGGAGGTCGATGTACTTCGCCGGATCGCCCTTCTGGAACAGCGTTCCCATGGCCCGGGCGACGTCCTCGCCGTTCCAGGCGAGCGTGACCTTGCGCCGCGCCGGCTTGTCGGCGATCTGCTCGAGCGCCTCGCGCCCGATGAAGTCGTGGTCGAACTTCACGAACGGCCAGTAGCCGAGGTCGTGCGGCGTCAGGTAGTAGTCCTCGATGTTGTCGGAGTAGAAGCTGCCGCCGAGCGAGCCCGTACCTTCGTAACCGTTCGCCGGCAGCCACTCGCGGTAGGCGCGCATCTTCTCGCCCGTGAACACCGCCGGGAGCGGACACGGGATCCAGCCGGACTCGAGGGTGTTGGTGGCGTAGACGCGAGAGCCCACCTGGCGGAGCCCGAACTCCTTGCCGGCCTCGACGATGGCCGCCTTGACCTCGGCACCTTCCTCCCAGGGCCCGAACAGCTCGAGCCCGGGGGCGCCGGACATGCCGTGGTGCAGCGCACGCACCTTGTGCCCGGCGATGGTGATGTGGTCCATGTTGAAGAACTTGATGTCGGGGAGGGGACCTCCGGTCGCCGCCTCCAGCACCTTCAGCGCGGTCGGGCCCTGGACCTGGTACCGGTAGATCTTCCGCCGGCCCGACGGGTTGACGGCCGTGCGCTCGTCGCGCTCCACGGTGACGTCGTAGCCACCGGTCTCTGCGTGGTACTGCACCCAGTTGTGGGCCGAGGGGCGGCCGACGAGGTTGACCCGGTTCTCGTCGAGGAAGAAGAGGATCGCGTCGCCGATGACGTAGCCGTCGTAGTTGACCGCGACGAACTGCTTGGCCTTGTTGACGGCGAAGTTCTTGAAGGTGTTGATACCGAGATCGGAGAACAGCTTGACGACGTCGGGGCCCTCGACGTACATGTCCGTCATGTGGTGGGACTGGTCGAACAGCGCGGAGGTCTCCTTCCAGGCCACCTGCTCGTCCCGCCAGTTCGAGAACTCAGCGGCCACCGCCGGATACACGTACGGGCCGATCTGCGAGTTCCGAGCCAGTTGGACGGCGCCTCCGCCCGCTTGCAGCAATTCCTCCAAACTCCGGTAACTCATAACTTCGTAGCCTCCTCATAAGGACGGGGCGAATGCCTCTGGGCGCCCGCGGCGCCCCAGCCTAGTGACGGGGCCGCTGGGCCGGTAGTTCGTGACTGCGCAACGTCGCGCCCGCGCTCGGATCCAACGTGTCTAGCGCCTGTCCTCGCTGAAGCCGTCGGCGCCGACGGTCACC
>Ga0209415_10002701_pt1 | contig 33121 bp, 26 predicted proteins | sample PeaSoiSIISIP2007_FD_187696 | JGI IMG/M metagenome (GOLD analysis project Ga0209415, IMG submission 187696) | Peat soil microbial communities from Weissenstadt, Germany - SII-SIP-2007 (SPAdes) (version 2) | ecosystem: Environmental > Terrestrial > Soil > Wetlands > Peat | place: Germany... | reverse complement strand
GGGGCGGCGGCGGGCGCGAAGGCCGCGAGCAGGCCCGCCGCCGCGCAGAGCCCCGCGAAAGCCGCGGCGGCGCGCGGGACCTCGTCGAGCCCCGCCGCGAGCGCGAGCGCCGCGGCCAGCAGCGGCAGGGCGGCGAGGGCCCGCCGCCTCATCGCCGCTTCTTGCGCGCGCAGGCGCGGCAGAGGCCGAAGACCTCGTGCCGGTGCCAGCGCGGCGTGAAGCCGAGCCGCCGGCAGGCCGCCTCCTGGATCTTCTCGAGGCGCGGCCAGCGGACCTCGCGGATGTGGCCGCACGCGACGCAGATCAGGTGGTCGTGATGCGGGCGTCCCCGGTTGATCTCGAAGCGCGGCACTTCGTCGCGCCCGACGACCGGAGCGGCGAGGCCGCAGTCCTGCAGGGTCTTCAGCGTGCGGAAGACGGTCGCCCGGCCGATCCCCTTCCCGCGCAGCGCGCGATAGATCTCCTCCTGGCTCAGGTGCCGCTCGGACCGGAGCAGGAGCTCGAGGATCGCGCGGCGCTGATCGGTCAGGCGCAGGCCGTTGTCCGCGAGATGCTCGGCGAAGGCGCGCGTCACGCGCTCGGCGAATCCCGGGCCCGGGGCCGCGTGGTCGTAGATCAGGAGCTCGCGCATCAGGCATAGGTTAACGCATCGCGCAAGGACCGTCAAGCGCGCCATATTTCCGTAATCGCGCTGTGCTAAAATCGAAAAATGCGACGCCCGCTGTGGACCTTGCTCGGACTGGCCCTCGCCGTCGGCTCGGCCTCCCCCCTGCGCGCGCAGAACGAAGGCGAGCAAGGTCCGCCCGAATCGCAGAACTCTCCCCCCAACATGGGCGGAAGACCCGACTCCCCTCCGGATTCCGGCTCGGGCGAGTCCGGCGGAGGCGAATCGAACGGGCAGGAGGACGGCGCTCCCGCGCACCACGCGCACGGCGGAGGCGGCGGCGCGCCGGGTTCCGACGGCGGCGAGAACGGCGACGCGTCCGCGTCCGACGAGAAGCCGCCGATCTCGATCTCGGTTGAGCCGGCCGAAGGCGAGAAGAAGGACGGGGCCGCCGTTCCTCCCGCTCCGGCGCAGCCCGCGGCCAAGACGAAGCCGGCGGCGAAGCGGAAGCGGGCGCGCAAGCCGCGCGCGCGCGCCGAGAAGAAGAAGAAAGCCGCCGCGGCGCCGGCGGCGTCGACGACGCCGGAGCCCGGGGCCAAGAAGTCCGTCTCGGGCCCTCCTCCGCCTCCTCCCCCGCCGGCCGTCCCGGAAACGCCGGTCCAGCCCGAGAATCCTTAGCGTCTCGCGACGCGACCCCGGCTACGGCGGAACGGACGCGGCATTTAACCACAGAGACACAGAGAACACAGAGAGAAACGAAAAAACTTTTTCTCCGTGTCTTTGTGTCTCTGTGGTTTATTTTTCCGTTCGCGTTAAAACAGGCGCTCGACGGAGGACGCGGCGATCCAGCCGCGCGCGCCTTCCTTCAGGAGGCCGATCTCGAGCCAGGCTCCGGACGCCCCGAGCACGCGCACGCGCCGTCCCTCGGGGACGATGAAGGCGACGCCGAAGGTCTCGCCGGGACCGTGGCGCAGCTCCGCCTTCGCCGCGACGACGACGCCGCGGCTCGGCGGCAGGACCGAGCGCAGGCCGAGCCACCAGAGGCCGAAGAACAGCCAGACGGCCGCAGCGCCCGCCGCCCACGGCGCGAGCGCCTCGCGGCGACGCGGCGCGGCGAAGGCCGCGGCGGCGAGGAGGAGCGCCGCCCAGGCGCACAGCCAGTGCAGTCCCGCGAGCTCGCGCTCGGACAGCGCGGTGAACAGCCAGAACAGCGCCGGCGGCGTGCCCGGCGGCACGAGGTCCTCCCCCGCGCGGCGCAGCGCGAAGGCGAGGTTCTCGCGCACGTCGGAGTCGCGCGGGTCGAGCGCGAAGGCGCGCTCGAAGCTCGCCGTCGCGCGGCCGAGGCGCCCGGCCTTGAACAGCGCGGCGCCGAGGTCGTACTGCAGCGCGGCGTCGCGCGGCGCGGCGGCCGCGAGGGACTCGAAGGCGGCGGCCGCCTCGTCGTAGCGGCCGGCGTCGTAGAGGCCTCGCGCGGCGGCGAGGTCCGGCGGCGCGGCGGCCCGCGCGGGCGCGGCGAGGGCGAGCAGGGCGGCGAGCAGGGCGGTCATCGCGCGATCTCCTGATCGAGGGCGCGGATCGCGTCCCGGGTCTGATCCGCGAAGCGCCGCGCCTCCGCGCCGGCGACGCCGCCCGGGGCGAAGCGGCGCAGGTCCGCCTCCTCCCACGCCGCGCGCAGGGCCTCGAGCGCCGCGTCCGAGGGCGCGCGGCGCAGCGCGCGCAGGCCCTCGACCGCGGTCTTGAGCGTGAGCCCGGCCGGCGGGACGTCGAGCTTGTCGGCGACGAAGGCGGCGAGCGCCTCGGCGGCGAGCGCGGCCGCGCGCGGCGCCTCGGAGTCGGGCAGCTCGGCGGCGGCCTTCAGCCGCTCCTCGGCGCGGCGGCGCGCCTCGCGGAAGCGCCGACCGCGCGGGTCGGAGTCCGCCGCGCGCCGGCGCCAGTCGAGGAGCGCGGCGCAGGCGAGCGCGGCGAACGGGAGCGCGTGCCAGGGCCCGAGGTCCGCGAAGGCCGACAGCGAGGCCGAGAGCGGCGCGCGCTCGGGCGCCGTCTTCAAGTACCGGATGTCCTCGGCGATCGGGGTCACTCCGGGAGCCGCCGGAGCGGAGCCGCGCGCCGCGGCCGCGGCGCCGACGGGGCCCGGGGCGACGCGCAGCGTCAGCGGCGCGGTCGCGGCGCGCGCGTACCGCCGGCGTACGGGATCGTAGTACGAGAACTCGTACGGCGGAACGACCGCGACGCCCGACACGCGCGGCACGACCACCGTGCGGAAGGTCTTGCGCCCGCGGACCAGGTCGTTCGATTTCTCGACGGCGACCGAGGACTCCGGCTCGAAGAACCTCAGCGCGGGCAGGTTCGGCGCGGCGGGCTCGGGGATGGACTTGACGTTGCCCGTCCCGACCAGCTCGAGCGTCAGCGTGACCGCGTCGCCGGCCTTCACGTCCGTCCGATCCGCGCTCGCGCGCGCGGTCAGCTGTCCGACCAGCCCCATGAAGTCGGCCGGCTTCCCCGGCGGAGGCGGGTCGACCTGCAGAGTCAGCGGCTCGGAGCGGACGACACCCCTCCTCGCGGTGGCGAAGAAGCTGTCGAGGAAGCCCGAGCCGAACGGATCCGAGATCGGCTGCGCGACCTGCACGTGGACCGTCGCGGGCCCGATCGTCAGCTTCCCGGGCTGGATCGCGAACAGCGCGGTCTTGATCTCGGAGTACGCGTACTGGCGCCCGCCGTACGTCATGAGGCCGTTGCGCGGCGCCGGCGGCAGGTCCTCGGCGAGGAAGCCCGTCATCGCGGGAGCCTCGTACTGCGAGTCGCCGACGAGGCGCAGCCCGTCCGAGTACAGGAACCGGACCGTGAGCGTCACCTGCTCGTTGACGATCGCGCGCGCCTTGTCGAGCGAGGCGAGCACGAGCATCGCCGGGGCCGCGCCGTCCGGGGGACGCGCGGGCGCCGGCGCCTCCGCGCGCGGCGCCGGCGTTCCCGGCGGCCCGGCCGCGCCGGGCGCGGCCGGGCCGGGATCGTCGGGAGTCTTGGGCGCCGTCTTGACGACCTCGACCAGGATCGGCAGGCTCGGGGTGGCGCCGTCGGCGGAGATCGCGGGGATCGTGAATTTCCCGAGCCCGCGCGGAGTCACGACGTAGGTGTAGACGATGCTCGACGTCACGCGCCCGTTGACGATGCTGATGCTCGAGCTCTTGCCCGACGAATAGATGCTGAAGCTCTCGATCGGAGGCAGCTTCGGCTCGGGCAGGAAGGTCGCGTCGCCGGCGATCGTGATCGAGAGCACGAGCGAGTCGTCGAGCGCGACGCGCGCGCGGTCGAGCGCGGCGGTCACGGAGACGGCCGCGGCGGCCGGCCCCGCGAGGGCGAGCGCTACGAGCGCCAGCCGCAGCCGCCTCACCAGTCCTCCTCGGCCGGCGCGCGGGACAGGGGCCGGCGGCCGTATTGAGTCGTCGGCGGGGCCTGCTTCTGGGTCGCCTTCTCGCGCTCCGCGACGGCGCGCAGGACGCGCTCGGCGTCCTCGCGGCTCATCCGGTCCTGCGGCCGCGTGCGCGGCGGCGGAGGCTGCTGCTGGCTCTGTCCCCCGCCCGAGTTCTTGTCTTGATCGTTCTTCTTCGGCTCGTCGGGCTTCTTGTCCTTGTCGTTCTTCGGCTTCTTCGGCGGCGGGCTCTTCTCGTGGAGCACCGCGAGCACGAGGTTGCGCCGCGTGTCGGCGTCGCCGGGCGACAGCGCGAGAGCGCGGCGGTAGGCGTCGGCCGCGGCGCGGTAGTCGCCGGCGGCGTAGCGCGCGTTGCCGAGGTTGTAGAAGGAGTCCGCGCGCAGGTCGCGCGCGGCGGCGCGGCTCGCGGCGACGGCGCCGAAGGCCCCGGCCGCGTCGGAGTCGCGGTCCAGCCGGTAGAGCGCGTCGCCGGCGTTGAAGACGGGACGGGGATCGGTCGGCGCGGCCTCGGACGCGCGGCTGTCGAGCTCGAGCGCGTCCTCGTACTTGCCGTCCGCGTACTTCTTGTTCGCCTCGCGCAGAGGGCCCGAGAGCAGGGCCGCGCGCGCGGGCGCGGCGGCCGCGAGCGCGAGCAGGACCGCGGCCGCGGCCGCGCGGCTCGCGCGCGGCGCCGCGGGCGCGGCGGGCGACGGCCGCAGCGGGAGGAGGAGCTCGACCAGCAGCAGCAGGAAAGCGAGCGACAGCGGCCACTCGTAGCGGTCGTGCCAGCGCGTCGCGGTCCCGCTCAAGCCCCCCGCGGCCTCCGACGAGCGCACGCGCGCGGCGATGTCCGAGATCTCGTCCTCGCCCGGGCTCGTGCGGTAGTAGGCGCCGCCCGTCGCCGAGGCGATCCCCGAGAGGGTCTCCTCGCCCAGGCGGCTGACGACCGTCCCGCCCTTCGCGTCCTTCTTGTAGCCGCCGCCGTCGAGCGGGATCGGCTCGCCCTCGGGCGTGCCGATGCCGACCGTGAACACGCGCACGCCGGCGGCCGCGGCCTCCTTGGCCGCGCCGAGCGGATCGGAGCGGTGGTCCTCGCCGTCGGTGAGGAGGATGACGCTCTTGCCCCCCGGATAGCGCGCGAGCATGGCCGTCGAGAGGCGCAGCGCGGTCCCGATCGCCGTGCCGGGCACCGGCACCGCGCCGACGTCGAGCGCGCCGAGGAGCTGCTTGGCGGCCTCGACGTCGCTGGTCAGCGGGCAGACGATCTGCGCGTCGCCGGCGAACGCGACGACGCCGACGCGGTCGCCCTTGAACTGGTCGAGCAGGAGCGACAGCGACGTCTTCGCGCGCTCGAGGCGCGTGGGCTTCACGTCCGGCGTGCGCATCGAGAGCGAGACGTCGAGCGCGATCACGGCCTGGCGCGCGGAGGCGCTGGTCTGCACGAGGTCGACGCCCCACTGCGGGCCGGCCAGCGCGAGGAAGATCAGGGCGAGCGCCGACAGGCGCAGGATCGCGCCGAGACGGCGGCGCGCGCCCGCGTCCTCGGCGACGCGCGCGAGGGTCTCGGCGCGGCCGAGCGCGGCCGCGACGCCGCGGCGGCGCGCCGCGGCCCAGGCGAGCAGCGCCCAGCCCGCGGCGAGGGCCGGGACCGCGGCGAGGAGCCAGCGCCAGTCGCGCAGCATCAGGGCCACCTCAGCAGGGCGGTCGCGGCGAGCGCGGACTCGGCGAACAGGAGCAGGGCGGCCGCGGCGAGCGGCGGCTCGTGCCGGTCGGCGACGGCGACGACCGGCGGCTTCTTGACCGCGCTGCGCTCGAGATGGTCGATGTCCTCGAAGACGCGCTCGAGCTCGCCGCGGTTCTGCGCGCGGTAGGACTTGCCGCCGGTCAGCCGCGCGACCTCGGCCAGCAGCTCCTCGTCCAAGTCGTCGTCGGTCGGGACCAGCTGGCGGCCGAGGCGCGGGTCGTCGATCTCCATCATCGCGGGGCCGCGGCCGGCGGTGCCGATCGCGTAGACCTTCGCGCCGAGCGCGGCGACGGCCTTGGCCGCGGTCAGCGGGTCGACGACGCCGGTGTTGCTGCGTCCGTCGGTCAGCAGCACGATGACCTTGCTCTTGGCGGAGCTGTCCTTGAGCCGCGCGGCGGCGCTGACGAGGCCGTCGCCGATCGCGGTGCCGTCGACCTTGGTCATGCCCGGGTACAGGGAGTCGAGGCGGTCGATCAGCGCGTCCGCGTCGACCGTCAGCGGGGACGCGAGCAGGGGCGCGCCGCCGAAGGTCACGAGCCCGATGCGGTCGTTGACCCGGCCGCGCACGAAGGCCTTCGCGAGGTCCTTGGCGGCCGTGATCCGGTTCGGCTTGATGTCGATGGCGGTCATCGAAAGGGAGGTGTCGACGGCGAGCACGATGTCGATCCCGCGGCCGTCGCCGCCGGGCAGGGCGCGCACGCTCTGCGGACGCGCGAGCGCCCAGGCCGCCAGCGTGAGGGCGGCGGCCGGCAGGACGGCGGGCGACAGCCGCGCGAGGAGCGCGCGCCGCGACTCGGGCGCGGCGCGCCCTTGCGCGCCGGCCGGATAGGCGAGGGCCGCCGCGCGCCCGCGGGCGACGACGAGAGCCGCGGCCGCCCACGCGAGCGGCGCGAGCGCGAGCGCCCAGGGATGCGCGAACCTCATCGCGCCGCCCCCGCCGGCGCCGCGGCGGCGTCGTTGAGCGACGGCGTCGTCGCGCGCACCACGGAGCGGACGAGGCCGACGTCGCGCGGGCCGTCGCCCGCGTCGGGCTTGATGCGCGCGAACTTCACGAGGTCGGCGCGGCCGAGCACCTCGCGCACCGTCCCGGCGGCGCGCAGGTCGGGCTCGCGCGACTTGACCAGGCGGCCGATCTCGGGGCTCGTCATCGCGGTGGCCGGCTCGCCGTAGCGCGCCTCCAGGTAGCTCTTGAGCGCCTCGGTCAGCCGCCAATAATATTCCGCGTGCTCGCCGCGCTCCCAGAGCCCCGAGGCCTCGAGCTCCGCGAGGAGCTTCTCGACGGCCGCCTCCGGCGACGGCGGCGCCGCGCCCGGGACCTCGGGCGCCGCGGCTCCGGGCCGATTCTTCCAGCGCCGCCACGCCGCGTAGCCGGCCGCGGCGAGCGCGGCGGCCGCGAGCCAGGGCCACAGCGGCGCCGGAGCCGGACGCGGAGGCTTGATGTCCGAGATCTCGGCGTCGGGAGCCACCTTCGGGACGTCGACGCGCAGGCGCGCGGGCAGCGCGGCGGCGGGCTTGCCGTCGAGCGTCCAGCGCGCGGTGAACTCGAGGACGCCGGCGTTGAGCGGCAGGACGCGCCAGGCCCAGGCGCCGTCGGGCCGGGCCTCGGCCGCGATCACGGCGAAGTCGGTCGTGCCCGAGGCGAGCGGATCGGGCGCGAGCTTCGCGCCGCCCGCGGACGCGGCGCGGTAGACGAGCACCGCCTCGCCGCCGAGCGTCGCCGCCGTGTCGCCGGAGACGGTCCACGCGGGCTCGGCCGCGCGCGCGGCCGGGCTCAGCAGGGCGAGCGCGAGCAGGAGGCTCATCGCCCCCTCCGGATCTTCGCGCGGCGATGGAAGAACGCGACGATCGGGTCCAGCGACGGGCGGTCGGTCGAGACGGTCGCGGCGTCGAGCCCGCAGGCGCGGAACGTGCGCGCGAGCTCCGCGCGCCGCGTCTGCTCCTCGCGCGCGAGCGCGGCTCCGCCGCCGCGCAGGTCGAGCGCTCCGCGCGCGCCGCTCTCGGGATCGAAGACCTCGACGACGGCCGGCGCGTCGGGCAGGGAGGACTCGCGCGGATCCTCGATGACCACGGGGACCATGTCGTGCTTGAGCGCGCAGAGCTTGAGCGCGTTCTCGAAGCCGCGGTCGCGGAAGTCGGAGATCAGGATCAGGATGCAGCGGCGCTTGAGCATGCGCGCGAGCTTCTCGAGCGCGGCGCCGAGGTCCGTGCCGCGCCGCTTCGGCTCGCAGGCGAGGATCTCGCGCACGACCGCGAGCGCGTGCCGGCGTCCCTTGCGCGGCGGCACGAAGCGCTCGACGCCCTCGGTGATCACCGCGAGGCCGATCTTGTCGTTATTCTGCAGGGCGGCGAGCGCGAGGCCCGCGCCGACCTCGACCGCCGCGTCGCGCTTCAAGCGGTCGGCGGTGCCGAAGGACTGGGAGCCGGAGAGGTCGACGGCGATGACGACGGTGAGCTCGCGTTCCTCGATGTACTGCCGCACGAAGGGCTTGCCGGTCCGCGCCGAGACGTTGCGGTCGATGTCGCGCGGGTCGTCGCCGGGCACGTACTCGCGGACCTCGGCGAACTCCATCCCGCGTCCCTTGAAGACGCTCAGGTAGTCGCCGGCGAAGCTCTCGGCGACGCGCCGCCCCGTGACGATCTCGAGGCGCCGGACCTGGGCCAGTATCTCCTGCGGCAGCATAAGTCGGTGTCAGTCCTTTACTTGTTCGATATCGCGAGCGCTCAAAACGGATGAACGTCTATCAACCACAGAGACACAGAGAAACGTCAAAGGTTCGATTTGCCACTGTTGCAGACTTCGCAAAGCGTTTGAAGATTTTCCAGAACTGTTTCTCCCCCGTTTGTCCAAGCGACGACATGATCCGCCTCCAAGACAACCCCATGTTTCGCTGGGCTGCGCCCGCATCCTCGACACGTGAAATTATCGCGCGCGAACACTCGCCACCGGAGTCGTTTCGGAACCGATCTAGCCGTCCTGTGGTGAACAATAAATTGCGGGGCAGATTCCGCACTCGGGGAAGCGACAGGCGGTTCTTTTTTATCCGGTTCAGTTGGAGCTTGAAAAGCAATCGGCGGTTCGGGGGCCGGTGGCGGTGTAAGCGCGGAATCACTATTCCGGTCTTCGCAAAATGCGTACACCGCTTTCGTCCAACTTCCGAACCTCAACGCGTAGGTGTAAGTTGAAATCTTTCCGCTTTGCTGCATTTCCAGACCGGTCGGCTGTCGTCCAAACTGTTCCCACAATCGCTGGATCTCATCGAAAAGTTCATCGTTCGAGTATTTTTGCTGCCGGCCCGATAGACCTCCTGCGGCGTTGACGGCTTTCGTCCAGCTTCCAAAATGACTTTTGAAAGGCTTCCGCGAAAAAGTCCCGCCGTTGGTCTTATAAACGTGGTAAGTCAACGAAACTCTAGGCGCAATAGCGGCAACCCTTCGCAACTCATCAAGCAGGATTTCTTTCGTTACGAGCGTTCCGCCTTTTCCCTGAACGCGCACGCCCGTTGCCTTGCAAAACGCCTCAATAGCCTTTGTCCATGAGCCAAAACGTGTTTGGTAGATACCGTCACGGATTGATGCTAACTGACGAAATTCAGGAGAGGTCGGCCGGCGTCCGATTTTTTTCCAGATGCGGTCCATTTCTTTGAAAAGCTCATCGTCCGTGAGATTCGCGAGCGCTTTGCGTCGCTGAGCATAGGCGCTGATATGCTGAACGTGAATCTTAACTCGTTTCTGCGCGCCGATTGATTCTAAAGCAGCCCCCCAGCTCAATCCAAGGATGGATTTAACGGTTTTGACGCTGTAACGGCCTCCATGCTTCTGATAAAAATCCCGATTGAACCAATGACCGTTCGCGCGTTTCAGAACTTCTAAGAGATTCGCTTTCACCTGCTCGGCTGCATATTTCTCCGCGTATTCAAACCCCGCTTGCCTGATAGCTTGCCGATACCCCCCAAACTTCGTTGTAATCGTGCGAGGATGAATTCGAGCGACGCGCGCAAATTCTCTTAGACTTGGAACAACGCCCTTACATTCTTCAAGAACTACTCGGCGTATTTCTTGAATAATGTCGGCTTCAGAATATCCCGCCAGTCTATTGGGTTGGAATTTCACGAGCAACTATTTTTCTTCGTGTCTCTGTGTCTTTGTGGTTTGTCGGTTCGCCGTTACGGGACTTCGACGGCCTCGAAGACGGCGCGCACGATCTGGTCGCTGTCGACGTTCTCGGCCTCGGCCTCGTAGCTGACGAGGATGCGGTGGCGCAGGACGTCGGGGCCGATCGCCTTGACGTCCTCGGGCGTCACGTAGCCGCGCGCGTTCAGGAACGCGTAGGCCTTCGCGGCCTGCGCGAGCGCGATCGTCGCGCGCGGGCTCGCGCCGTAGGCGATCAGGTGCTTGTGCGAGGCGAGCTTGTGCTGCTCGGGCTCGCGCGTCGCGAAGACGAGCTCGACGATGTAGTCCTTGATCTTCTCGTCGAGGTAGAGGCCCGCGGCGACGTGGCGCGCGCGCATGAGCTGGGCCGGGGTCGCGACCTTGCGCGGGGTCGGGATGTCGTCGCCGGCCATGCGCTCGAGGATGGCCTTCTCCTCGGCCTTGTTCGGGTAGCCGAGGTGGATCTTCATCATGAAGCGGTCGACCTGCGCCTCGGGCAGCGGGTAGGTCCCCTCCTGCTCGATCGGGTTCTGCGTGGCGAGGACGAAGTACGGCTCGGGCAGGGCGTGGGTCTCGGGGCCGATCGTGATGTGGTGCTCCTGCATCGCCTCGAGGAGCGCGCTCTGCACCTTTGCGGGCGCGCGGTTGATCTCGTCGGCGAGGACGAGGTTCGCGAAGAGCGGGCCCTTGCGCGGCTTGAAGTCGCCGCTCTTCGGGTCGAGGATGAGGGTGCCGGTCAGGTCCGCCGGCAGGAGGTCCGGCGTGAACTGGATGCGCGAGAAGCTCGCCGACACGCAGGCCGCGAGCGTCTTGATCAGCATGGTCTTCGCGAGTCCCGGCACGCCCTCGAGCAGGACGTGGCCGCCGGCGATGAGCGCGACGAGCACGCGCTCGAGCGCGTCGTCCTGGCCCACGATGACCTTCCCGATCTCGCGCTTGAGCTCGGCGAGGAACAGGCTCTCCTCGCCGACCTTACGGTTGAGTTCCTTGATTCCGCTGAGTTCCATCGCTGAGAATCCTCCTTGCAGACTTAATACGTAGCGGCGGGGCCGCGAGTTCGCGGCCTCAGCGCTGGTGCTCCGCCGCGTGCCGCAGGGCTTCCTCGTAGTCCTTCTTCAGCTTCTCGGCCAGCGCCTTGAACTCCTTCTTGCGCCGGTCCTGGAAGCGCCCGAGCGTCTCCAGGGCCGCGATCTTGACCTCGGGCTCGGGGTCCTTGAGCAGGGCCGTCACCCAGGTCGCGACCGAGGGGTCGCCGACGTCTCCGATCGCCTGCAGGGCCTTGATGCGGACGTCCTTGTCGGTGTCGCTGAGCGCGCGCACGAGCCCGCCCAGGCGCACGAGGTCCTCGCGCCCCTTCATGAGGCCGATGACCTTGATGCGGACCTCGGGGTCCGGGTCCTCGGCGATCATCTGCTCGAGCAGGGGGCCGAGCTGAGGGTCGCGGATGCTGTACAGCAGCTGAGCGGCCGACCAGCGCACGTTGGAGTCGCCGTCCTTCAGCGACGCGCGGATGCGCGCGACGTCGGCCTCCGAAAACATCGGCCCCGGATCCGGCTCCTCGACGACCGGCGGCGGCGGCGGCAGCGGCCGCGGCGCCGGCTTCAGGTATTCGTGGATGAGATAGGCCGCGGCCCCGAGGAAGACGACGAGAGCGAGCAGGCGCCGCATAGGTCTATTTCGCCCCGCCGGCGGCCTTCTGCGCGGCCGCCAGCTTCTCGGCCTCGTAGCGCTTGCGCGCGTCGTCGATCTCCTTCTGCTTGCGGTCCTGGAGGCTGTTCAGCGTCTTCATGGCCTGGAGGCGCACGGTCTCGTCCTGGTCGCGGATGGGGCCGTCGGCGATCGCGGAGGCCACGGAGTAGTCGCCGAGCTTGTCGAGCGCGCGCAGGGCCGCGACGCGCACTTCGGGCTCCTGGTCCTTCGTGGCGCCGATCAGGGCCTGCAGGACCTCGGGGGTGTGGCGCGTGCTGAGCACGTCCGTGACCTTGATGCGGATCGACATCTCCTGGTCGTGCTGGAGGAACTCGAAGAACAGCGGCATCGCCTGCGGGGACTTGACCTTGTCGAGGAACATCACGGCCTGCCAGCGCACGGAGGGCTCGGTGTCCTCGGCGGACTTGAGGACCTTCTGGAGGTCGGCCTCGCTGATGACCGGCGCGGGCTCGTTGAGGATGGCCGGCGGCGGCGGCGGGGGCGGAGGCGGCGGCGGCGCGGGCTTGAACACGTTCTTCCAAAGGATGAAGCCGAGCGCGGCGGCGAGCGCGAGGACCATCAGCGTTTTCATGTTCGAGAGACCTCCGGGATGGGTCCGCGCGGCGCGCGGGGCGAGAGCTTGCGGCGGCGAGTCTCGATTCGGCCGGCGGCGGCGAGGCAGGAGACCGTCTCCGGCGGCGACAGGCGCGTCCAGGGCCCGGCGTCGAGCCCCTCGCTCGCGAGCGCGGCGAGGCCGCCGCGCTCGGCGAGGCTCATGACCGACCACGGCTGGTCGGGGTGGCAGACGCCGCACGGAGCCAGTCCCTTGCGCGCGGCGTGGCAGAGCGCGTGCGCGCCGCGCGCGTCGGCGGCGATCGCGTTGAGGCTCGTGTACGGGGTCTCGGCGTCCGGATAGAGGGAGCGGCAGTCTTCCCAAATGAGCCAGTTCTCCTCGACGCAGAGCTCGAAGGCGCGCGACGGCTCGCCGCTGGCGTCGAGGTGCTTGAGGAACTGCTGGAAATAGACCTCGGTGTCGGAGTCGGTCTTCAGGCGCGCGCGCCGGGGGCCGAGTACTGCCGCCACCTCGCGGGAGATCGTCAGCGTGCCGTTGTGCGCGAAGGCCCAGCCTTCGTCGACGAACGGATGCGCGTGGGCCTCGTCGATCGGGATCCCCTTCGACGCCGCGCGGATGTGGCCGAGCACGACGCGCGAGACGGCCTCGTCGGCCGCGCGGACGAAGCGCTCGCGCTCGGCCGGGGCCGGGGCGCCGCTCTTGACCACGCGCGCGCGCCCGTCCCCCCCGAACCAGGCCACGCCCCAGCCGTCCTTCTGCGGGTTGCCGGCGGCGGCGTCGGCCTGCCTCAAGAGCGAGAACTCGGAGTCGACGAGCAGGCCCCGCGCGCTGCGGGGCTCGGTCGCGACCTGGGCGAAGAGGCGGCACATGGCCCGATTCTAACGAAAACGACGCCCGCGCGGGAAGAGCGTCAGAAGCCCGGCGCCGTCGACAGTCCCTGGAGGACCTCGAGCGCCTTGTCCGTGTTCTGGACCGCGATCAGGATCCGCGCGGACTTCGCGCCCGCGACCGCGGTCCCGTACACCGTCGTGATGTTGATGCGCGCGTCGGCGAGCGCCGCGGTCAGGCGCAGCAGCTGGCCGGGCTGGTCGTCGACCTCGACGGAGAGCACCGAGGTCTCGACGCTCGAGAAGCCCGCCTTCGACAGCAGCGGCGAGATGTCGACGTCGTTGGCGAGCGCGATGCGCACCAGGCCCGAGTCGTCGCGGACCTCGGAGGCGATGCCGAGGATGTTGATCCCCTTCTCCGAGAAGAGAGCGGCGAGGCGGCTCAGCGCGCCGGGCTTGTTCGGCATGAAGATGCTGAATTGGCGGATCTTTTCTATCTTCATATCCGTATCGTAGCGGTTCGCCGCGCGGGCTGTCCACTCGCAAGAAAAGCGTCGCCCCGGCGCGCGAGCGCGCCGGGGCGCCGGCGGGAAGCGCGGAGCCTAGTCGAAGCGCGGAGCCGCCGCGGCCGCGGCGGCCGCCGCCGCGCGGGCCGCGCTGAGCGCCGTCGCGGGCGGCCCATCGATCTCGCGGAAGGAGCCGTCGCCCTCCACGAAGTAGGTGCCCTGACCTTGCGAGTCCTTGACCACGGTCGAGATGCGCCACGCGGTCTGGACGGTCATCCCCGCGATCGGGTCGGCGTACGTCCCGACGTTGACGATCCCGGAGTCGGGAACCGTCGTCGTCAGCGAGAAGTGGTAGCCCCACAGCACGCTGACCCCGTCCGGCATCGGCGCGACGGTCACGTTGGTCAGGTAGCGGCCCTTGCCGTTGTAGCTGCCGCCCCAGGTGCGCAGGACCTGGTAGCGCACGTCGACGACCGTGGCGCCGTACAGGTTCTTCGCCGACATCCGATACACGGTCCCGACGGGCGCGTTCCATTCGGCCATGTCGGTCCAGTCCTTCGCGGCCTTCGGCAGGGCGGCCGCGAAGTCGGTCTTCACGTCGACGACCGGCTTGTTGTCCTCGATGACCTTCCAGACGGCCTTGAACGTGTTGACGATCTCGCCGAGCGACGGCAGGGCGTTGATCGCGCCGGGCGCGTCCTGCGGGGTCGGCGTGAGGCGTTCGACCTTCACCGACTTCTCGTCGATCGTGTAGGCGGCCGGATCCTTCTGGGCGGAACGGACCTCATCGGGCGTGAACTGCGACCAGGCGGGCGCGGCGTAGAGCACGAGGACGGCGAGCGCGGCGGGAACTCGGGACATCAGATACCTCCACGGGATTTTGGGGTTGGGATCGAACGACCCAACAGTGTGGCCCGTGAGGCCCACGATAAAAAGAGCCCAAGGACCCAACTCGATATAGGCCCTAAGTCCCAGACGGCGCTGGGCGCCGGGAGCGCCTACGGCTTCGCCGGAGGAGCCGGCGTCGTCAGGCGGTCGAGCCGGCGCGTGAAGTGGAGCATCGCGAGCATGGCCGGGACCGCGAGGCCCGCGAAGATCGCGACGAAGGGCCAGATGCCGGGCAGGCCGACGAAGGCCGGGATCGGCGACGGGATGCCGAAGGGCAGCGAGCCGTAGATCAGGAACTTGAGCGCCGTCAGGCCCAGCACGGCCGCGAACATCGCGAACGCGCCGTTGAAGGCCGCGGCGTTCGCGTAGTCGGCCGGAGCCCGCTCCTGGGCGAGCTTGTCGAACAGGCTGTCGTTCTTGAGGGCCGCGACGACCTGCAGCATGCCGAAGGCGAAGAAGGCCACGGCGGCCAAGGCGACGTGCGCGGGGAAGGCGAGCAGGACCGGGGTCAGCGCGAGCGCGAGGCCGAGCTTCGGCTTCCACATCGACAGGATCGTGCCCGTCCCGAGCACGGCGGTGACCACGATCGAGGCGTGGGTGCCGAGCGCGATCAGCGGCGCGATCGCGGGCAGGGGCAGGGCCATCGCGCCGACGGCGAGGAAGCTCAGCGCGCCGTACTTGAGCCAGCGCATCGTCGACGCGCGCGCGGCTTCCTCCGCGCCGGCGGCGTCGGCGCCGTACTTCGCGGCGACGTCGCGCGCGTGCTTGTTGACGAGCTTGCCGGCGAAGAGGCCGCCGAAGCTGAACAGGCCGGCGATGAGGCCCATGATCGGCGCGGCGAGGCTCGAGGCCGCGCCGGGGCCGACCGCGAACTTGCCGAAGGTCGGCGCCAGGATGCTGTAGACCGCGACGTTGAAGACGATCATCAGCGTCGTCACCATCGTCGAGGAGCGCAGGGCGGGGTCGTGCATGACGACCGTGTAGCCCTTGGCCACCTGAGACCCGAAGTTCTTGAACGCAGCCGCGACGCGGCCGAGCACGCCGCCCTTGATATTCGCCGCCCGCTCGCGCGAGGCGGCCAGGCGCGCCTCGTCGGCGGACTTCGGGATCTTGAGCGAGGTGAAGAGCAGGCCGATCGCGACCAGGTAGAGCCACGGCGCGATGATCATGTTCGTCGTCGCGGTGCCGAGGATCACGACGAGGGTCGCCGCGCCGTTCTGGGTCAGGACCGAGGCGACCTCCGCCCAGCTCTGCTTGCTGCCGCGCAGCTTCTCCATCGCGACCTGGTCCTTGCCGAGGACGCTCGGGATCACGGCGCGCTCGGCGACGGCCGCGGCGCCCTGGGTCAGGCGGAAGAGGACCATGAGGCCGTAGAGCGGGAGGATCGTCAGCAGGTGGACGTTCGCGAGGACGCCGATGACCAGCGCGGTCGCGAAGGTCGCGCCGAGCGCGCCGATGTAGGCCTTCTTGAGCGGCAGGGCGTTGACGATCAGCGGGCTCAGCTGGCGGCCGACGATGCTCGAGAACGTTCCCAGGATCGAGAGGTCCGCCATCAGCGAGATCTTGTGGAAGGTCTGGTCGAGGTAGACCGGCATCGAGGCTGACGCCAGGCCCTCGTAGCCCGCCTGCGACAGGTTGCTCGCCAGGACGTAGCGGCCGAGCTTGCCCTTCGCGCCGTCGTTCGGCGCGGCGGCGGAGGTCTGGGCCGGAGCCGGAACCTGATCGGCGGGCTTGGCGTCGCCGGCCGCGGCCGAAGGAGCGAGCAGACCGGAGGGAGCCGAGTCCGCCGCGCGCGCGCCCGTGAGGGCGTCCGCGGCGGAGGCGGGCATCGCGCCGGCGTCGCCGCGGCCGGTCCAAGCGGCGCGGAGCGCGGCGAAGCGCTGCGCGACGCGCGCGCTGAACGCCGACGCGTTCGGCGCGGCGGGGGCGGCCTCGACTTCGGCGGCGGGGCGGCTCGAGTCGGCCGCGGCGGAGCCGGAGGCGGCGAGCGCGGCCGGCTTGTCCGCGGACTCGGCGGACGCGGCCGGCGCGGCGGAAGGCGCGAACGAACCGGCGGACGCGGCGGGAGCGGCGGCGGCGGAAGGCGCGGAGAACCGGGCGGCGGCGGCCGGGGCCGCGACGGGAGCGGCCGAGGGGGCGGCGAAGGCGGCCGAGCGCGCGAGGCCGGCGGCCGGAGCGGAGAGCGAGAGCGCGGAGCCGGACAGCGAGGCGGCGGAGACGGTTCCCCCCGTCCGCGCGGCGGCGGGCGACAGGGAGGACAGCGCGGAAGCGCCGGCGGCGCCGGAGCCGACGGGAGCGAAGACCGCGCCGACGGGGGCGACCTGGGCCCAAGCCTCGAGGCCGAAAGAGGCGTGGAGGATCGCGAGGCAGAGGATGGAGGCCGTCGTCCGCAGAACCCGCCGTCCGAGCTTGTTCGTCATGGTTTTAGTATAGGGTTTTCGCGAAAGCCCGACAGGGGTCCTTGGGGGAACTCCGCGGGCCAAAGGTCCCATATGTAAGGAAGCGAACCTGTTGCCGCTTGATTTGTCGGGGCGGCACTCCCTATACTGGACCCATGGACACCGTCGGCTACGACCTGCGCCCGGCGCGCTTCAGCGAGCGCCTCGTCGCCTATCTCCTCGACACGATCCCTTTCGCCGTCGGAGTCGTCGCGTCTTTCTGGATCTGGGGCGCGGTGCTGCTCCGCCCCGTCACCGTCGCGACGATGGCGGCCGACGGCGCGCTCTGGACGTGCGCCGCCGTTCTTTGGCAGTTCCTGGGTAATCTCGGCGGCGCGACGCCGGGCAAGCGCCTGATGGGCCTGCGCGTGATCGGCCCGGACGGCTCCGCCCCCGGCTTTTTCCGCTCCCTATGGCGCGCCCTCGCCTGGCTTTTCCTCAGCACGCCGTTCGCCAATTTCGGCTTCTGGCTGGCGTTGTTCAACGCGCGCACGCGCGCCCTGCACGATTTCGCGGCCGGCACCTACGTCGTCGAGTACGGGCCGCGGCGCTCGAACGGCTCCCTGGCCTTTCTTTTCGCGGCCTTGTCGACGCTCGGCTTGATGACGATGCAGTACTGGCTCAACGCGGTGCGCCCGCGTCCCGACGACGTGATCGCGATCGAGAAGGCGCAGAACGGGCTGTTCGTCATCGCCCAGATCGAGGAAGCCTACAAAGCCAAGCACGGGACCTATGCCGCCTCGATCGACGACCTGGCCGAGGCGAGCGGCGACCCCGCGCTGTTCCGCACCGCCCTGCTCGACGTGTTCCGCCCCCGGCCCTTCAAGCTGGAGGCCGGCAACGCGGCCTGGCGCGTGACCGCCGCGGCCAAGGACCGCCGCAACACGATCGTGGCGCGCCGCGGCCCCTAGCGTCCGGCGCGCACGACGGCGAGCGTCCAGGGCCCGAACGGCTCGACGGCTTCGAGCGAAGCGCTCCCCCCGCCGACCGTCTTCGTGAAATGCTCGACGGCGCCGGCGCGCATCGCGACGAACGTGCGCCCTTCGGCGCGCGGGAGCGACGCGAGCGCGGAGTCGTCGCCGAAGCGGTCGTCCCACGCCCGGTCGCGCCGCGCGTAGTGAAACTCCCCCGTGAACTGCACGATCTTGTCGACCGGATGCCCGGAGTAGAACGTCAGGCCGTGAAGATAGGTGTCGTACGTCCACAGCGCGTCGCCCGGCCGCATCTCGGCTCCGGCCGCGCGGCCGACGTCGCGCACGCTGACGAGCGGGGCGGCGATGCGAAGCCCTACGAACAAGCAAACTCCGGCGATCGCGCCGCCCGCTGAAAGAATGGCTGCCGGTCGACGCCAACGCGCCGCGAAGAACATCGCGGCACCGATCGACGCGAGCAATACCTCTGCGAGAGCACATACCCAATTGGTCTGCAGTATCGAGAGCCCTCTCGGCGTGGCGATCGTAACGATCGCCAGCAACAGCGAGACGAGCAGGGCCAGCCCGATCAACAATCCGCCAAAATATTTTTGCGTCTTCTCGGCCCAACGCGGCAATCCGGCCTCGAGCTCGGCGGCGGCGAGGATGGCCATGTGCGGGAAGACGGGCAGGACGTAGGTCGCGAGCTTGGAGTGCGAGATCGAGAAGAAGGCGGTCACGCCGAGCGCCCAGGCGGCGAGCGCGGGGCCGCGGAAATCGGGGCCGAACGGCTTGCGCGCGGCGCGCCAGAAGCCGGCGAGCGCCGGGAAGGTCCAGGGCAGGAGGCCGGCGGGCAGGACCGCGAGGTAGAACCAGGCGGGCTCGTTGCGGTTGTACTTCTGGGTCAAGAAGCGCTGGAAGTGCTGCTCGATGAAGAACACGTGCAGGAAATCCGGGCGGCGCTGCTGCATGGCCCAGAACCACGGAGCCGCGACTGCGGCGGCCAAGAGAATCCCCCACGAGGTCGCGAGCGCCCAAGCCCCGCGCCTCAGCTTCGGGAACAGGATCGCGAGTCCGGCGACCCAAAGGCCCGGGAAGAGGACGGAGATGAGGCCTTTGCTCAAGAAGGCGAGCGCGGCGCAGAGCCACGCGGCGGGCGCGGCCCAGCGCGCGTCGTCGGGGCGCGCCATCGCGCGCAGGGCGAAGGCGGTGGTCCACAGCAGGCAGACGCTGACCGGCATGTCGAGCGTGAGGTTGTGGGTCAGGAAGATCCAGAGCGCGGAGGTGGCCGTCGCGGCGGCGGCGGCGCGGCCGACGGCGGGCGAGTAGAGCCACGAGCCGAGCCAGGCGGCGCCGAGGACGCCGAGCGCGGCGAACAGGAGCATCGGCAGGCGCGCGGCGGCTTCCGAGAGGCCGAAAATCTCGTACGACGCCGCGTCGATCCAATACCACAGCGGCGGCTTCTCGACGTACGGCGTGCCGTCGAGGCTGGGGAGGACCCAGTCGCCGGACGCGGCCATCGCGCGCGGGACCTCGGCGTAGCGCGCGTCGTCGACCTCCAGAAGCGGCGAGGCCAGGCCGAGCGCGGGCACCGCGAGGGCCGCGGCGATCAGCCAGCCGGGGACCGACGACGCTCCGCGCGTCACGGCGCGAGCACGACCTTGCCGAACTGGCCGCGCGCGCCGAGGTATTCGTGCGCGCGCGCCGCGTCGGCGAGCGGAAAGGTCCGGTCTACGACGGGCTTGAGCCGGCCCTCGGCGACGAGCGCCCAGACGCGGCGCATCTCGGCGAGGCTCCCCATCTTCGCGCCGAAGATACGCAGCTGGCGGTCGAAGACGTAGCGCAGGTCGATCGTCGCGTCGGGACCCGCGGTCGCGCCGCAGGTCACGAGGCGTCCGGAGCGGCGCAGGCACTTGAGCGCTTCTCCGAAAATCGTTCCGCCCACGTGCTCGAAGACCGCGTCGGCCATCGCGCCGTTCGTGAGCTTGCGCACCGAGCGCGCGAGCTCCTCGGGCGGGTGCAGGATGCCCTCGTCGGCGCCGAGGGCCTTCGCGCGCGCGAGCTTGTCGCGCGAGGTCGACGTCGCGATCACGCGCGCGCCGCGCGCCTTCGCGATCGAGATCGCGGCGGTCGCGACGCCGGCGCCGGCCCCGACGACCAGGAGCGTCTCCCCCGCCTCGAGCCGCGCGAGCGTGTCGAGCATGTGCCAGGCGGTGAGGAAGACGAGCGGGACCGCGGCGGCGTCGACGAAGCTCATCGCGTCCGGCATCGCGAGCAGGTGCTCGGACGGCACGACCAGCAGCTCGGCGTAGCCGCCCGTCAGCCCGCGGTACGCGCCGATGATCCCGTAGGTCGGGCAGTCGGACTCGCGCCCGTCGCGGCAGGCGCCGCACGTCCCGCACGCGCGTCCCGGATGCACCGCGAAGCGCTGTCCGATCTTGACGTCGACGACGCCGGGGCCCAGCGCCGCGACCTCGCCCGCGACGTCGCAGCCGAGGACGAACGGCGGCTTGGCGACGGGCAGTCCCGCGCGGATCCACAGGTCGAGATGATTCAGCGCGCAGGCGCGCACGCGCAACAGGACCTCGCCGGGGCCCGGGACCGGATCGGGCAAAGTCTCGAGCGCGAGGTTCTCGGGGCCGCCGTACGCCTTCAGGACGACCGCTTTCACGCGCCCATTTTACTATAAACGTCCTCGACGGCCGCGGGCGCTAGGCGCCTTTCTTGAGCGCGCCCTGGAACGTGGCGGACAGCAGGGAGATCATCTCGTCCTTCTTGCGCAGGGTCTCGACGAGGCGGGCGCGCTCCTTGTCCCACTCGGAGAAGCGCGCGATCGTCGCGTCGCGCTCCTGCAGGTGGCGCGCGGACTGCGCGGCGACGGCCGCGAGCTGGGCGCGCAGCTCGGCCAGCGACGCCTCCGAGGCGCCGAGGCGGGCGGAGGCGTCGTCGAGGCGGCGCACGAGGTCGGTCTCGCGCTCGGCGGAGGCCCCCTCCGCGTCGCGGCGCTCGGCGTGGCCGCGCCGCGCGCGGTCGATCTCGGCGAGCAGGGTCCGCGTGAGCTCGTCGCGCTCCTCGGCGAGCGCGCGCAGGCGCTCGTCGCGGTCGCCGACGCCGCGCTCGAGGTCCGCGACGCGCGCGGTCAGCGACTCGAGGCGGCCCAGGTACTCGGAGGCCCGCGCCTCGGCCGCGCGCGTGCGCACGCGCTCCTCGTCGAGCTCGCCCGCGGCCTTCACGAGGCCGTCGCCGAGGGACTTCTCGACTCCGCGGCGCGTCTCCGAGAACGTCCGGAAGGACTCGTGGCGCTCGCGCAGCTCGCTCATGAGCTCGGCCTTCTCGGCCTCGAGCGTGGCGATGATCTCGTCCTTGGCCTTCGGCGTCTCGGTGAGGATCGCGATCACGCGGTCGAGCGCGGAGCGCGCCTCTCCGGCGCCGCGCGCGGCGCCCTGCTGGTCGACGGCGAGGGCCTCCAGGCGCGAGGCGAGCTCGGCGACCTGGCGCGAGACCTCGGCCTCGCGCGCGACGCGGTCCTTGAACTGTGCCTCGCGCGCGGAGCGGGCTTGGTCGTCCCAGAGCCGCGCGAGGTCGGCGCGCTCGCGCGCGAGAGCCTCGACGCGCTCCTCGAGGCGCGCGCGCTCGGCCTCCTGCGCGCGGCGCCAGTCCTCGAGCAGGCGCAGGAGCCGCCCGCTGAAGTCGTCGATGCGGCGGTCCAGCGTCTCCGAGAGGACCTTCTCGTCCTGCGGCAGGCGCGCCGACAGCTCCGCCACGCGCGGCACGACGGCCGCGAACTCGCGCAGCTCCTGGCGCCAGCGGCCGACGCCGTCCACGGTGTCCTTGAGCGCCGCGCGGAAGGCCGCGAGCTCGGCGGCGAGCGCCTCCCCCGACGGGCCGGCGCCTTCGCTCGCGGGCCGGCCGGCGACCGCGTCCTTGAGCAGGGCCGTGAAGGTCGCGTTCATCTCGTCGAGCCGCTTCTCGAGCGTCTCGATGCGCCCGCGCGCGTGCGAGCGGCTCTCCTCGCTGTCGCGCTCGCTCTTCTCGCGCTTGAGCTGGTCGGTGATCGACTTGAGGTGGGCCTCGACCTCGGCGCGCAGCGCGTCCTGCTGGGAGAGCAGCCCCTGCGCGGACTGCGCGCGCTCGCGCTCGAGCGCGAGCTCGCGCTCCAGCGCCTCGACGCGGCGCTGGAAGAAGTCCATCATCGGCGTCACCCCGGGCGCTCCCGGCGTCGTCGGCGCGGCGGGCGGAGGCGGCGGCGGAGTCAGCCACTCCGGGCGCGGCGGCAGGGGCGGAAGCGGGCGGAGAGGGTCGTTCTCGAGGAAATCGTCCATTAGCGCTCCCGGTAGTTGCGCGAGACTTTCGCGGGCAGGTTCCAGCTGATCGACAGCCGATGCGCGGCGATGCCGAGAGGGCCCATCGGCTGGAACGCGTAGTCGAAGGTGAAGTCGTTGAGCTTGAGGCCGAGGCCGAACGTCGGGATCGAGGCGAAGCCGAGCGAGTCGTAGTTCTGGGAGCTGAGGCCCACGCGCGCGAAGCCCACCATGCTGCGCTGGAACTCGGCGGCGTACTCGGCGCCGACGGACGCGTACGCGTTGTAGCCGATCGGCGCGACGCCCTCGCCCGTCAGCAGGAGCGGCGGGATCGGCTTGAAGGAGGCGCCGAAGCGCACGCGCGTCGGCAGGCTGTCGCGGACCTGGTCGAAGCGCTGGCCCTGCCCGACGTTCTGCAGGGCGATGCCGAGGTCGTAGCTGCGGTCCGTCGTGTACAGGTGGGACAGCAGGCCGATGTCGCCCGCGAAGCCCGTCGCGGAGGTGCCGCCGAGGTTCGACTGGATCATCTTGGCGTTGACGCCCATCAGGACGTCGGACTGGCTGTCGGACATGTCGTAGATCGCCTGGCCCCAGCCGATCTCGGCCACGAAGTCGTACGGACTGAAATTGCCGCTCGCTTGCCCGTTGATGTCGGTCTGCGAGAGCTGGCCCGCGTTCAGATAGCGCACGCCTCCGGCGAGGACCCCCTCGTCGTTGAGGCGCTGCGCGTAGGCGAAGTCGTTGTACGTGATGCCGGCGATGTAGTCGGCGAACATGAACGTCGCCGACACGCGCGGAACCTGGGCGAGGCCCGCGGGGTTCCAGTAGATCGAGGACGCGTCGTCGGTGACGGAGGTCATCGCGCCCGCGAGCGCGATTCCGCGCGCGCTCGTGTCCAGGATCAGGAACTGGGAGCCCGTCGTGCCGGCGGCGCCCTGCGAGAAGTCCCCCGCGCGCGCGCCGGGCGCGGCGATGGCCAGCAGCGTCGCGACGGCGGCGAATCTCACCGGACCACCGCCAGCTTGACCACCTTCTGGGTGCTGCCGGCCTGCACGAGGACGAGATAGACGCCGCTCGAGACCCCGCGCCCCGTGCCGTTCGTCGCGCTCCAGGTGACGATGCCGGAGCCGTTCGCCGTCTGATCAAGAACGGTGTCCCCGCGCAGGTCCATCACGCGCACGCGCGCTCCGGCCGGGATCTGGTCGATCGTCACGTAGCCGTCGTGGTTGACGTGGTACGGGTTCGGGAAGGCGCGCGCCGTGTTCGCCGAGGTGAACATCGGCGGCGCGGTGACGACGAAGATGCCCCAGTCGTTGATCTCGGCGGTGAAGAGATCGGAGGTCGTGTTCACGGTCGTGTTGAGCGGCACGCAGACGCCCAGGCTCGGGACGTACCTCATGATCGTCGCGTTCGCCGGGGTCAGAGGGGCGAGCAGGGCGAGCGTGTACCCGAGCTGCAGCTGCAGCCCGCGCGAGGGCAGTATGTCCGGGTTGGGCACGATCATGACCGCGATGTTCACGGCGCCCGGACATATGGGCGCTGCGACGTTGTAGGACGAGATCGTCACGACGACGTCGGTCGGGAACGCTCCCGACGGGGAGGCGATGCTCACGTACTCGCCGTTTCCGAGGACGCCCGCGACCTGCGAGGTCGTGTTGGAGGTCAGGGTCCCCATCAGCTCGCCGGGCGGAGCTCCGCCGTTGTTCGTGACCCCGGAGACGGTGTTGGAGGGCCCGGTCTGCTCTCCGAGCGCGTTCTCCGCCACGACCTGGACCCAGTACGTCGTCGCGGTGACCAGGCCCAGGATCGGCGCGGTGGAGAGGTTCTCTCCGAGGGCGAAAGGCACGGCGGTCGCGATATTCGTCACGAAGTCGTCGGTCGAGTAGAGGACTTCGTAGTAGGTGCTCGTCGAGTTGGATTTGCCGAACGCGTTGGTCGAGCCCCACGTGACCGTGATCGACCCCGGGGTGGTCCCGATGATCGTGAGCCCCACCGGGGCGTTCGCCAGCGTCACCGTCGAGCCGAGCACGAACGGAGCCGATGGGATGCCGCTGCCGTTGAGCGCGTAGACCGTCACCGTCGCGGCGCGCGACGGGAAGAGGGTGTTGTAGCCGAAGGAGAGGTTGTTCGTCGTGCTCGTGGTGTAGGCGAGGACGTCGACGCCGCCGCTGGGAACGAAGAAGGCGTTCACCACTTGATAATCCGTGCCGGGCGGATTGGTGTTGTTCGCCCAGGCCGCGACGAAGCCGCCGGTGCTGAGGTCGATGAACGGCGGCGTGGCGGCCGGGCCGGGGATGTTCGCCAAGGTGTAGACCGTCGTGCTCGGCGTCAGCGGCCCGAGGCCGGCGCCGGTGACCGCGCCGATGAGCACCTGGCGCGCGGTATTGGTGCCGAGGCCCGTGTCGAAGAAGGACGTTACCAACGACGTGCCGAGGAGCACGCCGGTCGAGGCCACGTAGATATCGTAGGACGAGGCTCCGCCGGTCGGCGCGCCCCAGCTCCATTGGATCTCCGTCGGGCTCAGGGCCACGCCGCTGGGCGCCGAGACGATGCCCGTGGTCTCGGTGGAGACGATCGGAGCCGAGAAGCCGGACGGCGAGCCCGACTCGTTGAAGGCGCGCATGCGGAAGTAGTACGTCGTCGTGGGCTGGAGCCCGCTGACGACGACGGAGGTCGTGGTCACGTCCAGGGACGCGGGGATCGGCGTCGAGAACGCGGTGACGAAGTCGTCCGTCGACATGTCGACCTCGTAGATCGTGCCCGGGGAGTTGCCGTTCCAGTTCCACTGCACGAGGATGCTGCTCGGCGTCACCGAGCTCAGCTGGACGAGCGACGGGGGCGCCGCGAGCGTGAAGAACGTGGTCGAGACGATCAGAGGCCCGTCGCCGCTGAGCGTGTAGGCGGCGACCTGCACGGAGCCGGTCGTGTTCGGCGCGAGGCCCGTCTGGACGAAGGTCGTGCTCGTGACCGGCTGGGTGCCGATGAACACCGCGCTCGAGGCCTGGTAGATGTCGTAGCCGCCGATCGGTCCGCCGACCGCGCTCCAGGTCCAGGAGATCGACGAGACTCCGAGCAGAGTGCCGACGATCGTCGCCGGAGCCGCGGCCGGAAGCGGCGGGCCGACCTGGAACGCCAGCCCGTTCGCGTAGACGTCGTTGGCGCCGGTGCGCGCCGTGTACCAGCCGAAGGGCGTCTGCGGGGACGCGGGCACCGGCACGATGAGCTGCGTGTTGAGCGTCGCCAGGTTCGTCGGGAAGTTGGCGTAGATCGCCGTCGTCAGGTCGACGACGAAGCCGGGGTCGGATTGGGTCGAGCTGCCGCCCGAGCCGCCGAACTGCTGGAGCACGAGGTGCGGGAAGCTGAACGCCGAGTTCATCGCGGCGGCGCCGCCGCCGCTGGCCTCGGTGCCGCCCTCGAAGCCGTTCCCGCCGACCGTCAAGTTCGCCGCGGGCAGGAACGGATAGGCGGTGATCGCGGTGATCGTGGACTGGCGCAGGCTCGGCGGCGCGCCGCTCGTAGCGACGTCGGGGAAATACGTGAAGTAGGTGCTCTCGGCCGAGTTCAGGTACGTCGTGCCGCCGCCGCCGATGGCGCCGTTTTCCCCGCCGATCGCGTAGACCTGGCCGTTGTTGGCCAGCGTCATCGTGTGGCCGGCGCGCAGCGGTATCGAGAAGGGGCCGATGGGCTCCCACGTGCTGACGTCGACGTGGAAGATCTCGACCTGGGGCGCGATCGGGGCGGCCTGGTGCACGGTGTAGCCGCCGGAGATCATGATGGTGTCGTTCGGAAGCAGCGTCGCCGTGTGGCCGAAGCGCGCGTTCGTGAGCGAGGGGTTGTTGGGGGAGTTGGTGTGGGTCACGCTCCAGGCGTTCGCGACGGGGTCGTAGTAGTACGACGCGTCGTACTCGCCGACGCCGTTGTTGCCGCCGGCGACGAGGACGCGCCCGTCGAAGAGCTCCGTCGCCGTGTGCTGGTACAGCGCGACGCCGCCCACGAACGAGGTCAGGGACGCCAGCGTCGCCCAGCTGTTCGTCGCGGGCGTGTACGCGTAGACCCCCGCCGACGGGCCGAACGCGGTGAGGCCGCCGATCACGAGGACCCGGCCGTCCTTGAGCAAGGTCGCGGTGTGATACGCGAGAGCGGCGGGCATGTTCGCGATCGAGGACCAGGCCGCCGCGGACGACGAGTATATCTCGCCGGAGGCCAGGAACCCGCCCGTGGGCGGCTCGCCGCCGAGGACGAGGACGCTGCCGTCGGGCAGCAGCGTCGCGGTGTGGTTGGCCCGCGCGGCGATCATCGCCTCGGTCGGCTCGAAGATCTTCGTGTCCGGGTAGTAGATCTCGGCGACGCTCGTGGCCGACGTGCTCGCGGCCTCGGTGAAGCCGCCGGCGATCAGCACGCGCCGGTTGACCAGGAGCGTGGCGGTGTGGTTGCTGCGCGGCAGGCTCATCTGTCCGACGGTGGCGAACGACGCGAGCTGAGGGTTGAAGAGCTCCGCGGAGGACAGAGGCGCGATCTCGCCGGAGCCGCTCGGCACGTTCTCGCCGCCGGCGACGAGGATGGTCCCGTCGGTCAGCATCGTCGCGGTATGGTACGCGCGCGCGGTCGCGAGCGACGCGGAGACGGTGTTGAAGTAGGTGCCGCCCGAGGTGGGCGCCGGCGGACCGACCTCGGCGGAGTCGGAGCGCATGCCCGCGAAAGCGCCTCCCCCGCCGATCGAATTGCTGTTGATCGAGGTGAGCGCGCCGCAGGTGAAGAGCGGTCCGTTGCACTGTCGGCCGCCGACCAGCACGATGTCGCCGCTGGGGACGAGGGTCGCCGTCTGCCCAAAGCGCCCCTGACTTTGGAATCCGAGGATCGTCTGGTTCTTGTTCTCGATGTAATCTTCTTGCGTGCCCACGATCATGTTGTTGAGCGCAAACGTCACGTTCGGGAACGAGATGGGCTGGTTCGCCACGCTGAATGGACCGGCGGGAGGCGTCGTGAACACGGTCCCGCCGCCGGTGACGGTGAGCGGGATGTCGCTCACGGGGAAGATGATGAAGCCGCACTGTCCGTTATTGTTGCAGGTGATCGGGAGGCCCTGGAGCTGGACCGGCGCGAAATCGAGGGTCGTCGTGCCGGAGGTGAAGACGACCTGCACGGACCCCAGGTTCATCTGGAGATTGACGACGGTCCCCGTGATGGGCGTCGTGCTGACGCCGATCTGCACGATCGCGCCGGACATGTTGATCGACATCGCGCTGAGGAGGACGTTGTTGGGGTTGATGGTGGCTACGGCGCCCCACTGAGTCCCGACGGTGTAGGGGTTCTGCATCGGGTAGGTGCCCCAGCCGCCGACGAAGTCGACGTTGCCGTCCGGGAGCAGCGTCGCCGAGTGCTGCATGCGGTAGAGAAGCATCGACGCGGACGGGGTGACGGTGTTGGAGACGGGGTCGTAGATCTCGGTCGAGTTCAGGATGCCGTTGAAGCCGGTGGCGCCGTTGTAGCCGCCCGCGACCTCGACGCGGCCGTCGCCCATCACCGTCGCCGAGTGATAGGCGCGCGCCTCGTTGAGCGGCGCGGTCTCGGAGAAGAAATTCCCCGTCGGGTAGAAGCGCTCCGCCGTGGTGTAGTAGTTGCCGGGGACCTGGACGGCGTTCGGGTTCCAGCCGCCCGCGAACCAGACCGTGCCGTCCTTGAGCAGGACGGCCGTGTGCAGCGCGCGCGGGGCGAGCAGGCTCGCGACGCCCGCGGTCAGCGTGCCGGCGCCGGGTCCGGTGGGCGTGAAGGTGTCGCACGTGGCCTGGGGCCCGATGGCGCCGGCCTGGTCCTGGCCGCCGCAGATCAGCACGCGGCCGTCCAACAGCAGGGTCGCCGTGTGATTGTACCTGGCGGCCGACATCGCGGTGCCGATCAGCGTCCAGGTGTTGGTCGGCGGGTCGTAGACCTCGACGGTGTTCTGGGCGACTCCGGCCCCGTTGATGCCGCCGGCGACGAGCACGTCCCCGTTGGGCATGAACGTCGCGGTGTGGGAGGCGCGGGCCACGTTCATGTTGGCGACGAAGACGTCGTTGGCGCCGGTAAACTGGACCACTCCCGAGTTGGTCTTGTCGATCTCGACCGTGTTGAGCACGTTGCCGAGCGCGTCGACGCCGCCCGCGATGAGGATGCTGCTGTTGGAGAGCAGAGTCGCCGTATGAGCGGAGCGCGGGGTCGGGATCGCCGCCGCCGCGATCGGCAGTGCCAGGAGAGCGGCGGCGGCCGTGCCGGACGCGACGAGGCGGCGGAGCGGCGTTCGTGTCCTCATGAATGGAGGCCATGAGCCCGCGCGGGCCCCTGACGCCGAGAGTGTAACGGAGGGGTGTTACAAAATCAAGACGAAATCGACGTTCCCGGAGGGGTCCGGCGTCCTCGCTACTTAAGGAACGGACACGACGGAGGCGCCGCGGTCGCTCTCCGGGTTGTCGGGGTCGAGGATGCGCTTGCCGTCGACGACGAAAAAGTACCGGTATTGGCCGGGCTTGAGGTAAAGCCGCGTCGTCCAATGGCCGTCCGAGTGCCGGAGCATGTTCCGGCGACCGCCGTGGCGGATGAAGGCGCCGACGATCTGGACCGAGTCGGCGCTGCGCGCCTTGAGGCGGAAGTCGACGGCCACCGCTTTGGCCTTCCCGTCCGCCGCGGCCGGGGCCGACTCGTCGTCGGCCGCGGGAGCCGGCGCCGGGGCCGGCTCGGGAGCCGGGGCCGGGGCGGGAGCCGGCGCGGGAGCGGGAGCCGGCGGCGCGGGCGCGGGCGCAGCCGCGGCGACGACGCGCGGCGGGCGGCGGTGAGCGGGAGGGAGCTCGAGCGGCGGCGCGTTCCAGTACTGGAACACCTTGGAGGACACCAAGCCGCCGAAGACGATCACGAACGCCGAGTCGAGGACGAGCAGGAGCGCCCAAACCCAGCCCGAGCCGCGCGACGCCGGCGCGGGAGCGGCCGTCAGGGACGGGGACGTGTCTTCGGGGGACGGCGCGCCGTCGGTCGAGGACTCGGCCATCGTCGGGATTCTAGCCTTCGCGCGGCCGCCGAGTCAACGCGCTCACGCGTAGCGCGCGAGAACCGACGGCCACTGGCCCTGCGCCTTGAGCAGAGCCTCCGCGAGCTCGCGGAAGGCCCCCTCCCCGCCGCGGGCCTTCGTGACCCAGTGCGCGGCCTCGAGGACCTCGGGCCGGGCGTTCGCCGGCGCGATCGCCACGCCCGCGCGAGAGAGCACGGCGAGATCGGGAAGGTCGTCGCCGATGTAGGCGGCCTGCGCGGGAGTCAGGCCTTCCTTCGCCAGGATCTCCGCGAAGACCGCGGCCTTGTCGAGGCGGTGCTGATAGATGTGCGTCACCTTCAGCATCTTCATGCGCGCCTCGATGCCCTTCGACACGCGCCCGCTGATCACGCCGGTCTTGAAGCCGCACTCGGAGAGCCAGGCGAGAGCGATCGAGTCCTGCGCGTGGATGCCCTTGAACTCGACGGTCTCCCCGGTCGTGTCGACGAAGTGGTAGATGAGCCCCCCCGTCAGCACGCCGTCGACGTCGGCGAGCACGAGGCGGACCTTCTTGAGGCGCTCCGCGAACGCGCGCGCCGTCACTTGGCCGCCGCGGCCGCGTCGGCGAGCGCGTTGGCGACCGCGCGCAGCGCGTCGCCGGGACGCTCGCCGAGGTCGAGCCTCAGCACGCGCCGCCCGGCCGCGAGCGTCGCGGCCGCGTCGCCGCGGAGCTGAGCGCGGCAGAGCGTGCCGAACGTGAAAGGCTGTCCCGGCACCGGCAGGCGCGTCTTCTCCGCGTCGCCGAGGAACAGGAACACTCCTTTCTTCGAGCCGCCCTTGTACAGCTGGCCGGTCGAGTGCAGGTAGCGCGGGCCCCACGAGACGGTGACCGGCGCGGTCGTGCGCGCGCGCGCGAAGCGGCGCACGTCCTCGAGGGCGCGCCGCGCCGCGTCGGTCTCGGCGAGGTAGGCGAGCACGCACACGTAGTCCCCGGGCGCGACGCGCGACAGATGCGCGGACAGGACCTCGCGCAGGGGCCGGTCCTGGCCCGCGTCGGCCTTGAGCCCCGCGACGAGCCCGTCGTCGGCGAAGGCCGCGAGGCCCCCCGCGCGGAACGCGGCCTTCTCGGCGGGCAGAGCGCCGCCGGCCAGGCCCGACAGCAGCTCCTTCGTGCGGTCCTTCGCGGCCTGCACGTCGGGCTGGTCGAACGGGTCCAGGCCGAGGAAGTAGCCGGCGGCGGCCGTCGCGACTTCCCAAATGAAGAACTGCGCGCCGATGTCGAGCGCGTCCTCGAGCTCGAGCCGCACGATCGGATGCCCGGCGGCCTCGAGCGCGGCGAGCTTATCCGCGGCAGACGCGTCGTGATGCCCCTTGAGCGCGATGCTGACGAAGAGGCGGTCGCGGCCGTACTCGGACGGCGCGCCGAGCGGCTCGCCGACGACGGGCAGGATGCCGCGGCCTTCCTTGCCGGTGGACTCGGCGATCAGCTGCTCCACCCAAAGGCCGAACGCCTCCAGGCGCGGGTCGAGGACGAGCGTGAGCTTGTCCCTCCCGTCCTTCGCGTGGCGGCCGAGCGCGGCGCCGAGGCGCAGGCCCGGGTTGTCGCGCGTCGGCGCCTGCGGCGAGCAGGCCTTCGCGGCGGCGCGCGCGCGGGAGAGCAGGACCGCCGCGTCGGCGCCGCCGAGAGCGGCGGGCACGATCCCGAACGAGGTGAGCGCCGAGAAGCGCCCGCCGACGTCGCTCGGGTTCAGGAACGTCTTGCGGAAGGAGCGCTCGCGCGAGAGCTTGTCGAGCGACGTGCCCGGGTCCGTGATCGCGACGAACTGGCGCCCGGGCTTGGCTCCGGGGCGGCGCGCGACGAGGTCCCAGAAGTAGTCCATGTAGCAGTTCGGCTCGAGCGTGGAGCCGGACTTGCTCGCGACGACGAACAGCGAGCGCTCGAGGTCGAGCTCGGCCTCGAGCGCCTTCACGTTGTCCGGGTGCGTGCTGTCGAGCACGTGCAGGCGCGGCCGGCCCGCGGCGAGCGGCAGGACGCGGCGCATCGTCTCGACGCATAGGCTCGAGCCGCCCATGCCGAGCACGACGACGTGGCGGAAGCCCTCGGCCGCGATCTCGTCGGCGAACGAGCGCACGGGGCCGAGGCCGGCCGCGGACCCGTCGGGAGCGGCGAGCCAGCCGAGCGCGTGCTTGATCAGCTTCTGGTGGGCCGCGTCGCTCTTCCAGAGCGCCGCGTCCTTCGCCCAGAGCCGCTCGGCGAAGCGCTTCTTCTCCAGCTCGGCCAGCCCCGCGTCGACGGACGAGTTCTCGGCCTCGAGCAGCGCGCGCTTGGCCGCGAGCTGGCCCATCAGGGTCTCGAACGACTTCGCGAAGGACTTGACCCCGTCGTCCTCGAGCTTGGCCATCACGGCCTTCAGGTCGACGCCGAAGCGCGGCAGGGCGTCCCACTGCGCGCGCGCCTCGTCGACGCGGTCCTCCAGGCTCGGCCGTCCGGCGCCGTGGTCGCGGTAGGCGTCGACGGTCGCGGGCGGCATCGTGTTGACGGTGTCCAGGCCGATGAGCTCCTCGACGTAGAGCGTGTCCTTGTAGAGCGGGTTTTTCGTGCCGGTCGAGGCCCAGAGCAAACGCTGCGGCCGCGCGCCCTTGGCGGCGAGCGCCGAGAAGCGCGGCGAGGAGAACGTCTTCTTGCCGTGCTGGTAGGCGATCTTCGCGTTGGCGATCGCGGCCTTGCCGAGCAGGCCCTGCGCCTCGGCTTCGGGACGTTTCATGAGGAGGGCGTCGATCGCGGTGTCGACGCGGCTGACGAAGAAGCTCGCGACCGAGGCGATGCGCGACAGGTCCTTGCCCGCCGCGGCGCGGCGCTCGAGGCCCTTCTTGTAGGCCTCGACCACGCCCGCGTAGCGCTCGACGGAGAACAGCAAGGTCACGTTGACGGAGACGCCCTCGAAGGTGAGCTCCTCGAACGCGCGCAGGCCCGCGACGGTGCCGGGGACCTTGACCATGAGGTTCGGGCGCGCGAGCAGGGCCCACAGGCGCTTGGCCTCGGCGACGGTGCCGTCGGCGTCGTGCGCGAGGGACGGCGCGACCTCGAGGCTCACGAACCCGTCGCCCCCCTTCGACTCGTCGTACAGCGGCCGGAACAGGTCGCAGGCGGCGGAGATGTCCTCGACGGCGAGCTTCTCGAAGAGCTCGGCCGGAGCCTGGCGCGGGCGCGCGTGGCGGCGGATCGCCTCGTCGTAGTCCGAGGAGCCGCCGATCGCCTTCTCGAAGATCGTCGGGTTCGAGGTGACGCCGCGCACGCCGTCCTCGGCGATCAGGCGCGCGAGCTCCCCGGAGGAGATCAGCGAGCGGCTCACGTAGTCGTACCAGACGGAGACGCCGAAGCGGTGCAGCTCGAGCAGCGGGTTCTTGCGGGTCACTTCACGGCCTCCTTGGAGTACGAGCGCTCGATCGCGAGGACCTTGTCCTTGCGGCGCTGGTGCCGGTCCAGTCCGGAGAATTTGGCGTTCAGGAAAGCGCCGAGGACTTCGTAGGCGAGCTCGGAGCCGATCACGCGGCCGCCGAGGCAGAGCACGTTGAGGTCGTCGTCCTCGACGCCTTGGCGCGCGGAGAACGTGTCGTGGCACATGCACGCGCGCGCGCCGGGGACCTTGTTCGCGGCGACGCAGGCGCCGACGCCGGAGCCGCACACCACGACGCCGCGCGCGGCCTTGCCCGCGGCGACGGCCTCGGCGACCGCGCGCGCGTAGTCGGGATAGTCGGCCGGGACCGCGTCGGTGTCGACGCCGAGGTTCAGCACCGAGTGCCCCTTCTTCTCGAGCCAGGCGTGCAGGAGCTTCTTGAGCGGGTAGCCGGCGTGGTCGCAGCCCAGGGCGATGATCATCCGCCCATTCTACAAAAAGACCCGGCGCTTAGAGACCGGCCGCGGCGCGCGCCGCGTCGACGCGCGGCTCGGCCGGCGCCCAGCCGCGGCCGAGCGCGCTCAGGACCGCGCGCCGCAGGCGCGCGTCGCGGAAGAGGCTGCCGTGCAGGGCCAGCGGGACCGGGCGCGGCAGGACGAGGCCGCGCGCGGCCTCGCGCGCGAGCGCCG
>Ga0209415_10002700_pt1 | contig 33124 bp, 33 predicted proteins | sample PeaSoiSIISIP2007_FD_187696 | JGI IMG/M metagenome (GOLD analysis project Ga0209415, IMG submission 187696) | Peat soil microbial communities from Weissenstadt, Germany - SII-SIP-2007 (SPAdes) (version 2) | ecosystem: Environmental > Terrestrial > Soil > Wetlands > Peat | place: Germany... | reverse complement strand
TCCCGACTACCTCAAGGGATTTCCGTGGCATCCGCACCGCGGTATCGAAACCATCACCTACGTGCTGCACGGCCGGGTCGAACATGGCGACAGCATGGGGAACAAAGGGGTGATCGCCTCCGGCGACGTGCAATGGATGACCGCCGGCAGCGGTATCGTTCACCAGGAAATGCCCCTGGGGGACGATGCGGGGCTTATGTGGGGCTTTCAGTTGTGGGCGAATCTTCCCGCCTCTCACAAGATGATGCCGCCGCGCTATCAAGGCATGACGGCTGCGGAAATCCCCGAAGCGACGCTGAAGGGGGGCATCAGGGTGAGGGTGATTTGCGGCGAAATAGCCGGCGTGAGCGGGCCGGTGCACGACGTGATGGTCGAACCGCAGTACCTCGACGTCACCGTGCCCGCCGACAGCACCTTCACGCTGCCGATCGAGCGCGGTCACACCGTCCTTGCCTACGTGATCGACGGGGCAGCCTACTTCGACCAGGAGCGCAACGCCTACTCTCACGAAGTGGTGGGAGCAAACTATTTCGATTTCCAGCGCAAGTGTATCTGTGACGGGGAAAGCCTGTTACTTTTCGAGGACGGCGAGGCCGTGTCGGTGACCACCCAGTCGACTCCGGTCCGTTTTCTTTTGGCATCCGGCCGGCCGCTCGGCGAACCGGTTGCGTGGTACGGTCCGATCGTGATGAATACCCGGGATGAACTGCGGGTCGCCTTCGAGGAGTTCGAGCGGGGAACCTTCATCAAGCAGAAAGCGGAATAAACAGGTATTCCTGTCATCCTGAGCGGCAGCGAAGGATCTGCTTCTTCCTTTGACCGAAAAGCAGATGCTTCGCTGCGCTCAGCATGACAGTCGTTTTTAGTCAGCAGTCCTCATTGTCCTCTGCCATTCTCAGATTCTCCTCAGACGTTCTCCGTGGCTGCGCTTCGCTTTTTTGCACAAAACCATCGATGATCGCGAACGTCTCCCGAGGTTTCTCCTCCTGCGGGTTGTGACCGCACCTCTCCAGTATCTCCAATTCCGATCCGGCGATTGCCGCCTTAAGGCGCTCTCCCTGCGAGAGCGGCACGATCCGGTCGTGCCTTCCCCACAAAAGCAGTACCGGCAGGCGCAGTTTGTCGTAGTGAACGGTAATCGCGTCCTGGTCGTCGGGGACAAGGCTGCAGCAGGTGGCGACCAGCGCACGCTTCGCGCTACGACTGCGATAGCACGGCAGGTAGCGGGCAACGTGTTCCCGGTCGACGAGAGTGTGATCGTAATAGGCCTGGCGCAATCCCACCTTTACCCAGGTATCCGGCGCATAGAGCCAGACGAACAAAAAGCCGGCGATGGCAGAGCGGAAAATCTCGGCGATCAGCGGGAGCCGCTGGAGATAACCGGGGGCGCCGATAATGATCATGGAGCCGATCAGCCCCTGTTTTCCCGCCCGCAGCGCCTCGACTGAAGCCACCAGCACCACCGCCCCGCCGAGCGAATGCCCCACCACGGTTGCCCCCGCCAGCGACAGGTCCTCGACAAATCGAAGGAGCCTGGCCGCGTGGGCGCGGATCGAGTAGTCGGCCCGTTTGGGTTTGGCGGATTCGCCCGAACCGAGCAGGTCGAGCAGATAGAGCGTGTAGCGGTCGGCGGGGAAAAGCGGCAGCAGGTCGCGCCAGCACTCCGAGTTGGAGGCGAGCCCGTGCAGCAGCACCATTTTGACGGGGCCGGAACCGTAGATGCGGTAACGGAGAGTTTCGCCGCCTTCCAGGTGGTATGCACAAAGGGATGAACTCATGGGGCGCAGTTTACCAGAAAGAGAGGCGGATGTCGCGTTTCGTGCCTCGATACGACGCAGCCTGCGCTCTTTGGTATAATGAGAAGATAAATAACCATCAAGGAGGAAACAGATATGGTACAGATCAGCTGGATGGATTCCCTTGAAGCCGGGCTGTCGAAGGCGAGGACCTTGAACAAGCTCGCCTTCGTCGATTTCTACAGTCCCACCTGAATTGGCTGTCAACGGATGGACGCGGTCGCGTACATCGATCCTGCAGTCATCGAGTTCATAACGGAAAACCTCATCCCCATCCGGATCCTGGCCTCCGATAGCTATCTGGGGCCGAAGTTCAAGATCAAGTGGACACCGACGCTTTTGGTGCTGGATGCCTCGGGGACGGAACATTATCGCACGCTGGGTTTCTACCCGCCCAAAGACCTGATCCCTTCGCTACTTTTGGGGATGGGAAAGGCGATGTTCGACCAGCCGGAAAGCAAGGGCGCCGCCGACTACTTCGAGCGCCTGGTTGCCGAATTCCCGAACAGCGCCTTGGCTCCGGAAGCGCTCTACCTGAACGGCGTCTGCCGGTTTCTGGAAAACCACGACATAAGCCACCTGATCGGCATCTATGACCGGCTCGCCGCCGACTATGCCGACTCTCCCTGGTTGACCAGGGCCGATCCGTACAAGCTTCTCAAAGGGTAGCGCCGTAATTTCCCCTCCCCGCCAAGCACAACCTTAGTCCCCCTCCCCTTGAGGGGGCAAGGGGGTGGGGGGGCTTGCTATGTAGGAGGGATCTTGCCGGCACGCATTCTCGTCATCAGCACCAACCGTGAAATCTCCCCCCAACCGGTTGTTCCCATCGGCGCCGCCTGGGTTGCCGAAGCCCTCAGCCTGGCAGGTTTCGAGGTCGAACTCCTGGACCTCTGTTTCTGCCAGGACCCGCTGGTGGCGATCGGGCGTGCATTGAGGACGTTCGACCCGCAAGGGATCGGCGTCTCGGTCAGAAACCTGGACACCTGCGATTTTCTCTCTCCCCATTCCTTTCTTCCCGAAGTCAAAACGATCACCGATTTCCTTAAAGTCCACAGCGCGGCGCCGATTCTGCTCGGTGGCTCCGCCGTCAGCGTCATGCCGTCGCAGATCCTGGAATATCTGGACCTGGAATACGCGGTGGTCGGCGAGGGGGAGCGCGCCGCCGTCGCCTTCTTTTCGGGGCTGCTGCGGGCCGGCGACCTTGCGGCAATGCCGGGCCTGGTGCGGCGGCGAAAGCGTATGGGTGCCGGGGCGAACGTGGAGTTCGGCGCGGCCGGCGGTGCACCTCCCTCCTTGCCGGCAGCGGTGACGCCTGTCACTCACAAATGGGTCGATACGCGCCGCTACCTGGGGCTGGAACCGGTGCTGCCTGTCCAGGGAAAACGAGGCTGTGCGAACCGCTGCCTTTACTGCACCTATCCCGGGATCGAGGGGCGGGAGTGGCGCATGAGGGAGCCGGGTGCGGTGGCGGAAGAGATTGCGGCGGCGATGCGGGACACCGGGGCGAGGAGGTTCGAATTCGTCGACAGCATCTTCAACCAGCCGGAGGGATACCTGGAACTGCTGCTGGAAGAGCTGCTGAAAAGTGGCGTGAAGGCGTGGCTCTCCGCCGCCTCGCTTTCTCCCAAGGGTCTTTCCAGGGAACAGCTTTTGCTAATGGAGCGGGCGGGCATGGAGTCGATGGTGATCACGCCGGAAACGGTGAGTGACCCGACCCTGCAAGCCTTGCGCAAGGGGTTTTCCGAAGCCGAGGTGATGCACGCCGCGGAACTCGTGGCGGGTTCCAGGATCAAGGCTCTTTGGTGTTTTCTGGCCGGCGGACCGGGGGAGGATAGAAGTTCGCTGGAGAGGACCGCTCGTTTCCTCAGCCGCAAGGTCGCTGGCAAAGACGCCGCCTTTATCACCACCGGAATCAGGATCTATCCCGGCACCGACCTCCAGCACTTGGCGATAGAGGAGGGGGTGGTGGAAGCGGGGGACGATCTGCTGATGCCCCGCTTCTACTTCAGTCAGAAGGTGGCTCCGCAGGAAGCGATTGCCATCCTCAGAAACGGCGCGGGGAGCTGTCGCTGCATATTCCCTTCGGATGCCAGGAGCAACTACCTCAGGCCCTTGCGACGCATCGGCACCATGCTGGGACTGCCCACGCCTTTTTGGCGGTACTCGGGGGTGCTCAGCAGGCTAAGCGGGGCGCGGCGGATGGTGCGGCGGTTCGAGGATGCCGGGCCTGCGGGAAAAATATAATGTGTTAAACTGCTGGGACGTTCACATTAAGACAGAATCCGGGACGGGGGGGAGGGGGAGGTTCGAGGAGGAGATGACCTATGAGAAGTAGGTTGAGGATATTGGTGTGGCGGGGAGGGTGGGTGCTGGTCGCGTTGCTGGTCTGCCGCGGCGCGCTGCTGGCGGCACCGGTCAAGGTGCGCTTCACCGAGGGGATGGCGCGCGGCTTCCTGGTGTTAAGCGACAGCAAGCGGAACCGGATCGCCTCCGGCGATTTCCTGCAGCTCCCCCATGACGGCGGCATCAAGAGCGAGGTGGTGCTGCATTTCAAGGACGGCTCGCTCCATGACGAGACGGCGGTATTTTCCCAGCAGCGCGAGTTCGTGCTGAAGAGTTACCACCTGGTGCAGAAGGGACCGGCATTCGCAATGGACATGGACGCCAGCTTCGATCGCGCCACCGGCAAATACCTGGTGAAAACGAAGGACCATAAGGACGGGCACGAGAAGGTGTCGGAGGGAAAGATCGACGCCCCTAGCGACGTCTACAACGGCATGGTGCCGACCGCGGTAAAAAACCTGCCCGCCGGTGCCAGGGAAACAGTGCACATGATCGCCTTCACGCCCGCGCCGCGGGTGATCGAGCTGGAGATGAGCCCGGCAGGTGAGGATCCCGTGCTGATCGGCGATCTGAAGAAGGGCGCGGCGCGCTACCTGTTGAAACCGAAACTGGGGATGCTCCGCATCCCGGCGGCGCTCATGGGGAGAACGCCCCCGGACCAGCATTTGTGGATCATCAACTCGGAGGTCCCGGCATTTGTCAGGTTCGACGGCCCGCTGGCGCCGGACGGCCCGGTCTGGAGCATCGAGCTTACCAGTCCGGTGTGGACGAAATAATTAGCCTTGAACACAGGACACAGAGGTGCGCAGAGGACACAGAGGGAAAACACGACAAACAACTTTGTGGTTACAGCTAGTCACCTGAAGGGAAATACCTATGCCTTTCGTCTCAATCGTGCCCGCCAAGAGAACCGCACCGGAGTTTCTTGATCTCTCTCCCGAGAGCTATGGAACTGAAGAACTGGAGGGAAGCCTCGCCGACATCAGGCTGGTGAACCGCTACCTGGGCGACCGCTGGGCGCTCCTCAAACATCTCGCGATGCTGGTCGGTCCCCGCCGTTCCTTCAGCGTGCTCGACATAGCCACCGGCTCGGCGGACATGCCGGTCGCCATCGCCCAATGGGCCGAGGCGCGAGGCATGGCGGCACAGGTGACGGGCATCGACATCAACGAGCAGACCATCGCTGCCGCTCGCCGACATGCGGCGGACTACCCGCAGATCAGTCTGCAAGTCGCCGACGGACTCAACCTGCCGTATGCCGACCGCAGCTTCGATTACGTCCTGTGCAGCAAGGCGCTGCATCACTTAAACGAAGATGACGCGCTCCGCCTGGTTCGGGAAATGCTGAGGGTCGCCCGGCGCGGCTACCTGATCATGGACCTGCGCAGAAGCTGGATCGCCTATTCTCTCATCTACCTCCTCACCAGGATCTTCACCCGCAACCGGCTCACCCGCTACGACGGTCCCCTTTCCGTACTCAAATCCTTCGCGCCCGACGAACTGGCTACTCTCGCCTCTACAGCGGGCGCGAGCCGATTCATACTGGCCCGGGAGCCCTTCTGGCTGCTGGTGCTGGCCGGGAGAAAGTGATGAAATTCTCCGTCGCCACCAATTTCCAACCCGACCTTTTGGACGCCCTGCAAGGCTACCCGGTGAGCGAGCTCTTCGGCAAGCTCCCTGCCGACGAGGTCGGCGGAGGGCGTGCTTCCTTCATGCTGGCGCCCTTGAGCCGCAGGCGGTTCCGGGAACACGTGGAGGCAGCGCATGCCCGCGGGATCGGCTTCAACTACCTGATCAACCCCGCCTGCCTCGACAACCGCGAGTACACCCGTGCGGGCCAGCGGGCCATCGAGCGTCTTTTGGGGTTCGTGGAGGATTGCGGCGTACCCTCGGTGACCATTTCCCTGCCGTTTCTGCTGCCGATCGTAAAGAAACGGCACCCGCAGCTCAAGGTGCGCGTCGGCGTCTACGCGCGGGTGGACGGGGTGGCCAAGGCCAATTTCTGGGAGGAGATGGGGGCCGACTGCATCACCCTGGAGTCGATCGCCGTCAACCGCGACTTCGCCATGCTGAAGGCGATCCGCGACTCCGTCAAGCTCGAGCTGCAGCTGATCGCCAATTCAAACTGCCTCATCTTCTGTCCTCTGTCCGGCCAGCACATGGTGAATCTGTCGCATGCGAGCCAAAAAGGGCACGCGAGCCGCGGCTTCATGATCGACTACTGCGCGCTCAAGTGTTCGGCCGACAAGCTGGCGGCGCCGGTGAACTACCTCCGCTCAGAGTTCATCCGCCCTGAAGATATCGATCTCTACACTGCGCTCGGCTTCGACTCCTTCAAGATCCTGGAGCGGGGCGCGCCCACGGAGGTTTTGGCGAAGCGCGTGCGCGCCTACACGGAGCGGCGTTTCGAGGGGAACCTTTTGGAACTGATCCAGCCCTACGGTTACCGGACGGCGCCGATCTTGCCCAAGGCAAAAACTGCTGCCGCGGCTCTTGATCTGTGGCGGTTCCTGAAATACTTTTTCCGCCCGGCGACGGTAAGGCAACGGGACGTGCTGCGCCTGAAGGTATTGGCGGAAAAACGGGGACTCTTGCAGGGGCTTGACTGGGATCCCGTCTATCTCGACAACCGCTCGCTGGACGGGTTTCTCGCCGGTTTGAGCGCGATAGATTGCCGGCAGACAGATTGCGCGGCGTGCGGCTATTGCGCGCGCTGGAGCGAGAAGGCGCTTAGGGTGGACGAAACCTACCGGACGGAGCTGCTGGCGCTTTACCGCGAGGCGTTCGACCGGATGTACGACGGCTCCATGTGGGGCGTCACTGCGCAGGGGAGAAAAGATGCCACAGGAAAGTAATTCGCAAAACTCGCACGCAGGTGTGTACCTTGCCTCGATCGCCACGGCGCTTCCCGACTTCAGCGCGGACCAGGAGTTCGCCGCCGAACTTCTGCGCGCGAACTTCGGGCCCAAGCTCACCAAGCGCAGCCTGAGCCTGATCCGTGCCACCTTCGCGCATCCCAGCATCGGCAAGAGGCATTTCGCCGTCGACGACCCCGCCTGCATCATGAACGAAACTCCCGACCAGCGGATAGCGCGTTTCACCGAAGGCTCGATCGAGCTTGCCGCCCGGGCGGCCACGCGTGCCCTGGAACGTGCGGGAGTGGAGGCGCGCGAGGTGACCGGCCTGGTGGTAAATACCTGCACCGGCTACATCTGCCCGGGGATCTCCACCTACCTCCTGGAGCGCCTGGGACTTCCCGGCAACACCAGGGTGTACGACCTGGTGGGGAGCGGTTGCGGCGGGGCGCTGCCCAATCTGCAGGTGGCGGAGTCGATGGTGAAAAGTAGCGGCGGTATCGTGGTGAGCGTCGCGGTGGAGATCTGCTCCGCCGCCTTCCAGATGGACAACGACCTGAGCCTGATTCTGTCAAACGCCCTCTTCGGCGACGGCGCCGCGGCGGCGGTGCTCTGCGACGGGGGCGCCCGGGCTACGGGTTCGCCCCTTTTCGAGCTGGTGGCTTCGGCGGGACGTTACCTGCCGGAACAGAGGGAGTCGATCCGCTTCGTGCACAAAAACGGCGCGCTCTATAACCAGCTTTCCACGGACCTGCCGAAATTGGTGGGGGAGGCGGCCTACGGGGTGGTCGGCGATCTGCTGGCGGGGGCCGGGCTTGAGGCGGGGGACGTCGGGCACTGGGCCCTGCACACCGGCGGCGACAAGATCATCTGCGCGGTGCAGGGGCGCCTCGGGCTCCCCGACGACGCCCTTAAGGCCACCCGAAAGGTTTTGAGGAATTACGGCAACATGTCCTCGCCCACCGTCTGGTTCGTGCTCGACGAACTTGAACGCGCCGGGATCGCCGCCGGCCAGTGGTGCGTAATGCTCGCTTACGGGGCCGGGCTCTCCGCCCACGCGTACCTTTTGAAAAAGTGCCCCTAGAACCGGTGCCGTGAGCGGAACTGGTCGCCGGTGAACCATCCCCTGATCAGGTCGAGGTTGTTCAGCAGCACCTTGATCGCCCCTTTTTCCCGCCTCCTGACGAAGTAATTGCCGAAGAACATGCTGGGGCTGAAAAAGGCCTTGATGTTCTCCCAGTTCATCAACCGGTTCAACTCCCCCACGGTAAGATGCTTGGTCCTCACGTTGCACATGAAGCCGGTGTAGCGGCTCAGGTCGTCGCGGTTGGTGACGAGCCCCGCCTCCAGCAATTCGCGCCGGATCTGCGTGCCGGGGTAGGGGGTGACGCACTGGACGTAGGGGAGGTCGATGCGCAGCCGCCTCGACGCCTTGAAGATCGCCTTGACGTCCTCACGGTCGTCGTCGGGATTGCCGACGATGAAACCGCCCATCACGCCGATGCCGTAATCCCGCAGACGCTTGACCGCCAGGTCCGTCTTGCCGGTGATCCCACCTTTCTGAAAGAGCTGCAGATTTTTTGCCAGTACCGACTCGATGCCGAGAAAGACCATGCTGAAATTGGCGCGGGCCAGGGCGGGGATCAGGTCCGGGTCGGCGACGATGCCGGCGACGGAGGCCTGTACCAGGTATTCCATCGAGTTGAGCCCCTGTTCGGCGATCGCCTCAGCCAGGCGACGGAAGCGGGGTGCGTCGAGGGTGACGTTGTCGTCGACGATCAGCACCGTCTGCGTCCCCAGGCGCTGCAGTTGCCGCAAGTCGGCGATCACCCGCTCGATGGGGTAACAGCGGAATTTGGTGCCGTACATGCCGTTGATCGAGCAGAAGGTGCAGGGCATGGTGCAGCCGCGCGAGGTTTCCACGCAGTCGAGTTTGCGGTCGAAATAGATGAAGTCCTTCAGGATGCGGGCGCTGCGGTCGGGAAGCGGCACGCCGGGCAGGTCGACGAGTTCGCCCGGCGGGTTGTGCACGAAGACCCCGCCGGATCGCCAGGAGAGGCCGGGGACGTCGCTTGGTTCCTTGCCCGCGGCCAGCGCCGCGACCAGGGCGGGGAAGGCGCGCTCTCCCTCGCCGCGCACGAGGTAGTCGAACGGGGGATTGTCGGCTTCGGTGAGTTCTTTGTGGGACAGGGTAGCGTGGTAGCCGCCCAAAACGATCTTCGCCTGCGGCGCGAATTCCCGGCAGATGGACATCACGGTGAGCGCACTCTGGTACTGGAAACTCATGCTGCTGATGCCGACGACCTCCGGGTGGAACTCTGTCAGTTGCTCGCTCAGCCAGCGGCGGATCCCCCGGTGAACCAGCACCAGGTCGGCGACTCTTACTTCGTGAGCGGTGAGATGAGCGGCGATCGAGCAAAGACCTAAGTTGGGAACCTTGATGATGCGATGGAAGTTGTTGGCGGCATCTGGCATGGCCAAAAGGAATATTCTCATTGTTCCGTCCCTGATTGGATGTGAACGACAGAGGGAAGTATAATGCCCCAGTGGCTTTAGGCAAACGCGGCTTGCAAAGACGGTTGAGTGAGGTAAGCAGGTGCTTATTAAAATTATGTATTGATAATTAAAAAATTTTATGAGATAAGCTGCTCCAGTAGTCCTTTGTTTTCTGGTGGCAGCTACTTCCTCTCTGTCGGGGGGTGACCTCTATGAAGACCATCCTGCTCGTTCATCATTCCCGCCCTTTTCTGGAGCGCAACTCTGCCCTCTTGAGTCGTCTCGGCATCCTCACCCTGACCGCTACCACGGCCGCCGAGGCACTCGCCATATTCCGGCTGCAGCCCGTCGACCTGGTGATTTCGGTGCTCGACATGCCGGAGGCGGGGGGCGACGCGCTCTGCCGGTCGATCCGCAAATGTGAAACCTGGAAGATTCCCTTCATCCTCGTCTGTTACGATTTCGATCCGGAAGTCAAACGTGCCTTGCTTTCCGGCGCCGATGCCTGCCTGGTGAAACCGGTCCACCCCGAATTGCTGCTTGAACTGGTCGGGCGATTCCTGAGGCAGCCGGTGCGCAGACATTGCGAGTACCCGCCCCATTTCCCGGGAATGATTGCCGACCCCGAGCCCCTTTCCGACTTCCGCCGATTATCGTCGTCTACCCCGGAAGCGGCTGCTGCCTGCTATTGGACGGTGAACGCGGGGATTTGTGCATTGGTCCGTTGTGGTTAAAATAGACTTATGAAAGGTCGGGGGGAGGTGAGCCATGCAAGGAAACGATCCCAAAAGCGAAGACTCCACTGTCATCATGATCGTCGAGCGGCGTACCCAGAGACAGCCCGACCTCTCCTGTTCGGAAATCATGCAACTGATAAGAAAAAGGGCTGCTTTGCGCAAACGTGCCAGAGATATCTCAGGCGATCCCGACAGCAAAGGCTGATCCCGCGTTCAGACTCGCAGCGTTCCCCCGGTTGCAGTTCCCGCCCGCATGGACTAGCGATTACAAGCTTGTCTAACCTTCCTCCCCTGTAGTACTTTAACTCCTGCCCGGCATTTTCCCGAAGGAGTACGCGCATCGATAACCATGACGACACCGCAGCCGTAAGTCTTAAGGAACTCACCAAGCGTTTCGGCGATTTCACCGCCGTCGACCGCATCAGCTTGCAGGTGGCGCGCGGGGAGATCTTCGGTTTTCTCGGCCCCAACGGCGCGGGGAAATCCACCACCATCCGCATGATGTGCGGCATCCTTAAGCCCACCGCGGGCTCGGGCCAGGTCGCCGGCTTCGACATCGCTACTCAATCCGAACAGATCAAGAAGCAGATAGGCTACATGAGCCAGAAGTTCTCCCTCTATGAAGACTTGAGCGTCGAGGAGAACATCGACTTTTATAGCGGCATTTACCGCATTCCGGAAGGGAAAAAGCAGCAGCGCAAGGAATGGGTGATCGAGATGGCGGGCTTAAGCGAACAGCGCCGCGCCCGCACCTCCACCCTCTCCGGCGGCTGGAAACAGCGCCTGGCGCTGGGGTGCGCCATCCTGCACGAGCCGCCGATCATCTTTCTGGACGAGCCCACCTCGGGCGTCGATCCCATCAGCCGCCGCAGTTTCTGGGAACTGATCTACCGGCTGGCCGGCGAAGGTGTCACCATCTTCGTCACCACCCATTACATGGAGGAGGCGGAGTGCTGCGACCGTCTCGGCTTCATCTTCGGCGGTGAACTGATCGCACTCGGCACGCCGGGGCAGCTGAAAAAGGAGTATCCCCGCGAGATCGTCGAAGTCGGCTGCGATACGCCCTTCGAGCTTTTGGAAACGGTGGAGTCCGTGCCGGGAGTGCTTCATGCCGCCTTGTTCGGGGCGGGGCTGCACCTCGTGGTGGAGAACGCCGAGGAGGCGATGGCCGCGGTCGGGGAGGCGTTTCCGGCTGTGGAACTCAAGATGGAGCGGATCACCCCGTCGCTTGAGGATCTGTTCGTGGCTTTTTTGGAAGAGCGCGCCCAGTAATTCTCTGCTGTCTCGCGGGTGGAAAAACGTAGGGTGGGCACCCCGTGCCCACGCGGACCGATGACATGAGTGAGCCAATCGCCAGGACAGAGGATTGGTGGGCAGAGGGCTGCCCACCCTACGGTCCTACGGTCCACGGTCTTGGGTAAAGAGGAGGCGGTGACTGCTGCATGAAGCTGAAACGGGTGTCGGCGATAGCGCGCAAGGAGTTCCTGCACGTGCTTAGGGACTGGAGGAGCCTGGGGATAGGCATTGCCATTCCTCTCGTGATGCTCTTTCTGTTCGGCTACGCGCTCACCCTCGACGTCGACCGGGTGCCGCTCATCGTCTGGGACCAGAGCCAAACCCCCGCCAGCCGCGATTTTATCGGCGGTTTCTCCGCCTCGCGCTATTTCGAACTGATCGGCAGCACCGACGATTACCGCACCATCGAACGTGCGATCGACAGCAGGGAGGCGGTTGTCGCACTGGTGGTGCCGGTGGATTTCGAGCGCCGGGTCCTCTCCGGCAGCGGCGTCTCCGTGCAGGCCATCCTGGACGGCAGCGATTCCAACGTCGCTTCCTTTGCACTGGGGTATGCCGAGGCGGTGACCGCGAACTACAGCCGCAAGGTGACCGTGGACGTGTCGCGCAGAAAGGGTCTGCCGCTCCCCAGGGGCGGGCTGCAGCTTGAGCCGCGGGTCTGGTTCAACACCGACATGGAGTCGCGCAACTACATCTTCCCGGGACTCATCGCCATCGTCATGATGGTGATCGCCGCCCTTTTGACCTCGCTCACCTTCGCGCGCGAGTGGGAGGGGGGGACCATGGAGCAATTGATCGCCACGCCGGTGACCCGGGGGGAATTAATGCTGGGGAAGCTGATTCCGTACTACGTGATCGGTTTGCTCGACCTGGTGCTGGCCGTACTGGTCGGCGAGTTCGTTTTTCACATACCGCTGCGCGGCGACATCGGGCTTATTTTCGCCGCCTCGCTTTTGTTCCTGGTCGGGGCGCTCGGGCTCGGCATGCTGATCAGCATCGTCACCAAGAGCCAGTTCCTGGCGAGCCAGATCGCGTTGGTGGCGACCATGCTGCCGGCCTTCCTGCTCTCGGGGTTCATCTTTCCCATCGACAACATGCCGTACCCGATCCGGATGGTCACCCACATCGTGACCGCCCGCTATTTCGTGTTTTTGTTGCGCAGCATCTATCTCAAGGGGCTGGGAGTCGGGGAACTTGCCGGCGAGGCACTGCTACTGGCGGCCTTCGCTGTCTTCGTGCTGGCGTTGGGATATTACAAATTCCGCAAACGGATCGAGTGAACGATGCTGGAACGTCTGAAGGCCATGCTGATCAAGGAGTTCATCCAGGTGCTGCGGGACCCGCGCATGCGCTTTGTCGTGCTGGTCATCCCGGTGTTCCAGACGATTGTCTTCGGCTACGCGGTCAACACGGATGTGCGCCACGTAGCTCTCGCGGTGTACGATCTCGACAACTCAAGCCAAAGCCGCGAGCTTGCCGACCGCTTCGTCAAGTCCGGTTATTTCGACCTCTACGAACATGTGCACGACGAGGCGCGGGCGCGGGAGCTTATCGACCGGGGGGAGGTGAAGGCGATTCTCAGAATGAACCACAGCTTCGGCGAAAAGCTTGCCGGCGGCAGTCTGGCACCGGTCCAGTTTATTCTCGACGGCACCGATTCCAACACCGCCGGCATCGCGCTCAACTACGCGGCGCGCATCGTCGCCGGCTACGGTACCCAACTGCAGATGGAGTCGCTCTCGCGCGCGGCGGGGAGGCCGATCGCCATCAACGGCGTGGAGCTTTCGAGCCGCGCCTGGTTCAACGAAAACCTGGAGAGCAAGAATTTCTTCGTCCCGGCCGTCATCACCAACATCGTCTATATCATCACCATGCTCCTATCCAGCATGGCGGTGGTGCGCGAAAAGGAAATCGGCACCATCGAACAGGTGATCGTCACCCCGATCGGCAAAGGCGAATTCATCCTCGGCAAGACGGTCCCCTTCATCCTGATCGGCTACATAAACGTGATCATCATCTCTCTGGTTGCCGTCTTCTGGTTCGACGTGCCGTTTCGCGGCTCGCTGCTTTTGCTCTTTGGTTCCACGGCGCTCTTCCTGATGAGCTCGCTCGGCATCGGCCTTTTGATCTCCACCGTCAGCCGCACCCAGCAGCAGGCGATGATGAGCGCCTTTTTCGTGATCTTCCCCTCCATGCTCCTCTCCGGCTTCGCCTTTCCCATCGACAGCATGCCCCCGGCAGTGCAGTGGATCACCTACGCCAACCCGATGCGCTTTTTCCTGGTGATCATCCGGGCGGTCTTCCAGAAAGGGTCCGGATTCGACATCCTCTGGCCGCAGTTATTGGCGCTTTTGATCATCGGGGTGACCATACTTTCCTGCGCGATTATGAGGTTCAAGAAGACGTTGGCGTGAAGGCATGATGCTTTTCGCTTTTAAAAGGAAATTTATGACTGAACGAAGAAAGCACATTCATGTCTCATGCGCGATCATCGAGCGGGACGGGCTGGTGTTGTCCGCGCTCAGGAGCGCTTCGAAGAACCTGCCTCTCAAGTGGGAGTTTCCGGGGGGAAAGATCGAACCGGGTGAAGGACCCGAGGAGTGCCTGAAACGGGAACTGGTCGAGGAGATGGGGGTGGAGATAGCGATCGGGCGGGCTCTTACCCCTGCTACCCATCATTACCATGCCTTTACGGTGACGCTTTATCCGTTTGTCTGCAGCATCGTCGCAGGCGACGTCACTCTTTTCGAACACGCCGACGCACGCTGGCTGCCGGCCGAAGAGATGTTGGAGCTCGATTGGGCCGAGGCCGACCTGCCGATCATCGCCGAATACCAAAGCATTGCCGGTATCTAGACCGCCAGCGCCGTCTATTCGTGGACCTGCACCTCCAGGGAATCCTCCATGGCGTCGAGCACCTCGTCCAACTCGTCCTGCTCGAGCTGCAACAGATCGGTCTCCGGCAGGGCGAACAGGTCGATGGCAGGATTATTTTCCAGCCCGATGCCGCGCACTTTCGAGGCCGTGTTCACCAGCCGCACCACGGTCAAAAGGGTATCCGAATGGTCGAAATTTTCCGCGTGGTGCTGGGCGACCACGTCGATGTAGGTCTTGGGCATGTTCCAATGTTCCATCACCCGCATCCCCTGGTCCACGTGCAGTTCGGCGAAGATCTCCATCAACAGGTCCGGCTCCAGTGCCGCTTGCGCCACCCCCATGCCGGTCAGCTTTTCCACCGCTTTCAGCAGGTAAAGCTTGCCGACGTCGTGCATCAGTCCGGCCATGTAGGCCTGATCCGCGAATTGCGCGTACCCGGCCGTCTTGGCCAGTACGCTGGCGCCGACGGCGCAGGCATGGCTGTGCTGCCAAAGCGACTGCATGAAGCGGTTGAGGACCGGGTTGGTGGAAACGTGCAGGCCCGACTGGGAGGCTGCCATCGCCAGGTTCGATACCTGTCTGGCGCCGAGCCGGATCACCGCCTCCTTGATGGTCTCGGTGCGTACCCGGCCCATGTACACCGCGGAGTTCGCCACCCTCAGGATCGACCCGGCCAGCGACTGGTCTTCGCTTGCCAGGGCGATCACCTCGTCCATGGTAAAGTCCGGGCTCTCCAGCAGAGTTACCAGCTTAAGGGCGATCGGGTGGAAGACCTGCAGTTCGATAGGCTGGGTGGTCAACAAACGCCGGATGGTCAGTGACAGGGCCATGCTGGATAATCTCCTGTTGGGAAAAATATGGACAACTTCGCCTGAGCGAAGCTGCGCTACTCTAATCCAGAAAGTTACGCCATGACAATAGCAAAGTTGCGTCCGGATTTTATCTTTAAAACGATAAAAAAGACGGATATCGCTTTTTCGCGGGACCGACGGCAACGGCAAATTAGCTGTTGCCTTTGTATCGCGAAATGGACAACTATGGCGCAAGCGAAATCACGGCAGGAGGATGCGGTACGAGCATGACGGCAGAGATGAAAGGGAAAAAAATAGCGGTCGCCATGAGCGGCGGGGTCGACTCGTCCACCGTCGCGGCGCTCCTTAAAAAGCAGGGCGCGGAGGTGATCGGCATCAACATGAGGCTCTTCGACCGGGAGGGGGAGGACCCGAACGTCCCGGTCGACGCCGCCATCGTGGCGCGGCACCTGGGGATCGAGTTCCACCAGCTGCACCTGGAGGATGAGTTCGCAAGCCTGATCGTTGACGACTTCCGCGCCGGTTACTCCGACGGCAGGACCCCCAACCCGTGCGTGCGCTGCAACCGCTTCGTCAAGTTCGGGCTCTTGCTCGACCGGGCCCTGGAGCTGGGTGCCGACCTCCTCGCCACCGGCCATTACCTGCGCACCTGCCAGGACGACGAAGGGCGCTGGCACCTTTTGAAGGCCGCCTGCCTCGCCAAGGACCAGTCCTACTTCCTCTACACGCTGACCCAGCGGCAGTTAAGCCGGGTGATCTTCCCGTTGGGGGAGATGCCGAGCAAGGACGAGGTGCGGCGGGTGGCGGAGGGGTTCGCACTGCCTGTGGCGCAGAAAAGCGACAGCCAGGAGATCTGCTTCGTTCCCGGCGACGATTACGTGGCCTTCCTGGAAAAAGGTGGCGGGCTCCCCTGTCAGCCGGGCGAGATCGTGCACCTGAGCGGAAAAGTGCTCGGATGGCATAACGGCACCCACCGCTATACCATCGGTCAGCGGCGCGGGCTGGGGATCGCCTGGAAGGAGCCGCTTTACGTCACCGCCATCGACGCCGTAAGCCACCGGGTTGTGGTGGGGGAAGTCGGCCATCTCTTCGCCGTCGGGCTCACGGTGACCAACCTCAACTGGGTCAATCCGCCGAAAAGCGCACAGGTGGAGACCACCTGCAAGATCCGTTATCGGCAGGAACCGGTGGCCTGCACGGTCACGGCGCTGGATGCCGAGGGCAACGGCGAGGTCCGGTTCCACGTCCCGCAGAAATCGGTGACGCCGGGGCAGTCGGTGGTCTTTTACGAAGGAGAGGAATTGCTGGGCGGGGGCGTGATCGTTGCCGCGCTGTAGTTGTTGATGGCTCCTGCCGCAATAGTCAAGAAGGGGACTGACTCCGCAAGGTGCCAGTCCCCTTTTCTCATGCCGCGTTAAACGGAAGCGAGTTTCCCGCCGCAGGCGCTGCAGACGTTGAGCCACTCGTTGATCTGCGCCTCCTGCTCGGCCCAGGCGTTCCCCAGCCTCAGTTTCAGGAAGGTGGCGAACAGCGAGTCGAACAGCTGGGTCGCCTTGTCCAGAAGCACCATCCGCTCGAAGAACACCGCCTCGCGCTCCATCGCCTCGTCGACGGTGTCGTCCTTCTCGACCTTGACCGACGGCGACTTGAGCGAGGCGAAGTGGAACAGCTCGCCCTTGAGCGTCAGCTTCCAGTGGTCGTCGCCGTTTTCCAGGTGCAAGGTCGCCTCGGTGATCTGCTTTTTGTTCAAAAGACCGCTTCTCACCTCGCTGAAGTGGTCCTGCGGCCCGGCGACGGTGATCTTCTGCGCGCCGTGCTCGCCCGAGCCGAGGAGCACTACCCGGTCGTCGAGGTAGCCCACGAACGGCTCCTTCTCGTCCAGGATGCCCGGCTGGCTGACGCTGTACTCGGAGGCCTCGTTCATGGTCTGGTACATGAGCCAGAGCAGAAAATCGGCACCCAGCCACTGGTTTTCCTTGATCAGCTCCAGGTAGTTGTCGCTGCCGGCCTTGTTCGCCTGGACGAGGAGCACCCGGTTCCCTTCGTCGAGCACGCTTTCGGCGCGCGCATACGGGTGATATGCGGAGAGCCTCAGCCCCTCGAAGCTCTTCTTGAAATGCTCCTCGAACATTTCGATCACCTTCGGGGAAAGCGAGCTGAAGGTGACGATGCCGTTTTGCGTATCCCAGACCGCGTCGTAGGTGGAGGGGGTGGGGAGCGTCTGGGAGAGGAGCATGGCGCGCACCGCTTCCTTCATGTCCTCGCGCTTTTGCTTGGGGACCTTTTTGAAGCCGGGGTTGGCGGCCAGAAACTCTTCCTGTGCCTTTTCCATGTGCGCCTTGAGGATGGCGGAGGGAACCGAGCGCTTGTCGCGGCGCAGGGTGAAGACCAGGTAATGGTCGCGGCAGCAGGAAACCGGCGAGTCGAAATCGGCGAGCCGGGGATCGTCAAGATGGACCCAGCCGACCGACAGTTCCTCGGTCCCCTGGTCGATCGAATTGAAGCGGTTGGCGGCGAGCTGCTGCTGGGCCCAGGTGCGGAGATCTTCCTTGGGGAATTCCCCTTGAACCTTGAAATGGCAGACGCTTACGGTATTGGCGAGGATGCCCATGTCAGTCTTTTCTCCTTCGGTTGTGCGGTATCTTAGCTGGTGCGGGGGAGCATCAATACACCTTTTGGTGCCGGGGGGCAAGTCTAAATTGTCAGGGTAGCCCCGCCTTCCTGCCCCGGTACTCCTTCTCGGAAATGAGCCCGAGGCTCCGTAACCTGCGCAGCTTGAGCAACCGATCCAGAGCCAGCGGGGAAGCCTTGAGCGCCGGCTCTTTCAGGCCGGAGAGGAGGTAGAGTTTGCCGTCGTAGGTGATGGCAAGCCCCGAGCCGTCGGGCAGGAAGGTCCCCAGCGTATCGGAAGGGAAGGAGGCCAAGGCCTTCCCCGTCTGGTAGAGTCGGCCGTCCAGGAGCAGGTAGCTGCCGGCGGGGGAGATGGCGGGGTGGCTGCCGGCGGCGGGCCAGGCGTACATCTCCCGTCCGTCCGGGATCGACAGCCGGCGGGTGAGCGCGTGCTGCTCGCCCACGATCAGGCTTTCGCCGTCGGGCGTATAGAGCGGTCCCCCCGAACCGAGCGCCGTCCGGCCGATCACACGTTCGCGGCCGGTTTCCAGGTGCCGGATGGTGATGGTTTGGCACGGGGCGTAGGCGGGGTGGCACTTGGGAGAGCTGTAGGCGATCTCGTCGCCGTACGGGGAGACGGCCAGGGATACCGTGGCGGCCAGGGCGGCCTCCGGTACCTGGGCGAGTTCGGTGGGAACTGCCGCTTCCGCCAGCATGGTCGCGGTCGGCGGTGTGCTCCCGTTCCAGAGGTAGAGCTGTGCCGCCAGTTGCGGTCCCGCAGCAGGCCGGGTGACGGTGATCGCCGTCAAAAGGAGCTCGGTGTCGGAGCGCCAGGTCATGGCGCTGACCCGTCCGGGGATGCTGGTCACGGCGATAGGGGAGCCGCTGCGGTCGATGATGCGCAAGGTGGTGCGGCTCTCGGCGTGCAGTGCCGCGGCAAGTCGGTCGCCGCTGGGGGAGAAGCTGAGCATAAAGGCCGGGGCCTCGGGCATCTCCCACTCGATCCCCTTTTCGGTGATCGTCTCGATGGCCCCCTTATAGGTGGCGGCAAGCTCGCCGGTGCGGGCCGCCGCCAAGGGGGTGCCGTCGTCTACCAGGGCGAGTTCCTTGACGGAGAAGCCTTCCGGCAGCGGCGTCGCGGCGCGGTTGGGAGCCGCGCAGCCGGCAAGGGCGCAGAGGGCAAGCGGTAACAGCAGGCGTGGGGCGAATCGCATCGTGGCCTCCTTAACGGCGGCGGCCAGTGTAGCGGATTTACCGGGACAAGACAACGGCGGAGCGAGGCATTTGGTTCCGGTGGGGCGGGTGTGCTAGAATCTGGAGCCTAAAACTTAACGCAAAGCCGCAAAGGCGCTAAGACGCAAAGGCGCTAAGACACAAAAAAATCACATCGAAGGGTGAACGTTATGCACGTGGTGTTGCTGCAGTTACGGCTCCTGCTGCCCAGCAGGACGCTCAAGGAGAAGAGGTCCATCGTGAAAAGCGTGCTTTTGCGGGCGCGCAACCGCTTCAACGTCGCCTCAAGCGAGACGGCGCTGCACGATCAGCCCGCCGACGCCGAGCTTTCCTTCGTCACCGTCTCGGAAAGCCTGGTCCGCGCCAAAAGCCTGATGCAGCAGCTGGAAGAGTGGCTGCACGAGGAGAGGCCGGACGTGGAAGTAACCGATACGCAGGTCGACGAACTTTAACCGGTAGTACTTTCCACTGCCGGTGAAATATGGTAGCTTCCGACGGTCGCCATGGAAAGGCAGGTCGCGTTGAGGAACGAAACGCGACATCCGCTGCCGTGGCCAATATGGTCATGTTGCGTTTCACGCAGGCGTTCAACGCAACCTACAAGGACGACTGATGTCACAGGATCAATTACATAAACTCACCATCGACAAGGAGCAATTCGCCGCGGCCCAAAACGGCGGGCGCGGCTGGCGCTTCCGGATCGTCGTGGCACTCGTCGTGCTCCTCCTTATCGCTGCGGTCTGGGGCGTGGTCGCCAACCGCGCCGTCGAGGTCGAGGTCGCCACGGTTTCCCTGGTCTACCCCTCGCAGACCTTCTCCCTGTTAAACGCCAGCGGTTACGTAGTGGCGCAGAGAAAGGCGGCCGTCTCCTCGAAGGCGACCGGCAGGCTCGACTGGCTGGGCGTGGAAGAGGGGAGCGTGGTGCGCGCGGGACAGCTCGTGGCACGCCTGGAGAACCAGGACGTGGTCGCCCAGAAGAACCAGGCGGCGGCCAACCTGACCTCGGCCCGCGACCAGCTGGTGCAGGCGCAGGTGGAACAAAAGGATGCGGCGCGGGCGCTTAGCCGGTCGAAGCAGTTGATTGCCGAAGGCATCATCGCCCAGGCCGATTACGACACGGCCCAGGCCCGCTACGACAAGGACGTGGCCGCCACCGCCGCGGCGGGCTCGGCCATCAAGGCGGCGCAGGCCGCTCTTAACGGCGCTCAGGTCGCCGTCGATTACACCCAGATCACCGCCCCCTTCGACGGCGTGGTTTTGACCAAAAACGCGGACGTCGGCGACATCGTCTCCCCCCTGGCTGCCGCGGCCAACGCCAAGGCGGCTGTGGTGACCCTGGCCGACATGGGGTCGCTTGAGGTCGAGGCGGACGTCTCCGAGGCGAACCTCGGCAAGGTGCGGGCCAACCAGCCGTGCGAGGTGCTGCTCGACGCCCTGCCGGACGCCCGTTTCCGCGGCGAGGTGCATATCGTGGTGCCGACCGCCGACCGCAGCAAGGGGAGCGTGCTGGTGAAGGTGCGCTTCCTCGATAGCGACAAGCGCATCCTCCCGGAAATGAGCGCCAAGGTCGCCTTCCTGGAGCGGCCGGTCAAGCCTGCCGAAGGGAAGCCTAAGGTGGCGCTTCCTCCCTCCGCCATCGTCACCAGCGACGGCAAGAGCTTCGTCTACCTGGTGTCCGGCGACCGTGTCGGCAAGCGTCCGGTCACCCTCGGTCCCCGCATCGGCGACCTGGTGGAGGTGATTTCCGGCGTGAAGGCCGGGGAGCGCATCGCCGCGAAACCGCTGGAAAAGCTGCACGACAAAAGCCGCATCAAGACGGCGGAAAAGTAGCCATGCCAGCTTCGGGCGAACCGATCGTCGTCATCCGCAACCTCGCCAAGAGCTACCGCCGGGGAAGTCAGGTCATCCCCGTCCTCTCCGACATCAACTTCGACATCGCGCGCGGCGAGTTCGTGGCGCTGATGGGGCCTTCCGGCTCCGGCAAGAGCACGCTTTTGAACCTGATCGCCGGTATCGACTCGGCCGACGCCGGCTCGATCCGCATCGGCGAGGTCGAGATCACCCGGCTCGCCGAAAGCGAGCTCGCCCGCTGGCGCGCCGGCAACGTCGGTTTCATCTTCCAGTTCTACAACCTGATCCCCGTGCTGACCGCCTATGAAAACGTCGAGCTGCCGCTGTTGCTCACCGGACTCAAGCGCCGCCAGCGCCGCGAGCACGTCGAGGCCGCGCTTTCCGTGGTCGGGCTTGCCGACCGCATGGAGCATTACCCCTCCCAGCTTTCCGGCGGACAGCAGCAGCGCGTCGCCATCGCCCGCGCCATCGTCACCGATCCGGAGATCCTGGTGGCCGACGAGCCGACCGGCGACCTGGACCGCGTTTCCGCCGAAGAGATCCTTAAACTCATGGACCGGCTGGTGCACGATTTCGGCAAGACCGTGATCATGGTGACCCACGATCCGCGCGCCGCCGAGAAGGCCCACCTGATCCGTCACCTGGAGAAGGGCGAATTGAGCCCGATCTGACATGAAAGGGATCCCGTACTCCTACAGCATGCGCAACCTCTGGACCCGGCGCTTCACCACCCTGCTCACCGCCAGCGGCATGGGGCTCGTGGTCTTCGTCTTCGCCGCCACCCTGATGTTGACCGAGGGGTTGCAGAAGACGCTCGTCGCCACCGGCTCGCCGGACAACGTGATGGTGCTGCGCAAGTCGTCCAACTCCGAGGTGCAAAGCGGCGTCGAGCGCGCCCAGGCGGAGCTCTTGGAGAGCCAGCCCGAAGTGGCGATCGGCCCGGACGGCAACCCCCTGCTCGCCAAGGAACTGGTGGTGCTGATCAACCTGAAGAAGCGCGACAGCAACAAGCCGTCGAACGTGGTGATCCGGGGGATCAGCGCGGTGTCGTTGCAGCTTAGGCCTGCCGTGGTGCTCAAGGAAGGGCGTATGCCGCGTGCCGGCTCGGCCGAGGTCGTGGCCGGCGCGAGCCTTGCCCGTCGTTTCCACGGCTGCGGGTTGGGCGAGACGCTTCGTTTCGGCATGCGCGACTGGCGGGTGGTGGGGGTGTTCGATGCCGGGTCGACCGGGTTTTCCTCCGAGATCTGGGGAGACGTCGATCAGATGATGCAGGCCTTCCGGCGGCCCGTTTATTCCTCCGTAATTTTCAGGCTCAAGGACACCACCGGTTTCGACGCCTACAAGGCGCGGGTGGAGGGCGACCCGCGGCTCACCGTCGAGGCCAAGCGGGAGACCCGTTATTATCTGGATCAGTCCGAGGCGATGTCGCAGTTTCTGAACATCCTCGGCATGGTATTGACCGTGGTGTTTTCCATAGGTGCCGTGATCGGCGCCACCATCACCATGTACGCAGCCGTGGCGAACCGCGTCACCGAGATCGGCACACTGCGGGCGCTCGGTTTCCAGCGGCGCAGCATCATGTCCGCCTTCGTACTCGAATCGCTCCTGCTGGGGCTTTGCGGCGGGATACTCGGCGTGGTGGGCGCATCCTTCATGCAATTGATCACCATCTCTACCATGAACTGGGCGTCATTTTCCGAGCTGGCATTTTCCTTTGCGCTCACCTTCGGGATATTGTGGAAGTCGCTGTTGTTTTCGCTGGTGATGGGATTTATGGGCGGGGCGCTGCCGGCAGTCAGGGCCGCGAGGATGAACATCGTCGTCGCCTTGCGGGCTACCTGAAAAACAAGGCATAGCCACGGAGAAAATCTGAGGAGAATCTGAGAAAGGCAAAGTGAATGTGAAAGACAAAGAGCATGTAAAACACACAAAGGCTTTGCTTTTTGTCGTTCTACCTGTTTTTGATTTTCTCCGCATTTCTCGGATTTTCTCCGTGGCTAAACGGGTCTCATGTTTTTACTGAAATACATCATACGGAACATGTTCCGCCATAAGCTGCGCTCGATCCTGACGGTTGTCGGGGTCGCTGTGGCGGTGCTCGCCTTCGGCCTTTTGCGCACGCTGGTGGGGCTTTGGTATTCCGGCGCCGAACACGCCTCCGATACCCGGCTCGTCACCCGAAACGCCATCTCCCTGATCTTCACCCTGCCGGCTTCCTACCTGGAGCGCATCCGCGGCGTGCCCGGCGTCACCTCGGTCTCCTACGGCAACTGGTTCGGCGGGGTCTATATCGACGAAAAGCATTTCTTCGCCAACTACGCCATCGAGCCCAAGACCTACCTCGCCCTCTATCCGGAGTTCGTGCTTTCCCCGAAAGAACAGAACGATTTCTTCCTGGATAGGAAGGGCTGCATCGTCGGCGCCCGTCTGGCCAAGCTCTACGGCTGGAAGGTGGGCGACCTGATCACCCTGAAGGGAACGATCTTTCCGGGACAGTGGGAGTTCGTAGTGCGCGGCGTCTTCCACGGCAGGGACAAGACCACCGACGACCGGGCGCTGATGTTCCACTGGGATTACCTCAACGAAACCGTGAGGAAAAACGTCCCCCGGCGCGCCGACCAGGTCGGCTTCTACGTGATCGGCGTGAAAAAACCGGAGCTTGCCCCCGAGGTCTCCCTGACCGTCGACGCGCTCTTCAAGAACTCGCTGGCCGAGACGCTGACCGAAACCGAGAAGGCGTTCCAGATGGGGTTCGTTTCCATGACCGAGGCGATCATGGTGGCGATCCAGATCGTCTCCTACATGGTGATCGCCATCATCATGGTGGTCGCGGCCAACACCATGGCGATGACCGCGCGCGAGCGCATCGGCGAGTACGCGACGCTTAAGACCCTGGGTTTCAAGAGCATCCACCTCGGGGAACTGATCTTCGGCGAATCGGTGAGCATCTCGCTTTTGGGAGGCGTTTTGGGCGTGATCGCCACCTTCCCGGCGGCAAAATGGATCGAATCGGCGCTTGCCCAGTTCTTCCCGTTCTTCAACGTCTCCGCCGAGACCGTGCTGCTGGAACTCCTCGCCGCTCTGACGGTCGGCGTCGTCTCCGGCATCTTCCCCACCTGGCGCGGCTCCACCATCCGCATCGCCGACGGGCTGAAGAGGATAGGGTAAAAGCTGCCTGTATTACTGAGAATTTCGCACCTAAGTCCCCCTTTTACAAAGGGGGACTTTGACGACTAAAGCAATTTATTGATGATTTTAAAGTTGATTTTTGTTTCTCCTCTGTGTACCTCTGTGCACCTCTGTGTTTAAAGCTTTTCGCCTTTGGTTTTTTGTCGTGTAGTTTCAGGAGGTTTTTTTGAAATTCTTTCGCCTGCCGAAGGACGCCATTGTCTGGATGCTGCTTTTGGTCTCGCTGGTTTTGTACTGTGCCGAGTACCTCATCTTCCGCCGTGCCGACGAGATCGGCTTCGGCTTCATGTCCAACGTCGCCTTCCTGCCGGTCTACGTCCTCTTCGTCACCCTGATGATCGAGCGGGTGCTGAAGCAGCGGGAGCGCGACGCCATGATGAAGAAGATGAACATGGTCATCGGCGTCTTCTTCAGCGAGGTCGGCACCGAGCTTTTGCACGACTTTCAGGCATTTTTTCCCGACGGCCAGGAACTTTCCCGGCGGCTGCGCCCGACGCCGCACTGGAAGGACGCCGACTTCGACGAGGCCGCCGCGTTCGTCAAGGGACAGGAAATCGTCATGGACTCCCGCCTGGGCGACCTTCCCGGACTCAAGGCGTACCTGGGGGAGAAAAAGCTCATACTCTTGAACCTCTTGGAAAACCCGAACCTTTTGGAACACGACGCCTTCACCGATCTCCTCTGGGCGGTATTCCACCTTTTGGAGGAACTGCACGCGCGCAAGTCGCTGGAAGGGCTGCCCAATTCCGACATGGACCACCTTTCCGGGGACATGAAGCGGGCCAACACCCACCTCGTGACCGAATGGCTCTGCTACATGCGGCACCTGCGCACCGACTACCCGTACCTGTTCTCGCTCGCGGTGAGGATGAACCCGCTCAACCCGGACGCCCACGCCGAAGTGACCTGAGCCGGGGATAAAAAGACGTTGCAAAATCGCTACCGCTGCCTTATAAATATACGCTTCGCGACGTGACACTACCCCTGCCCTAAAGGTGACCTTAAGCTTTGAAAGAGAAGCAGACACTGTCGACACTCCGACACCAAATCGATGCGGTAGATGACCGGATTCTGGAAATGCTGAACCAACGGGCGGGGCTCGTCAAGCAGGTCGGCGCGCTGAAAACCGAAGCCCGCAGCGACTTCCACGTCCCCAGCCGCGAACGCGAAATCTACGAGCGCCTCACCGCCAATAACCCCGGTCCCTTCCCGTCCGAGGCGATCCACTCCGTTTTCCGTGAAATCATCTCCGCCTCGCTCGCCCTGGAATCCCCGATGAAGGTCGCCTTCCTCGGTCCCAAGGCCACCTTCAGCCACCTGGCCGCCATGCAGCATTTCGGCCTGGCCGCCGAGCTCCTTCCCGAGCGCTCCATTCCGGCGGTGTTCGAGGCGGTGGCCAAGGGCGAGGCGTACTACGGCGTGGTCCCGGTGGAAAACACCACCGAGGGGATGATCTCCCACACGCTCGACATGTTCATGGAGAGCGAACTGAAGATCAACGCCGAGGTGCTCCTGGAGGTCTCCCACTTCCTACTGTCGCGCACCGGCCGCTTCGAGGACGTGAAAAAGGTCTACTCCCATCCGCAGCCGCTGGCCCAGTGCCGCAAGTGGCTGGCGGACAACCTCCCCAACGTGCCGCAAGTGGACGTCGCCTCCACTACGCTTGCCGCCCAGATCGTCTGCGAGGACTACACCGCGGCCGCCATCGCCTCCGAGTACGCCGCCTCCACCTACAACCTCAAAGTGGTCAAGGCGCGCATCGAGGACCAGGTGAACAACTTCACCCGCTTCCTGGTGATCGGCCGCAAGATGGCCGACCGCTCCGGCGCCGACAAGACCTCGCTCATGTTCTCGGTGCGCGACGAGCCGGGCGTGCTGCACCGCATGCTGGAGCCGTTCGCCAAAAGGGACATCAACCTTTCCAAGATCGAATCCCGTCCGCTCAAGCGCAAGGCGTGGGAATACATTTTCTACCTCGATCTCTCCGGCCACATCTCCGATCCGGACGTCGCCGAGGCGGTCAAGGAGCTCGGCGCCTGCTGCCAGTTCGTCAAGGTTCTCGGCTCCTATCCGCGGGCCCGCGCATGAGGGTACGCACGGCATGAGGCTCGTAAAACGACTGGCGGTAATCGGGGTGGGGCTGATCGGCGGCTCGCTCGCCCGGGTGCTGCGCGAAAAAGGCGCCGTCTCGGAAGTGGTGGGTGTCGGCCGCGGCGAAGCGAACCTGAAGCGTGGCGTGGAACTGGGTGTTTTGGACAGCTACTGCCTCGATCCCCGGGATGGGGTGAAAGGGGCGGACGTCGTGTTCATCGCCACGCCTGTCTGCACCATCCCCAAGATCGTGGCCGAGATCGCCCCCTACCTTGAGCCCGGCTGCATCGTCACCGACGGAGGGAGCGTCAAGGAATCCGTGGTGGCGGCCTGCGAGCCGCTGATGCCCGCGGGGACCTTCTTCGTCGGGGGGCACCCGATCGCCGGCACCGAGCATTCCGGCGTCGAGGCCTCCTTCGCCACGCTCTACCAGGGGAAGCGCTGCATCGTCACCCCGACCGAGCGGACCGATCCGGCGGCGCTTGCCAAGGTGGTGGAGATCTGGAAAATTGCCGGTTCCGCGGTGCCGCTCATGGACCCGGCGCTGCACGACCGCGTGGTGGCGGCGATTTCCCATCTGCCGCACATGGTCGCCTATTCGCTGGTGAACGCGGTGGACGGTTACGACCGTGCGGGAGCAGATCTTTTGACCTTCACCGCCGGCGGCTTCAGGGACTTCACCAGGATCGCCTCCTCCGATCCGGTCATGTGGAGAGACATCGCCCTCACCAACCGGGAGGCCATCCTGGAGACCATGGATTTCTTTTCCGAGTACCTGGGGAAGCTGCGCGTCATGGTAGCCGAGGGCGACGGCTGTGCGCTGGAGGCGTTTTTCCGCAACTCCAAGCAGAAGCGGGACGCGATACTTTGAAATTTAAAAACCGTCACACGGATTTGACGGATTTAACGGATAACGGCAGATTAGGCAAAAATCTTTGGGTTACCCCTTAAACGCCTTTCGTTTGATCTGCCTTTATCCGTCAGATCCGTTAAATCCGTGTGCCAGGTTTTATGCTTTTGTTTGCGAGGGGATTTATGAACAGCTATACGGTGCAAAGTGCCACAGGCGTGCGCGGCGAGATCCGCGTGCCGGGCGACAAGTCGATATCCCACCGCTCCATCATGTTCGGCTCCATCGCCTCGGGCACCACCACGGTGACCGGTTTCCTGCGCGGCGAGGACGCGCTGGCCACCCTGGAGGCCTTCCGCGCCATGGGGGTCAAGGTGGACGACGACGGCACGACCCTCACCATCCACGGCAAGGGGCTTAACGGCCTTGCCGAGCCCACCGACGTGCTGGACTGCGGCAACTCGGGCACCTCGATGCGTCTTCTGACCGGTCTTTTGGCGGGCCAGAACTTCTTCTCGGTGCTCTCAGGCGACAAGTACCTCCGCGCCCGTCCCATGAAGCGCGTGGTGGGGCCGCTCTCGAAGATGGGCGCCCGCATCTCGGGACGCGCCGGCGGCGAAAAGGCGCCGCTTGCCATCCAGGGAACGAAACTCAAGGGTATCGAATACGATTCCCCGATTTCCAGCGCGCAGGTGAAGTCTGCCATCCTGCTCGCCGGTCTTTACGCCGAGGGTGAGACGGTGGTGCGCGAGCCGCACCTCTCCCGCGATCACTCCGAGCGCATGCTCCGCCATTTCGGCGCCATGCTGGAGACCTTTCCGGGCGGCGTTAAGCTCTCCGGCGGCGCCGAACTGGTCGGGCGTGAAATCGCCGTGCCGGGCGACATCTCCTCGGCCGCCTTCTTCCTGGTGGCGGCCCTGATCGTCCCCGGCTCCGACCTCCTGATCCGCGGCGTAGGGATCAACCCGACCCGTACCGGCATCATCGACATCCTGAAGGGGATGGGCGCCGACCTCACGCTCGTGAACGAGCGCGAGGAATCGGGCGAGCCGGTGGCCGACCTCAGGGCCCGCTCCTCTAAGCTTAAGGCGATGGAGATCTCGGGCGAACTGGTGCCGCGCGCCATCGACGAGTTCCCCGCCATCTGCGTGGCCGCTTCGCTCGCCGAAGGGACCACCGTGGTCTTAGGCGCCAGCGAGCTTCGGGTGAAGGAAACGGACCGCATCGCCGCCATGGCCGTCAACCTGCGCAAGGCGGGCGTCGAGGTGGTCGAGACCGAGGACGGCATGAAGATCACCGGCGTGAAGAGGCTGAAAGGGTGCGCGGCCGAGAGCTTCGGCGATCACCGCATCGCCATGTCCATGCTGGTGGCGGGCCTTGCCGCCGACGGCGAAACCAGCGTCTGCGACGTGGACTGCATCGCCACCTCCTTCCCCGGTTTCAAGGAACTGCTCGACGGGGTGGTCTGCCGTTGAGCGCGCAGCTGAGAACCAACGGGGTGGTGGTCGCCATCGACGGTCCGTCGGGCGCGGGGAAGAGCAGCCTCACCAAGCTCCTGGCCAAGCGCCTGGGCTACGTCCACATCGACACCGGCGCCATGTTCCGCTCGGTGGCGCTGATGGCGCAGCGGTCCGGCATCCTCTGCGACGACGACCAGAAGCTGGCGGAACTCTGCGCCGGGCTCGATATCGCCTTCTGCCGCAACGGCGAACAGTGCCGGGTACTGGCCAACGGCGAGGACGTCTCCCGGGCGATCCGCAAGGAAGACATCGGCATCCTCACCTCCTGTGTCTCGGCCAGAAAGCCGGTGCGCGATGCCCTCCTTACCATGCAGCGCAAGATGGGGAAGGCGGGGGGCGTCATCCTGGAAGGGCGCGACATCGGCACGGTGGTCTTTCCGGACGCCGAGGTGAAGTTCTTCCTGGTAGCCAGCGCTCAGGAACGCGGCCGGCGCCGCTACCTGGAACTGATCGCCCGCGGCGAAGAGGTGACCCTTGAGGAGACCATCGCCAAGGTGGTGCTGCGCGACCAGCAGGACGAAAGCCGCGAGCATGCGCCCTTGAAAAAGGCGGACGACGCCGTGGTGATCGATTCCACCGCGCTTACCATCGAACAGGTGTTGGAACTGATGGAACGCACGGTGCGGGAGCGGCTGGCTTCCTGACAAAATATACGAGGTGAAGCATTCATGGAACTGATACTGGCAAAACAGGCGGGCTTTTGCTTCGGCGTGAAGCGTGCCACCCAGATGGCCTTCGAGGCTGCCGACAAGGGGGGGGAAACCTACACCTTAGGCCCGATCATCCACTCCCCGCAGGTAGTCGCGCGGCTGGAGGAGATGGGGGTGAAGGCGATCAAGGACGTGGACGGGGTGGACCAGGGGACGGTCATCATCCGCTCCCACGGGGTTGCCGCCGGTGAACTGGAGTCGGTGATCAGCCGCTGCCTGGAGGTCGTCGACGCCACCTGCCCGTTCGTGAAGAAGGCGCAGGAGCACGTGGCGAGCCTGTCGGCCGCCGGCTACGACGTGGTGGTGGTGGGCGACGCCGATCACCCCGAGGTGCAGGGGATCGTCTCCTACGCCACCGGCAAGGTCTACGTGGTCGCCTCCGGCGAGGAGGCCGAAAGGCTCCCCAGGATGGCCAAGATCGGCGTGGTCGCTCAGACCACCCAGTCCTTCGAGAACCTGAAAAACGTGGTCACCGCCTGCCTCGGCAAGGGGGGGGAGATCCGCGTCTATCACACCATCTGCGACGCCACCGCGGTACGCCAGGAAGAGGCGAAGAGGCTCGCGGGCCAGGTGGACTGCATGATCGTGATCGGCGGCTACAACTCCGCCAACACCAAGCGGCTGGCGGAGGTCTGCAAGGAACTCCTGCCGCGCACGCATCACATCGAGATCGCCGGCCAGCTGGACGCCAGCTGGTTCGACGGCGTGGAGAAGGTGGGTATCACCGCCGGCGCCTCCACCCCCAAATGGCTGATCGACGAGGTGATCGACCGGGTTCGTGAGATCGATGGAGAAAAACGTTGAATTTTTTGACAGATGTGATAGATTAGCTCGATTTTAGAGGAGATTACATTAGGGGGTAAGGCGCTCGATGGGTGAAGAAAAAAGGAGTTTCAAGAAAAAAGATATGCCGATTAGGCGGTTACACGATAACGACGACGACATGGAGTTTACGGAGCAGGGCGGCGAGTTTGCCGACCTTTTCCAGGACAGCCTGAGGCAGCCGCAGAGCGGCGAAGTCGTTAAAGGCGTGGTGGTGCAGATCGAGCAGGACCTGGTCCTGGTCGACGTGGGCTACAAGTCCGAAGGGTGCATCCGCATCGGCGAGTTTATTGACGAGAGCGGCGAGCTGACCGTGAAGGTCGGCGACGAGGTCAACGTCTACTTTGAGCGCGGCGAAAACATCCGCGGTCACATGGTCCTTTCCAAGAAGAAGGCCGATTCCCAGGTTGCCTGGGAGACCATCGCCGCAGCCGGCGAAGGCGGCGTCATCGAAGGCAAGATCGTCGGCAAGGTGAAGGGCGGCATGACCGTCGACGTGGGCGTGGAGGCATTCCTGCCTGCTTCGCAGGTCGACCTCCGTCCCGGCGGCAACATGGACCGCTTCATCGGCCAGACCTTCCAGTTCAAGATTTTGAAGCTCAACCGCAAGCGCGGCAACCTGGTGCTTTCCCGCCGCGTGCTTCTGGAAGAGGACCGCGACAAGGCCCGGACCGAGACGCTGGCGACCCTGAAAGAGGGCGACGTCGTCGACGGCGTGGTGAAGAACATCGCCGAGTACGGCGCGTTCGTCGACCTGGGCGGCGTGGACGGTCTGTTGCACGTCACCGACATGTCCTGGGGCCGCCTTGGCCACCCGTCCGAGATGGTGAAAGTGGGCGACACCCTCAAGGTGATGGTGCTCAAGTACGACCGCGAGAAGATGAAGATCTCGCTCGGCCTCAAGCAGACCGTGCCCGATCCCTGGCTCAACGTGAACGATCGCTACGTCGAGGGCGCCCGCGTCAGCGGCAAGGTCGTGAGCCTCACCGACTACGGCGCATTCATCTCGCTGGAAGACGGCGTGGAAGGCCTGGTACACGTTTCCGAGATGTCCTGGACCCGCAGGGTGCGTCATCCGTCCGAGATCCTCAAGACCGGCGAGCCGGTTGAGGCCGTGATCTTAGGCGTCGATCCCAACAACCGCAGGATCTCCCTGGGCATCAAGCAGACCGAAGTGAACCCCTGGACCGTGATCGGCGACCGTTACCCGGTCGGCACCAAGATCGAGGGCCAGATCAAGAACATCACCGACTTCGGCGTCTTCATCGGCATCGAAGACGGCATCGACGGCCTGGTGCATGTCTCCGACATCTCCTGGACCCGTCGCGTGAAGCACCCAGGCGAGCTGTTCGCCAAGGGGCAGACCGTGCAGGCGGTGGTCTTGAACATCGACGTCGAGAACGAGCGTCTCTCCCTGGGCATCAAGCAGCTCGTGCCCGATCCGTGGGAAGAGATTCCCAGGAAATACAAGTCCGGCTCCAAGGTCCGCGGCCGCGTCACCTCGGTGACCGACTTCGGCGTCTTCCTCGAGATCGAGGAAGGGATCGAGGGGCTGGTGCACGTCTCCGAGCTTTCCTTCGAGAAAGTCGCGTCTCCCAAGGACTTCGCCAACGTCGGCGACGAGATGGAAGCCGTGGTGCTGAACGTGGACATGGTCGAGAAGAAGATCGCCCTTTCCATCAAGGCGCTGCAGACCGCCATGGAGAAGGCCGAGATCGCCTCCTACATGGGTTCGCAGGGCGAGGCCACTTCGAGCTTCGGCGACCTGTTGAAGGAAAAGCTGAAGAAGAGCTCCGAAGACTAGTAAACATTCGCCCGAACGGTGTGTAATTTAATAGCAACTTTTGAGGTGTGTAATGACTAAGAGCGAGTTGATCGACAAACTGGTTGAAGTGCGGGGCGCTCTGACCCGCAAGGATTCCGAGGCCGTCGTGTCGGTAGTTTTCGACGCCATGAGCGAAGCCCTCACCATGGGTGACAAGGTGGAGATTCGCGGTTTCGGCAGCTTCACCATCAGGGATCGCGAGCCGCGTGAGGCCCGCAATCCGAAGAGCGGCGAGATCGTCAAGATTCCGTCCAAGAAGACCCCGTTTTTCAAGACCGGCAAGGACTTGCGGGAGCGGGTGAACAGCCTGTAGTAATCCGGTGGCGCCGGCCCGGATGGCGGAATTGGTAGACGCAAGGGACTTAAAATCCCTCGTTCGCAAGGACGTACCGGTTCGACCCCGGTTCCGGGCACCATCGTAAAAGTCGAATATCATGCAAGATATCAAAAGGGGACATGCTTAAGCGTGTCCCCTTTTGTACTTCTCAACCTCCCCCCAGTATAAACACGAACGAGGCGGCATCCCAACTGAGATGCCGCCTCGTTTCAGTTCCAGAGCAGACAGATGACTACTGCCCAGCAGGCTGTGCTGGTATTGCCTACGCAGTGATGTCAATAGTACCAGGTGCTTTTGCCGTTGCCGTGCTACCGGCTGCCGACGTGCTAAATGACCCTACGGGTTCCATAGCACCGGTAGCTGGATCAAAGGCTAATGCGGTTGTGGTCCCACCAGCGGCCGCTGTTTTATCACCGCCACCGCCGCCATGATGCCCTCCTTTTTTTACCTGTTGACCAGAGGTGCTGGCTGACTGCTGCTGTGTAGTCGGTTGCAATGGTTGGTATGCTGGCACGGTAGAGCTGCTGATCGGTTGAATTGACACGAAATGCCTCCTTTTTGGGTTTTGGCCTGAAGAACACAGATCTTATCGGTTATAAGTGTGTAAATTATGTGCAAGCAAAAAGGATCTAATTAGGTAGGGGGCTACATCCTACAAAAAGGAGTTGTATTTACAAAATACCCCACCTACGGGGCAACTGTAGGAGGGAAGGGGACGCTGGTTAGTTTGTTGAGTACTCAACCAAAGGGGGGACAGCGGAACGCGTATGGAAGGACGGTGACTGGGACGGCATAGATGATGCGCTCGCAAATTCTCCAGTAGTAGAAAACTGGACTATTTTTCGGGGTCACTTTCCCCTTCGGCTAAGGGAGA